>Ga0182030_10000123_pt1 | contig 122261 bp, 123 predicted proteins | sample 812S3MmetaG_FD_121299 | JGI IMG/M metagenome (GOLD analysis project Ga0182030, IMG submission 121299) | Permafrost microbial communities from Stordalen Mire, Sweden - 812S3M metaG (Illumina Assembly) | ecosystem: Environmental > Terrestrial > Soil > Wetlands > Permafrost | place: Sweden... | reverse complement strand
GCGCGAGGAACGCGACGGGCTGACGAGCGCGGTCGACACGCTCACGCGCGAGCACACCCAGCTGCGCAACCAGCTCGCCGACCGCGAACTGCAACAGCGACCCCGGTGGCTGCGTGACGCGCTCGGCGAGCGACCCGCAACCCCAGCGGCCGCCAACCGGTGGGAGGACGCGGCACGCATCCTCGCGCGCTACCGCATCGCCTACGAGATCCCCGCGGACACTCCCGGCCTCGGCGAGCGCCCCCCACAGGGCCCGCAGCGCGACTACTACGACATTGCCGACCGCGCCCGCCAACAACTCGGACGCGAACACGAGCGACGAGCACCCGGACACGACATCGACCTCGGCTAAAGCGCGAGTCGCGGACCAGGCTGGCGGTTGTAAGGCGTTCTGCGACAACCAACCCGGAGTCGTCGCGCCGGTCACGGCCCGTCGGCCCCAATGGGCTTGTACGAGCTGTAACGCTTTAGGGTGTTGCGGCAAAGAATGGGTGTGATGCGCTTGGGCGCAGGACCGCAAGACGATGCCATTCGGACGATTGCTTGCGACCCGGTCGCGTTCGAAGCTTTCTACCGCGAGCACGTCGAGGTAGTTCAACGGTTCGTGGCTCGTCGCGTTGGCGATCGCGATATAGCCGCCGACCTCACGGCCGACATCTTCGTTGCTGCGATTGAGTCGGCTGAGCGTTACCGCCATTCGAGAGGCTCTGAGACAGCGTGGCTGTTCGGGGTCGCTCGCAACGTGGTGATCATGCACAGACGACGCAGCGGTCGCGGGATCCGCGCTGCTGCTCGATTCGCGCGTGAGTGGCCGCTTGAGGACGACGCCGTGTCGCGGATCGACGAACGACTCGACGCCGAGGCGAAGCATCGTGAACTCTTTGGGGCGCTAGATCGTCTTCCCGGCGGGCAACGTGCGGTCATGGAGCTCGTCGCGATTGACGGGCTATCGGTTACCGAGGCGGCCACTGCGCTTGGCATCACACCGCTCCTCGCACGCGTCCGTCTCCACCGCGCGCGGGTGCGGATGGCGGAAGGCCTCGCAGAGGCCGTCCCAGTCGATATTGAACGGTTCGTCCAACAACCATCGGAGACACTGTCTTGAGCCTGCAGCAGCACACCCTCGATAGCTTCGAACTGCGACTCCTCACGGAACTGCGCGAGCGGGTTCTTGCCGGTCGCGCTCGAGAGCCGCGGCGTGGGGGTCGTTTCTCGCGCGTGCGTCCGTCCGGTCGCGGCTTCGCCGTTGCTGTCGCGGCGCTGTGTGCGACCGCTGCAGCGGGCGGGGCGGTCGCCGACACGCTGGGCGGCGGGACCATCAGCCCACAGCAGTGGTCCGCGGGCAAACGAGTCGCGCCCGAGCAGACGGTCACCCCTGACCAGACCGCCGATCTCGGCATCCTTCGGCGCCCCGTCACGTCAAGCGATGCTCTGCCTTCTCTCTTCGCTCAAACGTTCGCCGACGCACCGATTGGCGGTGCACAGGGAGTTAACGTCTCGCTCGCGCGACGAGCGGTTGGATTTGGCGACGGATCTGCCGCATGGGTGATTCCCGGGAACGCCGGCACGATCTGCCTCGTCGCGGCGAATGGCCCAGCGATGCAGGAGGCGTCCCAGGTCCAGCCGAGCGTCACGCATGTTCCAGGCGCGGACAGTGATGTCCAGTGCGAAGCAGTTACCTCTATCGACGCTGGCTGGCCGATCGGCTACGGGACCGGTCAAGGTGACCAAGCCGGGACTGTCTTCACCGCCGGCATCGTGCCCGACGGCGTCGCAACGGTGACGGTCACGTCTTCGGGCGGCGCGACGACGACACTTCCGGTCCACGACAACGTTTGGATGGGCCAAGTGCCAGGCGTGCCACAGCAGGAAACGTTTGTTGGACCGACCGGCCCCGTCCAGACGAGTGCTACTGGTTCGTGACCAAGAGTAGACATTTGGTGAAAGGGATTGACACGCCCACTGCGGCAGGATAGGTTCGCCATCGCTGCGAACACTGTGTTACGCAGCATATTCTGACAGCAAGTCGAAGGGACCGAAATGGGAACCTTTTCACTTCGGCGTGCCCGCGTTCGCGCGCGCGCTCCGATGCTGATTGTCGTTGCTGTGATGGCGCTCGCTGCGTTCTTTGTTGGTCAAGCACTCGCGAGCGGCAGCGGTGTGATGGGAGGTTGCAGTCCTGCCTGGCTCAGCCCTGGCACTTCGTGCCACGGGACCAATGAGCATGACTTCTCGCAAGTTCAGTCCTATGACGGGCAAGATGGGGGCATTGGCTCGTGTGCTGGCGTTGACGACACGAACACGGGTAACGGCACCGGAGACCTCGGCCATTATTGCCAAGGCGACGTCTCGGCGCCGTCCTACAACTATGTCGAGTGCACCACGTCGTGTAATGGCTACACCGGCTGGGACGTCGAGCACGACCACTCGAGCACCTGGCCGTCCGATTTCTACGGCTATGGGTGGTGGTATTAATGACTCGAACGCTAATACGCCCGATCATTGCACTGCTGGCTGTCGCTTCCGCTGGGGCGGCCGGTGCAATCGGGGCGACATCGGACGCGTCTGTTCAAATGGCCGCGCCCGCGGGAACTGTCTCGCCGCAGGCATACAACGCCGGAACGGCAGCGGCCACGCCGACGCAAACGGTTGACGGCACCGACGCGGCCACGTTTTCGCTTCTCGATCGACCGCTGTCTGCATCCGATGCTGTTCCTGCGATCGAGAGTGGAGAGGTGAAGGGCACTCCGTTCGTGGGCTCGTTTGGAGCGAACCTTGCTCTATCCCGTGAAGCAACGGGCTTTTCGACCGGCGGCGCGTGGGTCGTCCCCGGCGACGGATCCGTGTGCCTAATCGCCGATCCGAGCTACTCGCCCGGCGTCAGCTCGGCCGCGGGCCTATCGGGCGGAGCAACGTGCCAATTCGACGCCGACGCGGTCAGCGGACAGCTGACTCTGACCGGCGCGACCATGCATGACCCTGGGCACTTCCAGCTCGCAGGATTGGTACCCAACGGAGTGGCCACGGTGGCTGTGACGGAGGCGACCGGCGCGACGGTGGTGTTGCCTGTGCACGACAACGTGTACATGGCCGACCTCACCCAGCCGGCAGCGTCAGTCACTTTCGTAGCCGGCGGCCAGACGGTCACGTTGGACGACGGATGAAAGTCAAGGGGCGTTGCGGGTTTCTTTTTGGTTGGCTGTGAGCGCTTCGCGGTGGGCGTCGCTGCGCTGGGGCTTTGGGGCGCGTCGTGATCGCTGCGCTGGGCGGCGTTTTCGGAGCTCTTTGCCCAGGCCGGCGGGTGGCTGGGGCGTGTTGAATCGTCGCTCGGTGAGCGCCGTGTCCGGTCTTGCCGGACCGGTCGGGTTATGCGATTGTGTGACTGGGCGCGGGTGACTGACGAGCGAAGCGCAGACGTCAGGGGCTTGTGGTCTGCCGCGCGGCTTGGCCCTTTGAGGGCCCTTTTGATGCGTGCCCCGGTGTCGCGCTCGCGCCCACCTTCCCTGCCTGCGCGGCGTGCCAGTCGCGGACCGTGCGCTGGTAGGCGTGCTCGGCCTGTTGGGCGAGCACGCGCTCGGCTTCGCGCATCCGCTCGCGGGTCGCCCAGACGCCGCTCGGTTTGCCTCGTCGGGTCGGCGAGCCTGCGGTGACCTCGAGCAGCCGGAGTTTCTTGGCGGTGAGTGATGGCTGCGCGAACGCGTAGTCCTGCTCGCGGGTGAGCAGACACCAGAACAGGCAAGCAAGCTTGCGGGCGGCGGCGACGATCGCAATGGAGTGCCCTCGGCGGGCGCGAACCCGCTGATAGAACGCGTGCAGGGGCCCGGGCTGGCGGACCGCTGTCCAGCACGCCTCGACCAACGCGTGACGCGCACTGTTCGAGCCTTGCTTTGAAATGTGGCCGTGCGTCGCGGGACCGGGCCCGGACTGACGGACCCGCGGATCCAAGCCGAGGTAGCCGACGAGCTTGCGCTGGTTCTTGAACCGGTGGATGTCACCGACCGCAGCAAGGAACGTCGCAGCAACGATCACGTTCACCCCGGGCACGCTCATCAACCTTTTGATCTCGCTCGACTTGAGCGCTGCGCTGGCGATCAGCTGCTCAACCCCAGCGATCTCGCTGTCAAGGAAGGTGATCTGGCGCATCGCGCCGTCGACCGTCTCGCGCTCCTCAAGCGCCAACGCCAGACCGGCGAGCCACTTGCGGCCCTTCACACCGAACACGTCACTGACCGGTGCCCGACCGACGAGCTGACGCATCAACACCGCATGCACCTGGTTCTTCGCACGGCTGCGCGCCCACACCAACTGACTTCGACGCGACAGCCGCCGGCGCATCACCCACGTCAGTTGATCAGGCATCCAGACACCGTCAAGCGACCCTGCCGCCAACAACCTCGCGAGCGTTCTCGCGTCAAGACGATCAGTCTTCGCGCGCGCCTGACGGATCGCGGTGTCCGACGGGCTCACGACCAGCACCTGCGCGACATGCGGCTCAAGGATTCGCGCGATCTCCCACGCGTTCCCAGTCACCTCAAGCGCCACCCGATCATCCGCCGCCAAGCCCGCAGCGAACTCCTCAAGCCGCTCCGGCCTGGTCTCGACACGGCCAGCGGAGCGAACCACGCCGTCCTCGACGATCGCTACCTCACAGAACTCCAGATGCACATCCAACCCGACCGACTTCACAGCGGCCTCCTTCAACGAACTCGAATACAGAATCGGGAGACGCGGTGGGCAAACGACACCGACGGATCCGCGCTCGAAGCGCAACCGGACAAGTCGCAGGGGCGGCCACCGAAAAGCCCGGGCTCAACACGCCCATCGTCCAAAACGGCCTGCCCAACATGCGTTCTCCCAAAGGCCCCTATCCCGGTCAGCCGAGCCTAACCCGACCCGAACCACGACAACAGCCTCAAGCCAGATTTTCATGCCCCGAAAGCGGCAGATAGCTCTTCCGGACAACGCGAAGCGGCGGCGGCCCACAGCAAGCAATTGCTGTGGGCCGCCGTCAACCTTGCGAGGGTGCCGCCGATCGTGCCCGGTGGCTTGCGCGGAGGTCCTGCCACCGCCGGAGCCACTTTGCTTGCACGCCCTCAGATTCGCTCGAGATGCTCGCGAAGCCGATCGACACGAAGCGTTGTCGGCGGGTGGCTCTCGGTCGTCATCCAGACGAAGCGGATTGGCACGTCGTACAGCAGCACGTTCTCCTCGAGGAAGCTGGCGAGCGCCGCCGCTTGTCCGAACCGGGCCGCGTAGTCGTCGGCTGCGTATTCGCGCAGTCGCCACCAGCTCGACCAGGCCGGGCCCATCATCCTCACTTGCAGCCCGCCTGAGCAGCCGCGCACGATCAGCATCACGAGACCCCACAGATATCCGAGCTCCTGCCCCGACCGCTTCGCCTCAGTCGTGCCGGCCCGCATCAGCTCAGTAAGGCGAGGCCTGTCGACGCAAGCGCTGCCGCGCAACAGTCGGCGCCGCTCGCTGGCGTATCCTGCAGCGTCCCGCTGCAGGCCCAAGCAGGGTTGCCGCGACTCCGTTCACGATGTCTGACGACGAGATCCTCACGGTTGCACATGTCGCAGAGCAGTTCGGCGTGACCCCCCAGACGGTGCGTGCGTGGATCGACAGCGGCAAGCTGAAGGGCGGCCGGGTCGGCAAGGCGTACCGGATCCTTCGTCGCGATGTTTACGCGATGGTTGAGCGGGCCGCGATCGAGCGGCAGGCACGCGAGCAGCCGACGCCGCGCAGCTCGAGCGAGCCGGTCGAGCTTTGGGCCGGCTCGGGCGCTGGCGGCGTGCTCGTGGCGCCGCGCTGAGCGCTCAGGCGCTGCGGCGGTCGGGGAGGTCGACCGGGGGAAGGAGGCCGCTCGCGTGATCCTCACGCTCGACCTCGACCGCCAGGTCACCCGCAGCAGCGGCGAGCGCGCCGTAAGCGTTCGCGACTTCGACCAGGTCCGCTCCGACGGCGGCGCGGTTGAGCTCCTCGACCGCCGCGTCGAAGCGCGCCCACAGCTCCTTTGGTCCGCGGCGGCCCGTGCCTGGGCGCAGCTCGTACGGCTGTTTGGTGGTCGTCCTGTGCGGCGGCCAGGAGTAGCCGGCTGTGGCCGCCTTGCGGCAAACGTCGGCCTGTCTGTGCGCGATGGTCGCGAGGCCGTTGAGACGGGCGCTGAAGCCGGCGTCCGGAGGTGCCACGCGGTGCGCTTGGATCGCCCGGCGCCAACGAACCTGGACTGCTGCGAAGTCTGCCTGGATTGGATCGTCTTCGACGCCCATCGCGGCGGATCATAGGTCTACTTCGGGATATTTCCCTACAACCACTGCTATACAACGCTATCTAGCGCTAACCCTCCGTATCTCGTGTAGAGTGTCCGACCCCAGCCCGGCCAAAGGGACGACGGTGGACCAGCTGCTCAAGCCATCCGACCTCGTGCGCTACCTCGGCACCAGCCGCAGCTGGATCTACGACGCCGCCAAACGCGGCGACATCCCATCAATCCGCCTCGGCAACCCGGACGGGCCGCTGCGCTTCGTCGAGGCCGATATCGAAGCATGGCTCAACGACGCACGCGCCCGCTGGCAACCCGGCCGACCGACGACCGTGACCCGACCGAGCCCGACGGCACGTCGACGGACACGCGCGAAGCGCGTCGCCGCTAACGACCAGGCCAGTCAGATGAAGCTCGAGGTCTAACGCCGCGCGACTGCGCGGGCGATCGCCTCTTCGGTCGCCACAGCGCCCGCGGCCAGCACATGACGCTCCAGGTGGCCGTAGTAGCGCTCGGTCGTCGCGATATCCGAATGGCCGAGCTGTCGCTGCACGTACATCAACGAGTTCCCGGCGGCGAGCCAGGCCGCAGCCGCGGTGTGGCGCAAGGAGTGAAGCGGCATGTCGCGCAGCTCGGCGTCCGCCAGCGCCTGCTTGTGCCACTCGCGAGAGACGGTCGTACGGTCGAGGGGCGCCGGGCGGCCAGTGCTCGCCCAGCGTCCCCGACCGAAGTGGCGCTCGCGCACCGGCATGACGAACAGCGCGGCCTTTGAGTCGCTCGCGCCGTCGAGCTCGGCCCGGCGCGCGAGCTGATCCGCCAGGACACGAGCGAGCCCAGGCCCGATCTCGACGGAACGAAAGCGATCGGATTTCGTCGAGCCAATCGTCTCGCGCTTGCGCGAGCGGTAGACCGTGACCAGGCCGCCCGTCGGCTCGAGGTCGACGTCACCGATCCGCAGCGCAAGCGCTTCGGAGATCCGCATTCCGGTCGCGATCAGGACCTCGGCGAGCGGGCGATAGACATCCACGCACGACTCGAGGTAAAGCGGAATCTCGTGCAGCCGCAAGTACTCGCGCTCGATGTGCGCGGCCGGCAGTCGCTCGACACGCAGTGCCGGATTGCGAGCGATCAGCCCATCCTCGACCGCCGCGTTCAGGCACACGACCAGCGTCCCGAGCGTGTTGTTCACGGTCTTGGCTGCGACCTCCTCGGCGGCGACCAGGTCGGCAAGATCGGAGATCATGCGGCGCACGTCCTCGACGCTGATCTGCCCGAGCGGCAGCTCGCCGAGCACCGGTACCAGCCGCAGACGCCCGTCGACCTCGTAGGCACGCCAGGTGTTCGCTTCGAGGTAGGGGCGTCGCCGCTCGATCCAGCGCGACCAGTACTCCGCGAACGTCGCCTTCGTGTGACGGACCTCACCGCGCTCGATCTGCTCGACGACGCGCCGGCGCGCATCTCGTGCTGCCTTCTCGCTGAGGAAGCCGCGCTTGGTCGTCTGCGTGCCGTCGCTGCGACGTACGACGTAGCGCCACCGTGCCCCGGCCGTGGTCCGGTAGGCGTAGACGCCATCCCTGGCGCCGTGGTCATCTCCGCGACTGCCGCGTTCGAGCGGCTCGTGCTCGTGCAGCGCGCCGTCGAACTCGCGTGCAGCCTCCTCGGTCTTGAAGCGCTGCGAGCGCTGCCGGCCATCAGAGTCGCGCCAGCGAACCTCCCAGCCGCCCTTGGCCATGCTGCAACTCATCGAACGGCTCCAGCGCGTCCGCACAGGGCGCCCCAGATGTTCGGAAAAATGTTCGGATTTGTCACTGACAACAATCCGAACATTAGCGCCCGATGGCGATACCAACCGCCCGAAACGAGAAAAGCCCTGCTTTACGGGGCTTTTGTCAGTGCGGATGAGAGGACTCGAACCTCCACAGAGTTACCTCCACACGGACCTGAACCGTGCGCGTCTACCAATTCCGCCACATCCGCCGGCAGGGGCCGACGATAGCAACGCCACGTCCCGGTTGCTCGCCAAGCCTCTGCTAGCCTCAGGCGCCGGACACCGCGCCGCTATCGTCTAGGGGACTAGGACGCCGCCCTCTCACGGCGGAAACCCGGGTTCGAATCCCGGTAGCGGTATCGCGACAAAGGCCCTGCTAAGCGGGGCTTTTTGTTTGCCCGCAGTCGGTCTCAATTGCTGCTCGAAGCACAGCTTGCCCCAGTGGCGGTCGTCGGGGGAACGCCAAGCAGGGTCGCGGCATTGAGCATCGACTCGGAGCCGAGCTGGTTGTCCGATCCCGGGTCGATGAAGATGTCACTGTGGGCGGCAGCTCTGGCCGTCACCGTCGCAGTCGCCTTGTCGATCGTCCACGCCTCGTCCGACGACGGCGAGAGGGTGAATGGAAGTCCGGGCACGTCCCATGCGATGGTCATGCGTCTCCTCGAGTGATCTGGTCACTGGACTACGCAGTCGTGGTGGCTCGTGGTGGGCATAGACCCGTCCGGCAGGGACGTCTAACCCAGCGGGCGCGTGCTTCTGCGTAGGACGAGCTCACACGGCAGAACGTGCACGCGGCCTTGGAGAGCGCCGGCGCCGGTTACGTGCGCAAGGAGGAGCCCAGCCGCGAAAGCGCCCTTCTCCTCTGTCGCCTGGTGGACCGTGGTGAGCGGCGGGTCGACCACCGCCGCGACGGGCAGGTCGTCGAAGCCGACCACCGAGACCTGATCGGGGACGTGCAAACCAGCCGCGCGCAGACGTGCGATCGCGCCGAGCGCGATCAGATCGCTGTGAGCGAACAGCGCCGTGAACTTCGAGCCTCGGGCCAGGAGCCTGGCAGCTGCCGCCTCGCCTGCTTCGATCCCCCAATCCTCGGCCCGCTCTTCGAGCAAGTTATCGGAGCTCAGGCCGAAATCACGGAGCGCCTCCTGGCAGCCCTCGAAGCGCTCTATTGCGGGTGGCCAACCCGTCGGTCCGAGAATCGTTGCGATCTGTCGGTGCCCGAGCTCGAGAAGATGCCGCGTGGCTTGGTAGCCGCCCTGGTGGTTGTCGCTTTCGACGACATCGACGCCGGGGACGACGCTCGTGCCGACGAGGACGAACGGCACGCCGGCTTGCTCGACGAGCTCGAGGTGATCGCCGAGGAACGGCACGCCCGGCCGGACAAGGATGAAGCCTTCCACGCGGCGTTCGAGCATGAGCCGCAAATAGCTGCTCTCATCGGCGCCGGGCTCGACGCTCCCGATGACGAGGAAGTAGCCGCGCCGGCGGGCCTCGGCCTCGGCACCGGCGATGATGTGGCCGAAGGCGAAGTCGGAGATGTTGTCCGTGACGACGCCGAGCGAATGCGTGCGGTTCAGGCGGACGCCGCGCGCAATCGAGCTGGGAACGTAACTCAGCTCCTCGATCGCGGCCAGGACGCGCTCGCGCGTCGTGGCCGACACGGCCGTGCTTTCGTTGATCACGCGCGAGACGGTTTGGTGCGAGACGCCGGCTCGAGCCGCGACGTCGTGGATCGTGGATCGCCTCGACCTGTCGAGCACGGGTTCGAGCTTGACAGGGTTCGACACGGCTCGTTATCCTAGCGCACGTTCGATGTGATCGATCACAGTGATCGATCACAGTGATCGATACCAACTACCTTGAGGAGGGGGTTCGAATGAGGTTTCGTTCCGTCCGGCGACTCGTGACTGCCGCGTTAGTAGTTGCGGGAGTCTGCGTCGCCACCGTCCCGAGCTTCGCGCTCGGGGGGCAGCGAGCGAAGACCGCTCAGGCGCCAGTCCAGATCACCTTCTGGTCGTGGGTGCCCAACATCCAAAACCAGGTGAACCAGTTCAACGCCAGTCATCCGGACATCCAGGTCAACTACGTGAACGCGGGCCAGGGCGAGGCGGAGTATCAGAAGCTGACGACCGCCCTGCAAGCTGGTTCGGGGGCGCCGGATGTCGTCCAGATCGAGTACCAGTACATCCCGCAGTACGTCCAGCTCAAAGGCCTCGCCAACATCGCCAAGGACATCCCCGCCAACACCGGGAAGCAGTTCGTCGGTTGGGTCTGGAAGCAGGTCTCGCCGAACAAGAAGACGGTCTGGGCGATCCCGCAGGACTCGGGACCACTCGGAATGCTCTATCGCACGGACATCTTCAAGCAGAACGGCCTGGCCGTACCGAAGACGTGGGCGCAGTTCGCGACCGAGGCGATCAGTTTCCACAAGGCGAACCCGAGTGACTACCTCGCGGACTTCCCGATCAACGACGGTGGCGCGCTGTTCGGCATGATCTGGCAGACGGGCGCAACGCCGTTCACGGTCAAGGGCACCACCGTCACGATCAACCTGACCAGCCCGCCGATAATGAAGTGGGCCAACTTCTGGGGCAACCTGATCGGTGCCGGTGATATCGCGGCGCAGCCTGACTTCGAGACCGCGTGGTACACGGCGTTGACCAACGGCACGTATGCGAGCATGACGCCCGCTGCTGCCTGGGCTCCCGTTTTCCTTGAGGGGGTCGCGAAGTCGACGTCCGGCTCGTGGGGAGCGGCGCTGACCCCGCAGTGGAGCGCTAAGGGCGCCCCGATCAATGGCAACTGGGGTGGCTCGACCAGTGCGGTCACCGCCCAGAGCAAGGATCCGAAGCAGGCGGCAGAGTTCGCAGACTGGCTCAACACGAACTCGCAGTCGACGAGCGAGTTCGCCAACACGCAGTCCTTGTACCCGACGCTGAAGTCTCTGGCGAACAGTCCTTCCTACGCTGACCAGCAGATCCCGTTTTACGGCGGCCAGGAGGTCAACAAGCTGTTTGCCAAGGCCTCGACCGAGGTCAACACGAAGTTCGTGTTCAGTCCGTTCCAGAGCGAGGTCTACACCGTGCTTCAGGACGAGCTTGGTAAGGCTTCGCTAGGCCAGGAGACCTTTGCGCAAGCGATGAAGAACACCCAGGCGCAGATCGTGACGTACGCCAAGCAGCAAGGGTTCACGGTCAAGACCTGAGCTACGAGGCAACTGAGGGCAAACGTCAACATGAGAAGCGCCGGTTAGGGATCACTCCGACACCTCATGTCTGACAGCAGTCAACTCTCTCTCACTCCCAGCAGTAGCCCGGCGGCGCGTGTGTGGCACACGCGCCGCCGGGCTTTGCAGCGCACTCTCGTCCCGTTCGCGTTCCTCGCTCCGTTCCTGGTCCTCTTTGCGTTCTTCCTGATCACGCCGCTCGTCTATGCGCTGCGGATGGCGCTTTACAACGAGCGCCTCGTCGGCGGCACAGTCTTCGTCGGTCTCTCAAACCTCGAGCAGGCGGTGCAGGACCCGAGCTTCTATACCGGGCTCGAGCACATGGCCCTGCTCGGCGTCGTGCAGATCCCGATCATGATCGGGATCGCCCTGCTGTTCGCGCTCCTGCTCGACGCGCGCGCGGTCTGGCTGCCGAGCCTGTTCCGGCTCGGGTTCTTCCTACCATTCGCCGTCCCGACGGTGGTCGCCGCGCTGATGTGGGGCGACCTGTATGCCCCCAGCTTCGGCCCGCTCGCCCAGATCTCGCGCGACCTCGGCCTAGGCACGCCCGGATTCCTGACTTCGACGTGGATGCTCGGCTCGCTGGGCAACATCGTCACCTGGGAGTGGACGGGCTACAACATGATCATCCTCTATGCGGCCCTGAAGACGATCCCCCCTGAGATCGTCGAGGCGGCCGCCGTCGACGGCGCGACGCCCCTACAGACCGCGCTGCGGATCCGCATCCCGTTCATCGCGCCGGCGCTCGTCCTGACCGTCGTCTTTTCGATCATCGGCACGCTCCAGCTCTTCAACGAGCCGCAGATCATGAGCGTGATCGCGCCGCAGGTGATCGGCACCTCCTACACGCCGAACGTCTATGTCTACAACCTCGCGTTCTCTTCGCACGAGTTTAACTACGCCGCCGCCGTCTCGTTCGTGCTCGGCGGCTTTGTCTTCCTCTCCTCATACGTGTTCATCTTCCTCACCCGCAAGCAGCGATGACGGCGCTCACGTTCCTCGAACAGGGCTTCACGAGGCGCAACCGGCGCCGCAGCTTCGCAACGCTGTTCTTGCTGCTGTTCCTCATCTACTTCCTGCTGCCGCTCTTCTGGCTGATCGTCTCCTCGACGAAGTCAGACCCGCAGCTCTTCTCGACCTTTGGGCTCTGGTTCGCGCATTTCAACCTGGTCCAGAACCTCCGTGAGGTGTTCACCTACGACGGCGGGATCTACCTGACATGGCTCGGCAACACGGCGCTCTACGCGATCTCAGCCGGCGTCGGCGCGGCCCTCTTCGCGACGATGGCCGGCTACGCGTTCGCGAAGTACCGCTTCCGAGGACGCGGCGTCCTGTTCGCGGTCGTGCTCGGATCGATCATGATTCCGCAGACAGCGCTCGTGATCCCGCTCTACCTGCTGTTGTCGAAGGTCGGGATCATAAACACGCCGTTCGCGGTCATCCTGCCGTCGCTCATCAGCCCGGTCGGCGTCTTCCTGATGCGCGTCTATGCCGAGCGGGCGGTCCCGGACGCGCTGCTGGACGCCGCCCGCGTGGACGGGGCCGGCGAGTTCAGGATCTTCCGGAGCGTCTCCTTTCGCATCCTCGTCCCGGGCTTCGCCACGGTGCTCCTGCTCTCGTTCGTCGCGACCTGGAACAACTACTTCCTGCCGCTCGTCGTACTCTCGACGCCGAAGTACTACCCGCTGACGGTCGGGCTCGCTCAGTGGAACTCGTCCTCGAGTGCCGGCGGCGGCGCCAATGTGCTCTTCAGCATCGTTGTGGCGGGTTCTCTTGTCGCCGTCATCCCGGTGGCGATCGCATTCCTACTCCTCCAACGCTACTGGCAAGGGGGACTTACAGCCGGAGGTGTGAAGTGAGCTTGCTACCGAAGATTCCCCACGTTCTCTACGGGGGCGACTACAACCCCGAGCAGTGGCCGGAGGAAGTGTGGGAGGAAGACGTGCGGCTCATGCGAGAGGCCGGCGTCAACATCGTCACGGTCGGCGTCTTCTCATGGGCGCTACTCGAGCCTCGGCCTGGCGAGTACGTGTTCGACTGGCTTGACCGCCTGCTCGAGCTCCTGCACGCCAACGGCATTCACGCAGACCTCGCGACGGCGACCGCCTCGCCGCCGCCGTGGCTTGCGAAGCTCGACCCGGAGAGCCTGCCGGTGACCCGCGAGGGCGTACGGCTCTGGCCCGGGTCGCGTCAGCACTACTGCCCTTCGAGCGTGACCTACGCGGATGCCGCGCGCGCGCTCGTCGAGCAGCTCGCCGCCCGCTACGGGAAGCATCCAGCCGTCGCGCTCTGGCACGTCAACAACGAGTACGGCTGCCACGTCCCCGCGTGCTACTGCGATCAATGCGCGGCGCACTTCCGGCACTGGCTGCAGGAGCGCTACGGCTCGCTCGATGCCTTCAACGAGGCCTGGGGGACCGCGTTCTGGAGCCAGCGGTACGGAGACTGGGATGAGATCCAGCCGCCGCGCGCCGCCCCGGCGTTCAGGAACCCCTCGCAGGAGATCGACTGGCAGCGCTTCTGCTCGGATGCCCTGCTCGAGCTTTTCCTGATGGAGCGCGCGGTCCTCGAGCGCGACGCGCCGGGAACCCCGATCACGACCAACTTCATGTCGTTCTTCAAGCCCGTGGACTACTGGAAGTGGGCTCGGCACGTCGATCTCGTCGCCGACGACGAGTACCCGGATCCGGCCGAGCCTTCATCGGCCGTGGATTTCTCGGCGTCCTGTGACCTCATGCGCTCGCTCGGCAGCCGAGCGGGCTGGGTGCTGATGGAACAGGCTGTGAGTGCCGTGAACTGGCTGACACCCAACGTCCCGAAGCACCCAGGCAAGATGCGCCTCGGCAGCTACCAGGCACTCGCACGCGGGGCCGAGGGGATCCTTTTCTTCCAGTGGCGCGCTTCACAGTTCGGCGCCGAGCAGTTCGTCAGCGCGATGGTGCCGCATGCCGGCACGAGCACGCGGTCTTGGCGCGAGGTCGTGCAACTGGGAGGCGAGCTTGCGCAGCTCGACTCGGTCCTCGGGACGCAGGTCGAGGCCGACGTCGCCCTCCTCTTCGACTGGGAGAGCTGGTGGGCTCTCGAGGTTCCCGGGAAGCCCTCACCAAATCTCTTACTGCCCGACCAGATCAAGCGTTGGTATCGCGCCTTCTGGGAGCAGAACATCGCCGTTGACTTCGCGCACCCCGAGGCCGACCTCTCGCGCTACCGGCTGGTCGTGGCGCCGAATCTCTACCTCCTGACAGACGACGCGGCATCGAACCTGGAGCGCTTCGTCGACGGGGGCAGCACCGCCGCGTTCAGCTTCTTCAGCGGGATCGTCGACTCGCGCGGCCACGTGCGCTTGGGCGGCTACCCGGCGCCGCTGCGCAAGCTGCTCGGCATCGTCGTCACGGAGTTCTGGCCGCTGCCCGACGACGAGCCGTGTTCGATCGTGCTCGGCGAGCAGCGCTACGCCTGCGAGCACTGGCGCGACTGGATCGAGCTCGAAGGGGCGGAGGTGGTTGGAACCTTCGCCGACGGCTGGCTCGAGGGGCGTCCCGCAGTGACGCGCAACGGCGGCGCGTGGTACGTCGGAACCCGCCCCAATCCTGGCGCCACCGCTGAGCTCGTGAGGCGGCTTGCAACCGAGGCGAAGGTCGCTTCGAGCGTGGCTGCGCCGCCAGGAGTCGAGGCGGTGCGCCGGTCGGCCGACGGACGCTCCCTGCTCTTCCTGCTCAACCACGGGTCGCAGGAGGCCAGCGTCGAAATCGCCGGGGAACAGCTCGACCTCCTGAGCGGCGCGAAGCACTCGGGCCGCGTCGTACTAGACCCGTTCGGCGTCGCCGTACTGACTACCTGAGGATCGAGGAAAGCCCGTGGCAAACATTTCGTTCGAGAACGTCACCAAACGCTTTGCCGACGGCACCGTGGCCGTGGACTCGCTCACGTTGGAGATCAACGACGGAGAGTTCATCGTCCTCGTCGGCCCGTCCGGCTCCGGCAAGTCGACCGCACTGCGGATGGCCGCGGGACTGGAGGACATCACGCACGGGATCATCCGCGTCGGCGGGAGCGTGGTCAACGACCTCACGCCAAAGGAGCGCGACATGGCGATGGTGTTCCAAAACTACGCCCTGTACCCGAACATGAGCGTGTACGGCAATATGGAGTTCGGCCTGAAGCTGCGAAAGATGCCCAAGCAGGAGCGGAAGGCGCGCGTCACCGCGGCCGCCAAGATGCTGGGTATCGGGGAGCTTCTGGAGCGTCGCCCCGCTGCCCTCTCCGGTGGGCAGCGCCAGCGCGTCGCGATGGGCCGGGCGATCGTGCGCGAGCCGCAGGCGTTCCTGATGGACGAGCCGCTCTCCAACCTCGACGCGAAGCTGCGCGTGCAGATGCGAACCGAGATCGCCCGCGTCCACCAGCAGCTGCAGACGACAACGATGTTCGTCACCCACGATCAGACCGAGGCGATGACGATGGGCGACCGGGTTGCCGTGATGCGACAGGGTGCGCTCGAGCAGGTGGACACTCCGGAGGAGCTGTACAAGCGCCCCGTGAACCTGTTCGTGGGCGGTTTCATCGGCTCGCCGGCGATGAACATGGTCCTGGCGCGCCTTGTCGCCGAGGGCGACAAGCTCTTCGCGCAGTTCGGATCGCAGCGGATCGCCGTCCCGCGGGAACACCTCTCGCAACGCAAGCAGCTCGCAAGCTACAAGGACAAAGAAGTGATCCTCGGCATCCGCCCCGAAGATCTGGAGGACGCGGAGTTCGCGCCACGCGCCGACCCAGATGCGCTGCTCGACGTCGAGGTCGCCCTGGCCGAGCCGATGGGCGCCGAGCTCGTCACGTACTTCGAGATCGACGCACCGCCAGTGATCACCAAGGACACGCGTGACCTGTCGACCGACCTCGACGAGCTCGATGCCAACAAGGGCAAATCTCTCTTCACAGCGCGGATCGACTCACAGAGCTCCGCTCGCGATGGAAAGCCGCTCAAGGTCGTCTTTGACGTGACCCGTCTCTACTTCTTCGACCCGCAAACCGAGGCTGCGATCAGGTAGCAACGATGATGCTAGGACAGCTCACCGTCGACCCCGCCTTCGCAGTAGCTCCCGTCGACCCGCGGCTCTTCGGGACGTTCGTCGAGCATCTCGGCAGGTGCGTGTACACGGGGATCTACGAACCGACGCACCCATCCGCCGATCGGCACGGGTTTCGCCCGGACGTGCTCGACCTCGCCCGCGAACTCGGCACCACGATCGTTCGCTACCCCGGCGGAAACTTCGTCTCCGGCTATAACTGGGAGGACGGTGTCGGGCCACTCGAGGAGCGGCCGACTCGCCTCGACCTCGCCTGGCGCTCTATCGAGCGCAACGAGATCGGCACGGACGAGTTCATCCACTGGACGCGCCTCGCCGGCGTCGAGCCAATGCTGGCCGTAAACCTCGGCACGCGCGGCGTTGACGCGGCGCGGGCGCTGGTGGAGTACTGCAACCACCCGCACGGGACTGCGCGCTCCCAACAGCGGATCCGCAACGGACATCCGGAGCCGTATGCGGTGCCCGTCTGGTGCCTTGGCAACGAGATGGACGGCCCCTGGCAGATCGGGCAAAAGACAGCTGTCGAGTACGGACGGCTGGCAGCAGAGGCGGGGAAGGCGATGAAGCTTGTCGACCCGACGATCGAGCTCGTTGCGTGCGGTAGCTCCGGCCGCTCCATGCCGACGTTCGGCACCTGGGAGGCGAGCGTGCTCCAGGAGTGCTACGACGTCGTCGATTACATCTCGCTGCACGCGTACTACGAGCAAGCGGACGACGACCTCGACAGCTTCCTCGCGTGCGCGCGCGACATGGACGCCTTCATCGACAGCGTCGTCTCCACGTGCGACCACGTGCGTGCGTGCGTTCGCAGCGACCGGCGCATCGACCTTTCCTTCGATGAGTGGAACGTCTGGTACCTGTCGCAGCTCGGCGACGTCACCCGGCGCGAGTGGGAGCAGCACCCCCAGTTGATCGAGAACGTCTACACGCTCGCCGACGCGGTCGTGGTGGGCTCACTACTGATCACGCTCCTGCGCCACGCCGACCGAGTGCGGATCGCGTGTCTGGCGCAGCTCGTGAATGCAATCGCGCCGATCATGACCGAAGCCGCCGGACCCGCGTGGCGCCAGACGATCTTCCATCCGTTCGCGCTCACGGCGGCACACGCCCGAGACGGGATCGTCCTGCGCGTCGAGCCGACAAGCCCGACCATCGACACGGAACGCTACGGCGCAGTGCCTGCACTCGCGGCGACGGCCGTCTGGCATGAGGAGCCCGGAGAGCTCGCGATCTTCGCCGTAAACCGGAGCGTGAGCGAGCCACTAGAGCTCCAAGTCACTCTGCGAGACCTCGACCGGCTCGCGGTCGAACACACGACGCTGACGGGGCCCGATCCGCGGGCGACAAACACCAAGAAGCATCCGAACCGTGTCGAGCCGCGCCTGCTCGAACGAGCGTACCTCGAGCGACAGCGCCTGGCGGCAACATTGCCGCCGCTGTCCTGGAACCTCATCCGGCTCGTTCGATCGCCGAGCTAGTAGCTAATCGGCATGACTCCAACCGGACCTCGTCGATGTGCCACCTGCTAGAAGACGAGCGCGAGCGGCGTGTGCGCGAGGTAGCGGCGCTGCCGGGAAGCGGGGGGCGGCCCGTGCCGGCCGTCGATGTCGAGCAGGTGCACTGCCGACGCGCAGAACGGCGCGGCCTAAATCGTCAGGGACGGAGCCGCAGATGCCGTCCGATGGCGCGGAAGGTGCCGGTCGCGAGTCGACATCGCGACCGCGCGCGCGGGGCGCGCAGATGACGGTGCCCGGGCGCCGATCGGGGTCGGGTGGGCGGTCGCGTCCGGCGACGATGAAAGATGTCGCCGTCGCCGCCGGCGTCGCTCAAAGCACCGTTTCGCGCGCGCTCAACGGCGTCCCCGTGACCGAGGCGACGCGCCGGCGGGTGCGCACGATCGCGGAGGAGCTCGGCTACCAGCCTCACCCGGGGGCGCGCGCGCTGCGCGGGGCGCCGACGATGCTGCTTGGTGCAGTCGTGCGCGACATCGCCGACCCGTTCTTCGCAGGCGCTTTACGCGCGCTGTCGATCGAGGCTAACAAGCGCGGCTACTCGGTGGTGCTCGGTCACGCGCGTGCGGCCCGCGACGAGGCGGTCTCGCTAACCGCGGCACTCAAGGCTCGCCATTGCGACGCAATGGTCCTGCTCGGCGATCTCGGCGTTGATCCGCGCCTGCTCGATGAGCTGCGCAAGGTCCACGTCCGGGTGGTCGCCCTGTGGCACGGTGGCACACCGCAGGCCGCGGGCTTTCCGAGCGTCGGCGTCGACAACCGCGTTGGTGTGCGTGCGGCGGTCGCGCACCTCGCGGCGCTCGGGCATCGGCGGATCGCGTTCGTTGGCCCCGGCGCTCACGGTGACATCCGCGAGCGCCAGGCCGCCTACGAGAATTACCTAAGCGGCGTCGGGATCGCCACCCCGGCCGGGTACGTCTGCCACGTAGCAAACAGCATCGCGGGCGCCAAGCAGGCGTTCGCCGCCTTGCGCGCGCTCGGCGAACCGCCGAGCGCGATCGTGGCCGCCACCGATCTCCTGGCGCTGGGACTGATCCACGCCGCGAATGAGGGCTCCGTCGCCGTGCCGAGCGAGCTCTCGATCGTCGGCTTCGACGACATCCCGCTCGCTGCCGCCGCCATGCCCGGCCTGACGACGGTCCGGATGCCAGTCCAGAAGATCGTCGCCGCTGGCGTCGCGTTGGCGATCGGCGATCGCGCGCAAAGCAACGACGGCCCGCTGCTTGACCCACCGCACCTCATCTTCAAACCACGGTTGATCGTCCGCGGCTCCACCTCGCGCTGCCTAGACTCGATCTAGTCGCTACCCCGCGCTCGCATCAGCGATGCTCCGAGGCGAGCCGAACAAGCGAGCCCACGTCGGGAGTGCCACGCTGTGTGGAACGCGAGGACTGAGCGGCCCTCGTATTGAGGGATACCGACGCATGATCGAGTTGAGCCCGGCAGGACGGGCCGCGACTCCGGACGAGGTTGGCACCGTGCCGTGGCGTCGCTCCCGCGATGAGCGAATTGCGAGAGCGGGCCACGCCGGCCGCTCGTTACCGGATTCGCCCTCAGTGCGGTGGCTCTGAGCGATCAGGACGTCCAGCGCGTCCTTGCGACGATCAACACGCACGAATGCAATCTACCGTTGCCGAGTCCCGCGGCCTTCGAGTTCTGGTGGAAGATGCTGCAGTTCGTCTACGAGCTGCCAGACCCTGCGTCGGTCCCGCCGCTTCCGATCCTGGCGGCTACGAAGCTTGAACGGACGGGCCCGTCACGGTTGCTCCGTGATGCGCGTCAGTGCGCCACAGTTGCGCCACGGTCGGTGTCAAATTCCCAGCGGTTTCGAGCGGTTGCCGAGCGGTCGAAACCCCGGAAATTGGGCGAAGACGGCCACACCTACTACTGCTCGGCCGGGTTCGAATCCCGGTAGCGGTATCCGGGATTATGGCCGCCTTCGGCGGCGGCGGGTCGCGCGTGACTGCGCGTCAGCTGCGCACAGGATGTGGGCGCAAGTGAACGCCGGCGAGCCTGATCCGCACGGCCTGCGTGTAAATCAGCGCAACCGTCCGCAGCGTTGCGAGCGGGTAGCGCGCGACCATTGCGCGGAGCGTCGCTTCGTTCAGCGGCCGCCGGCGCAAAGCGAGCGTGGCGTCGAAGGCGAGCGTTTCGCTCCCGCGCGGGCGGCTCTCGATGTGCACGGAAAGCGTCTCTTCCGGGGGCGTGAAGCGCGCGCTGTAGTGCTGCTCCATGTCCATGAACGGCGAGACGTGGAGCGCCTTGCCGAATTCGGCCGCGAGGACGTGCTCGGTGGGGGAGGGCGGTCGCAGCACGTAGGCGTGGCGCTCGCGCCAGGGCGTGTTGGTCACTTCCGCGACAACCGTCTCGAGCGCTGTTCCCGCCCAGCAGTAGTAGAAGCTGACGGGGTTGAAGCAGTGCCCGAACATGCGTGGGTGCGTGAGTAGGCGAATCGGACCAGCGGGCGGCGCGCCGGCCTCGTGCGCGACGAGCTCTTGCACCGCCTCGCGGAGCGGCAGCTGCTGCGGCCCGAGGTAGTCCTCGCGGCGCACGCGCGCCGCGCCTGGGCGTGTCGTGACGAGCAGCCCGCCGAGCAGCGTTGGGAGCTCGTCGAGGTCCAGGTAGAGGAGCGAGATGGGATAGGTGAACTCGCGCTCGCGCTCGAGGTGGCGGCGGTGGCGAAGCGTGCCGGCGTAGATGCAGCTCTCGCTCACGTAGATACTCCAAGTCCCGCGGCGACGCGGATCGCGCTGCGCACGCCGTCCTCGTGGAATCCGAAACCCCAGTACGCGCCGCAGTAATGCGTGCGGTTGCGGCCGCTGATCTCCTCGATCCGTCGCTGTGCGGTGATGCCGGCCGGTGTGAAGACGGGGTGCGAGTAGTCGAAGCTCTGGATGACCCGCGCGGGGTCGATCGCCTCGCTGCGGTTCAGCGTGACGAGGAACTGGTGGCGGGAGCTCAGCGACTGCAGGCGATTCATGTGGTAGGTCACGGTCGCGCGCGGCTGGGGCTCGTCGAGCAGGTGGTAGTTCCAGCTCGCCCAAGCGCGCCGGCGCCGCGGTAGCAGCGCCACGTCGGTGTGCAGCACGGCCTCGTTGCGCTGATAGGGGATCGCCGCGAGGATCTCGCGCTCGCGCTGGCTCGCGTCGATGAGCATCGCGAGGGCCTCATCGGAGTGCGACGCGATCACGACGTGGTCGAATCGCTCTGCCTGCTGGCCTTCGGCTCGAACGGTGACGTGGTCCTCGCCCCGGCGAATCTCGCTGACGCGAGCGCCGAGCCGGATACGGTCGGCGAAGGGGCGCGTCAGCGCCTCGACGTAGCGTGCGGAGCCGCCGCGGACAACGCGCCAGCGCGGTCGGCCGCGCAGCGTCAGCATTCCGTGGTTGTCGAAGAACTCGACCAGAAGGCGCGCCGGAAAGCTCCACATCTGCCGCGGGTCGGCCGACCAGACGGCGGCCGCCTGGGGAACGATCAGGCGGTCGATGAAGGGCCGCGAGAAGCGTTGCGCCTCCAGCCAGCCGCCGAGTGACGGCCCGTCCTCGCTGCTCGCGAGCAGCGCCTTGGCGGCGCGCTGAAAGCGCGGGATCTCGGCGAGCATGCGGTGAAACCAGACCTCGCGCAGCATCGCCCGTGTGGCGAATACGCCGTTGGGGGAGGCGCCGTTGTATTCGAAGGCGCCGTGCTCGTCGGCGACGCTGAAGCTCATGTCCGACGGCTGCCAGGCGACCCGCAGGCGGTCGAGCAGGCGCTCGAAGTTCGGGTAGTTGCGGTCGTTGAAGACGATGAACCCGGTGTCGATCTGGTGCGTCTCGTCGGCCGTGTCGACGCGCACCGTGTTTGTGTGGCCGCCGGCGTGGGCGCCGGCCTCGAACAGGACGATCTCGTGCTGGCGAGCGAGCAGATGCGCGCTGACGAGACCCGACACGCCGCCACCTACGATCGCGATTCGCATGCTTGCCCCTAGCCGTCGATTCTGGTCGCCGGATACTTATACGTGCGCGAGGTCAGATTGGATGCGAAGCGCTCCTCGGGCTCCCGTGGTACCGACCGGTGGGCCGATTCGAGCTGAGTGGCGAGCGACGGCTCGAAACTACGTTACGAAAAATGGAACGCCACGTCACGATATCGGCGCCTTGATCTCGCAGTTCCTCGATAGCGCCCTCGATCTCAGCGTGATCGGCGGCTACAGCCGGATCGGCTTCGCGCTGCGCAGTCGATCCTGGCCGCCGCCCGAGGAAACGCCGCTCGCGGGCAGGGTCGTTGCGATCAGCGGCGCGAGCTCGGGGATCGGCCGCGCCGCCGCGCGGATCTGTCTGCAGCAGGGCGCCCGCGTGCTGCTCCTCGTCCGCGATCCGCAGCGTGGCGAGCGCGTCCGTGCCGAGCTGACCGGTATCGGCCCGGCCGAGCTCATCAGCTGCGACCTGAGCTCGCTCGAGTCGGTGCGCGCCTGCGCTCGGGAGATCGCGGAGCGACACGCTGCACTCGACGTCCTCGTCAACAACGCCGGCGTCCTCGCCGACCGCCGCGAGCTCTCAGCGGACGGGATCGAGCTCTCGTTCGCGACGAACGTCCTCGGTCCGTTCCTGCTCACCGCCGCCCTCGTCCCCGCGCTCCGCGCGAGCACGGCCGGGCGGATCATCAACGTCTCCTCGGGCGGCATGTACACGCAAGGCATCCACGCCGATGACCTGCAGTTCGAGCACGGCAGCTACAGCGGCGCCGTCGCTTACGCGCGCGCGAAGCGCGCGCAGGTCGTCCTGACGGAGCTCTGGGCGCGGCGCCTACAGGGGGTGGCGGTCCATGCGATGCACCCGGGCTGGGTCGACACGCCAGGCATCGAGCACTCGCTGCCCCGCTTTCAGCGCGCGCTGCGCCCGCTGCTGCGGACGCCGGCGCAGGGTGCCGACACGATCGTCTGGCTGAGCTCGGCGCCCGACCTTCCCTCCGGTCGCTTCTGGCAAGACCGCCGCCAGCGCCCGACGCACCTCCTGCCGGGCACGCGGGAGCACCCCGGCGAGCGCGAGCGCCTCTGGGCCGAGTGCGCCCGCCTCAGCGGAGCGTCGCTGTGAGGCGCGTGGGGGGCCGCCCGATTTCGGGCTTATCCTCGGCGGGCGGGCGCGGTGCGCGGTTCAGGAGTGGACTGTGACCACGACCTGCGCGTAGGCGGCCGGATTGGTCAGGTACCCGCAGTAGTACTTCGTCCCCGTGTGCTTGGCGAGCGCCGGGGCGCTGAGCGAAAACGCGCCCGCCGCGCTGATCGTCTTGCTGTTGAACTGGAAAGCCCTGCTGTTCTTCTGCTCGGCCGCCAGCGTCGTGCTGCAGGGCGTGCCCACGTTCTCGTAGATGTAGGCCGTTCCCGCGCCCGAAGCGGTGCCGGTTGCCGTGAGCGTGTAGCGCGAGCCGAGCTTCACCGTGTTGCTCGATGAGCTGATCGTGATCGCGTGGCCCCACGTCGGCGGCGTCGTCGGGCCGCTGAAGGAGGCGGTCGAGGTCGTGCCGCTCGAGGCGACGGTGAGTGCCTGGTCGGCCGTCACGGTTGTTGAGCTGCTCGTCACGAGGTTCGTCACGCTGACGCTGCCCTCGGCCACGCCGACGGCCGTCGCGGTGCACGAGTCGGTGGTCAGCCAGACGGTTCCGAGCACTGTTGCGGCGGCATAGTTGCCCTTAGTCTGGAAGTGCCCGGCGCCGCCGTTACCCCACAGCGAGCGCTGGGTCGGTGGCTTCGCGGGCCGGCTTGTGCGCATGCGACCGCGCTGCCTTGGTCGTCCCGCTCGCCCCTGTCGTGCCGCTGGGCGGGCACGCCGCGAGCGGCCCATCGAGGGTCAGGGTGGCCACGCCCGTCGTCGTGCTCTGCGAGGAGATCGCGAACGTTCCCTTGTAGAAGAGCGCCGACACCGGGGCGGCGCCGCCGGCTGAGGCTGCCGTGAGCTGCACGGTTCCCGAGTTTGTCAAGACGCTCGAGCCGACCGGCAGGGTGACCGGCGCCGCCCCGAGCTTGACGAAATGCTTCATGCCGGGCCGCTCGATCTTCACCTTGCCCGCGACCCGCTGGGCGACGACGCTGACGCCGAGGACGGGGGTTGGGCTTGCCGCCGCAGCGCTACCTGCGGCGCCGGCCGCGATACCCGCGACAACGAGCAGCAGCGTCACCCTTCGCATCGCGCATGGCCGCCCACGCCCCAGCACGACGCGCACTGTAACGTCAGCGCGCGCGCTGCGCGCCTCAGCCGCCGGCTGGAACCGTGCCGGTCGCCTGCCGCGCCAAGTCGGGGTCGGCCGGGCCGAGTCGCAGATCGGCGAGGCCATAGCGCCGACGCCGATAGCCGGGGATCCAGCGCGCCGCTCCGAGCTCCAGCAAGGTGGCCGTACCCGCCAGAGCCGCGCCCGCGAAGACGTCGAGCAGGAAGTGGTTGCCCGTCGCGATCACGACGAAAGCCGTGATCAGCGGGTAGGCGGCGGCGAGGATCCTGACTGCCCGCCGGCGCGTCAGCGCCCAAACGACCATCGCCGACCACGCGGCCCAGGCGATATGCAACGAGGGCATCGCGGCGTACTGATCAGCCGTCCTCGCCAAGGCGCCGGTGTGGAAGTTGCCGACCGCCCCCGTCAGCGCGATCACATCGCGAAAGCCGTCGAGACGGAGCATCCGCGGCGGAGCGACCGGATAGAGCCAGAACACGGCGAGGCCGATCAGGTTGATGACCACCAGCCGCGTGCGCAGCGGGCGGTACGTGCGCGGCTTGCGCCACCACAGATAGCCGAGCAGGCCAAACGTCACGAAGAAGTGCGCGGCGACGTAGTAGTAGGAGAAGATCAGCCCGAACGTCGCGTGCGCGGCCACCCAGCGGTCGATGCCGAGCTCCGGCGAGATGTTCAACGAGCGCTCGAAGGCCAGCAGGTTGGCCGCGTTGTGCAGCGCCGCGATGCGCCGTAGGGGCGCGAGGTTGTTGATCTGGTCGTAGAGCCACAGCAGCCAGACGACCACGAGGGCCTCGAGCCAGACAGGCGCGCGACCATCGCGGCGCGTCACGACGCGCAGCAGGACCCGCAGGCGCGACCGGGGCGCACTCGCGGGGTCGGGGGTCTCTTCGTGCGGTTGCGTCTCCATCCTCTGCTGGCTTGGAAAGCTCGTCTGCGGGCGGCGAAAGCCGCTTGTCAACCCGTGACCGCGAGCCGCCATCGCTGGCAATGGCGACCGCTGCTGCTACCAAGACATACCCTATGACATCGCGGCATCCGGGTTCTACCCGGATGCCTCCGCCGACTACCCTCCCTGCCAGTGCTTGCCTCGATCCCAAGCCCGTCGTCGAACGGGTTTCACCTCGGGCCGCTCTTCATCCACGCTTACGGGCTCGCCTACGTTGTCGGCGTCGCCGCCGCGGTCGCGCTGACCCGCATTCGCTGGAAGGCGCGCGGCGGCGACCCGGACCTCGTCTACGACGTGGCGCTGTGGGCGTTTCCCGCGGGAATCGTTGGTGGGCGCCTCTACTTCATCGCGACCAGCTTCAACCAGATGCCCAAGCATTGGTGGGGGCCATTCGCCGTCTGGGATGGCGGCATGGGCATCTGGGGTGGCGTCGCGCTCGGTGCGCTCGTCGGCATCTGGCGGCTGAAGCGCCACGGTGCGAACGTCACGCAGTTCATGGATGCCGCGGCGCCGGGGATCCTCGTCGCGCAGGGCATCGGGCGCGTCGGCAACTACTTCAACCAGGAGCTCTACGGTGCGCCGAGCTCGCTCCCGTGGGCGCTCGAGATCTCGCCGGTGCACCGCTACAGCGGCTACCTGCAGTACCCGACCTTCGAGCCGATGTTCCTCTACGAGCTCGTCTGGGACTTCCTCTTCGCGGCCTTCCTGATGTCGCTTGGGCGCTTGCGCCGCATACGGCCGCCCGCCATCTTCGCCCTATATGTCGCGGGCTACAGCGGCTTTCGCATCTTCGAGGAGACGCAGCGCATCGACCCCTCGCACTACCTGTGGGGCATGCGCCTGAACTTCTACGTCGCGTCGGCGCTGTGCTTCATCGGCCTCTGCTGGTTCGCCCGGGCCCAATTCGGGACGCGCGCGCGCCGGCCCACGGACGCCTCATGCGGCGAGGTCTCGGAACCCGCCTAACGAAAGGTCCGCGCACTCGGCGCAAACGGACTCCGGGATCACGCCGGCCCGCATGAGCAGCGCGAACGCCTTGCAGCCGAGGCACAAGGCGAACACCGATTCGAGCGCGGCGGCTAGCACGATCATCGCCAGCAGGACGATCGCGACGGTGTTCGCGCCAGCGAAGGTGGCGACTGCGGCGCCCGTCGTGAAGAGCGCCCCGATCCCCTGAGCAAAGCGCTTCGGTGGCCCGGGCACGTACTTGGGCGGGCCAAGGTGCGGTGCGACCGCCGTGGTCGCGAGGCGCCCGAGCGGGCTCAGCTTCGGGCCGGTGAGCACGCGCGCGAGGAACCCGTAGGCGAGCACGGCGGCAAACCAGTAGTAGCCGGTCGCGATGGTTGCCACGGCGAGGACGCAGACGCCGCCGGCGACAACGCGTGCGGCTTTCTCGTTGACCGGATTGGGGAAGCCGAGGATCGCCGGCATCGGTCAAGCGTAGCGAGCGCGGGCAAAAGGTCACCTAACCGGTGAGCTATCTGGACCGCGATCTAGGCTGCGCTTCCCCCATGCCTGACCGCACCGTCGTGATCGACCTGGGCTCGAACTCGTTCCGGCTCGTGGTCTATGACTCCGTTCCCGGACGCTACTGGCACCACAGCGACGAGATCTACGACGGCGTGCGGATCGGCGCCGGCCTGGAGCTGACCGGCGCCCTCACGGCGGAGCGCATGCAGCTCGCGCTTGAGGTGCTCGAGGTGTACGCGCATTTCTGTTCCGCGAGCGGCATCTCCGCTCGCAACGTGCACGCCGTCGCGACCAGCGCGATCCGTGACGCCTCGAATGGACGTGAGTTCGTCGCGCAGGTGCGCGAGCAGACGAGCCTCGAGGTGCGGATCCTCAGTCCGGCAGAGGAGGCCCACCATGCCTACCTCGCGGCGGTCAACACGACGACGCTGCGCGACGGCGTGGTAGTGGATCTCGGGGGCGGCAGCCTGCAGGTCGTCCACGTCGCCGACCGCCGCGAGCTCGAGCGCGAGTCCTGGCCGCTTGGGACGGTGAGGACGACCGAGCGCTTCCTCGGACGCGGCTCGTCGCGCAAGCAGCGCGCTGCCCTGCGCGAGCACGTTCTCGCGCAGCTGGGTGGCGCCGCCTGGCTCGAACAGGTGGGGGGGAGGATCGTCGGCATGGGCGGCACCGTCAGAAACCTCGCGTCCGCAGCGGCAACGGTCGCCGAGCGCGCCGGCATCGGGGTTCACGGCTTCGTCCTGCAACGCGACGCGCTCGAGGACCTGATCGAGCGGCTTGCGCGGCTGAACGAGGCCGAGCGTGCCCAGCTGCCCGGGATCAAACCCGAGCGTGCGGGCATCATCCTGGCCGGTGCGGTGGTGGTTGCTGCCGTGATGGAAGCGGTCGGCGTCGCGGGCCTCGAGGTGACGGAGGCGGGTCTGCGCGAGGGCGTGTTCTTCTCCACCTACCTCGCGGAGCACGATCCGCCGCTCTTCGCGGAGGTCCGCGAGTCGAGCGTGCTGAACCTTGCCAACCAGTACCAGCACGATCTCGGGCATGCGAAGCACGTCGCTCGGATCGCGCGTCACGCCTGGCTCTCGCTGGCCGCCGCCGGCGCGACGCCGGAGACGGATCTCGACGCGCCCGACCTGCTCTGGGCCGCCGCGATGCTGCACGACATCGGCATGGCGATCGACTACGACGACCACCACAAGCACTCGCGTTATCTGGTGCTCGCCGCTGGGCTGCCCGGATACAGCCAGCGCGAGCAGGCCCTGATCGCGCAGGCAGTGCGCTACCACCGCAAGGGAACACCCGAGCTCGGCGTGCTCGGCGACGTTTGCCTGCCCGGTGACGAGCGCCTGCTGAAGGCGCTTGCCGCGATCCTCGCGCTCGCCGAGCACCTCGACCGAAGCCGCGACGGTGCGATCGACGTCGCCGCGCTGCGCGCCGACAACGGCAACTTCGCGCTCGAGCTCGAGATCGGCCGGCGTGGCGACGAGACGCTCGCACGCTGGGGGGCCGAACGCCAATCGGAGGCCTTCCGCCGCGCTTTCGGCCGGTCGCTGACCATCGGCTGAGGAAGCGAGTCCTTTACTGTGAGTGGATGGCCGAGGACGTCTACGAGCTCTTCCAGCGCGGCAGCGCCCTGTTAGACAACGGCGACTTCGCCGCCGCCGCCGTCTCGCTGCGCAAGGCCCGCGAGCTCGAACCGGACAAGGCCTCGATCCGCGAGGCGCTGGGCCGCGCGCTGTTCCACAGCCAGCGCTACAACGAAGCGGCCGACGAGTTCGACGCGCTCGCGCGCGCCGCGCCGACGAACGACTACGCGCACTTCTGCCTCGGCCGCTCCCTGCAACAGCTCGGCCGCCACAGCGAAGCCTGCCGCCCGCTCGCGATCGCCGCCTGCCTGCGCCCCGAGCGCGCCGAGTATCGCGCCTACCGCGATCGCGCCAGAGCCGCGGCGACGGCCTCGCGGGCGCGCTGAGCACGCAGAAAGCCGCGACGACGCGGCAGCCGTCCTCGATCGCGCTCGAGGTCGGATCAGGGCCTGATGGTGGCGCTGCTCTACGGCCTTGGCGCGCTTGCGCTGGGCTTGGCGTTGGCGCGCATGCGGGCCGCGCGGCGACCACCGGTGCGCTTCCTCGTCGAGCCCTACCGCAACGATCGTGCGAGCCCGGAGACGCTACGCGCCACATGGACCGCACTACACGCGCTGCTCGCCGGCTCAGCTCGTCTTGACCTCCGCGGCGTGCATGGCGTGCTCGCGCTCGAAGTGCACCTCGACCGTCGCGGTGGCGGCGTGCCGATCGCCTGGTTCGCGGTCAGTGCTCCCGCCGGTGCGGCGCGTCACGTCGAGGCTGCCCTGCGTGCGAGCTACCCGAACCTGCGCCTGCGCGCGCTCGAACGCGAGCTCGATGCGCCTGCCGTGCTCGTGGCGCTGCACCGGCGCACCCCGCTCGGAGGCACGCCGAGCCACCCTGTCACGCTCTCGACTTCTCAGCTCGCCCGCGGCGACGCGCTGCTGCGCGCGATGGCGGCCGCCGGGCCGCCGGCGACGGTCCAGGTAGTGCTGCGACCCGCGGGGGTGCTCGTCGAGCAGCTGCTCGGCCGCCCAAGCCGCGACGAGCCCGAGCGCCGGCGCGAGCCTGCGCCCGCGCTCTTCTGGGCGCAACCGCGTGTACTCGCCGCCGACCGCCGAAGCGCACGCGCGATCGCAAGTGCGCTCTGCGCAGCCGCCGACGCTCCTCGCCTCGTGGCGGGCCGCACCCGCCACGTTGACGAGCTCACGGCGCGGCGCGTGCCGCGGATCCCGCGGCTGCTGTACCGGATCGAGGAGCTCAGCGAGCTCTGGCAGCTGCCGTCTCCAGACTTCGCGGCGCTGCCGTGCCTGCGCCGGGCGCTCCCGCTTGCACCGGCGCCGCCCGCGATCACCCGGTCGCGCGGCGGGCGCGGCGTGCTGCGCGACGAGCACGGCGGGGTCACGATCGCCGTCGAGATGCGCCGCCAGCACACGGCGGTCGTCGGCACGGTTGAGCAGGGGAAGACGTCCTTTCTGGTTGCGAGTGCACGGGAGGACCTCGCCCGCGAGCGCTGCGCGGTGATCGTGCTCGATCCGAAGGGCGACGCCGCCGACGCGATCCTCAGCGCCGTCCCGGAGGACCGCACGTGCACCTTTCTCGACATGGCCGCACCGGCTGTCGGCTTCAACCCGCTCGCGGTCGCCGCCTCGCCGGACGCGATCGCAGACCAGGTCGTCGGCGCACTGCGCGCGCTGTTCAGCGAGGGCGAGGTGCGCGGCAGCTCCGATCGCTACCTGCGCAACGCGATCATCGCGGCCCTCGCCTGCAACGCCGCCGCGACGCTCTGGGACGTTGCGCGCCTGCTCGAGGTCGGACCCGCGGGTCATGCGTCCCGCAGCCGAGCGGCTGAGCGGCTCCTGGAGCTACCCGATTACGCCGAGGTCGCAACGTTCCTCGCCGAGGAGCTCCCGGCACAGCTCGCCGACGCTCGCTCGACCACGACGGCGAAGCTCGACGCCCCGGCGAACAAGCTCGCGCGCATCCTCAACTCGCCAGCCGTCAAGCGCGTGTTGCGCTACGACTCGTTGCGGATCGACTTCGACGAGCTGATCGAAAGCGCGGGCGTGCTCGTGGTGCGCGGCGCGCTTGGCGAGCTCGGTGCCGGCAACGTCGCCGTGCTGATGCAGCTGCTTCTCGGCATGCTCGACGCGGCGTTGGCGCGCGTCCAGGACAGGCGTCGCCCCCAGGAACGTCGTGCGGTCGCGCTCAAGGTCGACGAGGCCCCGCTCGTCATCAACGAGACCTTCGCGCAGACGCTCGCCCTCAAGCGCTCGGCCGGGCTCGAGACCGTTGCCTGCTGGCAGACGGACGCGCAATGGCCGCTCGAGCTGCGCGAACAGCTCGATGCCCTCTTCGCGCACCGCGTGTTGTTCGCGACCGCCTCGAGCGCCGACGCTCGCGCCGCCGCCGGGCTGCTGCTCTCCGAGTACTCGGACCAGTTGCGCGGCGCCAACGACGAGACGATGCGCCTGGCTACCCCCGATGTTCGACTGCACCTTCCGCGCTACACGGCGATCGCGAGCTGGACGACTGCGCGCGGGCGCGAGCGGCCGTTTCTCGCCACGACGCTCCCCGTGACGATCGATCGCGAACGCATCGCCCACCATGCGGACCGCCAGGCGCGGCGGAGCGCCAAAGCCGCGTCGCGTCTGCAGTCGCCCCAGCCAACCGCGCAGCCGCCCCGAGCAATCCCGCAGTCGCCCGAACCGAGCCCGGCGAGCTACCTCGAGCTCCGCGCGCTCGACGAGGCAACGAGCGTGCGTTGGCTGCAACCGCCGCCGCATCGGGGGGCGATCCGCCTCGATGCGCTCGATCGCGCCCTGCTCGAATGGCTCGCGGCGGCGCGCTGCGCGCTCACGACACAGATCCACCGCCGATTCCGCCCCGGCCAGGTGCTCACGGGCACCCAGCGCCAGCTCAAGCGCCTCGCCGACGCCGGGCTCATCGCGCGCTTTCAGCTACATCGCCCGGATGGCGGCGGCGTCCCCCAGTGCGCCACGGTGACGGCGCACGCGCTCGCCCTGCTCGCCACTCCCGCCCGCAAAGCGCCGGCGCTCGACGATGCCTCGCTTCCCGCGCTCAAGACGGACGTCCACACGACCGCGTACCTCCTCGCCCTCGAGCAGGTCGCCGGTGGCGCGATCCGCGAGATCCTCGGCCCCGGTCGCGCCGCGATCAGCCCGCCGAGCTCACCGCTCGAGTTCGGCCCCGGCGTCCATCCCCGCGGCTTCGCGACTCCGAGCGCGCTGCGTCCAGCCGCCGCCGTCGAGCTCACAACCGGCGATCTGCTGATCACGTTCGACGCCGGCGGCGACCTCAGCTGGCTGTGCGCCTACGACGCCTTCGTGAGCGGCTGGTCGCAGGCCATGCCGCGCTACAAGCGCCAGGGCAGCCGGCCCCGCGTGGCGGTCGTCTGCGCCAGCTGCGAACGCGCCCTGGCCGCGGCAACCGACGCCCCGGGTGTCCTCACGGCGACCCTCGCTCGTATCGGCGAGGACCCCGCCATGTGGGAGCGCCCGGGACACACCCAGATCGTCTTTGTGGCCGAGTCCGACCTGCACGCCGGCGACCCGCGAGCCTGGAGCGTAGGGGGCAGCCTGACAGCGCTGCTGAGCGCGCAGCCGCCAAGCGCGACGGCGCAGCCGCCCTGGCACTGAGCGCAACTGCAACCCCGCCAGTCGCTAGCCTCGCGGCCCTCCTAACCCTCCCTCGCTCCCCGGCACGCTCCCGCGCCAACCTCCCTCCAGCTCGTGTAGCCAATCGCTGTCCCTCCAACTTCGCTGCCGTCGGTTCAAGCCGACAACGACCCGCGTGGAGGAGGCAGATGACAGTCAACAGGCTTGGCAGCTACCGCTCAGCCACCGGTGAGGGGCGCCAGATCGTGCTGATCGACGCCGCCGAGGGTTCGCGGCTTGTCCTCGACCGGCTTCCCGGCGGCGAAGACGCGCGCCTCCTCGCCCATCTCGCTGCAGATGAGCCCGACGCAAATGGACGACTGGTCTGCGCGGACTATCTCGCGAACGGCGATCGCGCATGCCGCACGCTGCGTACGCGCGACCTGCAGCTTCCGGGTGAGGGAATGGTCGGGCTCGCAGGACGCCAGCAACCGCCGCCTGCCTCGCCGGTGCTCGTCGACTCGACCGGCGCTCGTTATCGCCTTGCCGCGACGCAGTCGCCGCGCGAAATGCGCTGGCAACGCGAGCAGGAAGGGCAGCTCCGCGTCGTCAGCGCGCGCGAGGTCGTCGCTGCGCTGCAGGACTACGAGCCCGTCTGCACGTTGACGCGCGCCGCCATTCGTGCCTGGCGCTCGGACCGGCGGATCTCGGTTGCGACGCTCGGACTCGAGCTGCGCCGCATCGAAACGAGTCCGATCGTGCTCAACCGACGGCTGCGCGAGGCCGTCGTGCGCGCGGTGCGTGAACGCGGTGTGAGCCTCAGCGCGATCGCGATCGCCTGCGGGCGCGAAAAGCACGACCCGCGAGGCAACGGATCGGGTGAGACGAGCTGGCTGCTGCGGCGCGTCGGTCTCGCCCCCGATCGCGCGCGCGGAGTCTGCAACCCGTGGGTTCACAGTGACACGCTGGCGCTGATCGCGCGCGAAGGGCTCGGGATCGCGCCACGCGAGGTCGAGCTCGGCTGAGGCTGCTCGTCGTCGGCAGCCGCGAGCTCGAATGTGCCCTCGCGCCGGTGGGGATGAGCCGTACGCAGCCCGAGCCGGCGATCGTTGTCTGTGACGACCCGCGGCTGATCCGCGAGCTTGCACTGCGACACGCACTCGTGCTCGCGGTGCTCGGCCCTGGCGATGACGTCGTGCGCGCGCTCGACGACGGTGCTGCCAGCGTCGTTAGCGCCGGCGCTCAGGCGGAGCTGATCGCCCGGGCGCGAGCGCTCTTGCGCCGCGCGCCGGCCCCGCGCTTGAGCCGGGGGGAGCGGCTGCTGCTGGCGTGCCTAGCGTCGGAGCCGGGGCGCGTCTTCACCAAGGAGGAGCTTCGTCGCGCGGTCTGGGGCGAGCACCCGCCGCCCCGCGCAGGTCGCGCGCTCGAAACGCAGGTCACGCGCCTGCGCCGCGCTCTGGGGCCGGACGGTCCGGCGCTCGTGACGGTTTGGGGCGTCGGCTACCGGCTCGACAGACCCTGAACCTGGGCGCCCGCGGCGCGAAGCGCCCGCCTGCGACCCCTACCAACACCACAAACAACCGAAGGAGGTTCACATGTTGGAGAACTGGAGCGTGCTCCTGGGCGCGCTCGCTTGCTGCGCGTGCGCTTGGCTGCGGCCGCGACGCGTGAATGCACGCGGAACGCTCACGATCGGCACCGGTGGCGACCGCCGGCCCGTGCGGCTGCCCTCGGGCGCGAACAGCGGCAGCCACACGCTGATCGTCGGCGCAACGGGCTCAGGGAAGACGGTCACCGAGGCGTTGATGCTCGACCAGGCGATCGCGCGCGGGCACGCCGCGGTCGTCGTCGACCCGAAGGGCGACCGGCTGCTGCGCGAGACGGCGCGGCGCGCGGCGATCGCGGCCGGGCGGCGCTTCATCGAGTGGACGCCGGACGGCCCCGCGATCTACAACCCGTACGGGCACGGGAGCCCAAGCGAGATCGCCGACAAGGCGCTCGCCGCGGAACGCTGGAGCGAGCCGCACTACCAGCGCCAGGCGCAGCGCTACCTCGCAACCGTCGCACGCGCGCTCGCGGCGCAGGGCGCGGTTGCGTCGCCACGGCGCCTGCTCGAGCTGATGGACGTGCGCGAGCTCGAGCTCGTCGCGCGCGGGCTCGCGGACGAGCGGCTTGCGCGCGAGATCTATGCCTATCTCGACTCGCTCGACCCGCGCACTCGCGCCGGCCTCGGCGGCGTACGCGACCGCGTTGCGATCCTCGTCGAGTCAGAACTCGGGCATTGGCTCGAACCGCGCGCGGGCGCCCTGGAGCTCGACCTGCTCGCCGCAGTCCGCGATCGGGCGGTCGTCTACTTCCGCCTGGATGCGGACCGGCTGCCCCTGCTCGGGCAGATGCTCGCGGCGGCGATCGTGCAGGACCTGCTGACGGTCGCCGCGGCCTGCCAGGGCGAGCCGGTGCCGAGCATCGTCGCGATCGACGAGTTCTCGGCGATCGGCGCGGGCGCTGTCGCGCGTCTGTTCGGACGCGCGCGCGCCGCGGGGATGAGCCTGGTGCTCGTCACGCAGGAGCTAGCGGACCTGCGTGCTGTCGACGCGGAGCTCCTCGAGCAGGTGATCGGCAACGTCGAGGCGGTCATCGCGCACCGCCAGAACGTGCCGGCGTCGGCCGAGCTCGTCGCGCAGATCGCAGGAACGCGACTCGTCTGGAATCGGACGGAGCAGCTCGAGCGCTCGGTGCCGACGGGACGCGCGACTCGCACCCGCGGGCGCGAGTACGTCATCCACCCCGATGCGATCAAGGCGCTGCCGGTGGGCTGCGCGGCGGTCGCGATCACCGGGTCGGGGCGGTGCGCCCTCGCGCGCATCGACCACCCATGAGAAAGGAGCAGCGACATGAGTGAGGGCATTCTCGACTGGCTTGCGGGCATCGGTGCCGCCGGCCTGGCTGAGATCGCGGACGCCGCGGCCGTCGCGCCGGCGACCGCCGAGCGGCGCGTTCGGCGCCTCGAGGCGGAGGGACTCGTCGGGACGGTGCGCCTACTGCACGGTCGCCCAGCGCTCGTCGCGATCACGCGTGCGGGACTTCGTGCGGCGGGGCGCGAGGAGCTTGCTCCGCCGCGTATCTCGAGCGCCGGGTTCGCGCACACGCTCGAGTGCGCGCGCGTGGAGCGTACACTCGTGCACGGGCTCGCGGGGCGCTACACGGTGCACTCGGAGCGTGAGCTGCGGGCCTGGGAGCGCGCCTGCGGGGTCGTGGTGGCGAGCGCGGAGCTGCGCTTCGGCGCGCGCGGTGCGCGCGAGCGCCATCGCCCGGACCTCGTCTGTGTGCCGGTCGCGCGCGGCGAGCTCCCCGTTGCGGTCGAGGTCGAGCTGACGGTGAAGGCGCCGGCGCGGCTGCGCGAGATCGTGCGCGGCTGGGCGCGTTGCCGTTGCGTCGCGCACGTCGTCTACTACGCGAGCCCGCCGGTGATGCGTGCGCTCACGCGGGCGATCGCCGACGAGCGCGCGGCGCACGCGGTGCGCGCCCTCGAGCTCGCGCGCGCCGGCGAGCTCTGAGGGGGCCGCTAAGGCCAGCGTCGCACAGTCCCATCCCAAGCGCTTCGTAGCGTGCGTCTGCGGACGTACGACCAAGAAAGGAGCATGGATGGGATCGATCAACAGGGTCGTTGTGGTGGGGAACCTGACGCGCGACCCTGAGTTGCGCTCGACCGCCAGCGGGACGAGCGTCTGCCGGATGCGCATCGCTTGCAATACGCGCTGGCGCAGCGCCGAGACGGGGGAGTGGGAGGAGAAACCGAACTTCTTCGACGTCACCGTCTTCGGCGCCAGCGGTGAAGCGTGCGCGAGGTTCCTCGAGAAGGGACGGCCGATCGCGGTCGATGGGCGTCTCGACTGGCACGAGTGGCAGACCGACGCAGGCGAGCGCCGCCAGGCCGTCGGTCTGCTCGCCGAGAATGTCGAGTTCCTCTCCTCGCGCAGCGCGAGCGAGCCGGACGGCGCGCAGGCGGAGCGCGAGGAGGCGCCGATACCGTTCTGAGGCGTCGCGGGCCGGCGCGGACACCGCCGCGCCGGCCGCGCGATCAAATACGCTCGCGCGGCGTGCCGAAGAGCCCAGATCAAGCCATCCGACCGATCGCGGTTCGCACCTATGCGGTCGGGCGCGAGAAGATCCGCGAGTACGCCCGCGCGGTGGGCGAGACCGAGCCGCTGTATCTCGACTTGGACGCCGCCCGTGCGGCGGGGCACCCGGACCTCGTGGCGCCGCCGATGTTCGCCGCCGTCTACTGCGGCGGCGCTTTCGAAGCGGCGATGCACGACCCGGAGATCGGTCTGAACCTGCCGATGCTGCTCCACAGCGCGCAGGAGTTCGAGTGGGGCGAGCTCGTTCTCGCCGGCGACGAGATCACGACCGAGATCGCGCTGAGCGATGTGAGCGAGCGCCTCGGCATGCACTTCTACGTGTTCGTTTCGCAGTCGCGCAACCAGCGCGGCGAGGAGGTCTGCCGCGGAACCTGGACCTTGGTCGTGCGGCCGCGCTGATGTCCGGGGACTCCGAGCACGGCGGCGATCCGGCGGAGCTGCATGTGACGCCCGATCGCTATCTCACCTATCGCTACGCGGGCGCATCGGGCGACTTCAACCCGATCCATCTCGATGACGAGTTTGCGCGGTCGGTCGGGCTGCCGAGTCGCATCCTCCACGGCCTGTACACGATGGCGCTCCTCGCTCGGGCGCAAACCGAGGCGGCCGGCGGGCCCGACAGGCTCAAGCGTCTCGCGGTCCAGTTCCGCGGCGCCGCGGTACCCGAGCAGGAGATCGTCGTCAGCTCGAAGCTCGTCGAGGTGCGGGACGGGCGCGCGATCGTGAGCGCAACTGCGACGCAGGCCGGCAAGGCGATCATTCGTAACGCGACGGTCGAGCTCGAACAGGGGTGAGGAGTCGGCCAGCTCCCGGAAGGCGGGGGCGGCACCCGTAAAATCGACTTCGATGGTTGGTTCCGACCTCAACTTGCCGGAGCACGGTCCGAACAGGACGCTGACCGCACGCCAGGAGGCGATCCTGCTCAAGGTCGCCGAGAGCTACGCAGCGACGGGCCAGCCCGTGGCGTCAAAGACGCTCGCGGCCGATCCGGGCATCGCCGGCGCGCCGTCGACGATCCGCAACGAGCTGGCGCTGCTCGAGGAGCACGGCCTGCTCGCCCACCCGCACACCTCGGCCGGGCGGATGCCGACCGAGGCGGGCCATCGTTACGTCGTGGACCGCCTGCTCATGGCGCGCCCGCGCGTCGAGCTGGATGCGCCGATCGCTCTGAGTCCCGACCGCCGCGAGCTCGATGCAGCACTGCGCGCTACGACCGAGGCGCTCGCGGAGATGACGAACCTGCTTGCGGTCGCATCCGCTCCGACGACGCCGCGGGCGACCGTTCATCGCGTGGAGGTCCTGACGCTGCCGGGTGGCTCGGTCATGGTCGTGGTCATCACATCGACCGGCGGGATCTCGAAGTTCCTGCGCGCATTCAACGCACCGGTCGACTCTGGCCTCGTCAACTGGGCCGCCGAATATCTCAACGACCGTGTCGGCGGCCTGCCGGTCGGAGCGCGGATGCTTGTGCAGCGCCTCACCGGCGACGGCGAGCTCGGAGCCCGCGAGCGCGCGTTCATCGAACAGCTCGCCCCCGCCTTCGCCGACCTGTCCGTTGGCGGCGAGGACGTGCTCTATGTCGACGGCACCGCAAGATTGCTCGGCGCCCACCGCTTCGCGAACGTCGAACAGGTGAACGAGCTGATGGCGTTGATCGAGGAGCGCGTCGCGCTCGTCGAGGTGCTGCGTCGCGCGCTGGCCGAGCGCACGACGTTCGTGCGGATCGGTCACGAGAACGACCTTCCGGGGCTGCAGACGCTTTCGATTGTCGCCTCCCCGTACGGGGACACGCAGCGCAGGCTCGGCAGCGTGTCCGTGATCGGGCCCGTGCGGATGGATTACCGGGTCGCGATCGCGAGCGTGCGGGCCGTCGCGCGCCAGCTGTCGCGGTTCGTCGAGGACATCTACGACGAGGCGTGATCGGTCGCTTGGCAGGACCGCATTTGCTGGGAGTTGATTGATGGCGCGCTCGGCACAGCCCCGCGACCCATACGCCGTGCTCGGCGTTTCGCGCGACGCGAACGACGCGCAGATCAAGAAGGCGTTCCGTCAGCTCGCGCGCGAACTTCACCCGGACACCAACCCCGACGATCCGCAAGCCGAGGAGAAGTTCAAGGAGGCCGCCGAGGCCTACGAGATCCTGTCCGATCGCGAGCGGCGCGCGACCTATGACCGCTTCGGTTACGAGGGTCTGCGCTCCGGCGGGTACCAGCCGAACTTCGACCAGTTCGGCTCTGTCAGCGACCTCTTCGAGGCGTTCTTCGGTGCGGGCGCCGGCGGGATCTTCGGTGGCGGCGGTGCGCGCCGCGGTCCCGTTTCCGGCGGGGACGTGGGCGTCGAGCTCTCGATCGAGCTCGTCCAGGCGGCCGCCGGCGGGACCTTTGAGCTTGCCTACGAGGCGGTCGACCGCTGCGAGAATTGCCACGGCAACGGCGCCGAGCCGGGAACGCCGATCGAGACCTGCACCCGCTGCGGCGGCTCCGGCCAGCTCCAGGGGGTGACGCGCACGCCGTTCGGCCAGGTCGTCCGCACCGTCGTCTGCGACACCTGCGGCGGCGACGGCCGCGTCGCAAAGCAGCCTTGCCACGTTTGCAACGGTCGCGGGCGCAAGCTCGGCAAGCGGACGATCAACGTCGATATCCCGGCCGGCATCGCCGACGGCCAGCGCGTGCGGTTGGCAGGCCGCGGTCACGTCGGTGAAGCGGGCGCGCCGCCCGGGGACCTCTACGTGCTCGTGCACGTGACCGAGGACGAGCGCTTCCACCGCGAGGGCGACGACCTCGTGACGGTCGCCGACATCGCAGGCCCGCTTGCCGCGCTCGGAGCGACCGTTGGGGTGCCGACGCTCGACGGCGACGCGGAGATCACGATCGCCCCGGGCACGCAGCCGGGCGAGCGGATCGTGCTGCGCGGCAAGGGCATGCCACGCCTACGCCGCCACGGGTGCGGCGACCTGATCGTCGTGCTCAACGTTCAGGTTCTGCGGAACCTGACCGATGAGCAGCGCGAGCTACTCGAGCGGTTGGGCGCGACGATCAGCGAGAGCAACCTCCGGGAGGGCGGGTCGGTTCGCGCGAAGCTGCGCCGCTGGCTGAACGACCACGCCGCGTGATCCGCCTCGGAGTTCGTGTCGCGCGCGAGAACGCCGAGGCGGCGCTCTTCGACCTGCTCGCCTTCAGCCCCGCCGGCGTCGAGGAGTGCGAGATCGACGCCGGAACGATCGAGTACGCGCTCTACGGTTCGGCGCGCGAGCTGCCGAGCGACACTGCGCTGCGGGCGCACCTGCCCGGCGTGCCGATCGAAACGCAGCGCAGCGAGGTGCCTGACGACTGGCCGCAGCGCTGGCGCGAGTTCCATCGGCCGACGACGGTGGCGGAGCGCATCCACGTCCGCGCGCCCTGGCATGAGCCCTGCCGGCCGGGGCTCGTCGAGCTCGTGATCGAGCCGGCACAGGCGTTCGGAACCGGAGCGCACGCGACGACCCGGATGTGTCTCGAGCTGCTCGTCGCGCTCGAGCGCAGGGGCGAAGCCCATGGCGCGTTACTCGACGTTGGCTGCGGCTCGGGCGTCCTCGCGATCGCGGCGGGGAAGCTCGGGTTCGCGCCGGTGATCGCGATCGACAACGACCCGCTGGCGGCGCGGGCGGCAGCCGAGAACGCGATAACGAATGGGGTTCAGCTCGACGCGCGCCTCGCCGACCTCGCGGTCGACGAGCTCCCGGCCGCGCGAACCATCGTCGCGAACCTCCTGCTCGAGCCGCTCCTCGCGCTGGCGTCCCTACTCGAGCGCATGCCGGTCTACCTGATCGCGTCCGGCCTACTCGAGGACCAGGGCGAGCGGCTCGCGGGCGCCCTCGCGATGCGTGAGCTCGATCGCCGTCGCGAGGGGGAATGGCTGGCGGTCCTTTACGAGCGCGGCCCCCGCGTATCCTCTCAGCGAGCGATGTCGATCACCGACACCATCAAAGCGGACATCGCGACCGCGATGAAGGCGCATGACCAGGAGCGCGTTGGCGCGCTGCGCCTGTTGCTCTCAGAGCTCCAGAAGGCGGCGAAGGACGGCTCGAGCGATGAGCTCGCGGTGCTCCGTCGCGAGCGCAAGCGCCGCGGCGAGTCAGAGCGCGCGTACCGCGAGGGCGGGCGCGAGGATCGGGCGCAGGTCGAGGCGCGCGAAGGCGAGCTGATCGGCGGCTACCTCCCGGCCGAGCTCGACGATGTGCAGCTGGCGGAGATCGTCAAGCGAGCGATCGCGCAGGCCGGCGCGAGCAGCCAACGGGACCTCGGCAAGGTCATGCCGATCGCGATGGCCGAGGTTGCGGGCCGCGCCGACGGGCGCCGCGTCTCCGAGCAGGTTCGCGACGCGCTACCCGCGACGTGAGAAAGCAGATCGACCTTTCGAACGGTCTCGCGGCCGCGCTCACGGCGGACCAGGAGGCGTTGTTGCGCGCGCTGGAGCGTCAGCTCGACACAGGCGTCTTCCTGCGCGGCAACCGCCTCACGCTCGACGGCGAGGCCGGCGCGGTCGAGGACGGCCGGCGCACCGTGGAGGAGCTCGAGCGCCTCTCCGAGCGCGGCCATGGCCTGTCGGAGGCGACGATCGCGAGCGTCCGCGGCGAGCTCGGCGCCGAGCGCTCACCTGCGCAGCTGCTCGATGACGTCGTCTGGACCCACCGGGGGCGGCGCATCGCGCCGAAGACCGTGGGACAGAAGCACTACGTCGACGCGATCCGCGCGAACACGATCACCTTCGGCATCGGCCCGGCAGGCACCGGCAAGACTTTCCTCGCGGTCGCCGCTGCCGCCGCGGCGCTGTCGCGCCGTGAGGTCAATCGGATCATCCTCACGCGACCCGCCGTCGAGGCCGGCGAGCGCCTCGGCTTCCTCCCCGGCGATCTCATGGCGAAGATCGATCCGTACCTGCGTCCGCTGTTCGACGCGCTCAACGACATGCTCGACCCCGAGCGCGTCAGCCAGCACATCGAGCGCGGCGTGATCGAGATCGCGCCGCTGGGGTTCATGCGCGGGCGCACGCTCAACGATTCCTTCGTGATCCTCGACGAGGCGCAGAACACGACGCCGGAGCAGATGAAGATGTTCCTGACCCGGCTCGGCTTCGGCTCGCGGATGGTGGTGACGGGCGACATAACCCAGGTCGACCTCCCGCGCGACCAGCAGTCCGGCTTGATCGTCGTGGGCGAGATCCTCGGGGGCGTGGACGGCGTGCAGTTCGTGACGCTCTCCGGGAACGACGTCGTGCGCCATCGCCTCGTCCAGCGCATCGTCGAGGCCTACGACGAGCACGCGCTGCGCTCGGCGCCCGAGCTCGCCACGCAGCGCGCGCGCAAGCAGTAGATGCTCGACGTCGAGATCGTCGGCCGGGTTCCGTCGACGCTCACGGCGGACGAGATCACCGCGCTCGCGACCCGCGCGGCGGCGAGCGCCCAGATCACGGCGGGTCATCTCGCGATCGAGTTCGTCGACGCGCCCCTGATCGCCTCGCTGAACGAGGAACACCGCAACCACGCCGGCCCGACCGACGTCCTTTCCTTCCCGATCGACGGGGCTGGACCGGCCGCCGCGCCGCGCGAGCTCGGTGACGTCGTGATCTGCCCCGAGCACACCGAGGATCTCCGCGCGGCCGTCGTCCACGGCGTACTTCACCTGCTCGGCATGGACCACGAGACCGACGACGGCGAGATGCTCGCGCTGCAGGCCGAGCTGCTGGGCCCGTGAGCACCCACGCCGGCTTCGTCGCGCTCGCCGGGCGCCCGAACGTCGGCAAGTCGACGCTCACGAACGCGCTCGTCGGCGCCAAGGTCGCGATCGTCTCGGATCGCCCGCAGACGACGCGCCGCGCGATCCGCGGCGTCGCGACGGGGCCCGACTGGCAGCTCGTCCTCGTCGACCTTCCCGGGGTCCAGCGGCCGCGCGACGCGCTGACCGAGCGCATGGCCTCGAGCGTCGAGCGCGAGCTCACCGACGCCGACGCCGTCCTCTTCGTGCTGAACGCGACTGAGCGCATCGGCGCCGGCGACCGGCGCATCGCGGCGCGCCTCGCCGCGACCACGCTTCCGATCGCGGTCGCCGTCAACAAGGTCGACCGGCTGCCCCGGGAGCGCGAGGCGCAGGCGCTGCTCGATGCCGCGGCGCTCGCCCCCGAGCGTGCGGAGGTCTTCCCGGTCTCGGCGCGAACCGGCACCGGTGTCAAGCCGCTACTCGAGCACCTCGTCTCACTGCTCCCCGACGGTCCGTTCCTCTACGAGCCCGACCAGCGCACGGACCTATCCGAGCGTGCCCATCTCGCCGAGCTGATCCGCGAGCAGGTGCTGCGCCGCACCTTCCAGGAGATCCCCCACGCGGTGGGGGTCGTCGTCGAGGAGCTCGATTCCCGCCCCGAGCTGACGCGCATCGAAGGGCTCATCTGGGTCGAGACCGCATCCCAGAAAGCGATCGTGGTCGGGCACGCCGGCCACATGATCAAGGCGATCGGGACCGCGGCGCGCCGCGAGCTCGAACGGGAGCTCGCCACGCGCGTCTACCTCGCGCTGCGCGTCGACGTCCGCCGGCGCTGGCGTACGGACGATGCCCTGCTGGACCGCCTGGGCCTCGACTAACGCGAGGCGGGCGCCCGCTTCAGCGCGTTGAGCTGGGCGTGCGTTTCCTCGGCGCGCAACCCCTAACATCGCTGGTCCAATGAGCGCAGAGATCGTCTTCGATGAGCGCGGCCTCGTGCCGTGCATCGTGCAGGACTGGCAGACCGGCGAGGTCCTGATGTTCGCATTCACGAACGCCGAGGCGATCGAGCGCACCCGCGCGACCGGCGAGCTGCACCTCTACAGCCGCTCGCGCGGCGAGATCTGGCACAAGGGAGCGACATCCGGCAACACGCAGGCGGTTCGCGCGCTGCGCGTCGACTGCGACGGTGACGCGCTGCTCGCGCTCGTCGAGCCCGCCGGCCCGGCCTGCCACACGGGTGAGCGCACGTGCTTCCACAACGGCGAGCTCGAGCCTTCCGCGCCTTTCGAGGTGCTCCCTGCGCTCGAGCGCACGCTCGCGCAGCGCGCCAGCGAGCGGCCCGCGGGCTCGTACACCGTAGAGTTGCTCGCTGACCCGCAGCGCGCCGGCGCGAAGGTGCTGGAGGAGGCCGAAGAGGTGACACGCGCCGCGCGCGAGGAGTCCGACGAGCGCGTCGACGAGGAGGCCGCCGACGTCCTCTACCATCTGCTGGTGCTGATCGCCGGGCGTGAGCGCCGGCTGCGCGACGTGGAGCGGGTGCTCGATGGCCGTCGCCGCTAGTCCGTCGCTCGAGGAGATCCGTGCCCGGGCGGGCGAGCACGTCCTGATCCCGATCACGCTCGAGCTGATCGCCGATCGCGAGACACCCGTGTCCGCCTTCCTCAAGCTGCGCGACCATGGGCCGGCGTTCCTGCTCGAGTCAGCCGAGCAGGGCCTGCGCTTCGGCCGCTACTCGTTCATCGGCTTCGCCCCGCGCGAGGTCATCCGCTGGTCGCTCGGCGACCCCGGCGACCCCTACGCGCTCGCCGCGGCGGCGGTCGCGCGCTCGAGCCAGGCGCCGCTCGAGGGGCTGCCTCCGTTCGCGGGCGGGGCCGTCGGCTACTTCGGTTACGACCTGGTACGCACCGTTGAGCAGCTCGGTGAGCCGAACGAGGATCAGCTCGGCCTGCCCGACATGGCGTTGATGCTCACCGACGTGTTGGTCGTCTTCGACCACCTCAAGCACACGCTCACGATCCTCGCGAACGTCGATGGCGGCGACGGCGACCTGGCCGCCGCCTACGAGCGTGCGACGGTCACGATCGAGGCGGTCCGCCGCCGCCTGGAGGCCCCGGTGCCCCTGCCCGCCGAGCCGCTCCCGGTCCGAGCGCTACCCGAGTTCCGCTCGAACATGACGCGCGAGCGTTTCGAGCAGATCGTCGCGCGGATCATCGAGTACGTCTACGCCGGCGATGCCTTCCAGGTCGTTCCCTCGCAGCGCTGGTCGGCGGCGGTCGAGCTGGACGCCTTCTCGATCTACCGCGGCCTGCGCGTCGTCAACCCGAGCCCCTACATGTACTTCCTCGACTTCGGCGACTTCCAGCTTGCCGGCGCGAGCCCTGAGCCGCTGATCACGGTGTCCGGGCGACGCGTCACGACGCGCCCGATCGCAGGCACGCGCCCGCGCGGCTCAGATCCCGCGGAGGATGCGAGGCTCGAAGCCGAGCTGCTCGCCGATCCGAAGGAGCTCGCCGAGCACATGATGCTCGTCGACCTCGGTCGCAACGACCTCGGCCGCGTCTGCGAATACGGCAGCGTTCACGTCGAGACGCTCGAGGAGGTAGAGCGCTACAGCCACGTGATGCACATCGTGAGCACGGTTGCCGGCACCCTGCGCGAGGACGTCGGCGCGATGGATGCGCTGCGCGCGACGCTTCCGGCCGGCACGCTCTCGGGCGCGCCGAAGGTCCGCGCGATGCAGATCATCGACGAGCTCGAGCCGGTCAAGCGCGGCGGCTACGGCGGCGCCGTCGGCTACCTCGCCTACAGCGGCGATCTCGACACCGCGATCCACATCCGCACGGTCGTCGTCAAGGACGGCGTCGCCCACGTCCAGGCCGGTGGCGGCACGGTGGCGGACGCCGAGCCCGCGAAGGAGTTCCGCGAGTCGGAAGCCAAGGCGCGCGCGGTGCTGCGCGCGATCGAGCTCGCCGGCCAGCAGCCTGACTGGCCTTAGGTTCTTAGCGCGCTGTCGCGCTCAGCGGGCCGCGGCGAGCTGCAGTGAGAGGCGGCACTGCTCGACGAGCTGCCCGACGAGCTCCTCGAGGCGGTGCTCGAGCTCGCGGTCAACGAGCCGCCCGCCTGCATCGAATGCCTCGGCCGCATACGACACCGGCAATTCCCGGTCGAGCACCCGCGCGCCCGCGGTCGAGAGGACCTTGCGCAGCTCGGCCTGCGCCCAGACGCCTCCGAACATCGAATGGCTGGCGCCGATCACGGCGGCGTTCTTGGCGCGGATCACCGGGTCCTCGAAGGGCCGCGAGGCCCAGTCGATCGCGTTCTTGAGCTGGCCGGGGATCGATCCGTTGTATTCCGGCGTCGCGAACAGCAGGCCGTCCGCGGCGGCGATCGCCTCGCGCCAGTGCTCGACGGCGTCGCCCGGATCGTCCTCGTCGTCCTCGTCGAACGGCGGGATCGCCTTCAGCGTTTCGAAGCGCACGTACTCGACGTCGTCCGGCAGCAGCCGCGAGGCGACGGCGAGGAGACGCGTGTTGTGGGAATCAGCGCGCAGACTCCCGGAGACGCCGAGGATGCGCATGGCGCGTTACTCCTGCCCGACCTTGCGCAGCTCGAGCTCGGCGATCAGCGTGACCTCGTTGGCCGCGACAGGGATGCCACCCGGTAGTTGGGCGGCGAAGTCGACGCCGAACTCGGTGCGATCGATCGTCGTCGAGAGCTCGATGCCAACACGCGGGTTGCCCTCGGGGTCCGCCGGGCTATAGGTGATCTCACCGCTCGCGTGGACGCGCTTTGTCGTCGCCTTGATCGTGAGGTCGCCGTCGATCTCGAGCGTGCCGTCATCGCCAACCGTGACGTCGGTCGAGCGGAACTTGATCTCGGGGTAGCGCTCGACGTCGAAGAAGTCGGGCGCCTTGAGGTGCGCGGCGAGGTGCGGCTCCTTGACCTGAACGCTTGCTGCCTGGACGTCGCCAGCGAGCTTGAGCTCGCCCGCGTCGCTGACGCTGAGCGTGGCCTGCGCCTCGGCGAAGCCACCGCGGAACTTGCCAGCGCCGAAGTGGCGCACCGTGAAGCTCACGTTGGAGTGGACGGGGTCTGAGCTGTAGGTCCCCGCGGCGATCGCTGTCACTGTTGCTGTGGGCATGGCGCCTCCTTGGCCTAAATAATTGCTTGCGCAAACAAGTATAGCACGATGCGTCAATGATCTGGTAGGGGAGATGCCCGCTAGATTCGTTTCTCATGCGCGCGCTCGTGCTCGACAACTACGACTCGTTTACCTACAACCTCGTGCAGTACCTCGGCGAGCTCGGCGCCACGGTCGAGGTTGTCCGCAACGACCAGGCGAGCGTCGATGAGCTGCTCGAGCGCCAGCCGGAGCGCGTCATCGTCTCGCCGGGCCCGTGCACGCCGAACGAGGCGGGGATCTCGCTCGAGGTGGTACGCCGCTTCCCCGAGCGCGGGGTCCCGACGCTCGGCGTCTGCCTCGGACACCAGGCGATGGCGCAGGCCTTTGGCGGCACGGTCGTCCGCCACGAGCCGGTCCACGGCAAGACGGCGTCGATCGAGCACGACGGTCGCACGATCTACGACCAGCTGCCGAGCCCGCTCACGGTCGGGCGCTATCACTCGCTCGTCGTCGCCGACACGCTCCCCGACTGTCTCGAGGTCTCGGCCCGTGGCGACGGCGTGATCATGGGCATCCGCCATCGCGAACTGCCCGCTGAAGGCGTCCAATTCCATCCCGAGTCGATCCTCACCGACAAGGGCATCGAGCTGCTGCGCAACTTCATGCGATGAACGAGCCGCCCAACGCGATCGTCACGACCGCCCTCGACGAGCTCGCTTCAGGCAGAGACCTCAGCGCCGAGCAGGCGGCGGAGGTTCTCGCCGAGATCATGTCCGGCGAGGTCTCGCACGCCCAGATCGCGGGGTTCCTGATCGCCCTGCGCACAAAGGGCGAATCCGTCGATGAGATCGTCGGGCTCGCGCGCACGATGCGCGCGCTCGCGACGCCGGTCACGGTAGCGCGCGACCGGCTCGTCGACACCGCCGGCACCGGCGGCGGGCGCTCCACCTTCAACGTGTCGACGACGGCGGCGCTGATCGCCGCCGCGACCGGGTGCGCCGTCGCCAAGCACGGCAACCGCTCCGCGACCAGCCGCTCGGGCTCGGCCGACCTGCTCGAGGCGCTCGGCGCGCGGATCGACCTCGCCCCCGAGCGCGTCGCCCGCTGCATCGACGAGGTCGGGTTCGGCTTCATCTTCGCTCCCGCGCACCACCAGGCGACGCGCTTCGTGATCCCGGTACGCAGGGACCTCGCGGTGCGCACGATCTTCAACTTCCTCGGTCCGCTCACCAATCCGGCCGGAGCGACCCGCCAGCTCGTCGGTGTCGGCGACCGCGCCTACCAGGAGACGCTCGCCGGCGCACTGGCCATGCTCGGCGCGGAGCGAGCGCTCGTGGTCGCAAGCGACGACGGCCTCGACGAGGTCTCTGCGAGCGGCCCGACGCGTGTGATCGAGGTAAACGGCGATCGCATCGAGGAGTACGTGCTGGCGCCCGAGGACCTCGAAATCGAACCGCTCGGCGAGAACGGCATCGAGGGTGGCGATCCCGCATACAACGCCGGTGTCACGCGCGCGATCCTCTCCGGAGCGCCGGGCCCGGCACGGGAGCTCGCCGTCGCGAACGCCGCCGCGACGATCTACGTGGCCGGCGGCGCCGACTCGTTGCGCGACGGCGCGCGCGCTGCGCGCGCGGCGCTCGATGACGGCCGCGCGCAGGCGACCCTCGACGCCTACGTGGCGGCGACGAACGGATGACGATCCTCGACGAGATCCTCGTCAGCACGCGCTCGGAGCTCGACGCGCGCCGCCGCCACCTGCCACTCGACGAGCTGGCGGCCGCGAAGGTGCCCGCGCGCCCGCGTCTGCGCGACGCGCTGAGCGGGCCGGGACTCGCGCTGATCGCGGAGTTCAAGCGCCGCTCGCCCTCGGCGGGCGAGATCCGTGCCGGGTCGAGCGCGGGCGAAATCGCCCGCGCGTACGAGCGCGGGGGAGCGGCCGCGATGTCGGTGCTCACCGACGGGCCGTATTTCGGCGGTTCGCTCGCGGACTTGCGCGAGGCGGCGACCGCGTGCGCGCTACCGCTCTTGCGCAAGGACTTCGTGCTCGACGTCTACCAGCTCCACGAGGCTCGCGCCGCGGGCGCATCGGCGGTGCTCCTGATCGTCGCCGCAATCGCAGACGAGGAGCTCCAGAGCCTCCACTCAGCGGCCCTCGCCCTCGGACTCGATGCGCTCGTCGAGGTCCATGACGCGCCCGAGCTCGAGCGCGCGCTGGCCGCCGGCGCTTCGCTGATCGGCGTGAACAACCGCGATCTGCGTGACTTCAGCGTCGAGCCCCAGCGCACGTTCGCTCTGCTCGAGCTGATGCCGCCGGACACGCTCGTCGTCGCCGAGTCGGGCATCTCGACGCGCGAGCAGCTCGAGCGCCTTGCGGCAGCAGGCGTGGCGGGCGCACTCGTTGGCGAGCGACTGATGCGCGCCGACAGTCCCGAGCGAGCCCTGCGCGAGCTGATCGCCCCACCGGTTTAGCGCTCGTTGAGCGCGCCGCTCGACACCTCGGCTTCGCCATCCCGATCAACACGGCGAAGTTCGTGATTCCGCAGCTCGAGGAGCACGGCCGCACGATCGAGGGTTACCTCGGAGTGGCGACGGCGAGCGTCACCCCGGCGCTTGCGTCCGCGCACCTGGGCGCGAGCTACGGCGCCATCGTCGAGTCGGTCACGAGCGGCTCGCCGGCGGTACGCGCCGGCCTGCGTGCGTCGAGGCGCACGGTGACGCTGGCCGACGGCGTGAGCCAGATGAAGGTCGGCGGCGACATCATCGTCGCCTTCGATGGTCGACCGGTCCGAAGCGGCGCGGCCCTCGAGCAGCAGATCACCCACGAGCCGCCGGGCACGCGGGTAACGCTCGGCATCCTGCGCGGCAGCTCGCACCTGAGTGTGCCCGTGACGCTCGGGACGCGACCCGAAAGCCTCTCGGCCTCCGGATAGAACCGCTACGTTGTGGTCGTGGACCAGGCGCGCGTGAAGATCTGCGGCCTGACGCGGCTCGAGGATGCTCAGGCCGCCGTCGAGCTCGGAGCGTGGGCGATCGGCATGGTGTTCCAGCCACAGTCGCCGCGTCGCTGTTCGCTCGCCGAGGCCGAGCGGATCGGTGCGGCGTTGCACAGGCGCACCGAGATCGCGGGCGTCTTCGTCAACGCCCACCTGGACGAAATCGCCGACGTCAGCGAGCGCGCCGGGCTGACGCTCGTGCAGCTGCAGGGCGACGAGGGGCCGGCGTTCGCGGGTGAAGTAGCCCGCCGGACGGGCGCGCGGATAATCAAGGCGGCAGCGGTGCAGGGCGCGGCGACGCTCCAGGACCTAGCCCGCTTTCACACGGACTTCCACCTCCTCGACGGTCATCACGAAGGCCTGCGTGGGGGCACGGGCACGACCTTCGACTGGTCGATCGTCGCGTCGCGCCGCTCGAAGGTGCCGCTGATCCTGAGTGGGGGCCTGCGTCCGGAGAACGTGGCCGAGGCGATCGCCACGACGCATCCGTTCGCGGTCGACGTGGCGAGCGGCGTCGAGTCGCAACCCGGGATCAAGGACCACGACCTGATGCACCGATTCCTCGAGGCGGCGGGCGCCGCGGTCGCCGTATGAGTAGCGCGCAGGTCCCGCACCGCTACGGCCCCTACGGCGGCCAGTATGTGCCGGAGACGCTGATGCCTGCGCTAGCGCAGCTCGAGCTCGCATGGGTCGAGGCACGCGCGTCCGAAGCCTTCGCCACCGAGCTTGCACTTCTCGCCCGCGACTACGTCGGACGCCCTTCGCCGCTATATGAGGCGCGCACGCTGAGCGCCCGCGCGGGCTACCCGGTGTTCCTCAAGCGGGAAGACCTCAACCACACCGGGTCGCACAAGATCAACAACGCCCTCGGGCAGGCACTGCTCGCAAAGCGCATGGGCAAGCCGCGCGTGATTGCCGAGACGGGCGCCGGGCAGCACGGGGTGGCGGCGGCCACCGCTGCCGCCCTGCTCGGGCTCGACTGCGTCGTCTACATGGGCGAGGAGGACATCCGCCGCCAGCAGCCAAACGTCCAGCGCATGGAGCTGCTCGGCGCGCGCGTCGCACCCGTCGCGGCGGGCGCGCGGACGCTGAAGGAGGCGGTCTCGGCCGCGATCCGCGATTGGGTCGAGAACGTTGCCGACACGCACTACATCATCGGCAGCGCGGTCGGGCCGGCCCCCTATCCGGCGATCGTGCGCGAGCTCCAACGCGTCATCGGCGACGAGGCGCGGGCGCAGATTCTCGAGCGTACGGGTCGCCTGCCGGATCGCGTCATCGCCTGCGTCGGCGGCGGGTCGAACGCGATCGGGACCTTTGGCGCCTTCATCGAGGACGAAGGGGTCGAGCTGATCGGCGTCGAGGCTGCCGGCGAGGGCCTCGAGACCGGGCGCCACGGGGCACCCCTGACCGCCGGCGGGCGTGCCGGCGTCCTTCACGGCTCGCTCTCAGCGGTGCTCCAAGACGACGACGGTCAGATCCTCGAGGCCCATTCCGTCTCCGCGGGCCTCGACTACCCCGGTAGCGGCCCCGAGCACGCGCAGCTGCGCGACAGCGGCCGCGCGCGCTACGTGGCGGTCACCGACGCGCAGGCGCTCGCCGCGTTTCGCGAGTTCGCTCGACTCGAGGGGATCATCCCGGCGCTCGAGTCCGCGCACGCCCTTGCGTGGCTACTCGAAAACCCGGCCGGCGAGCTCGACATCCTCTGCCTCTCCGGACGCGGCGACAAGGACCTCGCCGAGGTCCTGAGTTTCAGCGGCCCGCGGTGAACGGCGCCGAGCGGATCGCGTCGGCCTTCGCCGCGACCCCGGACCGGGCCGCGGTCATGCCCTACCTGATGGCCGGCTTCCCTGACCTCGCGACCTCGGCCGAGATCGGCGAGGCCTGTATCGACGCGGGGGCCGACGTCCTCGAGCTCGGTGTTCCCTTCTCGGATCCGCTCGCCGACGGCCCCGTGATCCACGCCGCGGCAACGCGCGCGCTGGCCCAGGGCACGACCGTGGCCGACGCCCTGTCGCTCGCCGAGCGCCTCGCGCAGCGCGCGCCGATCGTTGCCATGGCCTACACGAACACCGTGCTCGCCCCGGGCGCCGACCGCTTTCTCGAGTGCTTGGCGGCGAGCGGCGTGGCCGGGCTGATCGTGCCCGATCTTCCCTACGAGGAGGGGGAGGAGCTCGCCGCTGCCGCGACCGCCGCCGGTATCGCGCTCGTGCCGCTGGTTGCGCCGACGACGACGCCCGAGCGCTTCGCGGCGATCGGTGCGCGGGCCGCCGGCTTCATGTACGTCGTGTCGGTGATGGGTACGACGGGCGAGCGAGCGCACGGAGCGACCGACCTCGGACCGCTGCTCGCACGCGCCAAGGCCGCCACCGCCGTTCCCGTAGCCGTCGGATTTGGCATCTCAGGACCCGACCAGGCGGTCGCGGCGACGGTCGCCGGCGCCGACGGGGTGATCGTCGGCTCGCGGCTCGTGCGCGCCGCCGGCGAGGCCGAGGACGCCCCGCGCGAGGTTGGCCGGCTCGTGCGGGAAATTGCGGAAGCACTCTCCGGCGTGGTGGCATAGACTCCCGCAAGCATGGGCCTCGTCATCGCCGCCACGTTCGGCCTTGCGCTGTGGATAGTGCTCTGGGCGATCGGTGTGAGCGGCCTCGACGCCTTCCTGCTCGCGCTTCTTGTCATGCTGCTGGGGGCGGCCGGACGCGTCGTGATCCGCCACCTCCCGGGTCGCGGAGCCGGCACCCCGCAACCCTGAGGGACTGGGCGTCGTCTCGGCGCAAGCGCTCTTGGGCGCTCGTGCTGCTTGCACTCGTACTTGCCGGCTGCGGATCCGCGAGCCCCGGGCCCGACGTCGGCGGCACGCTGACCGTGTACACGGATCTGCCTTTCGGCGGTCCGCAACAGGACGTGATGACGAGCCTCTACGACGGCGAGTGGCTTGCGCTACTCAGCTGCCGCCGGCACGGGCGCATCGACCTGCACTGCCAGAGCGACGAGGTCAACGGGCACCTGGTGACGCTCGCGCGTGTCGAGGACGGAAACGCGAGCGGTTGGGATCCCGCGGATGCCTCGGCTGCGGCCACGAACGCGGTCCAGAACAACGGCGCGATCGCGATGATCGGCGACTTCGACTCCGCCGCGACCGCAACCTCGCTGCCGATCACGAACGCCGGCGATCTCCTCCAGGTCTCTCCGGCGAGCCCGTACGTCGGCCTGACCGACCAGAGCCCGTTCGACGACAAGGGCGAGCCCGGGAGCTATTACCCGGCCGCGGGCGCCCAGACCTTCGCCCGCCTCATGCCGACCGATGCCGAGGAAGCGCGCGCGACGGTTTCCTACATGCAGTCCCTGGGCGTGACTCGCCTGTTCGCGGTCACCGACACGGCGCCGTACGCGAGCTATGACAGCGTGATCGCCACGATGGTTGCTGCAGACGCGCGCCAGAGCGGGATCACGCTCGCGGGTCAGGCGCAGGTGAACAGCTCGGCGAACGCGCTCGACACAGGCTATTCGGCGGTTGCCCAAGCAATCGCCGCGAGCGGCGCGGACGCGGTGATCGTCGGCGCCGCTCCCGACGTGGGCATCGAGGCGCTGTGGCAGGAGCTCTTCACGCAGCTGCCCCATGTCCGGCTGTTTGCGCCGAGCACACTGGCGACCAACCCGTTCCTGAACGCGATCGGCAACGCGGTGAGCGCTACCTACGTGACGAGCCCGATCCTGCCGCTGAACCAATACGGCCCCCAGGCGCAGGGCGTCTTGAAGGCCTACAGGCGAGAATGGCGGCTGACGCCCACTGTGTGGTCGCTCTATGGCTACGAAGCGATGGAGTCCGTCCTCGCCGCGATCAACCGCGCCGCGAAGCACGGTCATGCTGGCGATCGGCTCGCCGTCGCGCACGCCTATTTCGGGCTCGGCTACCGCCACAGCGTCATCGGCGGCTACACGATCAATAGCCATGGCGACACGTCGCTATCGCGCTTCGTCGGCTACATCGTCAAGCAGTCCGCGGGGGGCTCGTTTGCGCTGGCGCTGAAGCGCCGCTACCTCGGCGGTGGTGCATGAGCGGGCGGCGGACGCTCATCGTCGCTGTCGGCCTCGCCGCCGCCCTCGCCGGCTGTGGCTCCGCTAGCACGCAGCCCGGTGGCTTCACCTACGAGAACACGCTGACCGTCTATTCGGCGCTCCCGCTCCAGGGCCCGCAGGCGACGCTGATGCAGAGCATCGTCAACGGCGAGATCCTCGCGCTCAAACAGGCGGGCGGCCGCGCGCACGGGCGTCCGATCAGCTTCGCCTCGCTCAACGACGCGCCGCTCACAAACGGGACATGGGACGGCAAGGAGCCTCGCGCCGCCGGCCAGGACCTCGACGCGATCGCCTACGTCGGCGACTACGACTCGGCCGCGACGGCGATTTCGTTGCCGATCATCAACGCCAACGACATCCTCCAGGTCAGCCCCGGCAGCCCCTACATCGGCTTCACCGACGCGACTCGCTTCGATCGGCCGGGTGAGCCGCGGTACTTCTTCCTCTCCGGGCACGACACTTTCGCGCGACTTGTCCCGTCCGATCTCGTCGAGGCCGCAGCGAGCGTGCGCTTCATGCGCGACGAGGGGGTGAGGCGCCTCTACGTGCTCAGCGACAGCGCGCCTGCGAGCGCACCTTACGACTCGGCGATCGGCGCGATGGTCGCCCGCGCCGCTCGCGCGAACGGTCTTGGGCTTGCCGGCTCGCGTCGCTTCGACAGCGCCGGAGGCTCCTCGCGCGGCGCGCTGATCGCGGCGCTTCGCAAAGCGCAGCCGGACGCGGTCTTTGTCGCGGCCGCGCCGAGCGGCGGCGTCGAGTCGCTCTGGAGGGAACTGCATGCCGCCCTGCCGGCGCTGCGGCTGTTCGCGCCAAGCACACTCGCGACGGCGAGCTTCCTCGCGGCGACGGCACCCGCCGCGAGCGCGACCTTCCTGACGAGCCCGATCCTGCCGCTCGCCCAGTATCCGCCGGCCTCCCGGGCGGTCGTGCGCGCCTACCGCCGGGCTTTCGGCACCCCGGCGACCGCCCTCAGCCTCTACGGCTACGAGGCGATGAGCTCGATTCTCGCCGCGATATCGCGCGCTCGCGACCCGGGCAGGCGACTCGATGTCCTCGCCGCCTACCGGAACCTCGGTTGGCGCAACAGCGTGATCGGGCGCTACCGAATCAGCGCGAGCGGGGACAGCTCGCTCACGCGCTTTGCCGGCTACGCCGTCGGCGCCCGTGGGCAGCTCGTCGAGCTGCGCCTGCTCAACGGCTGAGCGCGTCGGCCAGGGCCTCGTCGAGCTCCGGGTGACGGTAGGTGAAGCCGAGCTCAGTGGCGCGCGCCGGAGCGACGTTCTGGCTGGCGGTGATGATCGCCGCCATCTCGCCGTAGAGCGCGCGCAGCGCGAGCGCCGGAACGGGCGCGAACGAGGGGCGGTGGAGGGCGCCCCCGAGGGCGTGCGAGAACTCGGCGTTGCGCACCGCACGCGGAGCGACCGCGTTGAACGGCCCCGAATAGCGCTCGTCGTCGATCGCCGCCACGTAGAGCGCGACGAGGTCCTCGAGGTGGATCCAGGACATGAACTGGCGTCCGCCCGCGACCGGCCCGCCGATTCCCGCGGCAAAAGCCGGCAGCATCTTGGCGAGCGCGCCGCCGCGGCGATCGAGCACCACGCCGCTACGAAGCACGCAGACCCGCACGCCGTGCGCGCCAGCCCGCAGCGCTTCCTGCTCCCACTCGATGCACACGCCGGCGAGCCAGTCGCCGCCCGCGCCTGAGTCCTCTGTCAAGCGCTCGTCGCCGCGGTCGCCGTAGAAGCCGACGGCGTTTGCGCAGACGAGCACGCGCGGGCGCGGGTCAGCCGCGGCGATGCCGGCGACGAGGTTGCTAGTCCCCGTACCGCGGCTTTCGCGGATCCGCTTCTTCGCGCCGGCCGTCCAGCGCTGCGCGATGTTCTCGCCCGCGAGGTGCACGACGGCGTCTGCTCCCGCGAGGACCGCGCCCGGCGCCGGTCCCGACGCGGGGTCCCAGCCCGTGCTGCGCCCGAGCGCCACGACCTCATCGCCGCGCGCGGCAAGCCTTGCGGCCAGCTGCGAGCCGATCATCCCGGATGCTCCGGTTAGGACGATGCGCATCGCAAATGGATCCTAGCCGGCTCGTCGTTGGCCGATTCCGTAACGTTGCGCAGCATCGGACGCCAAGCAATCGGCCAAGCCACGTGCTCTACCTGATCGACGGCAACAGCCTCGTCTATCGCGCTTTCTTCGCGCTGCCCGAGGCGATCGCGACCTCGCGCGGTGAGCCGACGAACGCGATCTTCGGCTTCGCGTCGATGCTCGTCAAGCTGATCACCGATCACGGCGTCGAGCCGACCGTGGTTGCCTGGGACGCCGGCAGCTCCGGCCGTGACGAGCTCTACGACCAGTACAAGGCAGGTCGGCGCTCGCGCCCCGACCTGCTGCGCGAGCAGTGGCCGGCGTTCGACCCGCTCGTCGAGGCGTTCGGCTATCGCAATGCGCGGCTCGAGGGCTACGAGGCCGACGATGTGATCGCGACGCTCGCCGAGCGGGCGCGGACGCAGGGCATTCCGGTGACGATCGTCACGGGTGACCGCGACGCGTTCCAGCTCGTCGACGAAGCCGGGCTGGTGCGCGTGATGGCGACCGCGCGGGGCATCACCGAGACGAAGCTGTACGACCGTGACACCGTGATCGAGCGCTACGGGATCCCGCCGGAGCTGATCCCCGACTTCTACGGCCTCAAGGGCGACACCTCCGACAACATCCCCGGCATCCCGGGGATCGGCGAGAAGACCGCCGCCGAGCTGCTCCAGCGCTTCGGCTCGCTCGAAGCGATCCTCGACCGCGTCGATGAGGTCAGCGGCGAGAAGCGCCGCGAGAACGTACGCCTGCACCGTGACGATGCCGTCGTCTCAAAGCAGCTGGCGACGATGCGCCGCGATCTGCCGCTCGAGCTGGACCTCGCAGCGATCAACGCGGGCGAGCCCGATATGACGGCAATTCGCGACACATTTCGCCGCTTCGAGCTGCGCGACCCGCTGCGCCGATTGGAGGAGGTGATCGGCGAGATCGGTGCCGGCGGCGCCCCGGCAGCGCGCGAGACGGTCAGGCCCCGCACGGTGACGCTCGGTCAGCTGGCCGCGCTCGGCGATGGGGAGCTCGCCGTCGCCGTCCGTGAACCGATGGTGCCGGAGGGGGCGCTGTTCGCGGACTCGCCGGCACTGAGCTTTGGCGTGGCCACGGCAACCGAGGTGCTGAGTGGCGAGATGGGGGAGGGGCCCGAGCTCGTCGGTGCGCTCGCGACCCACCCGCTCGTCGTCCACGATGCGAAGTCGCTCGGCAGCGTGCCGCGCCAGCTTGCCCACGACACGATGCTCGGCGCGTACCTCCTCGACCCTGCGCGTCGCGGCTACCCGCTGCACGAGCTGCTCGAGGATCGCGGCCTCGCGGCCGAGCCGGACGGGGCGCCCGCGGACGCGTTGCTCACCAAGCGCCTGGCGGAGTTGCAGCGCGCCGAGCTCGCCGCGAGCGGGCTCGAGGAGCTCCTGCGCGAGGTGGAGCTGCCGCTTGTTTCGGTGTTGCGCGAGATGGAGCTCGCGGGCGTCGGCCTCGACGTGCCCCAGCTTGCCGAAGTCGGGACGCGTGTGAACGAGGAGATCGAGAAGCTCGAGCGCGCGATCTACGCCGTCGCCGGCGAGGAGTTCGTGATCGGCTCGCCCCAGCAACTGGGCGCGATCCTCTTCGAGAAACTCGGCCTCTCGCGCAAGCGCCGCGGCAAGACGGGCTTCTCGACCGACGCCCGCGTGCTGCAGGCGATCCGCTCCGAGCACGAGATCATTCCGATGGTCGAACGCTGGCGCGAGCTTTCGACGCTGATCAAGACCTACCTCGAGCCGTTGCCGGTGCTCGTCGATGCGCAGTCGCGCCTGCACACGACCTTCCTGCAGACGGTCGCCGCAACCGGACGGCTCTCGTCAACGAACCCGAACCTCCAGAACATCCCGATCCGCACCCCGCTCGGGCGCGAGATCCGCCGCTGCATCGTCGCGGCTCCGGGCAACGTGCTGGTTTGTGCCGACTACTCCCAGATCGAGCTGCGCGTCCTCGCCCAGATCGCCGACGAGCCGGTGCTCAAGCAGATCTTCCGTGCCGGCGAGGACGTCCACACCGCCACCGCCTGCCAGGTCTTCCAGGTCGAGCCCGGGGAGATCGACGCCGGGATGCGCTCGAAGGCGAAGATGATCAACTACGGGATCGCCTACGGCCTGACGGACTTCGGCCTCGCCGACCGCCTCCAGATCCCGCGCGAGGAAGCGGCGGTATTCATCGCGACCTACTTCGAGCGCTTCCCCAAGGTCCGCGAGTTCATCGACAGCACGATCGCGCAGGCGATCGAGCAGGGCTATGTCACGACGTTGCTCGGACGGCGTCGGCCGATCCCCGAGCTGCGCGCGCGCAATCGCCAGCAGCAGGCGCTCGGCGAGCGCCTCGCGGTCAACACGGGTATCCAGGGAACCGCCGCCGACATCATCAAGGTCGCGATGGTGCGCGTGCACGCCGCGCTCGCCGGCGTTCGCTCGCGCCTGATCCTCCAGATCCACGACGAGCTGATGATCGAAGGTCCGGCGGAGGAGGCCGACGAGGTGCGCAGCCTGCTCACCACGGAGATGGTTCGCGCCTGGGAGCTCGACCCGCCACTCGGCGTCGACGTCGGCGTCGGCGAAAACTGGCTCGACGCGAAGTGATCGCCGCTCAGCGGCCGGCGAGCAGCGCCTCAGCCGGCGTCACGGGCCATTCGTGCGCAGGCGGCGGCGTGATCCGGTAGTAGCGCTCGAAGACCCAGTGCGAGAGGCGGCGCGAGTCGAAGCGCTCGACGAGCCAGTTCAGCGGCGCGCGGCCCGTCGTGCGACCGGCGAGGTGCTGGGCCCAAAGCATGAAGCCGAACTGCGGCGCATGCCGGCGGCTGAAGGCGCCGTAGCGCGCGAGCGCCTGCTCGCGCGTGCTGTGGCCGGCCAGCGCGGCGCGCAGCTCGCGACCGAGCGCGAGCGCGAAATAGAAGGCGGGGCGGATCCCCTCGGCCGTCAACGGCAGGCAGTGCCCGGCCGAGTCGCCGACGAAGAAGACGCCGTTCTCGGTGGCCGCACGGAGCTTGTGCGGGATCCAGTTACCCTGGAATGAGCCCGCTTGCAGGTCGAGCTCGGCGGCGAGCGCCAACGTCGGCACCTTGACGTGGTCGCGCGGCTCGAACGAGCCGACGCCGACGCGCAGCTCCTCGCCGGCCGGAAACGACCACGCGTAGCCGGCGCGGATGTAACGGCGGTCGATCCAGAACTCCATGTCTTCGCCGTTGCCGGCCGGATGAACCTCGAGCCCCCGCGAGAGCCTCGCGTTCGGCGGCTGGATCGGGGACGGCGCGCTCGAGAGAACGCGCCGCCAGCCGAGCGCGTCGACGACGTAGCTCGCGCGGATCGTGCCGCGGTCCGTGGCTACGCCGCCGTCCGCGAATCCCGCGACCGTCGCGGTCTCGAACTCGCTCGACCGGCCGCCCGCGCGCAGCAGTGCGCATAGCTCCGCGTAGTCGAAGGTCGAGAACGTGAACGGGAGCGACCAGCGGACGCTCGAGCGGGGCGTGTGCACGACGAGCTCGTCGAAGGTCTGTCGAACCGACGACGCGAGTCCGAGGCGCTCGAGCCACTCGGTCGGGGCGGCGCACGCGGACGTCTGGCGCTCGCCGATCTCATAGCGATCGAGCACCATCACGCGCGCGCCACTGCCCTCGAGCGCACGCGCCACGGTCAGTCCGGCAAAGCTCGCGCCGCAGACGAGTACGTCGCAATCCACGTCGAGGCTCGTGCGCTCGGCGCCGCGCTTGGTGGCCCGCGCAGGCATGCGCAGCTGATCATACGCACGCGCCTTGCGCGGTCGAGCAGCGAAGCTACGATACGCTCTTTGCCGGTGAACGCCGTCGTGGAAAACGCATCCCCAAAGGTCGTGGAAGGCTCGGGCGGGTTGTTGCTCGAGGTTGACGGGCAGATCGTCCCGAACTACGACGCGACCCTGCATCCGTTCGAGGAAGGCGAGGTCGTCACGGGGCACGTCGTCCGGATCGACCAGGACGAGGTGCTCGTCGACATCGGCTACAAGTCCGAGGGCGTAATCCCGGCCAACGAGCTGTCGATCCGCAAGTCGGTCGATCCGCACGACGAGGTGCAGCTGGGCGAGGAGGTCGACGCCCTGGTCCTTACCAAGGAGGACCAGGACGGCCGACTGATCATCTCCAAGAAGCGCGCGCGCTTCGAGAAGGCGTGGCGACGGATCGAAGCCGCCGCGGAGTCCGGCGAGCCCGTCGAAGGCACCGTGATCGAGGTCGTCAAGGGCGGTCTGATCATCGACCTCGGCGTGCGCGGCTTCCTGCCCGCATCGCTCGTCGACATCCGCCGCGTGCCGAACCTCGACGAGTACATGGGCACGCAGATCGAGTGCAAGGTGATCGAGCTCAACCGCTCGCGCAACAACGTCGTCCTCTCGCGCCGCGCCGTCCTCGAGGAGGAGCGCAAGGAGGTTCGCCAGCAGATCCTCGATCGGCTCGAGCCCGGCCAGGTCGTGGAGGGGCAGATCTCGAACATCGTCGACTTCGGCGCCTTCGTCGATCTCGATGGGATCGACGGCCTGATCCACATCTCCGAGCTCTCCTGGTCGCACGTCAACCATCCGAGCCAGATCCTCGAGATCGGCCAGACGGTGAAGGTCAAGGTGCTCGACATCGACCGCGACCGCCAGCGCATCTCGCTCGGCCTGAAGCAGACCCAGGAAGACCCCTGGCAGCGGATCGTCAACACTTACAACATCGGCGACGAGCTCGAGGGGACCGTCACCAAGGTCGTCACGTTCGGTGCCTTCGTCGAGATCCTCGACGGCGTCGAAGGGCTCGTCCACATCTCCGAGCTCGCGGCCCATCACGTCGAGAACCCGCGCGAGGTCGTTCAGCCCGGCGACGAGATCCGCATCAAGATCCTCGAGATCGACTCCGAGCGCCGCCGGCTCTCGCTGTCTGCGAAGCGCGTCGAAGGCCAGGTGCTGCCGCTCCACCCGATCGAGTTGTCCGACGAGGACGCCGAAGCGGGCGAAGCCGCGGCGGAGGTGCCGGTGCTTGACGATGCGCCGCCGGTCGAGGCGCCCGCCAAGGGCGAAGCCGCGGCGGAGGTGCCGGTGCTTGACGACGCGGCTCCGGTCGAGGCGCCCGCCGACGGCGAAGCCGCGGCCGAGGTCCCCGTGCTTGACGATGCGGCTCCGGTCGGGACGCCCGCCGATGGCGAAGCGGTCGAAGCCCCCGAGCTCGACGATGCGGCTCCCGTCGAGGCGCCCGCCGATGGCGAAGCGGTCGAAGCCCCCGAGCTCGACGACGCGACCGCCGAGGCCGCACCGCCGCAAGCCGCCGAGCCGCCCGCCGAACCGACCGCATCGAGCGCTGACGACGCCGCACCAGCAAGCGGAGCCTGAGCGGCCTCCCTTCATCGGGCTGACGGGCTCGATCGGCGCCGGGAAGTCGACGGCGCTCGCCGCCTGCGAACGGCTCGGTGCGGCTGTGCTCGACGCGGACGCGATCGTCCACGCGCTCTACGACACCGAGGCGGTCAAGACGGCGCTCCACCTGCGCTGGGGCGATGGCGTGTTCGACGGCGAGGAGATCGATCGCGCCGCCGTCGCGCGGCTCATCTTCAAGAGCGCTGACCAGCGAGCCTGGCTCGAGGGGCTCCTCTGGCCGCTCACCGCCCAGCACCAGAGGGCCTTCCGCGAGGAGCTCGAGGCGCGGAGCCCGCGCCCCCGTGCCGGCATCGTCGAGGTTGCGCTGCTCTTCGAAGCTGACGCCGCAGCCCGCTTCGACGCGACAATCGCGATCGTCGCCGACGATCGCCTGCGCATGGAGCGCCTCGCGCTGCGCGATCAGGCCGAGCTCGCGGCGCGCGACGGCCGGCAGCTGGCGCAGGCGGAGAAGGCCGCACGGGCAACGTACACCGTCGTCAACGAAGGGACAGAGCAAGAGCTCGAGCAGAAGCTCGCGGCGATACTCGATACTCTCGCGCCGTGAGTTCTCGCCAGTCGGGCCGCGGCGGCGGGAGGCGGCGCCGCGTGCTCGCCGTGCTCGCGATCCTGGCCGCAGGCACCGTAGGGGTGATCGCCGCGCTGCCGTCGGTTGAGCGCGTCGTGCGCGAGCTGACCTACCCGCTGCACGACACGGCGATCATCAACCGTGCCGCGTATGCCGAGCACCTCGATCCGGCGTTCGTCGCGGCCGTGATCTACGCCGAGACGAAGTTCGACCCGCGCACCTCGAGCACCGGCGCGCTCGGCCTGATGCAGATCGAGCCGTCGACCGCGCGCTACCTCGCCCACCTCTCGGGCGGCAGCCAGTTCGCGCTCCGCGACCTCGCGCACCCCGCGACGAACATCGCCTACGGCAGCTACTACCTGCGCTACCTGCTGAACCGCTATCGCGGCAGCCGCACGCTCGCGCTCGCCGCGTACAACGCCGGCATGACGAACGTCGATCGCTGGGTCGCGAATGCGCGGGCGACCGGGACGGCGCTCATCCCAGCGTCGATCCCATTCCCGCAGACGCGCGCCTACGTCACGAAGGTCGAGGCGGCGACCAAGACCTACCGCCACGACTACGCCAAGCTGCTCGGCCCGCCGTGATCCCGCGCGGCAGCGGACGCGTCCGGCGCCGTCAACGCGCCTGAGATACTCAACTGATGCCGCCATTCCGCCTTGATCCGGCCTTCACGCCGGCCGCCGACCAGCCCCGCGCGATCGAGCAGATCGCCGATGCGCTCGAGCACGGCGAGCGCTTCACGACGCTGCTCGGCGCGACTGGCACGGGCAAGACGATGACGATCGCCGGGGTGGTCGAGGCGATCCAGCGGCCCGCGCTCGTGATCGCCCACAACAAGACGCTCGCCGCGCAGCTCTGCAACGAGTTCCGCACCTACTTCCCCGAGAACGCGGTCGAGTACTTCGTCTCCTACTACGACTATTACCAGCCCGAGGCCTACGTCGCGAGCCGCGACCTCTACATCGAGAAGGACTCTTCGGTCAACTCGGAGATCGATCGCCTCAGGCACGCCGCCACGGCCGCGGTCTTCGCGCGCCGCGACGTGATCGTCGTCGCGTCGGTCTCCTGCATCTACGGCCTCGGCTCGCCCGAGGTCTACGAGCGCAACATGCAGCTGCTGCGCCGCGGCGAGCTGATCGATCGCGACGCCCTGCTGCGCAAGCTCGTCTCGATCCAGTACAACCGCAACGACCAGGCCCTCGGGCGCGGCACCTTCCGCGTCAAGGGGGAGACGCTCGAGGTCTTCCCCGCGTACGCCGAGACGGCCTACCGCGCGGTGCTGTTCGGCGACGAGGTCGAACAGCTGTCCGAGTTCGATCCGCTCACCGGCGAGCTGATCGCCCCCGAGCTCGAACACGTCGCGATCTGGCCCGCCACGCACTACAACGTCGCCGAGGGCACAGGCGAGCGAACCGCGCAGCTGATCGGCGAGGAGCTCGAGGCGCGCTGCGCCGAGCTCGAGTCCCAGGGCAAGCTGCTCGAATCCCACCGCCTGCGCCAGCGCACGCAGTACGACATGGAGATGCTGCGCGAGGTCGGCTTCTGCTCGGGGATCGAGAACTACTCGCGGATCATCGACGGCCGCAAGCCGGGCGAGCGCCCCTACTGCCTGCTCGACTACTTCCCCAAGGACTTCGTCGTCTTCACCGACGAGTCCCACCAGACGATCCCGCAGATCGGCGGCATGCACGAAGGCGATCGCAGCCGCAAGCAGACGCTTGTCGACTACGGCTTCCGCCTGCCGTCCGCGCTCGACAACCGCCCCCAGACCTTCGAAGAGTTCCTCCAGATGGCGCCGCAGATCGTCTTCGTCAGCGCGACGCCGGGCGAGTTCGAGCGCACCCGCTCGGCAAAGGTCGTCGAGCAGATCGTCCGCCCGACCGGGATCGTCGACCCGCACGTCGAGGTGCGCGCGACGCGCAACCAGGTCGATGACCTGATGGGCGAGATCCGCCAGCGCGCCGACCGCGATGAGCGCGTCCTCGTCACGACGCTGACCAAGAAGATGGCGGAGGACCTGTCGTCCTACCTGCTCGAGCTCAGCTTCCGCACGCGCTACCTGCACTCCGAGATCAACACGCTCGAGCGGATCCAGATCATCCGCGACCTGCGCCTTGGCGAGTACGACGTGCTCGTCGGCGTGAACCTGCTGCGCGAGGGCCTCGACCTGCCCGAGGTCTCGCTCGTCGCGATCCTCGACGCCGACAAGGAGGGCTTCCTGCGCGGCGAGACGAGCCTCATCCAGACGATCGGCCGCGCCGCGCGCAACGTCGACGGCACCGTGATCATGTACGCCGACCGCCAGACCGCGGCGATGACAGCGGCGCTCTCGGAGACCGACCGCCGCCGCGCGATCCAGGTCGCCTACAACGAGGAGCACGGCATCACCGCCGCATCGATCGTCAAGGGGGTCTCCGACATCGCCGAGTTCCTGACCAGCGAGTCGAAGACGCCGGCGCGCCGGCGCCGTGCGCGCGCGAAGACCGCCGAGCTAGCCCCGTCGGAGCTCGAGAAGCTCGCCGTCGAGCTCGAGGAGGAGATGCTCGCGGCCGCGCAGGACCTGCGCTTCGAGTATGCCGCGCGCCTGCGCGACGAGCTGCGCGACCTCCGCCGCCAGCTGGCGGAGATGAGCGCGACGGCCTGATCTGCTCGGACCGGCGCATGCGCCGTCCGGCCGGGGCCCGCATGCGGGCCCCGGTTCACGCGTCGTTGGAAGGCGTTCGTTAGCATGCCGACGCTGTCGTCTGACGGCCGCGGCGTCGGTCGAGTCGCGGTCACAATGTTCAGCCTGCCGCGAAAGTAGGTTCATCATGCCGCAGCGAGAAAGCGGTCCAGCGCGGGAGCCCGCCGCTGCGCTGAGAGTTCGCGATCGCCTGCGCGGCGTGTGGAGCCGCTCGGTGTCTCTCGTGATGCTCGCCGGCGTGGCCATCCTCGTCGCGGGCTGCGCAGGCGGCTCGAGCCTCACCGTCGCCAACATTTCGAGCGCGAGCCGGACAAGCCGTCACGTCTCCTCGCGGAAGGCCGGCGTCAACGGAGCGCTGTTCGCGGGCGTCGCGGTGAGCCCGGCGCAGCGGGCTGCGAATGAGGTGTCGGGGCTCCTTTTCTCGAGGTGCATGCGCGCGCATGGCGTTCCGAATTACCCCGACCCGCAGGCGGCTTCGCCCGGCGGGTTCGGGTTCGGGCTCGGGGGCGGGAGTAGCAACATTGACCCAGCCGCGCCGCTTTTCCGGGTGGCGGAGCGGACGTGTGTTTCGATCCTGATCCGCCGGCACTTTGGGGCCGGATGAGCGCGGTTCCGAGCTCAACCGGCGGTGAGGCGGTCGCGCCCGCCGCCACCCAGAACAGGGCGCGGTGGCCTCGCCGGCGCCTTCTCGCGGTCCTCGGGCTGCTGGTGGCTGTGGCGGCCGTTGTGTTGGTCGTGACCAGTCCGTTCGGCGGCGGCTCGGCGGGCGGCGTTCGCGACAACGCCTATCCGACGTCGCTGGTGAGCGTGAAGCGGGAGCCTTTGGCCTCGCTGAGCTTGGTCAGCGGGACGATCGGCTACACGGGTGCCGTGACGTTCGACCTGCCCGCCGGCAGCGCGCCGGCGACGGTGACGCAGGCGCGTCAGACGGTAACGACCGATCAGGCCACACTGGCGAGCGCGCAGTCGACGCTGTCCAGTGATTCCACGACGCTCTCACAGACGCGCGCGACGCTGGCCGCCGACCAGGAGCAGGAGGCCATCGCGTGCGCGGGCGACAACGCCGCGCAGAGCGCCGGGACTGGTGGCGCTGGGTCCGGCGGCGGGTCCTCCTGCGCAACTGACGCCCAGCCGGTCGCGGGCGCGCAGCAGTCGGTGACAGCCGATGCGGGGAAGATCGCCGCGGACAAGGTCGCTGTGGTATCCGCCAAGCACGCGCTCGCGACCGACCAGGCGGCGCTCGCGACCGCCAGCGCGCAGGCGACCGTGTACGGCCAGAATTCGGCGTTCACGAGCGTGCCGTCCGTCGGTCAGATCGTGCTCCGCGGGGAGCCGCTGTTCGCGATCGACGGCAATCCGGCGCTGTTGCTGTACGGCTCGACGGCCGCGACGAGAGCATTCTCGGCTGGGATGTCGCCGGGCGCCGACGTGGCCGAGCTGAATACGAACCTCGATGCGCTCGGCTACGGGCACGGGCTGACGGGCGATGCGTTCACGCCGGCGACCGCGGCCGCGATCCGGCGGCTTCAGGCCACGCACGCCCAGAGCGTGACCGGTGAGCTGCTGGGCGGTTCCGTCGTATTCGCGCCGGGGCCGATCCGCGTCACGTCACTGCAATCGACCGTCGCGGTCGGCGCGGCCGTCACGGCTGGGCCGGTGCTGTCGGCGACCGGCACCGCGCGCGAGGTACAGATCCAGCTCGATCCCGCGCTACAGGGGGAGGTCCGCCCTGGTGACCCGGTCACGATCACGCTGCCGAACGAGCAGACGACGCCTGGACAGATCACTCGCGTGAGCTCGGTCGCGACCGCCGGGCAGAACGGTGGTCCATCGACGATAGAAGTCGACGCCATCCCAACCGACCCGGCCGCGATCGGCAACCTCGACCAGGCGCCCGTCAACGTGTCGATCACGACCGGCAGCGTCAGCGATGCGCTCGTCGTGCCGGTCGCCGCGCTGCTGTCGCTGGAGAGCGGCGGGTACGCGGTCGAGGAGGTCGCCGGGAACGGCGTGCATCACCTGGTGGCCGTCACCACTGGACTATTCGACGACGCCGATGGCTTGGTCGCGGTTCGCGGGGCGGGGCTTGCGGCCGGGCAGCGCGTGGTGGTGCCGGGCATATGAGCCTCGCCGCGGGTACCCCGCCAACGCCGGGCGCTGCTGCGAACGGCTCGCCGGCGCCGATCGGGAGCGGCGACGTGGTGCTCGAGCTCGACGCGGTGACGAAGATCTACGCGGCCGAGCCCCCCGTCGTCGCGCTGCGCGGCGTCAGCTTCAGCGTTCGCCGCGGCGAGCTGATCGCAATCGTCGGGCCATCCGGGTCGGGCAAGTCGACGCTTCTACACGTTATGGGGACGCTCGAGCGGCCGACCGAGGGAGCGGTGCGCATCACGGGTCTGGACGTCGCCGGCCTCGACGATCGCGCGCTGTCGGTGGTGCGAGCGAAGCGAATCGGATTTGTGTTCCAGCTGTTCTTCCTCGCTGAGTACCAGACCGTGCTCGACAACGTCGCCGACGGGCTGCTGTACGCCGGCGTCGCGGTGTCCGAGCGCCGTGTGCTCGCAGCGCGCGCCCTCGAGCGCGTTGGGCTCGCGCATCGGGCGAGCTTCCGGCCAACGAAGCTGTCGGGCGGGGAGCGCCAGCGTGTTGCGATAGCGCGCGCGCTGGTCGGCGCTCCCGCGATCGTGCTCGCCGACGAGCCGACTGGGAATCTCGACACCGCTACGGGCGCTGCCATCTTCGCGCTGCTGCACGAACTGCACGCGGACGGGGCGACGATCGTGATGATCACGCACGACCGCGAGCTCGCGGCGGGTCTGCCGCGCCAGATCGAGATGCTCGACGGCGAGATCGTCGCAGACAGCCGCCCAGCGAACGGCGCGGCCCCGTCCGCTGGGACCGGCGGGGAGCACCGTTAGGTGCGCGTGCGTGGCCCAGGCCCTAGACGGCAGCGGCTTCTTGCGGCGGTCATCCCGCTCCTAATCGGCATCCCGGCCGTCGTCGCGCTCAACAGCCCGCGCGCTGCAGCGGACACTCCCGGCACGGGCAGCTCATGTCCCACATCCAATCCGCCAAATGAGCTGGTGCTCGGCGGCGGAACCCCGCAGACCGCGCAGCTCGCTACGGCCTTCGCGACCCCCCTGCAGGTGGCGCTGGCTAACAGCAACGGCTGCCCGGTGACCTCTGTCGTCGGTACTCCCGTCACCTTCACGGCGCCGTCGAGCGGCGCCGGCGGCAGTTTTGCGACGAGCGGCGCTAACGCGGTCACAGTCGGCGCGGACCTCTCCGGGAATGCCTCGGCGCCGACGTTCACCGCCAACGACGTAGCAGGCAGCTACACAGTGACCGCAACCAGCGCTGACGGGTCGGTCTCGTTCTCGATGACAAACAGCGCCGCCGGGATTCCGGCGACCGTCACGCCGCTATCGCCCGTCAACCAGTCAGCGACGGTGCAGAGCCACTACGCGCACCCGCTCTCGGTGCGTGTACTCGACGCGAACGGCAACCCGGTCTCTGGGGCGACGGTCACGTTCGCGTTCGGCACAACGGCGAGCGGGGGGTCGGGGGGGAGCGCCGGGGCGAGCTTTGCCGACGGCAGTGCGCAGGCGACCGCCGTGACCGCGAGCGACGGGATTGCCACCTCCCCGAACTTCACCGCAAACGGGACCGTCGGTCGCTTCATCGCGACCGCCACGACGGCAGCCAACGTCGCCCACTTCACGCTCAGCAACCGCGCCGGCAAGCCGGCGACGATCACCGCCGGCGTTGCGGCCAGCGAAGCGACCCAGACGGGAACCCGCTTCGCGATCGCGCTCGCCGTCACCGTCACTGACGCGCTCGGAAACAAGGTTCCCCGCGTGCTCGTGACATTCACCGCGCCTGCGAGCAGCGCGAGCGGCAGCTTCGCCACCCGCACCCACTCGCGGAAAGTCTCGGTTCGGACCGACGGGCGCGGCATCGCGGTCGCACCGCCGTTCATCGCCAACGCGCAAGCGGGCGGCTACATCGTGATCGCGAGGATCCCGCACGGGCCGAGGACCGCGTTCGCGCTAGTGAACGAGGCATCCTGAACGCGCCCGATGTCAGCCTCACGCCGCCACGGCTTCGGCCCGGCGACCTCGCTCGGCTGGCCAGCATCGGCGTGCGCACGCGCCGGTTGCGCGCCGCGCTTTCGGCGCTCGGGATCGCGATTGGCGTCGCGGCGATCGTCGCCGTGCTCGGCCTCTCCGCCTCCAGCCAGACTGGGCTACTGGCCGAGATCAACCAGCTCGGAACCAACCTGCTGGACGTCACGACCGGACAGAACTTCAGCGGCCAAGGGGTGCCGCTCCCGCTCGCAGCGCCCGGCACGATCGGCCGTATCGGCCCGGTCTACGACGTCGCCTACACCGGCACGATCGCCAACACCAACGCCTACCGCACCCCCCTGATCCCATCGGTCGAGACCAACGCGCTGAGTGTCGCTGCGACCAACCTCAACCTGCCCGGCGCCGTCGGCACGACCGTTGCGCAGGGCCGCTTCCTCAACACAGCGACCGCGACCGAGCCGGTCTGCGTGCTCGGTGCAGGCGCCGCGCGGCGGCTCGGCATCGGACAACTCTTCGCCGGCGAGCGGATCTGGGTCGGCGGGATGTGGTTCTACGTCGCGGGCATTCTCAAGCCGGCTGCACTGGCCCCCGAGATCGACGACTCCGTGCTGATCGGCTTCCCGGCCGCGAAGACGTACCTCGGCTACACGAGCGACGTCGACGGTCATCCGACGATCGGAAACCCGACCGAGATCTACGTCCGCGCCGACACGAGCCAGGTCAACGCCGTCTACAACGTCCTCGCCTCCACCGCGAACCCTGAGAACCCGAGCGAGGTGGATGTGACCCAGCCATCCTCGGCGCTCGTCGCGGAGGCCGAGACCAAGGGCGTCTTCAACGGACTGATTCTCGGACTCGGTGCGATCGCGCTGCTCGTCGGCGCGATCGGCGTTGCCAACATCATGGTTATCAGCGTGCTCGAGCGGCGCGCGGAGATCGGCCTGCGCCGCGCGCTCGGTGCGACGAAAGCGCAGATCCGCACGCAGTTCCTGAGCGAGGCGATCCTGCTCGCGCTGATCGGCGGCGCCATCGGGATCGGCGCCGGCGCGCTCGCAACCGCGATATACGCCCACACCAAGCACTGGACCACCGTGATCCCCGCGCTCGCTTGGGGTGGCGGCATCGGCGCCGCCATCCTGATCGGCGCCGTCGCCGGCATCGTGCCCGCGATCCGCGCCGCCCGCCTTTCCCCGACCGACGCGCTGCGGAGCGCGTGAGACGGGATATCAAGGATTCGGGGAAGCGCTGCGCGAGTACAACCGCAGCTGACGCGCGTCAGTCGCCCGACAGCTCCAGGAAGCGCTCGACGGAGGCCTCCTGTGCGGCGAGGCGGTCGGCCATGCGGTGCGCGTGGGCCTCGGCGCGCCCGAGGAAGTCCTCCAGACAGCGCTCCGGGTCGTCGGTCAGGGGGTACACGTGGGCGACCTCCTGCTGGACGCAGGCGATCCCGAGCGGGGGTGCGCCTGCGGTCAGCGAGCGCGCCGAGCAGACGGCGGCGACCATCAGCTCGCGCTCCGGCGCGCGCAGGGCGACCGGCATCAGCAGCTGCGCGGGCAACTCTACGGTGGCGCCGATCAGCCGCTCGACCCTGACCTGGGCGGCCGCGCACTCGGTCAGCGGCTCCCACCAGACCGACAGCACGGTGTCGGCGGCGCGCAGCGTCTCGCGCAGCACGCCGGCCTGCTCGCGGTAGAGGTCCTGCGCGGCGCGGCGCGAGTCCGCCTGCGCGAGGTCGAGGTAGACGGGCACGCGCAGCAGCTCGTTGGGCGACAGGGCCTCGCCCGTGCCGTGCTCGCCGAGGGCGATGTAGGTTTGGATCGTCGAGAGGTCGCGCCGGCCGTGGAAGATGATCGTCAGCTCGCGAGCGAGCGTCAGGCCGCCGACATGCATCGCGACCACGGCGGATGCCTCGCGGTCGAGCAGCGCCCGGCCCAGCAGCTCCTCGGCGCTGTCACCCGCGTCGGGAGTGCCTGTATCGCCGTCGATGCGCTGCTCGCTCATCTCAGCCACACCTCGCTTCCGCCTGACCACGACCAAGAGTACCGTCCTCCCGGCCGACCAAGCAAAACCTAGCTGGGCGAGCGGCGGGATGCGGCGGTTAGCGGGCGCCGCTCAGCGTGGATAGAAGTCGCGCTGCCAGCGGTGGCGCGCGAGCACGGCGAGCTCGCGCTCGTCGAGCGGCCCGCGTTCGGCGGCGGCGGCGTTGGCGTTCACGCTGTTCAGCGAGCGCATCCCCGGGATCACGGTGCTTACGGACGCGTGCGAGAGGCAGAAGCGCAGCGCGATCTCGGGTATCTGGTCGACCTCGACGTCGAGGTCGGAGGCGATCGCCTGCACGCGCTCCCATACCTCGCGCTTGCGATCGCCCGCGAAGTAACGGTTGCGCCAGTCGCCCTCCGGAAACTCGGTCTCCGGGCGGATCAGTCCGGTGAGCCCGCCCTCGTCGAAGGGGACGCGCGCGATCACGCCGACGCCCGCCTCCTGGGTCGCCGCGAACAAGCGATCGGCGGGCGCCTGGTCGAAGATGTTGTAGATCACCTGGACGCTGTCGACGGCGCCGCTCTGGACGAGCGCTATCCCGTTGTCGGCCTCGTGGTCGTTGATCGAGATGCCGAAGCAGCCGATCTTCCCGTCCGCCTTGAGGCGCTCGATCCCTTCGCGCCAGGAGCCCTGATCGACCCACTCGTCCGACCAGACGTGGAACTGCTGGACGTCGATCGTCTCGACGCCGAGCTTGCGCAGGCTGCGCTCGGTGCAGCTGATGATGTGCTCGGCGGGGAAGGTCTCTTCGGCGTGGACGCCGGCGCGCGCGGGCCATTGACGGTTCGCGGGCGGGATCTTCGTCGCGATGCGGATGCCGCCGCCCGCCGCGCGAACTGCCTGGCCCACCAGCTCCTCGCTGTGCCCGTCGCCGTAGCCGTAGGCGGTGTCGACGAAGTCGACGCCCTGCTCGAAGGCGCGCGCGAGCGAGCGCAGCGACACGTCGTCCTGCGCGCCGATCCACATGCTCTGGCCGATGCCCCATGCGCCGTAGCCGAGGACTGAGACTTCGGGGCCGTTGCGGCCGAGCGGGCGATGCTCCACGGTGCACACACTAGCTGGTCGGCTCGCTCACGAACATCTGTTCGCCTCGGTACAATTGGACATAACGTGGCGTCGTCCAATCAAATCGTCGTTTCCGGCGCGCGCGAGCACAACCTCAAGAACATCTCGCTGACGCTGCCGCGCGACGCGCTCGTCGTGCTGACCGGGCTCTCGGGCTCCGGCAAGTCCTCGCTTGCCTTCGACACGATCTACGCGGAGGGTCGCCGGCGCTACGTCGAGTCGCTGTCGGCGTACGCGCGCCAGTTCCTCGGGCAGATGGACAAGCCCGACGTGGACTCGATCGAGGGGCTCTCGCCGGCGATCTCGATCGACCAGAAGACGACCTCGCGCAACCCGCGCTCGACGGTTGGCACGGTCACGGAGATCTACGACTACCTGCGCCTGCTGTGGGCGCGCATCGGCGTGCCGCACTGCCACGTTTGCGGCGAGCCGATCGCCGGGCAGTCGATCGAGCAGATCGCCGACCAGGTCCTCGAGCTCGCTGAGGGCACGCGCTTCATGGTCCTGGCGCCCGTCATCCGCGGCCGCAAGGGGGAGTTCGGCAAGCTGCTCGAGGACCTGCGCACGGAGGGCTTCACGCGGGTCATCGTCGACGGCGAGCTGCACGGTCTCGAGGACTATCTCGACCTCGACCGCAACGTCAGGCACGAGGTCTCGGTCGTCGTTGACCGCTTGGTGATGCGCGCTGACGTGCGCAAGCGCCTCGTCGACTCGATCGAGACCGCTGCTGCGCTGGCGGACGGGATCGTGTCGGTGCAGATCGTGCCGCGCGAGGGCGAGGGGCCGGGGGAGACGCTGACGTTCTCGGAGAAGTTCGCCTGCCTGAAGTGCGGCACCTCGATGCCCGAGCTCGAGCCGCGCATTTTCTCCTTCAACGCGCCGCAGGGCGCCTGCGAGCGCTGCACCGGGCTCGGCTCGCAGCTCGAGATCGACCCGGACCTCGTCGTGCCGAACCCCGACCTCTCGATCGCGCAGGGCGCGCTCGCGCCGTGGGCGGGATCGAGTTCCGGCTACTACGAGCAGATGACTGCCGCGCTCGCCGAGCGCTTCGGCGTTGACGTCGAGAAGCCGTGGCGCTCCCTGACCGCCAAGCAGCGCGAGATCTTCCTCTACGGCACGAACGGCGAGCGCGTCCAGGTTCGCTACCGCAACCGCTTCGGCCGCGAGCGCAACTACGCCGCGCGCTTCGAGGGGATCGTGCCGAACCTCCAGCGGCGCTACCGCGAGACCGACTCCGAGTACCAGCGCGAGAAGATCGAGGAGTACATGAGCGTGCGGCCGTGTCCCGCCTGTCACGGCGCGCGCCTGCGGCCCGAGTCGCTCGCGGTGCTCGTCGGTGGGATCGCGATCAACGAGTTCTGCGCGCTATCGGCCCATGCCGCGCTCGACTGGCTCGCGCAGGTCCAGCTGACCGAGACTGAGCGCCACATCGCACGGCTCGTGCTGCGCGAGATCGAGGAGCGCTTGCGCTTCCTCGAGAACGTCGGCATCGGCTACCTGTCGATGGATCGCGCGGCGGCGACGCTCTCGGGCGGCGAAGCGCAGCGGATCCGTCTCGCGACGCAGATCGGCTCGGCGCTCGTCGGGGTCCTCTACGTCCTCGACGAGCCATCGATCGGGCTCCATCAGCGCGACAACGCAAAGCTCGTCGCGACGCTCGAGCGCCTGCGCGACCTCGGCAATGCGGTCCTGGTGGTCGAGCACGACGAGCAGACGATGCGCGCCGCGGACCATATCGTCGACCTCGGCCCCGGGGCGGGCGAGCACGGTGGGAGGATCGTTGCGCAGGGCACGGCGCTCGAGATCGAGCTCGTCCCCGAGTCGCTGACCGGGCAATTCCTCTCAGGCGCCGCCCAGATCGCGGTGCCCGCGCGCCGGCGCACGCCGAGCGGAGCGATCGAGATCCTCGGTGCCGCGATGCACAATCTGCGCAACATCGACGTGCGCGTCCCGCTCGGGACGCTGACGTGCGTCACCGGCGTGTCCGGGTCGGGCAAGTCGACGCTCGTCAACGAGATCCTGCTGAAGGCGGTCTCGAACAAGCTGCACCGCACGCGCCAGCGACCGGGTACGCACCGCGAGCTGCGCGGCCTCGAGGCGCTCGACAAGATCGTCGCGGTCGACCAGTCGCCGATCGGGCGCACGCCGCGCTCGAACCCGGCCACCTACACGGGCCTCTTCGACGTGATCCGCGATCTGTTCGCGAAGACGCAGGAGGCGCGCGTGCGCGGCTACAAGCCGGGGCGCTTCTCGTTCAACGTCAAGGGCGGACGCTGCGAGGTCTGCCGCGGCGACGGCCAGATCCGCATCGAGATGCACTTCCTGCCGGATGTCTACGTCCCGTGCGAACAGTGCCACGGCCGGCGCTACAACCGCGAGACGCTCGAGGTCCGCTTCAAGGGCAAGACGATCGCTGATGTCCTCGACATGCCCGTCGAAGAGGCGGTCACGTTCTTCGAGCACATCCCGGCGATCCGCCGCCGCCTGCAGACGCTGAACGACGTCGGGCTCGGCTACATCCGCCTCGGCCAGCCGGCGACGACGCTGTCGGGCGGCGAGGCCCAGCGCGTCAAGCTCGCGACCGAGCTCTCGAAGATCGCGACCGGCCGGACCCTCTACGTCCTCGACGAGCCGACCACGGGCCTCCACTTCGCCGACGTTAAGCGCCTGCTCGAGGTCCTCCAGCGCCTCGTCGACGCCGGCAACTCGGTGATCGTGATCGAGCACAACCTCGACGTGATCAAGTCCGCGGACCGGATCATCGACCTCGGCCCGGAGGGCGGGGACGCCGGCGGCCTGCTGATCGCCACAGGAACCCCCGAGCAGGTCGCGGCGGTGGCGCAGTCGCACACCGGCCGCTTCCTCGAACCGCTACTCAAAGCACGCGCGCCCGCGCGCGCGCGGGCACGAGCGCGCAAGCCTGCCGCGGCCCCGGCGGAGTCCGCAGCGGCCTAGCGTTCGTGGCGCAGGCCGTCACGGAAGGCGGCGAGCTCGGCCGGATCGATCGAGAACGTGTGCTCCGCCGCCGGGAAACGCCGGGCCCGCACGTCCTCGGCGTACTGACCGAGCGCGCCGAGCACCTGTCCGTGAAGGTCGGCGTACTGGCGCGAGTGACGCTTTGGCTGGCCCGGGTAGACGCCCAGCATGTCGTGCACGACGAGCACCTGCCCGCTCGTGCCCGGGCCGGCGCCGATCCCGATCGTCGGCACGCCGAGCACTCCGGTGAGCTCGTCGGCGACCGCGGCCGGAATCGCCTCGAACACGATCGCGAAGCAGCCTGCCTCCTCCAGCGCGCGAGCCTCGCGCGCGACCTCGAGCGCGCGCTCGGCGGTGCGTCCCTGGGCGCGGCGGCCGCCGAGCGCCGTTGCGCTCTGGGGCGTGAGCCCGACGTGGCCCATCACCGGGATCCCTGCCGCGACGATCGCGCTTGCCCGTGCCGCCGAAGCCGGTCCGCCGCCCTCGAGCTTCACCGCATCGACGCCGGCCTCCTTGACGAAGCGCTGCGCGCTCAGCACGGCGAGCTCGTCAGACGCCTCATAGGAGCCGAACGGCAGGTCGCCGACGAGCAGCGGGGTCCGCAGGCCGCGGCGCACCGCGGCCGCGAGCATCAGCATCTCCTCGAGGCTCACCGCGACCGTGGACTGGTAGCCGAGCACCACCTCCGCCCCCGAATCGCCGACGAGCACGATGTCCACGCCCGCCTCTTCCGCGATCCGTGCGGTCGGGAAATCGTAGGCGGTGATCATCACGATCGGCTCGCCAAGGCGCCGCTTCTCGGCCAGGCGCGGCAGCGTCATCGCCAGCCGGTCGACCGCCGGGCCCGCCTCGGTGTTCGGCGTGCTCGACATCATCTGAGCAGCGCCTCGACGCGATCGCCTGCCCCCCGCAACGGGGGGTCGACGGCAACGATCTGGTTGCGCGTATCGACGTGCACGACGCGCGGCTGGTGCTCGGCGAGCTCGGGCTCGCTGTACTGCGCGTACGAGATGACGATCACCGTGTCGCCGCGATGGACGAGCCGGGCGGCCGCGCCGTTCAGCTGGAGCTCTCCCGCGCCGCGCTCACCGGCGATCGCGTAGGTCGTGAAGCGCGCACCGTTGTCGAGGTCGAGCACCGTCACCTGCTCGTTGGGCAGGATGTCGGCGGCCTCGAGCAGCAGCGGGTCGACGGTGATCGAACCGACGTAGTTGAGGTCGCAGCCGGTCACACGACCGCGATGGATCTTCGACTTCAGCATCGTGCGTTGCATCAGCTTGGCTCGACTCCATTCGTGCTCGGGGTTGCGATGACGTTGTCGATCAGGCGCGCGCGGCCGACGCGCGCGGCGAGGGCGACAAGGACCGGCCGCTCGACGCGCTTGACGGGCACGAGCGTGTCGGGATCGACGATCTCGAGGTACTCGGGCTCCAGGTCGTGCGCTGCGAGCTCGCCGCGCGCCGCAGCGACTGCCGTGCGGCTGTCGCGCTCGCCGCGCGCAATCAACTGGGCCGCGCGCTCGAGGGCGCGCGAGATGCTCGTCGCGCGCGCTCGCTCCTCGGCGCTCAGGTAGGCGTTGCGGCTCGACTGCGCAAGTCCATCGTGCTCGCGCACGGTGGGGCAGACCTCGATCCGCACCGGCATATCGAGGTCGGCGACGAGCCGTTTGATCACGATCGCCTGCTGCGCGTCCTTCTGACCGAAGTAGGCGACCTCGGGCGCCACGATATTGAGCAGCTTCGCCACCACGGTCGCGACACCTTCGAAGTGACCGGGGCGCTGCTCGCCCTCGAGTCGCTCGCTGACGCCGCGCACGACGACGCTCGTGGCGAACCCGGGCGGGTAGATCTCCTCGGCGGCCGGTGTGAAGAGCAGGTCGACGCCCGCCTCCTGCGCGAGCGCCGCGTCGCGCGCCTCATCGCGCGGATAGGCGGCGAGGTCCTCGGACGGGCCGAACTGCAGCGGATTCACGAACACCGACATGACGAGCAGATCGCACTCGGCGCGGGCGGCGCCAAGCAGCGACAGATGGCCGTCGTGGAGCGCCCCCATCGTTGGAACGAGGCCCACGCGCAGACGCGCGTCGCGCGCAGGCGCGAGCGCCCGGCGAAGCTCGGCGATCGTACGGACGGTTCTCATTTGCTTCGGTCCAGTTCCCATCGGGATACCGGTCGCGATTGAAGGGCTTGTGCGCGTTCAGTCCACCACTATCTGGTTGGCGGCCACCTGACAGCTTAGTGGTTGGCGTAACCGAGCCCGTGCGCGCGCGAGCGGGCGACTACCATCGGCTGGGTGAGCGCTACGGCCAGGCGCGAGGAGCTGAAGGAGCTGCTGATCGCAGCGCGGCAGTGCACGCGCTGTCACGAGCTCGCGGCGACTCGCTCGTCGGTTGTCTTCGGTGCAGGCAACGCCGACGCCGAGCTGATGTTCGTCGGCGAAGCTCCTGGGGCCAACGAGGACATCCAGGGGCTGCCGTTCGTCGGCGCCGCGGGCAAGCTGCTCGAGCAGCTGCTTGCCGACATCGGCCTGAGCCGCTCCGAGGTCTTCATTGCGAACGTCCTCAAGTGCCGGCCGCCGGGCAACCGCGATCCCCAGCCCGCTGAGATCGAGAGCTGCAAGCCGTACCTCGTGCGCCAGATCGAGCTGATCGAGCCGCGCGTGATCTGCACGCTCGGGAACTTCGCCACGAAGTTGCTGCGCGGCGATCCCGCCGGCATCACGCGCGTTCACGGTGAGCCCGAGGTGCGGACGATCGGCAGCCACACGTTCAGGCTCTACCCGCTGTTTCACCCAGCTGCTGCGCTGTACACGCCGAGCACGCTCGAGACGCTGCGGGCGGATTTCGTCCGCCTGCCGGCGATCCTCGCACTCCCGCCAGCCCCACCCATCGTCCCCGAGCCACCGGTCGATCCGGAGCCTGCCGGGCCGCCGGTCGAGCTCGATCGCCAGGCCGAGCAGCTGGGGCTCTTCTGATCGCTTGATGGCCCCGACGGAGCAGCTACGTCGCTTCGAGACCGACGGCGTGACGGCAACCGAGCAGCTCGCCGCGGCGCTCGCGACCGAGCTGGCGGATGGCGAGATCGTCTTCGTCTCCGGCGAGCTCGGCGCCGGCAAGACGACGTTCATTCGCGGCGCCGCGCGCGCACTCGGAGCAACGGCCGCAGTGACGAGCCCGACGTTCGCGATCGGCCACCGCTATCCGACGCGGCTGGAGGGGCTGATCGTCTGCCATCTCGACCTGTACCGTCTCGACGGGCTCGACAGCGAGGATCCGGAGCTCCTCGCGCCCTACCTCGGTCCCGGCCGGATCACCTTCGTCGAGTGGCCCGAGCACGGTGGCGAAGGGCTCGGGGAGCCACGCCTGCGCGTCGAGCTGCGCCACAGCGGCGGCGATCGCCGCGCGATCGAGGTGCGCGGATGAACATCCTGGCGCTCGACACCGCGACCCCTTCTACGGCGGTGGCCGTTCAGACCGCCGACGGGCACGCGATCGATCTGCGCGACGACCCCCAGCCCGCGGCGCGCGGGGAGCACGCCGAGCAGGTGCTCACGCTCGCGGCGGCAGCGCTGGCTGAGGTCGAGCTCGATTGGGCGGCGATCGACCTCGTTGCGGTCGGCACAGGCCCCGGCGGCTACACGGGCCTGCGGATTGGGATCGCGACGGCGCGCGCGCTCGGGCGCGCCTGCGCTGCGCGCCTGGCCGGCGTCTGCACGCTGCGCACGCTCGCCGAGCCGCGTGGGGGCTTCGTCCTCGCGCTCATCGACGCCCGCCGCGGCGAGCTCTTTGCCGCCGCCTACAAGGATGATGTCGAGCTCGTCGCGCCGTGCGTCATCCGCCCCGCGCAGCTCGCCGGCCTGCGCGAGGAGATCGACGCCGCGGAGCTCTGCGCCGTCGGCGACGGGGCGATCGCCTGGCGCGAAGAGCTCGCTTTGCTCGGCGTCGAGGTCCCCGCCGAAGACGCAGCGCACCGCGTGAGCGCGGCGGCCGCCTGCCGCATCGCCGCGCGCGCGGAGGATCCGGACCTGACCCCGCTTTATCTTCGCCGGCCCGACGCCGAGCTGGCGCTCGAGCGATGACCGAGAAAGCCAACGAGCTGGTGGATATCCGCGCGCTCGCCTACAGCGACCTCCCGGATGTCATCGAGATCGAGCGACGCGCGTTTCCGACGCCGTGGTCGCTGGCGATGTTCGTCCTGGAGCTCTCCAAGCCGACGGGGATCTGCCTTGCCGCGCTGCGCCAGGGGAAGCTCGCCGGCTACGTCGTGTGCTCACGCTACGAGCGTGACTGGCACATCATGAACGTCGCGGCCGATCCCGACCATCGGCGGCAGGGGATCGGCTCGGCGCTGCTCGCCGAGCTCTACGGCCGCGCGGAGCAGTACGGGGCGCGTTTCACGCTCGAGGTGCGGCGCTCGAACCAGGCAGCGATCGAGCTGTACGAGCGTGACGGCTTCCGCATCGCCGGGATGCGCAGGCGCTACTACCAGGACAACGGCGAGGACGCGCTGATCATGTGGCGAACCCCGGCGACGCTGCGCGGCCGCCTCGACGACGTCCCGGACGCCGACCCGGTCAGCCACCACCGCCGGTGATCCTCGCCGTGGAGACGAGCTGCGACGACACGTGCGCGGCCCTGGTCAGCGCGGACGGAGCGATCTTGGCGAACGTGATCTCCTCGCAGGAAGCTCACGCCCGCTTTGGCGGCGTCGTGCCGGAGGTCGCCGCGCGCTCGCACCTAGAGCTGATAGATCCGGTCATCGACGAGGCATTCGCGCGGGCCGGCGCTTCGTTGCAGGACGTCGAGCTCGTTGCCGCGACGCGCGGTCCCGGTCTCGTCGGCGCGCTCCTTGTCGGCTTCGCGGCCGCGAAGGCGCTCGCGGCGGCGCGTAGGCTCCCGTTTGCCCCGGTCGACCACCTCGCCGGGCACGTCGCGGCCGCCTACCTCAAACCCACCCCTTTCGAGCCGCCCTTCGTGGCGCTGATCGCATCGGGCGGTCACACGTTGCTGCTGGCGGTGCGCGAGCGGGGCGCGGCGCCCGAGGTGCTCGCGCGCACGCTCGACGACGCGGCCGGCGAGGCATTCGACAAGGGCGCCCGGATGCTCGGCCTCGGCTACCCGGGCGGCGCGCCGCTCGAGCGGCTCGCGCGCGCCGGCGACCCGTACGCCTTCAACTTCCCGAGCGGGCGCGGGGAGGACTTCTCGTTCGCCGGGCTGAAGACCGCCCTGCTCTACCGGACGCGCGATCTCGACATGGGGGACGAGCAGGTCCGGGCCGACCTCGCCGCCTCCTATCAGCGCGCGATCGTCGATGCGCTCGTGCGGCGCGCGGAGCGAGCGCTCGAGCGCGCGGGCCTCAGCCGGCTCGCGCTTGGCGGCGGGGTTGCGGCCAACGGACCGCTGCGCGAACGCCTCGCCGCGCTCGGTGCCGAGCTCTTCCTGCCAGCGCTGGCGCTGTGCACCGACAACGCGGCGATGATCGCCGCCGCCGCACTCGATGCGCCGGCCCTCGCCTATCCCGACTACCTCTCGCTCGATGTCTACGCCACGGGTGAGGGTCCGCTGCGATGAGCGACCCGGCGCGCCGCGTCCCGCGCGTCACGCTCTACGGGCGGCCGGGCTGCTGCCTGTGCGAAGAAGCACGCGACGCGCTCGAGCGCATCGCGGCCGAGGTCGAGTTCGAGCTCGATGAGCGCGACATCGAGACCGACGACCTGCTGCTGGCGCGCTACCTCGAACGCATCCCGGTCATCGCGGTCGATGGGGTCGACCGCTTCGAGCTGATCGTCGACGAGGCGGCGCTGCGCGCCCACCTCGCGGCGGCGGCGATGATCTAGAGTCACCCCCCACAAATGGGGCTCAGCGGCTTAACCACCGACCGGGATGACATTCTGCCGCCCGACCGGCTGCCGCTTGGCATCGCGGCGCGCCTCTCGCGCTACCTCCAGACGCTGACCCAGGCGCGCAAGATGGGTCGCGAGACGATCTCCTCGAAGGAGCTCGCGACGTACACCCACGTCAACTCGACGCAGATCCGCCGCGATCTTTCGGGCTTCGGCAAATTCGGCAAACGCGGCGTCGGCTACAACGTCGAGTCGCTGGTCGTGCAGATCCGCAAGATCCTGCGCACGTCAGGACAGCACAACATCGCGCTATTCGGCGCCGGGCACCTCGGTCGCGCGATCGCCTCGTCGGACGGCTTCGCCGACCACGGCTTCCGCGTCGTGGCGATCTTCGATCGCGACAGCGCCAAGGTGGGCGAGCGGATCGGCCCGCTCACCGTGCGCCACAACGACGAGCTGCGCGCCGTGGTCGAGGAGCAGGGCATCGTCGTCGGCGTCCTGGCGGTCCCGGGCCATGCCGCGCAGGGACTAGCCGACGACCTGGTGGCGGCCGGCGTCAGGATCATCTTCAACTACTCCGAAGCGCTGCTGACCGTGCCGCCGGCGGTCACCGTCCACACCTCCAACCCCGCCGTCGATCTGCTCTACGCGTTGTACTTCTACCTCACGTGATCGATCTCGATGGTGCGGCGGCGCTGTTCGCCGCTGCAAGCGACCTGACTGTCGGGCTCGAGGAGGAGTTCTCCATCCTCGAGCCGGAGAGCCTCGACTTGACACAGCGCTTCGAGGAGCTGCGTGACAGCGCTGCCGAGCGCTCGCCGGCGCTGCACGAGCACCTCGCCGGCGAGCTCATCTCCTCCGAGATCGAGATCATCTCCGGCCGCGGCACGGACCTCGCCGATGCGATCGCGCGCCAGCGCGAGCTGCGCCGCGAGCTGTTCGCCCTCGCCGAGGGTCGGGGTGTCGCTCTCGGCGCCACGGCCACGCACCCGTGGGCCGACTACCGCGAGCAGCGCATCATCGAGACCGAGCACTACCGCCGCGTCGAGGAGGGCCTCAAGTACGTCGCCTGGCGCAACAACACCTTCAGCCTGCATGTCCACGTCGGCGTTCGCGACCTCGACCGCGCGGTCAAGGTGTGCGATCGCTTGCGGCCGGTGCTTCCGCTGCTGCTCGCCCTCTCCGCGAGCTCGCCATTCCTCGACGGGCGCGCGAGCGGTCTGCATTCCTCGCGCTCGCAGATCTTCACGCGCAGCTTCCCGCGCTGCGGCGTCCCGGAGCCATTCGGCGGCTGGCCGGCCTACCGGGAGTACATCGAACTGCTTAGCGCGACGGCTTCGATCGTCGAGTTCACGCAGGTTTGGTGGTCGATCAGGCCACATTTCGCGTTCGGCACGGTCGAGGTTCGCATCTGCGACGTTCAGAGCACCGCGAGCGACTCCGAGGAGCTCGCGGCGCTGATCGTTGCCTGCGTCGCGCAGGCGCTGCGCGACATCGATGAGCGCAGGCCGTTCGAGGATCTACCCGGGCGCCTGATCGAGGAGAACATGTGGCGCGCCATCCGCTACGGCCTCGATGGGCGGATGATCGACTTCGAACGCGGCGAGGAGTACCCGTCGGCGCGAATCGCCGAGCGCCTGCTCGCCTGGACGGCGCCGGCGCGTCGCGAGCTCGGCCTCGATCCGAAGCTGCCGGAGCGCAACAGCGCGCAACGCCAGCTCGACCTCCTCGCTGCGGGCGCATCGATGGAGGAGGTCTACGCGCAGACGGTGCGCGAGACTCGCACGTCGTACGCTGACGGGGGTCCAGCATGAGCACCGGCGCGACGCAACCCACCGAAGACGAGCTCCGGGCGGCGCTCGAGGAGCAGATGCGTCACATCACGGCGTTCGACGTGATCGCCCAGACCGCGATCTCGCTCGTCAATCTCGCCGGCCGGCGCCTCGGGCTGAGCGATGACACGCGGGCCGAACGCGATCTGAATCAGGTCCGCGACGCGATCGACGCGACGCGCGCCCTGCTCCCGGTGCTCGAGCGCGACCCGCAGGGGCCGTCGCTCGCGCCGCTGCGCGACGCGCTCTCCGGCTTACAGATGGAGTACGCGAGGCTCGTCCAGGCCGCGGCGAACGAGCCCGCGGAACCGCAGGCTGCCGACCCCGCGGCCGCGCCGGCTGGAGGCGAGTCCGCGCCGTCCGGTCCCGGCCCGGCGCAGCGCAGCGGGCGCCTATGGGTTCCCGGATCGCCGACGGATCGTCCGCGCCAGTAACGCCAGCGCCGGCCAGGCCCGGTCGCATCGGCAACCCTTGTTACACTGCCGTCGCCTTACCGGGTGGGCGCCATCGCCGCCCGGTTTTCTCGTTCTGAGGTGCGCACTGCCCTGCGCACGCCGATTTCTGGAGGAGCACCCACTTGACTAGTTTCCTGACGAACCACGGCGTGATCGTCGCCCTGGTATGTGCCGGCTGTGCCGTGCTCTACGGCGCGCTGACGACGCGTTCGCTGCTCGCGCTGTCGCCCGGCAACGAGCGCATGCAGCAGATCTCCGCCGCCGTGCAGGCCGGCGCGCGCGCCTACCTCAACCGCCAGTACACGACGATCGCGGTCGTTGGCGTGGTCCTCTTCGTTGCGCTCATCTTCATCCAGAACATCGCCGTGGCCGCCGGGTTCGCGATCGGCGGCATCCTCTCGGGGTCGGCCGGCTACATCGGCATGAACGTGTCGGTCCGCGCCAACGCACGCGTGGCCGAGGCAGCCCGCGGCGGCGTCTCGCCGGCGCTGCGCGTCGCCTTCCGTGGTGGCGCGACGACCGGCATGCTCGTCGTCGGCCTTGCGCTGCTCGGCCTCTCCGGCTACTACGGCGCGCTCACCGCGATCTTCCACGACAGTCCGAATACGGCGGTCAACGCGCTGATCGGGCTTGGCTTCGGCGGCTCTTTGATCTCCGTCTTCGCCCGCCTCGGCGGCGGCATCTTCACCAAGGCCGCGGACGTCGGCGCCGACCTCGTCGGCAAGGTCGAGGCCGGCATCCCCGAGGACGATCCGCGCAACCCGGCCGTCATCGCCGACAACGTCGGCGACAACGTCGGTGACTGCGCCGGCATGGCGGCCGACCTGTTCGAGACCTACGCGGTCACGGCGGTTGCGGTCATGCTGCTCGGCGTCCTCAGCTTCGACCAGTCCACGCGCGTCGTCCTCTTCCCGCTGGTCCTCGGCGGCGTCGCGATCATCGCCTCAATCATCGGCACGTTCTTCGTCCAGTCGCGCGCCGGCAACGTCGAGCGGGCGCTCTACCAGGGCCTGATCGCCTCGGGTCTCATCGCCGCGGCCGCCTTCGTTCCGGTGACCTACTGGATGATGCACGGCGTCAGCCTCAAGTCCGGCCACACGCCCGGCTGGGTTCACCTCTATCTCTGCGCGCTGATCGGCATCGGCGTCACCGCGTGCCTGTTCGTGCTGACCGACTACTACACCTCGACGCGCTTCAGCCCCGTCAAGAAGATCGCGCACGCTTCGACGACGGGCCACGCGACGAACATCATCCAGGGATTCGCCTCCGGGCTGCAGGCGACCGCCCTGCCCGCGGTCGTGCTCGTCCTCGGCATCCTCGGCGCGTGGAAGCTTGCCGGCGGCGGCACCCAGGGCATCTATGGCGTCGGCGTCGCGGTGATGGGCCAGCTGTCTTTGACCGGCCTGATCGTCGCGCTCGATGCGTTCGGCCCGATCACCGACAACGCCGGCGGTATCGCCGAGATGGCCGACCTCCCCGAGGAGGTCCGCAACGTCACCGACCCACTCGACGCCGTCGGCAACACGACGAAGGCCGTGACGAAGGGCTATGCGATCGGCTCGGCCGTGCTCGCCGCGGTCGTGCTGTTCGCTGGATTCCGCGACGAGCTCGCCCAGCGCCACCACCATTACGACTTCGGGATCAACCAGCCGCCCGTCTTGATCGGCCTGATCCTCGGCGGCCTGATGGTCTGCCTGTTCGCCTCGTTCGCGATCGAAGCGGTCGGGCGCGCCGGCGGCTCGGTCGTCGAGGAGGTGCGCCGCCAGTTCCGCGAGCACCCGGGGATCATGGAGGGCACCGAGCAGCCTGATTACGCTCGCGCCGTCAGCATCGTCACGCGCACGGCGCAGCGCGAGATGATCCTCCCGTCGCTGCTGCCGATCGGCCTCACGGTGATCATCGGCCTGATCGACGTCCAGGCGCTCGGCGGCATGCTGATCGGGGTGATCGTCGTCGGCTTCTTCTTCGCCGTCCTGATGACCGCCGGCGGCGGCGCGTGGGACAACGCAAAGAAGCTGATCGAGGACGGCGCCTACGGCGGCAAGGGCTCTGACGCCCACGCCGCGGGCGTGACGGGCGACACGGTAGGCGACCCGTTCAAGGACACCGCCGGGCCCGCGATCAACCCGATGATCAAGGTCGCGAACATCGTCGCGATTCTCATCATCCCGTTGATCACTTGACGGGGGCGCCCCGTCGGGGGCCAAGAGCACGCCTGCGAGGTGACCAGACCCGCAAGCGCGCCGTCATGCCGAAGCCCGAGCGCCTTGGGCGCCGATAATCTGTGGCCGTGTTAAGTCGACGAGCGCCCCGCAGGGGGCTGACGACGTGTTCGTGCTGATCGTCGGCGCCGGGCGCGTCGGCTCGGCGGTTGCAAAGCGAGCGCTCGCCGCGGGCTATGAGGTCTCGGTCGTGGACGAGGACCCGCTCTCGCACGAGCGCCTCGAGGAGGGCGGTGGCCCGACCTGGGAGGACCTCGGTGGGCACTTCACAGTCGGCACGGCGCTAGAGGTCGACGCGCTGATCGAAGCGGGTGTGCAACGCGCCGACGTCTTCATCGCCTCGACCGACGGGGACAACACGAACCTCACGGTCGCTCAGATCGTGCAGCGCCGCTTCGGCGTCGAAAAGGTCATCTGCCGGGTCATGGACCCCGCGCGCGCCGCCTGGTACCATGAGCAGGGACTGCACACGATCTCCCCGACCCAGCACGCGATCGAGATGTTCGAGCAGGCGATTGGCCTGGAATAGGGCGAGCAGATGTACGTGATCATCGTCGGCGCGGGCAAGGTGGGGTTGAACCTCGCGCGCGAGCTGCTCGACAAGGGCCACGAGGTGACCTTGCTCGAGGCCGACCGCCGCCGCTACCTCGTCGTCGAGCAGGAGCTCGGCTACGTCGCCCAATACGGCGATGCGACCGAGTTGTGGATCCTCGAGCGCGCCGGCGTGCAGCGCACGGACCTCGTGATCGCTGTCACCGGAGACGACGAGGACAACGTGCTCGTCTGCCAGGTCGCTAAGGAGAAGTACGAGTGCGAGCGCGTCATCGCGCGCGTCAACAACCCGCGCAACCTGCAGCACTTCAAGCTACTCGGCATCCAGCCCGTCGTCTCAGCGACCGACCTCATCCTGCGCCTGATCGAGCACGAGGTCCCGCGCTACGGGCTCGTCCACCTGCTCGCACTCGAAGAGGAGCGCCTCGAGATCATCGAGCTCGAGGTCCAGACCGGGGCCCCCGCAGCGGGCCTGCGTGTCGCCGATGTCCAGCTGCCGCAGGGCAGCCTCGTGATTTCGGTGCTGCGCGCTGGACGCGGCTTCGTGCCGACGCCCGAGACCGTCGTCGAGGCCGGCGATCAGGTTCTGCTCGTGCTCGACTCAGGACTTGAAGACCAGATCACGCCCGTCTTTTCGTCCAACGGCGCCGATAGCGTCTCCACTTGAGGGTAGCTTTGCCCGCGATGCGGAGGATTCTTTGCGTGGCTGGCGTCTGCGTCTTCGCGGCCGTCGCGCTTGCGCCGGCAGCCGCCGCCGACTCGCCCGGTACGGTCGCGAACCTGCGGGGGCAGGTCGCGCGACTCCTGACTGCCGAGCTCGCGAAGGACACGGGCACGGTCTGCGCGATCGTCGCGCATCCGGCGAGCACCTGCGCGCAGCACTGGGACCGTTCGCTGACGCGCTTCCTGCGTCACGGTGGCAGGCACACGCTGAAGGCCGACATGGCGGCAGTGGCGGGCGCCGGCGTCTCCTCGAACGGCTTCTGGGCGACGATCGCGCTGCCGCACCCGCTGCTCGGCGGACACTCCGACTTCGGCTGGTACGACAACTGCTGGATGGTGGAGAAATGATCTTGAGGCCGCTTTCGCGGCCTCAAGATCATTTCTCCAGACTTGGACGCGGTTGCCAGCGCTAAGCCGAGCAGGATGGCCGCGGCGCTGGCGGGTGCGGTGATGCGAATCGCTGACGAACTTGATCAGGGATTCGCCACGATGGGCGAGCTGGCTTGAGCGGCCAGTCTCGGACTGTGCTCGATCACGTCGGTGTCAACGTCCGCAGCTACCAGACAAGCCGCGCGTTCTTCGAGGCCGCGCTGGCGCCACTTGGCTACGCGGTGGTGATGGCGCTCGACGAGTTCCGCACCGCGGGCTTCGGTAACACCGCCAAGCCCGTCTTCTGGATCTCCGAGCGCGCCCCGTTCACGACGGGCACGCACATCGCCTTCCACGCCGAGGACCGTGCGACGGTTGACGCGTTCCACGCCGCGGCGCTCGCGGCCGGCGGTCGCGACAACGGCCCGCCGGGCCTGCGCGAGCACTATCACCCGGGCTACTACGGCGCGTTCGTGCTCGATCCCGACGCGAACAACATCGAGGCGGTCTGTCACAGGCCCCCGGCCTGATTGGCATTACCGGGAACGTTTGCGTGAAGGCGCGATGACGGGAAACCACGCGGCCTGCTGCGGCAATCGGCTGATGGCGAGCAGCGCGCGCGTTCGTAGCGTCACGCCCGATGCCGGCAACACTCAGCGCTTTGCGTGCCGGCACGGGTAGGCGTCTGCTCGCGGCCTTCCGCGGCGAGCAGACCGACCGCGTGCCGGTCTGGTTCATGCGCCAGGCGGGGCGGGCGCTTCCCGAGTACCGAGCGCTGCGCGCAGACCTGGACCTGGTCTCGATGACCCATCGCCCGGAGCTCGTCGCCGAAGTCACCGCGCAGCCGGTGCGCCGTTACGGTGTCGACGCGGCGATCCTCTTCTCCGACATCGTCAGCCCGCTCGAAGCGATCGGTGTGGAACTCGCGATCCGTCCCGGCGTTGGACCCGTGATCGCCTCGCCCCTGCGCACCCCGGCCGACCTGCGCGTACTGCGCCCGTTCGAGCCCGATCTCGACGCGCCGTGGCTCGGGCAGGCGGTCCGCCTCTGCACGGCCGAGCTCGATGTCCCCGTGATCGGGTTCGTCGGCGGGCCGTTCACGCTCGCGAGCTATCTCGTCGAGGGCGGCCCCTCGAAGGCTCAGGAGCACACGCGCGCCCTCATGCTGAGCGATGAGCGCACGTGGCGTGCGCTGCTCGACGCGCTCTGCGACATCGCCCTCGCCTCGGCTGCGGCACAGGTCGCTGCCGGGGCCGACGCCGTGCAGGTGTTCGACAGCTGGATCGGATCGCTTTCGCCCGATCACTACGAGCGATACGTGCTACCCGTGGTGCGCAGGCTCTTCGACGGCCTCGCCGGCCTTGGCGTGCCGCGCGTCTACTTCGGCGTCGGGACCGGCCACCTGCTCGAGCTGATGGCACGTGCGCAACCGGACGTGCTCGGCGTCGATTGGCGCGTGCCGATCGAGCTCGCACGCGCACGCGTACCGGCGACGATCGCGCTCCAGGGCAACCTCGATCCCACGATCTGCCTCGCGCCTTGGCAAATCGTGGAGGCCGAGGCGCTTTCCCTGCTCGGCCGCGCGCCGGCCCGCGGCTATGTCTTCAACCTCGGCCACGGGGTGCTGCCGGCGACCTCGCCCGCGACGATGCAGCGCCTCGTCGAGCTCGTGCATTCGCAGAGCGTGCGAAATGAGTGAGCGCCCGGCGGTGCTGGCGATGGCCTACGGCACGCCTGCCAGCGCCGCCGCGATCGAGCCCTACTACACGCACATTCGTCGCGGGCGCCCGCCGAGCCCGGACCAGCTCGCGGAGCTGCAGGCCCGCTACGCGGCGATCGGCGGCAGCTCGCCCCTGCACGCGATCGCAAGCGCCCAGGCGGCGGCGCTCGCGCGCGAGCTCGGGCTGCGCGTCGAGCTCGGCTACAAGCACACCTCTCCGTTCATCGAGGATGCGCTGGCGCGCCTTGTCGAGGACGGATCGCGGCGGATCGTCGGCATCGTGCTCGCACCACACTTCTCGGAGCTCAGCGTCGGCGAATACGCGCGGCGGCTCGAGGCTGCGGCCGCCGGCGCCGAGGATCCGCCCGTCGTGAGCGTCGTCCGCGAGTGGCACCTGGCCCCGCCTTACCTCGACTATCTCGCCGCGGCGGTCCTCGACGCGCTCGCCCGCCTTCCAGCCGACCGGCGCGCCGGCGCGCACGTGCTCTTCACGGCGCACAGCCTGCCCGCACGCATCCTCGACAGCGGCGACCCCTATCCCGAGCAGCTGCGCGAGAGCGCTGCGGCCGTTGCCGAGCTCGCCGGCCTCGAGCGCTGGGGCACCGCGTGGCAGAGCGCGGGGCGCACGAGCGAGCAGTGGCTCGGTCCCGATGTGCTCGACTCACTCAGCGCGCTGGCCGGCGCCGGCGCGCCGGCTGTCGTCGTCTGTCCCGCCGGCTTCGTCTCCGACCATCTCGAGATCCTCTATGACCTCGACATCGAGGCGCGTGAGCGCGCGGCGTCGCTTGGCATCGCCTTTGCACGGACGGCATTGCCGAACGCGGCGCCCGAGCTGATCGCGGCGCTCGCCGGAGCGGTGCGCGAAGAGCTCGCGGAGCGGGTCGCTTGAGCCGCCCGGCGCACGTGGTCGTCGTCGGAGGCGGAATCACCGGCCTCGCGGCGGCGCATCGCCTGACCCGCGTCAGCTCGCGCGATGTCCAAGTCACGCTCCTCGAGGCCGGCGAGCGCTTCGGCGGCGTGATCCGCACGCGCCAGTTCGCCGGGCGTCGCTTCGACTGCGGGCCCGAGGCAATGCTCGCCGCGATCCCGCACGGCCCTCGGCTCTGCCATGAGCTCGGGCTGGCCGGCGAGCTCGTCGCGCCGGCGAACGATCAACCATTTCTGTGGACGCGCGGCTCGCTGCGCCGGCTGCCGCCCCGCCTGCTCGCGGGGGTTCCCGACGGCACGCGCGCCGTCCTTGCGACGAGGATCCTCTCGCCACTCGGGCTCGCGCGAGCCGGCGTTGACCTGCTCGCCCCCTCGCGCCCGCTCACGACCGACGTCTCGATCGGATCGCTCGTCCGCCGCCGCCTCGGGCGCGAGGCGCACGAGCAGCTGATCGAGCCGCTGCTGGGCGGCATCCACGCCGGTGAATGCGATGCGCTCAGCGTCCGCGCGATCGCGCCACAGCTTGCCGCCGCGCTCGCTCGCGGTCACGGCCTGGTGCGCGGCCTGCGCGCCGCCGCGCGGGAGACGCCGGCGCCCGTCGGCCCGACGTTTCTCGCGCTCGAGGACGGCCTCGAGTCGCTGATCGTCGCGCTTGTCGAGCATCTCGCGACCCGTGTCGAGCTTCGCGCTGGGTGCGCGCTCGAGAGCCTGGCCGTTACGCCCGGGGGAGCGTTCGCGCTCGCGCTCGCGAGCGGCGAGACCTTGCAGGCCGACCACGTGCTGCTGGCGGTGCCGGCGCCGGCGGCCTCCCGGCTGCTTGCCGGCATCGCGCCGCCCGCAGCTGCCGAGCTTGGCGAGATCGACTACGCCTCGGTCGCGACGATCGCGCTCGCCTATCCGCCCGACGCACTGCGGCGCCCGCTCACCGGGAGCGGCTTTCTTGTGCCGCGCAGCGAACATCGGACGGTGACCGCCTGCACCTGGTCCTCAGCCAAGTGGGCGCATCTAGGCGGGGATCCGGTCCTGGTACGGGCGTCCGTCGGACACAGCGCCGACGAGCGCTCGCCGGCGCTCGCCGACGACGAGCTCGTCCGCATCGTCCACGACGAGCTCGCTGGCGCGATGGACATCAGGGGCGAGCCGCTCGAGGCAAGGGTGAGCCGCTTCGAACGCTCACTCCCGCAATACGCCGTCGGCCATCTCGAGCGTCTCGGACGGATCGAGGCAGCGCTCGCTGAGGCGCCCGGCGTGCATCTGGCCGGGGCCGCCTACCGCGGCGTCGGCATCGGCGCCTGCATTCGCGACGGCGAGTCCGCTGCGCTGGCGATCGCGGCTGCCTTGGACCCGGCGGCCGGCAGCGCGCAAGCAACGAGCACGAGGCAAGCGAGCGGCTGACCCGCGCCAGAGAAGAAGCCCGCCTGGGCGGGCTTCTTCCTTTCAGCTGCGGGACAGGGACTCGAACCCCAAATTCCTGGTCCAGAGCCAGACGTGTTGCCGATTACACCATCCCGCAATGGGCTGGCGGCGCCTTTCAGGGTGCGCCGCGGGCTCCTCCGATTATAGATCGGCTGGCGCCGCGCTCGATTCAGGCGCGGTAGGGCTGGCGTAGGAACCGTGCCATCGCCACGAGCCCCACGACGAGCCAGATGGCGAGCGTCAGCAGGTCCGTGGAGTTGAACCCGGCGCCGCGCGTGAACGGGTTGAACGCGTACTGCATGCCGTGCGCGAGCGGGCGGATCGGGAAGACCTTGCCGATGTCCGAGAGCACCGTCGGCAGCTTGAAGTGGAACCAGATCCCGGAGATGAAGGTGAGCGGGAGGATCGCCGCGTTTGCGACGGCAGGTGCGGCCTCGGCGTTCGCGACGTAGCGGACGATGCCGATGCCGAGCGCGGTGAACGTTGCGGCGCCAAGCGCCAGCGTCACGAGCAGGCCCGGTAGCGTCGCCGTGCGCACGTCTGCACCGTAGGCGTAATGCCCGAGTAGGAGCACGACCACGGTCATCAGCGCGGTGACGACGATCGTCGAGCCGATCCGCGCGCTGATATAGGCCCAGGCGGGCAGCGGCGTGCCGGCGACGCGCTTGAGCACGCCGTCGTCGCGCAGGACGGCGGTGCCGATCGCCATGTTGTTGAAGGTCGTGGCGATCACGCCGTAGGCGAGGATCCCGGGAACGAAGAAGGTGACGTAGGTGATACTGCGCCCGCCGCCGATCCCGATCGACTGATGCTGGAAGATCGAGGAGAACAGCACGAGGAAGATCACCGGCAGCAGGAAGACGAAGAACGCGCCGGCACGGTTGCGCCAGAACGCGCGCTGCTCGTAGAGGATCTGCCAGCCGACGAGCGCGAGATCGCGGCGCAGCCTGCTCATGCCGGTGCCGCCTCGTGCTCGCCCGTCAGCTCGAGGTAGATGTCCTCAAGCGTCGGCTGCGTCACGCTGAAGTGCTCGAGCTCGATCCCGCGCTCGAGCGCCCAGCCCGTGATCGCCGCCGTCGCGCGCACCGTGTCGTGAGTGCGCACGGCGATGCTCCGGCCGTCAGCCATCACCTCTCCCTCGACCGGCGGGAGCTGCTCGGCGGCCTTTGCGTCGGGCAGCTCGAAGCGGATCGTGCTCGGGCGCAGCTCGCGCCCGCCGAGCGCTCGCGGCGTGTCAACGGCCACGATCGCGCCGGCGCGCATCACCGCGACGCGGTCGGCGAGCGTCTGCGCCTCGTCCATGAAGTGCGTCGTCAGGAAGACCGTCTTGCCGAGCTGGCAGAGCGCACGGATCGTCGACCAGGCGTGCCGGCGCGCCGCGGGATCGAAGCCGGTCGTGGGCTCGTCGAGGAACAGCAGCTCGGGCTCGCCGACGAGCGCCAGCGCGAGATCGAGGCGGCGTCGCTGCCCGCCGGACAAGTCGCTTGCCCGCGTGTCGCGCTTGGCGTCGAGCTCGACCATTTCGATCAGCTCGTCGACCCCGCGGCGGTGCTCGTAGTAGCGCCCATACATCTCGATCAGCTCGGCGACCGTCAGGCTCGTCTGGATGCCGCAGGACTGGAGCACGATGCCGATTCGCTCGCGCAGCTCCCGCGAGCCGTGCGCGGGATCAATGCCGAGCACGCTGACGGCGCCGCGCTCGCGCGTGCGGTAGCCCTCGAGGATCTCGACCGTGGTCGTCTTGCCCGCGCCGTTCGGTCCGAGTAGGCAGAACACTTCGCCCATCGCCACCTCGAAGCTGACGCCGGAAACGGCCTCGAGCGAGCCATAGGACTTGTGCAGGTCCCGGACCTCGATCGCGTTCACGGGGCGCAGGATAACGCGTGTAAGTGAGTAATCGCTTTGTAACCGGTCAGGCCGCGGCGTCCTCGGACCAGTCGCGGTAAAGGCGCGCGTAGACGCCGCCGGCGGCGATCAGCTCCTCGTGCGAGCCCTGCTCGGCGATCTGCCCATGCTCGAGCACGACGATCCTGCTGGCGCCGCGGATCGTCGAGAGCCGGTGCGCGATGACGATCGCGGTACGCCCCGCCAGCAGCCGCCGCATCCCTTCCTCGATGCGCCGCTCCGAGCGCAGGTCGAGGTTCGAGGTCGCCTCGTCGAGAACGAGGATGCGCGGATCGGCTGCGAGCGCGCGCGCGAAGGAGACGAGCTGGCGCTGCCCCGCGGAGAGCTGCACGCCGCGCTCGCCGATCTCGGTCTCGTAGCCGTCGGGGAGCGCCGAGATCAGCTCGTGGGCGCCGACCGCGTGCGCGGCCGCCTCGATCTCGCTCGCGTCGGCGTCCGGCCTGCCGAACGCGATATTCGCGCGGATCGTCCCCGAGAACAGGAACGCCTCCTGCGGAACGACGCCGAGCTGCGAGCGCAGCGAGGCGAAGGACACCTCGCGCACGTCGCGCCCGTCGATCAGCACGCGGCCCGAGCTCACGTCGTAGAAGCGCGCGACGAGTTTCGCGAAGGTCGACTTCCCGGCTCCCGTGGCCCCGACGAGCGCCACCGTCTCGCCTGGCGCGATCGCGAGCGAAAGGTCGTCGAGCGCGAGCACGCGCGCGGAGCCCTCGTCCTCGCCGCGCCGGCGCGGATAGGCGAAGCTCACGTGCTCGAAGCTCAGCGCGCCGCGCAGCCGCGGCAGCGTCAGCGCCTGCGCGTCCTCGACCATGTCCGGCTGCTCGTCGAGCAGCTCGAAGATCTTGTCGAGCGCCGCCATCGCCGCCTGGTAGGTCGTGTAGAGCTGGGAGAGCTGCGTGATCGGGTTGAAGAAGTTGCTGAGCGCCGCCAGGAAGCCGACGAGGATGCCGACGGCGAGGTGACCGTCGAGCACCTGGCTGCCGCCATACAGCAGCACGACGACCGTCGCGAGCGCCGAAACGAGCTCGATCGAGGGGAAGTACGCGGCGTTCAGGTAGACCGTCGTCATGTTCGCCGCGCGGTTGCCCGCGTTGAGCTCGGCGAACTCGCGCTGGTGGCGCGGCTCCTGGCCGAAGGCCCGCACCACGCGCACGCCGGAAAGGGTCTCCTGCAGGTAGCCGGTGATCGCGCCGATCGTTTCGCGGGTCCGCTTGTACGCGTCCGCCGATGCGATCCTGAACGCGAGCGAGGCCGCGAAGATCACGGGGATCATCGTGAAGGTGATCAGCGCCAGCTTCACGTCGAAGGTGAGCAGGATCACGAGTGTCCCGAGGAGCGTCAGCCCACCCTGGAAGAGCGTGACGACGCTGTCGGTGACGAGGCTGTCGAGCGCCTCGACATCGTTTGTCATCCGCGAGATCAGGACGCCGGTCGGACGCGTCTCGTAGAAGCCAACCGGCAGTCGCTGCAGGTGATCGAAGATCGAGAGTCGCAGGTCGGCAAGCGCGCGCTGGCCGACCCATTCGACGAGATACGTTTGCGCTGCCGTCATCACCCAGACGACGAGCGCCGCCGCGAAGAACCCGGCGACGATCAGCGCGAGGACCGTCATGTCGTGCTTGACGATTCCGTCGTCGATCGCGTAGGCCACGAGCGGTGCCGGGGCTAGCGAGGCTGCGGTGCCGCTGACGAGCGCGAAGACCATCATCGCGACGCGCCCACGGTAGGGACGCAGCAGCGCCGCGAGGCCGCGCAGGCGCCGCGTCCGCCCGCGCGTACCGCGCAGGCGGCGGGCGATATCGCGCGCGCGCAGGCGGACGCTCATCGCGGCGCCGCCCCGATCCGGCGCCGGCGAGCCGGTTGCTGCTCAGCCTCGGTCTGCTCGATGATCTCGCGGTACAGCTGCGAGCCCACCAAGAGCTCGGCGTGCGTCCCGTGCGCCGCGAGCACTCCACGATCGAGCACCACGACGTCGTTCGCGAGGGTGATCGTCGAGAGCCGGTGCGCGATGATGATCGTCGTCCGCCCGGCCATCACCTCGCCCAGCGCGAGCTTGATTGCGTGCTCGGTGCTCGCGTCGACGGAGGAGGTCGCATCGTCGAGGATCAGGATTCGCGGGTCGGCGAGGATCGCGCGGGCTATCGCGAGGCGCTGTCGCTGCCCGCCGGAGACGGTCAGGCCCCGCTCGCCGATTCGCGTGTCATAGCCCTCGGGCAGGCTGCGGATGAACTCGTCCGCCTGGGCGCGGCGCGCCGCCTCCTCGACCTCCGCGCGCGCCGCCCGCGGGCGCGCGTAGGCGATGTTCGAGTGCACGCTCGTCGAGAAGAGGAAGGGATCATCGCCGGTCAGCGCGATCGCGCGCCGCAGCGAGCCGATCTCGACCTCGCGCACGTCGGCCCCGTCGATCAGGATGCGCCCCGCGCTCGGGTCGTAGAGGCGCGGCACGAGCATCGCGAGCGTCGTCTTGCCCGAGCCGGTGGCCCCGACGAGCGCCACCGTCGTGCCGGCGGCGATCGTGAGGTCGATGTCGGCAAGCGCGTCGGCCTTCGCTCCGTCGTAGCGCAGGGAGACTCCTTCGAAGCGGATCTCGCCGGAGCCCGGGGGCAGCGGTGGCGCGCCGGCAAGCGAGCGCAGCAGTGGCTGGCGGTCGAGGATCTGGAAGATGCGGCTTCCTGAGGCGGCTGCCCGCTGGGCCATCGTGAGCGAGATGCCGAGCGTCTGCATCGGGCTCAGCAGCATCAAAAGGTAGAGGTAGAACGCGGTGAAATCGCCAAGGTTCAGGTGGTGGTGCACCACCTGGTCGCCGCCGACGAGGAGCACGGCCGCCAGGCCGAGCTGCGGCAGGAAGCCGATCAGCGGGTTGTAGCGGGTCTGCAGACGTGCCTCGACGAGCGACTGGGCGAAGACGCGCTCCACCGCGCGCTCGAAGCGCGCGCGCTGGTGCGCTTCGCGCGCGAACGCCTTGACGACGCGAACGCCGGCAATGCTCTCCTGGGCCTCGGCGGTCAGCTCGGCGATCCTCTGCTGCACCTCTTCGAGAGCGGGCCGCGCGCGCATGCTGTAGCGGTGCGTCGTGTAGACGACGAGCGGCACGGGAGCCAGCGCGATCAACGCGAGCAGCGGCTGGAGCACGAGCATCGCGACCGCCGCGAGCAGGATCGTCATCGCGGACTGGACGATGAAGATCAGCCCGTACCCGAGGAAGAAGCGCACCGACTGGAGGTCCACGGTCACTCGCGACATCAGCTGGCCGGTCTGCTGCCGGTCGAAGAACGCCAGCTCGAGCGCTTGCAGCCGGCCGAACAGCGCTTCGCGCAGGTCGTACTCGACGCCCAGCGAGACGCGCCCGGCGACCAGTCGCCGTCCGAGCGTCAACGCCAGCCGCGCGAGGCCCGCTCCGGCGATCGCCACCGCGTAGCCGACGAGCTCGCTGCGGTGATGCCCGTAGCGAATCGCGTTCACGGCCGCACCGCTGAGCTCGGGAATCGCGACGGTCGCGATCATTGCGAGCCCGGCAAGCGTGAACGAGATGATCACGCCTGTGCGGTACGGCCGCAGGAAGCCAAGCAGCCGGCCGAACGTCTGCACTTCACAAAATATAGTGGGGACATGCAGTTTCGCCGCACGACGCCCGTCCCCGACGCCGGAATCTGCGCCCACTGCGCGCAGCAGCGACTCGTGACGACCACGCGCGGCTCTGTCTTCTCGCTGTGCGAGCGCTCCCGTGTCGAGCCAGAGCGCTTTCCCCGCTACCCGCGCTTACCCGTGCTCGACTGCGCCGGCTACGAGCCGCGGCGAGGGCACAGCGCCGACTCGTCATCGTGATCGCCGAGACTGTAGGCCGATGAGCGCTCCAGCCCGCGGCCCTGTGTTGACGCGGCTCAGCCCCGTCGCGGAGACGGCGCAGAGCTCGCTGCGCACGCGGGTGCGGCGCGTGCGCAACGCTGGCTTCGCGATCGTTCAGACGGGCATCGCGGCGGGCCTTGCCTGGTTCATGGCGAAGCTCATCGTCGGCACTCCAGACCCCTTCTTCGCGCCCGCCGCCGCCGTGATCTCCGTCGGCCTCCAGCGCGGGCAGCCCCTACGGCGGTCGGCCGAGCTTTCGGCGGGCGTGGCGATCGGTATCGGCGTCGCCTTCCTGCTGCGGTCTGCGATCGGTCTCGGCCCGGTCCAGATCGGCGCGATCGTCGCGCTGACGATCCTCGCCGCCCTGCTCGTCCACGCGAGCATCGTGCTCGTCAATCAGGCGGCGATCTCGGCGGTCCTCGTGATGACGTTGCCGAACGCCGCGCTCGGCAACGGGCCGGACCGCTTCTTCGACGCGCTGATCGGGGGTGCCGTGGCGCTCATCGTCGGTCAGCTGGCGTTCGCGCGCAATCCCGCGAGCAGCGTCATCGAGCTGGCAGGCGACGTCCTCGGTGAGCTCGCCGCGAAGCTCCGGGACGGCGCGCTGGCGCTGGAGCGCGCGGAGCTGGCGCGCGCGCAGGCCGCGCTCGACTCGCTGCGCGCGCTCGACGGAACGATCGCCCAGCTCTTCGATGCGCTCGCGCGAGCGCAGGAGGCGGCCGCGTTCTCGCCGACTCGCCGCCGCTCGCGCGACGCGCTCGAGCCGCACGGCCCGGCGGCTCGCCAGATCGACTACGCGGTGCGTAACGGGCGCGTGCTGTTGCGCACGGTCGCGGCCGCGATTCGCACCGGTGTCAGCGCCCCGCCGGGGCTCGCACAGTCGATCCGCACGCTGGCGGACTCGGTCGATGCGCTCGCGCGCCAGCTGGGCGAGGGCGCCGGCGAGGACACGACTCGAGAGCTCGCGATCCGTGCCGGGCGCGAGGCGACCGAGATCCTCGCGAGCCAGAACGACCTGCGAACGACGATGATCGTCGGGCAGGTTCGGGCCACGGTCGTCGACCTGCTCCGCGCGAGCGGTCTCGAGGGCGAGGGCGCGCGCGCCGCGCTCCCCCCGGCGCAGCCTGAGGACGTCTGATCAGGACGGCCTACGTAGTTGCCCGCAACCCCAATCGGTACTGGCGCCCAGGCGCGTGCGGTGCTGATCGGAGGTACTCGCGCCGCTCGCGTCCTAGCCTGCGATTACCAGGCCTAGGAGGCGGCAATGTTTCGTGAAGTGATCGTAGGAGTCGACGGCCGGCCAAACAGCCGCGATGCGGTCGCGCTCGCCAGCAAGCTCGTCCGCGAGGGCGGGCGCATGACGCTCGTGAACGTTCACCACGACTTCCGCTTCGCCAGCGTCAAGCTCCACGACGCGGAACGTGACAAGGCGCTCGCGCTGCTCGCACGCGAGCGCGAGACCGGCGACGTGGACGCCGAGCTGGCCGCCGTCTGGGCCGGGTCGGTCGGTGCCGGCCTACATCGGATCGCCGAGCAGCGGGAAGCCGATCTGCTGGTCGTCGGCTCGTGCTCGCGCGGCCCGTTCGGTCGCCTGCTGCTCGGGGACGATCGGCGGGCTTCGCTCGATGGCGCGCCGTGCGCGGTGGCGATCGCCCCGGCCGGCTACGCACGCCACCCGACCCCGTTCGAGAAGATCGGCGTCGCCTACGATGCATCGCCGGAGAGCGCGCACGCGCTCGAACTCGCGCGCGAGGTCGCATCCGAGCACCGCTCGAGCCTCGCCGCGCTCACGGTTGTGAGCATCCCGAGCTACTCCTACGGGACGCTGGCGGCAGTCGACTGGGGCGAGGTCGTCGATCAGATGATGGTGGAGTCACGGGAGGCGTTTGCGCAACTCGAAGACGTCGATGGGCGTGTCGTCCGCGGCATCCCCGCCGAGGAGCTGGCGCGCTGGAGCGAGAATGTCGACCTGCTGGTTGTCGGCTCGCGTGGTTACGGTCCGGTTCGCCGCGTCGTCTTCGGCAGTACCTCCGAGCACCTCGCGCGCTCGACCAGTTGTCCGCTGCTCGTGCTGCGCCGCGGCGTCGGCGAGCCGGCGCCACTGCTCGAGACTGAGGCGACGGTGCTCGCGGACGGCTAGTCTGAGAGATATTGCGCACGGATGCGCACATCGAGGTTGCCCTACAGCCACGCGCGCGGCGCGACGAGATCGTCGGCCTGCGCGGCGGCGTGCTCGTTGTGCGCGTATGCGCACCGCCGGTCGACGGTGAGGCAAATCACGCCCTCTGCCGGCTGATCGCCCGCCGCGCAGGGCTGCACACCGCGCGTGTCCAGGTTGTTGGCGGATCTCACGCGCGGCGCAAGCTGCTCCGTGTGGCGGACATCGAGCGCGACGCGCTGATCGAAGCGCTCGGCGTCAGCGAGACCTGAGCACTGCCGCGGCGCCCGCGTGACCGCTGCGGACGGCGCCTTCGAGCGTCGCCGGCCAGCCGGTTGCGGTCCATGCACCGGCGAGCGCGAATCCTTCGAGTGCCGTGGCGGCCGCCGGACGCAGCGCTGCCGTCCCGGGGATCGCACGAAACGTCGCCGCGTGCTCGCGCGTAACGGCGAAGCGCAGCACCTGCGCGTCGCGTGCGCGCGGCAGCAGCGCCGCTAGCGCCGGCAGGTAGCGCTCGGCGAGCGCTTCATTGCGCAGCTGGCTGTCGGCAGTCGCGCCGGAGAGCGAGATCGCGACGTACTGGCGTCCGTCGCGCCACTGCGCCGGGGTCCGATCAAACACGTACTGCACGGGGCTCTCGACCCCTGCCGCGAAGCGGTAGTCGAGAACCTGCCTGTCATACACGACGTGGATGTTCACGATCGCTGACGCGCCAAGTCCGTCGGCCCAGTCCGTGTCGTTGCTCAGCTCGTGCGGAACGAGCGCAGCGGCCCGGTGGTGCTGTACCGCCAGCACGACGCCGTCTGCCTCGAAGCGCTCCTGCTCGCCGTCGACGGCGAAGCGTGCCCCGACTCGCTCCACGCGCACGGCTCGCCAGCCGAGCCGAACCGACACACCCGCGGCCTCCAACGCGCGAGCCGCTGGGTGCCCGATGATCTCGCTGAGTGGCGCGCGGTGGATCCCGATGTCGCCGGCGCCGGCGCTACGCAGCAGGCCCTCCTGGAAGACGAAAGCGCCGAGACCGAGCGATGCCTCGGCCGCCGGCACGTTCAGCGTCGGTAGGGCGATCAGGTCCCAGAGGTTCTTGATTGCCGCCGTGGTCTGCCCGTGGCGTTGGAGCCAGGCGCCGAGCGTCTCGTCGTCGCGGCTTGGATCGACGCGACCGAGTGCGAGCGCGGCGCGTCCAGCCGCGATCCGCTCGCGCACCGTCAGGTGGCGGTAGCCGAGCAGCGCTCGCGCCAGGTGCGCAGGCGCCGGCAGCCCGCTGCGGCGCAGCACGACCGCCGGTTCGCCCGGGGCGAGCACCGGAATCTCGAGTCGCGGCTGCAGCTCGACGCCGCCCTCGCCGCCGATCCGGCCGAGCAGCTCGCGGTACGCCGTGCAGCAGCGCAGGAAGACGTGCTGGCCGTTGTCGAGCTCGAGGCCGTCGCGCTCGAACGAGTACACGGCGCCCCCGAGCCGACGGCGCACCTCGACGAGCGTCACCTCGCATCCGGCCTGCGCGCAGTCGAGCGCCGCCGTGATGCCGGCGAGCCCGCCCCCGATCACGACGATCCTTGTCGGGCTCACGGTCGGGTGAGGAGGCTGCGGGCTGCGATCCCGGCCTTCGCGCCCGTGGACAACCTGACGCGTCCTTCGAGGATTCGTTCCGGGCGCGCGTCGATCAGCTCGAGTAGGCGCGCGTAGATGCTGCTCATTGCGAGCACGCACGCGGCGCTGCGGCGGTCGAGCAGCCCGAGGAGCTGCCTGCCGCGCGCGAACCACTCGCGGTTGCGCGCCGCTTCGAAATGGACGAGCTCGGCGAGCGGTCCCGGTGCCGCCGGCGATCGAGCGGCGATCGCGGCGCTGTCGCCCTCGCCCTCGGCGGGCCAGGCGAAGCGGCGCAGATCCTCGGCGGGCAGATAGACGCGCCCGTTGAGGGCGTCCTCGCGCACGTCTCGCAGGATGTTCGTGAGCTGCATCGCGACGCCGAGATCGTCGGCCAGCGAGGCGGCCTTCGCGTCAGGAGCGCCGAATACGGCGAGGCAGAGGCGGCCGATCGACCCGGCAACGCGCCGGCAGTAGACGACGAGTTCATCGAACGTCTCGTAATGCGTCCCGGCGAGGTCCATCTGGACGCCGTCGATCAGGTCGACGAACGATTGCCGCGGCAGGGGAAAGCTGCGCTCGACGTGCGCCAGGGCAGTGAGCACCGGTCCCGGCGTGCCGCCGTCGAGTTGCTCGATCGCCGTGCGCGCCCGCGCCAGCTCCGCGAGCTTCGTCGCGTCATCGAGCGTCCCGTCGCCGATGTCGTCGATCTCCCGCGCGAATGCGTAGATCGCGCAGAGTGCTTCGAACTTGGGCCGCGGCAGCAGCCTGATTCCCCAGTAGAAGTTGCCCGCCTCGCGGCGGGTAACTGCTGCGCAGTGGCGGAGCGATGCCGCCGGGTCATCGCTCGGGGCGATCGTCCCGACGCTCACCGCCGCGCTCCAGCGAGCGCCCGCAGGATCGACCCGATGACGCGCCGCGTGGATGGCAGCGGGGTCAGCGCCAGCACCTCGAAGTTAGCGCGCGCGAGGGCGCTCAGCGCCGCGCGCCCGCCGCCGACATAGCCGGCGACGGCGACCCGCGGCCAGCCGCGCAGCGAGGCGATCAGCGGGCGGCCCTCGTCGAGCAGGGCCGACGCCCGCGTGCACTCGAGCTCGAGCACGGCGCGCAGCCCGGGCGAAACGCTCGGCGCCTCGATGTCCACGAGGTTGCAGCGATGGCGGGCCAGGTCTTCGAGGGGTAGGTAGACGCGTCCGCGCGTGAGATCCTCGCGGATGTCCTGGCAATGCTCGACCACCTGGAGCGCGCTGCAGACCGCGTCCGATTGGCGGATTCGCTCGGCGCTCGCAAGTCCGAAGACGCGCAGCACGAGCTCTCCGACAGGGTTTGCCGACAGCGCGCAGTAGTCCATCAGATCGCGCCAGCGCTCATAGCTGCGCACGACCTGATCTGAGCGGTTGGCTTCGATCAGCCTGAGAAACGGCTCGGGGGGCAGATCGCAGGCGGCGATCGTCTTGGCGAGCTCGCGCATCAACTCGTGCTCGGGCGTGCCGCTGTAGGCGGCCTCGAGCTCCAGCTCGAGCCAGTCGAGTGCGGCGAGACGGTCGCCCGGAGCGCTGTCGCCGAGCTCGTCGGTCAGGCGCGCGAAGCCGTAGATCGCGAGCAGATGGGCGCGGTGCGGCACGGGCAGCCAGCGCGGCGCGACGGGGAAGTTCTCGCCGCCGGCGCGCGCCATCACGGCGTCGGCATCAGGAACCGCCGAACGCGCCTGCGCTTGCTGGGTCGTTGGGTCCTCCATCACTTGCCGGGAGCCTCGCAGATCGCCGCGCGCTACTACCTCGCCAAGCGGCCCACGCACGGCCGATCGCGTAGGCGGCTCCGCTGAGCACGCCGACGAAGAAGCCGACCGGCAGGTCCAGCTGATAGGCGGCGGCGATTGCGAGCCAGACGATCGCGACCGCGATCGCAACCGAGAGCACGAGCGCCCGCCCCGGCGTGCCGGCGAACGAGCGCGCGGCCGCGGGCGCACCGATCATCAGGCTGAAGATCAGCGTCGTGCCCACAACCGGCACGGTCATCGTCGTGGCGAGCGCGATGCAAGCAAGGAACGCGAGCTCGAGGGCTTGGCGGGGAATGCCCCGGACCTCGCCGAGCTCGGAGAGCACCGATGAGAGCAGCAGCGGGCGGTAGAGGAATGCGATCAGGGCGACGCAGCCCGCTGCCAGGCCGAGCGTTGGCACAAGCTGGTTGTTGCTCACCCCGAGGATCTCTCCGAACAGCAGCGAGTAGGCGGCCGGTGCGCTTTCGGCGGTGAAGCTGAGGAAGAGCGCGCCGAGGCCGAGCAGAAGAACGAGCGTCAGCGCGGTCGCGACGTCCTGGCGATCGCGATGCCCGAGCCAGCCGATGCCGGCCGCGCCGAGGAGCGCAAACGCCCCGAGGCCGGCGAGCACGTTGATGTTGAGCCACACGGCACCCGCCGCGCCGGCGAACGAGCCGTTGGGGACCGCGTGCGCCGCGAACGCCGATCCGCGCAGGACGACGAAGAAGCCGACGAGCCCAGCGATGACCGCGACGATCCCGCCGACGGTCCAGGCGTTGACCATGAAGCCGGAGAACACGACCGTCAGCCCCGCGCGGCGCGGATCCGCGCACCGGCGTAGAACAGGAAGACCAGCACGACGATGAAGAAGCTGACCGGCCAGCCGTTCCCGACCGGCGGCCAGTAGTAGCTGTCATAGGCCAGCAGAATGCCGAGCCAGGAAGCGGCGAGCGCGATCGCCGTCGCACTCGCCATCGCGCTCCACGGGCGACGGCTGAGGTGCAGCGCGCCGGCCGCCGGCCCGATCAGCAGTCCGGTGCTCAGGATCGCGCCGATTGCGACGCACGTGAGTGCCACCGCTGCGGCCAGCGCGAGCAGGTAGAGAGCACCGACGATGCGCACCGACACGCCGCGCGCGGCGGCGAGCTCGCTCGATACCGAGCTCAGCAACAGCGGGCGGTAGATGACCGCCAGGAGCGTGATCGCGCCGGCGCCGAGGGCGATCACGATCGGCACCGTGCCGGGGCTGAGGGTCCAGATCGAGCCGAACAGGACTTCATTGGTCGCGTTGCTCGCGCCGCTGAGCGTCGTGTCCCAGAAGAGGAACAGCGCCGCAAGCCCGAAGCCCACCACGAGCACGATCCCCGTGGCGATGTCGCGCCCGCGTCGGCGGTCGATGCCGATCGCTTCCATTGCGCCGGCGGCGGCCACCGAGATCGCGACGTAGCCCCACACCGGCGAGATGCCGGCGAGGAATGCCGCTGAGCCGCCGGTCGCATTGATGTCTGACAGCGCGTGCCCGGCGAAGGATTGGCCGCGCACCACCGTGAAGACGCCGATCACGCCGCAGAGCAGTGCGGCGGCGCCCGTGATCGCGAGGGCGGCGTGGACCTGCGCGCTGCCGAAGAAGCCCGGCTCGACGATCGCGTGCAGCACGCTGCTCACGGGCTCACCTCGAGATCGGTGCCGTGCGCGTGCGCCAGCGTCAGGTCCGATCCCTGCTCCCCGCCTGGCCCGGCGACGACGATGACGCGCCCGTGCAGGTGGAGCACGTCGACGTGGTGGCCATAGAGCTCGCTCAGCACTTCCGCGCGGATGACCTCGTCCGTGCGTCCGACGGCCGCGCGGCCGCCCGCCAGATAGACCACGCGGTCCATCGCCGGTAGCAGCGGGTTGACGTCGTGCGCCGAGATCAGGACCGCTATGCGTTGCTCACGAGCGAGCCGCGCTAGCAGGGCGACGACCTCGTGCTCACTTCGCAGGTCGAGGCTTGCCAGTGGCTCGTCGAGCAGGAGCACTCGCGGGCGCTGGATCAGCGCGTGCGCAATCAGCACGCGCTGCTGCTCGCCACCGGACAGCTCGCCGACCCGCGCATCCGCGAAACGCTCTGCATCGACGGCGCGCAGCATTGCCTGGACGAGCTCGCGGCGCCGGCGCGAGGGCAGCGGAATCCCGAAGCGGTTGCCGTCGATCCCGAGCGCAACGAGGTCTCGCGCGCGAACCGGCAGGTCCGGGTCGAGCTCGAACTTCTGCGGGACGTAGCCGACCCCCGACGCACGCCGCCCGGGCGCCTGACCGCCGATCCTGACGACGCCCACGCTTTGCGCCTGCAGGCCGAGGATCACGCGCAGCAGCGTCGTCTTGCCGGCGCCGTTCGAGCCGATCAGTCCTGCGAGCTCGCCGGCGCCGAGCGCGAAGCTCACGTCATGCAGGACCTGACGCCCGCCGAGCACCGCCCCGACGTGCTCGACCGCCAGCGCCGGCGCCGTGCCCGGGCTCGCGTCTGCCGACACGGGGGCAATCTGGGTCAATGCAGCAGGGTGGTTGTCGATCGCCGGTCGGCGAGCGCTGCGCGCAACGCGGCGACCTCGGCGAGCATCCACGACTCGTAGTCGTAGCCCGGCGCTGGCATTGTCTCGTAGACCGCGACAACCGGAATCCGCGCGTGTTTTGCGCTGGCCAGGAAGGATTGCGTCAGCGGGTCGGTGACCTGCTCGTTGTAGACGAGCACCTTCACCCGATGGTTGGCGAAGAGGCTGTTCTCGTAGCTCACGTTCTGCGGCGCCGGGTCTACTCCGTTCATGATGTCCGCCTGTAGCGGCCAGCGGGTCAGGTTGACGGCGCCGAGCGCGCTCAGCAGGTAGTCGCCGACCGGCTCGGTCGTCGCCACTCGCACGTGCGGGTAGTCCTTCGCGAATGCGCGGATCGCGGCGTACCAGGGTTGCAGCGACGCGGCGAAGCGCTGTGAATTGGCCGCGAAGTACCCGCGCTCTCCGGGGTCGATGGCGGAGAGGTCGGCGGCGATCGCGCGCGCGACGGCCGCCATCGTGTCACTGCGGTACCAGAGGTGCGGGTTTGCCGTCGAGTCCGGCAAACCGAGCAGCTTCTGCACGTCGATCACCTTGCGCGCCGCGCTCGGCGAAGCGTTCTCGATCGTGTTCATGTAGCTGTCGTAGCCGAGGCCGTTCTGCACGACAAGCCGCGCCGAGCTCACCTCGGCTGCCACGCTCGGGCTCGCTTCAAAGGCGTGCGGGTCAGCGTTCGGATTGCTCTCGATCGCGCTGACCGAGACGTACTTCCCGCCGATCTGCGCGATCACGCTCGCGTACTCGTTCTCGGCGCCGACGGCGTGGATCAGGCGACTGCTGCCGCTCGCGACGGCGACACTCGTGGCGAGCGCAAGGATCCCGATGGCTGCCGCAACGGTATTCGCCCATACGCGTCGTGGGGGCACGGCGGGGAGTCTAGCAATTGATGAGACAAGGTCTTATATTTGTGTGGATCGCCATGAACGGTGGCACTCTACGATTGGCCAGATGACTCACGCACACGATGAGACCGCACCTGTGGACTGGGCCGAGCGCGCCAGCGAGCGCCTCGCGCTGGCCGGCTACAGGCGCGGCGGGGCACGCCACAACCTGATCCGGTTGCTTGCCGCGCAGCGCTGCGCGCTGTCGGCGGCCGAGCTCCAGGAGGCGCTCGCGCACGAGCAGCGTTCGGTTTCGCGCGCGAGCGTCTACCGGATCCTCGAGGAGCTCGAGCGGGCGGAGCTCGTCGCACGAATCGAGGTGGGGCAGGGGATCGTGAGGTTCGAGCCGATCCGTCACGGCGCCGGCCACCACCATCACCTCGTTTGCGATCACTGCGGGCGCCTGATCCCGTTCTCGGACGAGGGTCTTGAACGCGAGCTCGAGCGCGTGAGCGAGCGCGTCCCACTCGTCGTCGCCGAGCACGATGTGATCCTGCGAGGCGAGTGCGCAGCCTGCAGCGAGCACGCTTGACCGCGTCGCAGGGGGCGGAATACGCCGCTCCCTGGTCAGCGTAAGCTACGCCCAGGCAACCACTAACCCCGGGAGGCACCGATGGGGATTGTTGACAAGCTCAAGGCAGGGGCCGAGCAAACGGCCATCAAGGCCCGGGAGACCGCGCAAGAGCTGCAGACGAAGAAGGAGCTGAGCACCTCCTATAGCGATCTCGGCAAGACCGCGTTCAGCCTTGCCGACCGCGGCGAGATCATCCATGGCGAGCTGAGCGCCGGCGTCGATCACATCAAGGAGCTTCAGGCCCGCCTCGCCGGCCACGGCGACAAGAGCGAGGACGAGTAGCCACGCACGCGGTGCAGCAGTCGGGGCGGCGCTGCCGGGCCGCCCCGAGGCCGGCGTGGGTGGGAACCTTCGCCGCGTGAGCAGGATGGCCTCGGCGCGCAGGAAGCGCGCTACGCGCGGGCTCGCGCTCACCGCGCTCGCCGCGGCGCTGACCGCGGCTGCGGGCGCTTCGGCGCGCGGCGCGGCGCCGCCCGCCCGACCGCCTCTCGCGGCCGACGCTGCGGTCGTTCAGGGCGAGCTCGCCGGGATCCCGCAGCAGGGCCTCATGCTCGGTTCGAGCACGGCGCCCGTCACGGTCGTCGAGTACACGGACCTCGTCTGTCTGCCGTGCGCGAGCGCCGCGACGAGCATCCTCGCTCCACTGATCGGCGACTACGTGCGCCAGGGAACCGTCCGGCTCGTGCTCGCTCCGATCACCCAGAGTCAGCGTTCGAGCCTGTACGCCTACGGGACCTACGCGGCTGGGCTCCAAGGGCAGGCTTGGGACTTCGCGTTGCTGGCCTACGCTCGCAGCACCGCTCGCGGCGACGGCCCGACCGACCAACCCGCGGCGCTCGCACGCGCGCTCGCCTTGAACGTCCGTCGCTGGCGCGCGAGCCTGTTCCGTCCGCGCTGGGCAAAGTCGGTCAGCGCCACTGCCGCCGTGATCGCGGTCGGCGACTTCACGAGCTTTCCCGTGTTCACCGTCCGCGGGCTGCCGGACGCGAAGGGGCACGTCGCCGTCAAGATCATCCGCCCGCCCGTCACGCTGCCCGCGCTGACCGCCGCGATCGCGGGCGCGCAGGCCTCCCCGGGCCACTGAGCTCAGCGACTGCGTCAGCGCGCCGAGGCGAGTCCCGGCTGGCACTGCTGTGCCAGTGCTTCGAGCTCCGCGGCAAGCCGCTGCGTCAGTCCGCACTGTGGGCGGCGGCGCTCGAGCAGCTCGAGACTCAGCCGGTAATGGTCGAGCCGCCGTGGCGCTGAGCGTACGCCCGCGGCGGCGAGCTCGCGAACCTTCGCGATCTTGTCGGCCGCGAAGAGCATCAGCGCCTCTTCGCCGGCGTCTGCGACCTGCGCCCGCAGCGCTGCCTTGCGTCGCACATACCCGCTGATCGAGGCGTCTTCGGTCACTGCCACCACGAGCCCTGCGACGTGCCCACCGAATCGCGAGCGCAGCTCACTGGCCGGCACGTGCGTCTTTTCGAGCGCGTCGTGCAGCACGCCCGCCGTGACGAGCGGTTCGCCGGCGCCGGCGTCGCGCAGCAGCGAGGCGACCTCGAGCAGGTGCGCGACGAACGGCTCGCCGTCCGAGCGCCGGCGCTGCCCGCGGTGGAGCTGCCTCGCGTAGCTGACGGCGGCCTGCGCCACCGGCAGCTCGGAGGTCGACGCGGCCGCTCCACGCGCCGGGGTCACGGCGCGGCAGTCTAGCCGAACCCCGCGCTACGGGCGCTCGTCGACGACGACGACTGCTGCGCCGCCGCGCCGCGGATCGCCGCCACCCGAGAAGGAGCCGTCGGGCTCACGCGCTGCCGCTTGCGCGCCACCGAAGAAGAGGTTGCGCTCGTGGAAGGCGGAGACCTCGAAGCCTGCCGCCTCGAGCGCCCCGACGTCGATCCCGGGCTCGGCATAGACGACGCCGTCCTCGTAGTGCACGCGCGGCGCGTCGACCGCCTCCTGGGCGCGCAGCCCTTCGTCGATGCAGCGCACGATCGTCTGGAGGATCGCCGAGCGGATCCGGTTCGAGCCGGCGCTGCCGACGGCGAGCTCGGGAACGCCGTCGCGCAGGACGATCGTCGGGGACATCATGCTCGGGAGCCGCCGGCCGGGCGCGTGGCGGTGGAAGCCGAGCGGGTTGAGGTCCTGCTCGCCGAGCATGTTGTTGAGGTGCACGCCGGTGCCGGGCACGATCACGCCCGAGGCCGAGCCGACCGACGCCGTCACCGCGCAGGCCCAGCCTTCGCGATCGAGCACGGAGATGTGCGTCGTCGAGCCGAGCCGCCCCGAGCTGCCCGCCAGGAACTCATCGACGAAACCGGGTTTGTCGAGGCCGTCGAGAAACGCCGCCGTACGCTCAGACTGGCTGCGCTCCATCACGGCGACGATCTGCGCGAGTGACGGAGGCGGTGCGCCTGCGTCAAGCAGCGCAAGCGCGAAGGCGATCAGGATCCCGCCGGCGGCGGGCGGCGGGTTGGTCAGCACCTCGCGCCCGCGATAGCCCACCCGAAGCGGCTCGCGGTCGAGCACCCGGTAGGCGCGTAGGTCCTCGGCCGTGACGAGCCCGCCACGGGCGGCGAGCCAGTCGACCACGGCCGCGCCGATGTCGCCCGCGTAGAAGGGCCGCGCGCCCTCGGCTCCGAGGCGCTCGAGCGCATCAGCGAGCTCGGGCTGGACGAGCAGGTCGCCTTCGCGCAGCAGCCGGCCGCCGGGCGCGTACAGCGCCGCCGCCTCCGCGGTCGTGTTGATCGTCATCTCGAGGATCTCCACCACGTACGCCTGCTGGCGGTTGAGCGCGACGCCCTCGCGCGCGAGTCTCGCGGCCGGCGCGGCCAGCTCCGCGAGTGGCGCCCGGCCAAAGCGCCGCGCGGCCTCGCAGATCCCGGCCGCCATGCCGAACGTGCCAACCGACGCGGGTCCCACGTTGAAGGTCTGGGTCGCATCGCCAAAGGAGACGTGTACGGGGATCAACTCGCCACGGGCGGCCGCGTCCGTTCCGCGCCCCGGCGCCTCGACGGAGAAGTCGAGCAGCGTCGGAGCTTCGCCCGGCGCGACGACGAGCATGTAGCCGCCCGCGCCGAGGCCGGTCAGGAGCGGCTCGCAGGCGAACGACGCGAACATCGACGCGATCGCGGCGTCGACCGCGTTGCCGCCCGCGCCGAGCACGTCGGCACCGACGCTCGCGCTGATCGCGTGCCCTGCTGCCACTACCCCGAGCTGTCGGGCCTTCACGTGGGCGCAGATGATCGCACCGACGCGTGATTGTCCGCGCGATGCTGCCGCCTTTCCCCGATGCAGCGCGCGGCGAGCTCCCAGACCCTGCCGCAATGGGCTTTCGCGTCATGGCCAAGCCGGCGGGCGCGCTCTGCAACCTCGAGTGCGACTACTGCTACTACCTCGCCAAGCGCGCGCTCTACCCGGGCAGCGGCTCGCGCATGAGCGCCGAGACGCAGGAGGCCTATATCCGCCAGCTGATCACCGCCCAGCCGGACGAGCCCGAGGTCACGATCGCCTGGCAGGGCGGCGAGCCGACGATCATGGGCCTTGATTTCTACCGTCGCGCCGTCGAGGTCGAGCAGCGTTACAGGAGGCCGCATCAACGAATCCAGAACACCCTGCAGACGAACGGAACCCTGCTCGATGACGCCTGGTGCGCGTTCCTCGCCGAGCAGGACTTCCTCGTCGGCATCTCGATCGACGGGCCGCCCGAGCTCCACGACGCCTACCGCCACGACAGGGGCGGCAGGCCGACGTTCGCCCGCGTCCTGCGCGGCCTCGAGCGCCTGAAGCGCCATGGTGTGCAGTGGAACGTCCTGACGACCGTGCACGCCGCGAACGAGCGCAGCGCCCGCCGCGTCTACCGCTTCCTGCGCGACGAGCTCGAGGCGCGTTTCGTCCAGTTCATTCCGATCGTCGAGCGCACCGCGGGCTCGGTCAGCGAGCGCTCGGTTGACCCGAAACGGTTCGGACAGTTCTTGGTCAGCGTGTTCGATGAGTGGGTGGCCCGCGACATCGGCGTCGTGTTCGTCCAGGCTTTCGACACAGCGCTCGCGCACTGGGTCGGCGTCCCCGGCGGCCTGTGCATCCACGAGCCGGCCTGTGGGCGCCAGGCGGTGCTCGAGCACACGGGCGACCTGTACGCCTGTGACCATTTTGTGCAGGCGGACTTCCTGCTCGGCAATATCCACGAGTCTCCGGCGAGTACGCTGATCGACTCGCTGGGGCAACAGCGCTTCGGCGCCGCCAAGCGCGAGGCGCTCACGCGCTACTGCCGCGGCTGCCCCGTGCGTTTTGCCTGCAACGGCGGCTGCCCGAAGGACCGCTTCGCGCTCTCTCCCGACGGCGAGCCCGGACACAACCATCTCTGTCCCGGCTACGAGCGCTTCTTCTTGCACATCGCGGCGCCGATGCGCGCAATGGCCGACCTGCTGGCGAGCGGACGCGCACCCGCAGAGCTGATGGGGCGACCGCGCAGCGGCTAAGCACCAGCGCGTTCCGTGCCGATGCATACATGTGACGTTGTCACCGTCACCGCCGGGCGGACGCCGACGCGGCTGGCGTTCCAGTCGCGCGGGACCGACGCGCAGCTGGCGGATGTGGGCCGCCGTTTCCCTGCTTTTGGCGGGCTTGGGGATCGGGGCTTCGCTCGTCGGCGCGGCCATCACGGCCAATAACGACGTCTCGCGCGCCAAGCTTGCGTTCCGCAGCAAGGCGCACGACATCGCCGGGACGCTGCGGGTCGCGATTCAGCGCGAATACGACCTCGTCCTCGGTGCCGACGCGTTCCTCGTCGAGGCCCCGCATGCCACCGAGGCGCAGTTCGAGCGATGGGCCGCCACGTTGCAGGCTGCGTCGCGCTACCCCGAGGTCGCCGTTATCGAGGATGTGCAGGTGGTGAGCCGGCACAACCTCTCCGCCTTTATGACGGCCGCGAACGCCCCGCTGGCGCCCTATGGCCTGACGATGTCCCGTTCCGTGCTCCTCGGCGCCCCGGAACCGTCGTACTGCCTTGGTCGCCTGTACGTCGCCGGGCGGGTCTCGTTCGCCCACCAGTGGTCCGATCTGTGCTGGGATACGGGCCTCTTCCCGGGCGACTACACCGGACAGCTCCAGGAGAGCGCGACGCTGCTTGGAAACGTCGAGCTTCTCGGGATCGCGAAAGCCGTCTACCGCGGCGGCCGCGTCCCGGCCACCGCGGCTGCGAGGCGACGCTTGTTCATCAGCTGGGTGGATGTCGCGGTTTCGCCGACGATCCTTCTAGGAGACGCGGTGCGCGGTTACCCGGGGACGGTGATCGTGCTGCGGCTCAGGACAGCCGACACACCGCTCATCTACGAGTCGGGCACGCCGCTGGTGCGTCACTCGTCGACGACGGTCCAGGTCAACTCGAGCACGACACTTACGGCTTACGGACGGGCCATCGGTACCTCGCTGTTCGCGTACTCGGACGCGCTCGCGGTCCTCTTGGGTGGGTCGGGCACGAGCTTCGTGTTCGCCCTCCTCGTGTTCAGCCTCGGGACCGGTCGCCAGCGAGCGCTGCGCCTCGTACGCCAGCAGACGGGCGAGCTCGCCGAGGAGGCCAAGCGCAGCGCTGAGGCTCGCGACGCCGCGGTGGAGGCATCGAACGCCAAGTCGGTGTTCGTCGCCACGGTCGGCCACGAGCTGCGTACTCCGCTGTCGGGCGTTATCGGAACGCTCGACTTGCTCCTCGATGGCGAGCTGGGCGAAGAGGAGCGCCAGCATGCGGAGATCATCCGCTCTTCGAGCGAGGCGCTGCTGACTGTGATCAACGATCTGCTCGACTACTCGAAGATCGAAGCGGGCAGGCTCGAGCTGTCCGTCACGAGCTTCGCCGTCGCGGATCTCATCAGGGAGCGCTCCAGGCTGCTCGAGCCGGTGGCGCGCGAGAAGGGACTTCGCTTCGAGATCGAGCAGGACCAGAATCTCCCGCGCTATCTGAGGGGTGATCCCGACAGGATCGGCCAGGTGCTCATGAACCTGCTCTCGAACGCGGTGAAGTTCACACTCTCGGGCAGCGTCACGGTGCGCGTGTCCGCCAGGAAACGGGGTCCGCGCGCCGTGCTGCGCGTGGAGGTCCGCGACACCGGCATCGGGATCGCTCCGGGAAAGCTCGACACAGTGTTCGAGCCGTTCGTGCAGGCCGACAGCTCGACGGCGCGAAAGTACGGCGGCACGGGCCTCGGACTGACGATCTCGGCCCAGCTAGTCGAGCTCATGGGGGGTCGGATGGGAGCGGACAGCGAACCCGACCACGGCAGCACGTTCTGGTTCGACGTCCCGCTCGAGATAGCGCAGGCCCCCGAGGTCGTCGACATCCGGCCGGTCCTCTTGGACACGGGCGAGCGCAACGCGGATGGCAGCCTGAGCGAGAGCGCACCCCGTGTGCTGGTCGCGGAGGACAACACCGTGAACCAGATGCTGGCCGTGCGCCTGCTCGACAAGTGCGGCTTCCGCGCGGACGTCGTCAGCAACGGCGTCGAAGCGCTCGAGGCGATCACCCGCGATGACTACGTGGCTGTGCTGATGGACTGCCAGATGCCAGAGATGGACGGCTATGACGCATCGCGCGCGATTCGCGACCGCGAGAACGGCGGCGCGCACATGCCGATCATCGCGGCCACGGCCCATTCGATGAGCGGCGATCGCGAGAAGTGCCTCGCCGCCGGCATGGACGAGTACGTCACCAAGCCGATCCGCGCCCACGACCTGAGCGAGGCGATCGCGAGAGCAATCGCGGCCGGCGCCGACGGCAACGGCTCGAAGCGCCGCAGCGTAACCCGAACCCGCCGGCGGCGGACGCGGGCGCCAACGTAGCGACGCGCAAGGCGCGAGGCACGAACCTAGCTCCCGCACCGCGATCAGCACGTCCCCAGCATGGCTCGGAGGCCGTTAGCCAAGCGTTGACTCCCGGCCGCGCCTCTAAACATCTTGCGCGCGGGGTCGATGACGGAATCGGAAGCCCAAAAGCCTCTCGAGTAGTCATGCAGCTGTTGCGACCAATCAGGGCTGTCTGTCGCGCACCGCTCGCGGATGCGGGCTTCACCCTGATCGAAACGATCATCGCTGTTGGGCTCGCGCTGCTCGTCCTGTGGCCCGTCTCGACCGTCCTGCTCAACACGCAGCAGGCCTCGTCCGGGACGATCCAACGCGCCGACGCGATTCAGACGGCCCAGGTCGGTCTGCGCTCGATGGACCAGCAGCTGCGCAACGCCTACGAGGTCGAGTTCCCGACCCAGAGTGCCAGCTGCTCGTCTCCGTGGTGCACCGCGATCTCGAGCGGCGTCCAGTACGCGAATGTCGTCGATGTGCTCACCCACAGTTCGAACAGCGTGAACACAACGACGCCGGACTCCGAGATCCGCTTCGACTGCACGCAGCCGAGCCCGACGATCACTGGCGATCGCGCATGTTACGAGTACATATGCACGGCGTCCTATAGCACCGGCTCGGGCTCGAGCTGCACGTCGTCGGGGCATCTCGTGATCGACGACCTCACGAACGCCACCAACAGCCAAGCGGGTGCGGTCTTCGCCTTTTGCTATCCGACCAGCGGGACAAGCGGCGGCTGCGCCACGCCCCCCACCGGTGCGTCTCGTCCGAGCTCGGCGATCGTCACGATCGACGTCCCCGCCGCCGGCACCCTCTCGACCCACACCCAGAACGGCGACCCGACGACGGTCCAGCTGACCGACACGGTCTATATGCAGAACCTCGACTCGAACTACGACTCATGAGCACCCGCGCGCGCCTCAGTGATGAGAGCGGCCTGAGCCTTTACGAGGTGCTCGTCGCAATCCTCGTCCTCGTCGTCGGCTTGATGGGCGTTTACGTCTCGATTGGCACGACCAACGGCGCCGTCGCGGCGGGCGAGAACACCGTAGTGATCGCCCAGGCCGCCCAGCAGCAGCTCGAGAGCGTCGAGGCGCTGCCGTACGCGAGCATCGCCAACTCGTCCGAGCCGGTGCAAACCTCGACTACGGACAGCTCGAACCCCACCTACTACCTCACGAGCTGCGGCTCGAGTAGCTGCTCCTACTACGCGGGCCTCAGCAAGAGCGGCACCGCCGAGCCGATCGACTACGACGCGACGAACGGCAAGGTCGCGCCCGGCCCGACCACGCAGGTCGTCGCCGATCCGAACGCTTCGACCTGCGCAAGCACGAACACATCCACTTGTCGAATTGTCGTCTCGGTCTACACGTTTATCACTAACGTCACTCCGTCAGAGGAATCCGCCTGCACCAATACAAGCTCGTGCTACAAGCGCATCACCGTCGCCGTCAAGAACGCCGGCCAGGGCCCGCCTCACCAGCCGTACTACCTCTCAACCTTGATCGGGCCAAAGGGCGGTGGCGGCTCGGGCAACCCACTCACGTCCGGCTCGACGACGTGCAATGACCAAGGACAGGCCGTAGTTTGCACTCACTGATCCCCAATCTTCTCCGCCGCCTGCGCAGCGATGAGCGTGGCTTCATCCTCGCGACCTCCGTGATCGTCCTGCTGGTCCTGCTACTGACGATGACCGCGTACACGCTTGCTGCGAGCAACAACACGACGACCGCCTCCCACACGGGCTCGAGCGCTCAGGCGCTCGCCGCTGCCCAGGCTGGTGAGCAGGCCGCCCTCTTCCGCGTCAACAACGCGCCGGGGAGCGGGGGCGCATCCTCCGGTAACGGCACGCTCGGTGACGGCGCAACGTACTCATACACGGTTACCTCACTGACGTCTAGCTCATCGCCATGCACGGGCCTCTACGTATCGAGCCCGAACACGCTCAACCAGGATTGCATCAGCTCGACCGGCACCGCCAACGGCGTAAAGCAGACCGTGGAGGAACGCATCGCCGGTTACGTTCCACAGACATCTCTCTTCCCTGTCAACGGCATCTTCGCGATCAGCGGGCTGTCGACAACACAGATCAGTGGCACGTTCTCGCTCGGATCCAATGGCACCCTCAGTCTCACTGACGCTAACCTAAGCGCCTTGAGCGGCCAGATCGAGTACCTAGCTGGCGACCTGCAGCAGTCACAGAATGCTGGCGAGCAATGTACTGGGACCTGTACGCCCGTGGTGGAATCCAGCCCCGGGATTACCGTGCCGTCGGTGGCCGACAGCGTGTACGCCGGAGCAAAGACCACAAATAGCGACATGACCGGCATTACCCTCGTAAATGCCAGCTACAGCTCGTCAACGTACATCCTGACGGCTACAAATAACTCCGCGTCGGCGACCTTCTCGCCCGGCACTTACTACTTCTGCGGCATCAATGTCGGCGGCTTCAGCAATTTCGCGCTCAACACGACGGGCAGCGGGATTGTGCGCATATACATAGACTCGTCGTACCGATCGGGGTCGCCTTGCACCGCCGGCCTAGGCAATATCTACGGTGCTGGCAACTCCACCGCGTCGATCAATTCCAGCGGCACATCGAGCAATCTGCAGCTCTACTTCTACGGCCAGCCGGGATGCACGGGGACCAGCTGTCCGCCTGCGATCACCAATATGAACGCGACCACCATGGTCGCGGATGTGTTTGCCCCTAATTCCTACATGGATCCCACGTCCTTGACCCTCGATGGCGCCTTGGTCGTCGGCGATTTGACCGACCAGGGCGCTCTCACCGCGACGTATCAGCAGCCCAGTAGCAGCGGGTCGGGCTCGGGCAGCTCGACGTTCTACCCAACCGCGACGGCAGTCTGCCCGAACAGCTACGCGACCACGGGTTGCTAGCTCGCGCGGCGCGCGCGCGGTCGCGGAGCCGCGACGGGATCTTGACGGGATAGCGACGTGGCGGTACGCTCTTGCCAATGGCAACGGCATTCGCAGAAGAAGCTGTCCGCATCCACGATTCGGCACACCTTTCGGACGTCCTGATCGGTGAGGCGGTCGGCGCGGCGCCGAGCACGGTCCGCGACTGGCTGAACGGTCGCAGCTCGCCAACCGGCGCCCGCGCTCGGCGCGTGGCAGACCTGAGCGCGATCACTGATCGCCTCGCGAGGGTGATCGATCCAAACTACATCCAGGTGTGGCTCCTGAAGCCGATCGAGGCGCTCGATGACCGGCGCCCGATCGAGCTGATCGCCCGCGGGCAGGCTACCGCCGTCGCTCGCGTCATCTCAGGCCTAGAGTCGCCCGGCGCGTCATAGCGCGACGTGGCGCTCGATGTCGAGCTGGCGACCTTCACGGGACAGTGGTTTCGCCAAACGCCGGTAGGCGTCCGCGCAGACACGCGCCCCTTCCCGCCTGATGACAACCGCTGGCAGCGCGGCAGCGTCGTCGACGCTGTGTACTTCGCGCTCGATCACGCCGGTGTCTGGGCGGAGTGGTACCGCCATCTCGCTGAACGCGGTCTACCCCGGCACGCCGCACTGCCGCGCTGGCTGTGGACCGCCGAAGTCCCCGCGATCGAGCTCGTCGATCTGCGTAGCGCGCGGCAGCTCGCCCGCGCCGGCCTCGGGATCCCAACCCCCGGCAGGCGCACCTGGCCACCCTTTCAAGCCGTAGGCGAGCAGCTCTACGCCGACGGCTACATCGGGCTCGTGTCGCGAAGCGCAGCGCGACCGGCAAGCTTCGTGGCCTGCGTGTTCCACCAGCCTCCATCCCGTGGAAACCCGGACTGGGGCATCCCCGTGACGATCGCCTACGGAGACCCCGAGACGATCACCGATCCGCCGCTGCCCACGGGAGTGCGCACGTAGGCCCACCGCTCCGTGCCTGACGCCTGGAGCCACGGCTGCCTCGGCCGTTTCTCATGCCGGAGGAGGGACTCGAACCCCGACACGCGGATTATGCTCGGGCTTACTTGTCCAGGTCGCTGGTCGTGCGCCGCGCGCTTCAGCCGCAACCGCCTACAGCGAGCCGGCCGGCGCGAGCCATTGGGAGTCAAAGACCAGCCCGGTGAGCTCGCCGAGCACGTCGTAGTCGCGGTCGTAGTGGAGCACACCCGCACCGTTGACGTGGGCGCACGCAGCGATCAACAAGTCCGATGGGGACGCGCTGCGATGGTGACCGCGACGCGCGAGCTCGCGTTGAGCGTCAAGTGCCGCGTCCTCGACTTGAGCATCTATCCTCAAACGCGGCAGCTGCAGAAGGTCGGCAAGCAGCTCCGCATGATCGGCGGCGCCGCGCGCCGACCACCCAGCTTCGAGCAGAAACGGCGCGCAGACCGCGATCTCGCCATCCTCGAACATGCTCGCGATCTGGGCGCGACGATCCTGCGCGAGTGCCGCTAGGTCCAAGCGCGCCCAGGCGGAGTTGTCGAGCAGCAGCACCGACTCAGATCTCGAGACCGAGCCGCTTCACGCGATCGGCTGCCTCGGGATCCTGCCCCAGGGAGCGCCCACGCACGCGGTCAGCCAGACGTCGCCGCGCCGCCTGCGTGGACGCAGACGCGCCCCTCAGCCGTGTAAGCCGCGCGCGCGCCCCATCCTCGACCAGACCACCAAGATCGGGACGCCGACCCTCAAGCGCCGCGACCTCATCAAGCAGCGCTGCACGCTCCGGGGTAAGGGTGACCATCTGACGCGGGTGGCGGGTCGGCACCAACGAAGTGTATCACCATGTTGCACCGGGATCGTGAGTGTTGCCGCTGCCACGTCCTCATGCTGTATGCGCGGGCGCTCACCCGTCGTCATCGTCTGGTCCGAGCCTCCGTCAAAGGTAAAGCGCACAGCACGGTGGCTATCGCCTCCAGGCTCGCTGCGAGAACTACGGAGAGCGGATAGGGCGTAATCCCGATCCGATTAGCGGGTAATACGGTTGGCGGGCTCCGTGGCACGCCACGAAGATTGCGTGCTTACATGGCCGCAAAGGCGCGAACTGACCGGCTGCTGACGTCGCTCGAGCGAGAGCACCGCGAGCATGGTCTACCGCTTGGGCTGCGCGAGCTCGCTGGGCGATTCATCTACACGACGCTGGGGCTGCTCTTCCCTCACTTCGCCACCCAGCCGCACGCGCGTCACGAGGAGCTCGCCGGCGAGCTCTACGCGCTCGGCGGGATCCTCGACCGCGCGCTCGGCGAAAGCGACGCTGAACGCGCCGCGGTGATCGAGCATTTCTATTCGCGCCTATCATGGCTGCGCGAGGCGCTGCTGCTCGACGCCACCGCGATCTACGAGGGCGATCCGGCGGCGGAGAGCCTCGATGAGGTGATCCTCGCCTACCCGGGCTTCCTCGCGATCGCCACCTACCGCTTCGCGCACGAGCTGCGCGGACGCGCTGAGCTGTTCCCACGCCTCGTGGCGGAGGTCGCACACACGGCGACCGGGATCGACATCCACCCGGGCGCGGAGATCGGCGCGTCGTTTGCGATCGACCACGGCACGGGCGTCGTGATCGGCGAGACCGCCGTGCTCGGCGATCGTGTCCGGCTCTACCAGGGCGTGACGCTCGGCGCGGCGCGGGTCGGCCGCGGGCTCGAGCACTCCAAGCGCCATCCGACGATCGGCGATGACGTCGTGATCTATGCGAACGCGACGATCCTCGGCGGCGAGACGGTGATCGGCCACGGCAGTCGCATCGGCGGCAACGTCTGGCTCACGCACAGCGTGCCCCCGTTCTCGGTTGTCACACCCGCAACCCGCATCGACCGCCGCGAGGCAGACGCCGCAACCGACGATCTCATCGAATTCAACATCTGAGGAGCGACATGAGGTTCAACAGCATCATTGAAACGATCGGCAACACGCCACACGTGCGAATCAACCGCCTGTTCGGCGATCGCGTGGCGGTCTGGGTGAAGCTCGAGCGCGCAAACCCGGGCGGCAGTATCAAGGACCGGATCGGCCTCTCGATGATCGAGGACGCTGAGCGTCGCGGTCTGCTCGGACCGGACAGCCTGATCGTCGAGCCGACCTCAGGCAACACCGGCGTCGGGCTCGCGATTGTCGCCGCCGTGAAGGGCTACCGGCTGCTGCTCGTGATGCCGGAGTCGATGTCGATCGAGCGCCGGCGTCTGTTCGCCGTCTACGGCGCCGATCTCGAGCTGACACCGCGCGAGCTCGGCATGAAGGGCGCGATCGAGCGCGCCAACGCGATCGTCGAGCACACGCCGAACGCCTGGATGCCGCAGCAGTTCGACAACCCGGCGAACGTCGAGATTCACCGCACGGCGACGGCGCAGGAGATCCTTGCCGACTTCCCCGACGGGATCGACTTCCTGATCACAGGCGTCGGCACCGGCGGGCACATCAGCGGCGTCAGCGAGGTGCTCAAGGCGCACTTCCCGACGCTGCAGACCTTCGCGGTCGAGCCCGAGAAGTCACCGGTCATCAGCGGTGGCGAGCCGGGTCCGCACCGCCTGCAGGGGATCGGCGCCGGCTTCATCCCAGAGAACCTGCATCTCGACGCGATCGACGGCGTGATCCAGGTGAGCGAGGAGGAGGCGTTCGCCTATGCGGTCAGGGTCGCCCGCGAAGAGGGCATCTTCGTCGGGCCGTCCTCGGGCGCCGCGCTCGCGGGCGTCGCCAAGAAGCTGCCCGACATCCCCGACGGCAGCAGGGTGCTGACCTTCTCCTTCGACACCGGCGAGCGGTACTTCTCGGTCGAGGGCCTGTTCGACAGCGATGGCGGCACGGTCCGCGCGAAGGTCGCGGAGGCTCACGCCGGGGCGCATGCCTAGCGACTCGGCGATCGCTGAAGTGGCCTTCGACGCGCAGGCAGTGCGCGCCGACTTCCCGATCCTGGGCGAGATCGTCAACGGACTGCCGCTCGTCTGGCTCGACAGCGCCGCAACGACGCAGAAGCCCGCGGTGGTGCTCGAGCGTCTCGACCACTTCTACCGGCACGAGAACTCGAACATCCACCGCGGCGCGCACGAGCTCGCCTCGCGCGCGACCGACGCCTACGAGCAGGCCCGTACGACCGCGGCCGACTTTCTGGGCGCCGGCGGACGCGAGGAGATCGTGTTCGTTCGCGGCACGACCGAGGCGATCAACGTCGTCGCACACGCGTGGGGGCGCCACCATCTCGGCCCCGGCGATGAGGTTCTGATCACCTGGCTCGAGCATCACGCGAACATCGTGCCCTGGCAGCAGCTCTGTCAGGCAACCGGCGCCCGGCTGCGCGTCGCGCCGATCGACGACAGCGGCCAGCTGGTGCTCGAGGAGTATGAGCAGCTGCTGTCTGAGCGGACGCGAATCGTCGCCTTCGCCCACGTCTCCAACGTGCTCGGCACGATCCTCCCGGCGCGCGAGATGACCGAGCTCGCCCACCGTCACGGCGCGCACGTCCTGATCGACGGCGCCCAGGCGGTCTCGCATATGCCGGTCGACGTCACCGCGCTCGACTGCGACTGGTACGCGTTCTCCGGTCACAAGGTCTTCGGGCCGACCGGGATCGGGGTGCTGTACGGCAAGTTGGGCATGCTCAACACGATGGCTCCCTGGCAGGGCGGCGGGAGCACGATCCGCGACGTTACCTTCGAGCGCACCCTCTACAAGCCACCGCCGTCGCGGCTCGAGCCCGGGACCGCGAGCATCGCCGACGCTGTTGCCCTCGGCGCCGCACTCGACTACCTGACCGCTGTCGGGATCGACCGCGTCGCTCGCCACGAGCAGGAGCTCGTGGCCCACGCGGGCGAGGCGCTGAGCGCCGTGCCGGGCCTGAAGCTGATCGGTACCGCCCCCGAGAAGGCAGGCGTGATCTCCTTCGTCCTCGACGGTGTCGCGCCCTCGACGATCGGCCGGGCCCTCGACGCCGAGGGGATCGCCGTACGCGCAGGCCATCACTGCGCCCAGCCAACTGTGCGCCGCTTCGGCCACGAGGCCACCGTCCGGGCCTCGCTCGCCCTCTACAACACGCGCCAGGACATCGATGCGCTCGTCGCCGTGATCGAGCGGCTGGCCAGCCGCTCGTGAGCCGCCTAACCGCTGCAGCCCCGCACCCGCGAGCTGCTCGCTGACGAGCGCGTCAACCGCCCGGCTTCCGGAGCGCCAAGAGGTGGCGGTGACCGGCTCGTTCGCGGCCGTCAGACTCGTCGCGGTCGCGGCACCGGCCCTACTCGCGATCTACTGCGAGGACGCGGCTGCGCTTGGCGACGCGCTCGAACTACTGCGCGCCGACCAGGGCGCGAACGTCGCGCTCCTGCGCGCGTTCGATCAAGTCGTTCGAGCGCACCGACGATCGAGACGACGGCATCCGCTAGTCGCTCCATCCCCAGTAAACACGGGCGATTCCAGCGCTTCTTTGCGATGCCGGAGGAGGGACTCGAACCCCCGACACGCGGATTATGATTCGTCGCCGGGAGTGGCGCTGAGTGGCGTCGGTTCCAGAAGTGCCTGCTAAACCGCCGATTCTGCTCCTACCAGCTCGGGCTCGATGGCGTCGTTTGGTGTGGGGCTTGTTTGCACTTTGTTCGCACTCAGCACCGCCGCGAGGTCGAGCGGCTCGCCTACGTCGCCGTCGAGTAGATGCACGTAGGTCGCGAGCGTGAACGCCGCCGAGTGATGCCCGAGCCACCGCTGCACCTGCACCGCGTTACGGCCGCTCGCGAACAGCAGCGAGGCGCACGTGTGGCGGAACGTGTGGAATCCGGCCCAGCTCGCGCCAGCCTCCTCAGCAGCGGGCTTGAGCACCCGACGCGAGAGGTTGTTCGGCGCGATGATCGTCCCGGTTGTCGTCGCGAACACGGGGTCGTCGTCGCCGCGCCACTCGCTCTCGTCGTGATGCTTGCGCAGCACTCGCACGAGTTCGTGGGCGATCGGCACGTCGCGGCGGCTATGGCGCGTCTTCAATGGCCCGACCTTGCCGCGCACGATGCCGCGTCGCACTTTGACGTGCGGGCTCGATCCGTCCAGTTCGAGATGCTGCCATTGCAGCGCTATCGCCTCCGACACGCGCAGACCCGTCGCCGCGAGCAACTGAAAGAACGCTCGGTGACGTGGATGCACGATGCCAAGGAACACGGCGAGCTGCTCACGCGTCAAGGCTCGACGGTCATCCTCGTTACCGTCCTCAACGGCGGGCCGGTGGGGGAGGTCAATATCGCGCGCCGGATTGCTGCGGATCAGACCCTCCCGCACCGCCGTTCCGAGGCACGCTCGAATTGGCGCCATGATGTTGCGGACCGTCGCGTCCGAAAGATCGACGGCGGCATCATCGGAGAGCGGGGGAGGGGCGGGCTTGCCGCCCCTCGCCGCCTGCGCGGCCTTCTGAGCGTGTACGCGCTTGGCCTGAGCGTTCCCGTCGCAGAGCCAGCCTGCGAAGCGTGCGACGGCGCTCGGCGTGATCTCAGTGAGTTTCGTGCGCGGAGGGAAGTGCGCGAACGCGTACTGGTCGAGCTGTCGCCGGTAGTCGTCGCGCGTCGAGTCGCGAAAGCCGCGCCGTCCGCGGCCCTGGTAGCGATCGACCCACTCGGTTGCATACTCGTGGAACGTGACGCGCGAGCGCTCCTCGAACTCGCCGCGGCCGATGTCGGTCAGCCGTGCGGACTTCGCGCGCCTCGCCTCCTCAAGCGTGCGGCACGACTCCCAGCGTTGCTTGCCGCTCACGCGGTAGCTGAACACGTAGCGGCTGCCGCGCTTGTAGATGCCTGGCGTCTTGGTCTTGACGAGTGGCGCGGCCATCACGCATCGCCTGCCTTGTCTCGCGGCAGGTCATACGTCACGCTCCCGTCGGGTCCCTCAAACGCCACTGCCGGCGTTGGCGACTTACCGATCGCCCGGTTCAGGCCGGAGCGCTCACCCCACCCATCGATGACAGTCTCGGCTCGCTCCGCATCCAGAATGCGGCGTCCCACCGTGGAAGTCAGTTCCTTCCGAGAGGCGCCCTCGACGGTACGCAATGCGGCTGCGATATCGCCGTAGAGCTCACCGATCGCATCATTCTGCTTAGCGGTTAGCGCCCCCTCGTCGTCCGGGAGGCCATTCACCAGCTCGAGCGCCCTTTTCAGCAGATCGCCGGCCGTCTCGTCGAGTTCGCTCATCATCGCCAGAGCCGGCGAAACACGCCCGCGCTACTCAGCGCGCGCCCTACCGTGATGTTCTTGCCGCGGCGCAGCATCCGACGCGGATTACCGCTCGTGATTGCTTCCGCGGTGTCTACGTCTCGCGCTATGCGGAACAACTGACTGCTGAGCGAACGTCGTCGAGCCATCGTGCGTCTCCTTTCGTCACGTGGACCGATTGAGCGGGCTATCGGCGAGGAAGGCAGCGAACCATGTGGGCGCCGACTGAAAACTAGTCCACCTGCGCCGGTTGAAAAGTAGGCCACCTCGGCGTGGGGTCGGTGTTGTCCGACCGGCCTTTGACCCTCGCGCGATCGTTTGCGATCGGCGAGGAGG
>Ga0182030_10000122_pt1 | contig 122633 bp, 77 predicted proteins | sample 812S3MmetaG_FD_121299 | JGI IMG/M metagenome (GOLD analysis project Ga0182030, IMG submission 121299) | Permafrost microbial communities from Stordalen Mire, Sweden - 812S3M metaG (Illumina Assembly) | ecosystem: Environmental > Terrestrial > Soil > Wetlands > Permafrost | place: Sweden... | reverse complement strand
CGTGGACTCGTCCAACACCGACGCGGCCATCAACCGCAGCGCTCCGGCTCGTCCGGCCGCCGCGAAACAGGCAGCGCCGGCCCGCAACAATAATGCGGCGCGGCCTGCACAGAACGCCGCCCGTCCAGCGGCCGCTCGACCGAATGCCGCTGCCAAGCCAGCCGCAGCCAGCCGGCCCGCGGCAGCGCGCCCCGAGGCCGCTCGCAACGCAGCGCATCCCAACGCCGCCCGTCCCGAGGCAGCTCGGAATGCTGCGCATCCCAACACCGCTCATTCCGGCAAGCCCGAAGCGAGACACGAGGCCGCAGGTCATGAAAACCGCGCCGGCGGCGCGCGCGGTGGCGAACATACTGCCCGAGCGGGTGAACACAAAGGAGCGGAAAATGGACGCCCCGGCGTCAGGAACGCTGCCTACAGCAAAGGCGAAAATCTGCATGGCGGGCACCGCATTGCTGAGGATCGCTTCCGCGGAAGCTTCGGCCGCGACCACCAGTTCCGCATCGGCCATCCGACCATGATCGGCGGTCAGTCCAGCTTCCAGTTCGGCGGAGTGTGGTTCGGTCTCGTCGATGCCTGGCCGGCTGCGTGGCTCTATACGGACGCGGTCTTCGTGGACTTCGTCGCAGGGGAATATGTTCTGGTGAACGTCGCCCATCCCGAGATTACGGTCGCGGTAAGCGCCGGAGACGCGGTGGCGACGACATGCACCGCGGAGGCTGCGGTTCCCGTCGCTCCGGTGGTTGCCGCCCCGGTCGTGGTCGCCGCTCCGGTCGTGGTGGTTCCCACTTACCGATACTTCACCTACCACTACTGGCGGCATTACTGGCTCTAGAGCCAGGACGAAGTTGCCTCCTGCAAATTGTTTCCTCGCGCTGCCGTGAACCTCACGGCAGCGAATTTTTTTTTGGCCTTCTCGTCAAAGATCCTCTATACTCGCTGTGACCAGCCGCGTCGGCCGGTCCGATAGTGGCCTTCGTCCAGCCCCCAGACGCACAATCAGGAGTCAGAGAAATGAAGAAAACCCCCATCCGGATTCTATTCTTAGCGGCGAGCCTCAGCTCTGCCGCCGATATTCAGGGCGATTGGATAGCACAAGTCACCGCGAAAGGAGCCGATCCACAGTATGCCCGGGTCAAGCTGCACGCCGAGGGCGCCTCGATCACCGGCAGCTGGAATCAGCTGACGCTGACGGGCACCATCGGCGATCGTCTGAATCTCTCTTTATTCCGCAACGGCGCGCCCGCGGGCACCTTGACGGCGGCGGCCAACGACAGCGGATTTTCCGGCGACGGGCGCATGAGGCTCGGCGGACGCGGGGGAGCCGGGCAGGAGACCGTGGTGGCGTTCAAGTTGACGCGTCCAACCGTTCCTCCGCCGGGCGGACCTCGAACGCTCGATTTTGAACCGGTCATCTTTTATGGTTATTACTCTGCGCGAAACCCTCCGGCACTGCGAATTTTCCCCGGTGACACGGTGCGCACGCGGACGTTCGACGCCAGCGGCCGCGACAACGACCGCCGCACACCCGGAGGCAACCTGGAGGCGGGGCCTTTCTACGTGGAAGGCGCGCTGCCGGGCGATACAGTGGTGGTCAAGCTGAAGCGGGTCAGGGTGAATCGCGACTCGGCCCGGCAGGGCAGCCGCATTAACGGCAGAGCGGTCACGCCCACCTACGCCGCGGCGGCGCAGTACGATCCGGCGTTCGACGGTGAATGGACTCTCGATCGCGAAAAAGGCGTCGCGCGCCTGGCCCACCCGACGCCGCGAATGAAAAACTTCACGGTCCCGATTCTGGCGATGATCGGCTGCATCGGCACCGCGCCCGCTGGGGATCAGGCCTATCGCGGCACCGACCTGGGACCATTTGGCGGCAACATGGACTACAACCAGATGGGCGAGGGTGTGTCGCTCTATCTTCCGGTGTTCCACCCGGGCGGGCTGCTGTTTATGGGCGACGCGCACGCGGCCATGGGCGACGGCGAACTGACCGGCAGCGCGCTCGAAACCTCGGTCGACGTCGAATTTAGTGTGGAGGTGATTCCCGGCTATGCCACCGCCGGTCCCCGCCTGGAGAACGCCGGGTACCTGATGGCGATGGGCGTCGCCGGATCGGTAGCCGATTCGATTCAGGTTGCCACCACGCAGCTTGTGGAGTGGCTCAAGAAGGACTACAAATTGAACGACAGCGAGGTCGCCGTTCTGCTGGGCGCGGTGCTTCAGTACGACATTACCGAGATGGTCGATCCCCAGTTCAACGTGGTCGCCAAGGTTCCGAAGAGCGCGCTGAAGGCGCTCCAGTAAGCCGGTTTGCCAGATTCTAGCGCGGATGTTTTCTTTATTGGCCTTCGAGGCCGAACGAATACAGGTTTGCGTCGACGGTAGTGACAAAAATGCGTCCGTTGGAAAGGGCGATCCCGCTGAAGTGCGCGATGGCAGGCATCTGGTCGCCGCTATTGAACAGCTCCTTGCCGGTTTCGGCGTCGAGCGCGTAGAGGATGGCGTGTCCGCGGGCGGTTTTGAGACGCTGTTCGGAATTCATGAGACGGCCTTCGGAATCCGCTTGCAGCGTGTTCTCGCCGCTGGAGACCAGGTACACGACGCCGTTCGCGACAATGGCCGGCTCCGGAACGTTCATGTTGCGGGAAATCCAGGCCGGGGTCAAAACCGGTTTACCGTCTTTCTCCTCCACTTTGAACGCCATCAACGCTCCATCGGTCACTTCACCGTTTTTCACCGCGAATTCCGGCGCTTTCGAATGGACGGGGCCCCAGCCGGGCGCATAGATCCAGCGCGTGCCTTTCTTATCCTCCCAGGTAGTAATCGAACCCCAAAATCCACGGCCGGCCGAATAGAGGTCTTCGTTCGAATAGATCGGCGTCTGGAATAGCGGAGTCTGGTGGGCCACGCCGCCCAGTTGTTTCGCGTCCATTAAAACGAGGCGCCCTTCTTTGCCGCCGCCGACGAGAAGGTCCCAGTTCTTATAGTGAAACGCCACCGGAGTCACACAGCCGAGGTCGAGGTCCTTGCGGTTCAGCCAGGGCCAATTGGTTGGCGTGTAGTAATCGGTCAACTTCAAATCCTTGGGCGAAAGTGCGAGGAAGCTGTCGCCGAACTTACCCGTTGCAGCGTCAAACGGGCCATCGCCGGTTTCGGCATAAATGGTTTTACCGTCGAGGCTGGCGGCCACGCCGGCGCGGCCCCAAACCCCTCCGCCACCAGTGTCGGACTGAAAGAAAGACACCGGTTTTTTCGGATCCTTCAAGTCCATCGCCCACACGCCCGATTTCGATCCATTGCAGCCTTGAGAGGTCGCGGTGTAGAGAACGTTGTCGATCAGATTCAGGCTCCAGTTTTTCGAGAACGGCGGAACGAACTCGACGGGAGCGAAGCGGTCCTCGCCGTTGACGATGTTGAGCGAATGAAGTTTGCCATCGGCGGAGATGGCGAGCACGGAACGGTCCCGCGGCGCGATTCCGCCGAACTGTAACACCGGTGTGGCGTTGAGAGCGTTCGGGCAAAGCCAGCGCGGCGCCTGCTTCGGTTTCCCTTCCTGCTGGAATTGTTTATGCCACAGCAACCTGCCGGTGTCGATATCCACCGCGTCAACGGTGTCGGCTCCGCCGGCCACCACGACGATGTCCTTGTGACCTTGCGCCGTCAGAACATTCTCGACCACCACCGGAGCGGTGAGAGAATTCAACTCCCGGCGCGGGCTGTTGATCGCGATCTTCCAGATCAGCTTCATGTCCTTCACATTGGCGCGGGTGAGGATGGTCTCGTCGCGAGCCCAGCCGTCGCGCTGCGGATTGCCGCCGAAGGTGGTCCACTGGCCGGCGTCGAGCGAAAGAAGTGCGCACAGAAACAGGATCGTGAATCTCATGGAAGTCTCTTCAACTTTAGATTTTTGAATTCGACGCGCATCTCCGGGCCGGCATGGAGCTGCAACGCGATGATGCCGTCCGCCGACGCCTTATCGTGCATATCGATGGTGACGACGCCGTTGAACGTCAGGCGAATATGATCGCCGTCGGCGAGTATTTCGTAGGTGTTCCAGTCGCCGTGATGGACCAGGGGCTTGGCGATTTTCCAGCCTTCGTCGGGCGTCTTCATCGCGTTGCGGCCGCGCAGGCGCTCCTCATAAAGATTGCCCCAGGCGGACTTGGCATCGTCCACCTCGGAGGCGTCGGCCTGGTAACCTCTCACCATCCAGCCGTCGCCGGGAAGCTGCTCGCTGCGAAACTGAATCCCGCTGTTGTGATTCCGGAGCTTGATATCGGCTTTCAGGATGAAGTTCGGGACGCCTTTGTGGATGAGGAAGGTGTTCACCTTGAAGGGATGGCCATCGCTGGAGCCGACGATCGCGCCGTTCTCGACCGACCAGCGGATCGGATCGCCCTCCCATCCGTCAAGATTTTTGCCGTTAAAGAGAAGCGTGAAGCCCTCTTTCTTTTCCTGCGGCGTAAGCGTGTTGTCCGCGGCGAACAGCATTGCCGGGAACAGAAGCAGGCAAAGCGAACGAAGCATGTTAGTCCTCCTCCGAAAACGTGGCCAGATCCCTGACCATTTCCAGATCGCGAAACGTGAAGTCGGTGGGATGATATTCGGCGGTGATGAAGCCTTCGTATTTCAGATCGTAGATGGCGCGGAATACGTTGCGAAAATTAATCTCGCCGGTGCCCGGCTCGTGGCGGCCCGGGACGTCGGCAAAATGATACTGCCCTACTTCGGCAAAGCTGTCGCGAATGCGCTGAATAATATTCCCCTGCATCACCTGCACATGATAAATATCAAGCAGGAGCTTGACGTGCGGGCTGGCCACGCGGCGAACCATCTCCACGCCGTCCTCCACGGTGTTCAGGAAATAGCCGGGATGGTCGACGGTGGAGTTGAGCAACTCCACAATGGCGGTCATCCCGTTTGCTTCCAGAATCGGAACAGCGGCCTGTAGAGTGGCGACGCAGTTGGCCATTTGAATTTCGCGCGGCACGCCGGGCAAACTGTTGCCCGTTAGAACTTCGAGGCGCGTGCAATCGACGGCGTGGGCCGCGGCCACGCACTGCCTCAACTCGTCTAAGAAACCAAAACGATCCTCCGGGGCCACCAGACCGCAGCCGGGCGCGTCCACGTCCGGCTTCTTGTTCACCACCAGAACGCCCGCGCCCAGCCCGAACTCCTTGAGCAGCGTTTTGTATTCGGCGAACAGGGCGGCGTCGCGCCAGTCGAAGTTGTCGCAGGTGTCGAAGCCGATTTTCGCGATTCGCTCCAGGCTTTCTTGGACGGGAACGTCGCCGAAGTTTCTGGCGGCCACGGAAAGTCCCAGCCGGTTTCGAGTCCGCGGCGGATTCAGTGTCATGGTTGCGTGATCGCGCATGGCTTCTCCTCGGTCATTCGAAGTGTCCTCGGCTCGTGCTGCAATTCGACACAAGGTAAATCGTCCAGATCCTTTACCGAGTGCAGGACTGCCGAGCCGCCATGCGTAGCATGCGGATTCTTCTCAGATTCAAGCAATCCGCATGCTACGCATGGCGGCTCAGAAGTGTTGCAAGTGGCCCATCGCCGGGAAACCGTTAGCATCCCCTCCATTACTGTCGGGGCTCGGAAAGAAACCCGAACACTACCGAGCCCCGACAGTAATGGAGGGGGCATGCTAACGGACTCGCAGATACAAGTCACTCGGTGATCCCCAGTCCCGCGCCATCCAGGCCGTCGGTTCGAAATTGCCCTTGCCGCGGATGGAAGACGCCCGGAAATCTCGCGGCCCACGGCTCATTTGCGGCGGGCACGTACTGGCGCGCGTTGCTCTCGACGGCGGTGATGGGAGGAATGTGCGCCGCCAGTCCCACCGATTCGAGCAGCGATGCGCCGGGGCAGGTCAGATCCTGGACGCAGGTAAACATTTTGAATTTCTGCGCCGCGGCGGCCATCAGCAGCGCGTTCGATTGTCCTTTGCAGGCCTTCAGCGCGACGCCTGAATAACCCAATTCCTGCGCGGACAGCAGACTCGCGTAATCGACTAGCGATTCATCGATCACCACCGGCTTGATTTTCGCTACCTCATGCATGTCCGGTGTCCCGGGCGCATCCAGATTACGGTTCGTCGGCTGCTCCACGTATTCGATCCGCGAGAACGCGCGAGGACCGCTTTCCTGGACACGGGCGAAACAATCGAGCACGTATTCGGCGTCCTGGCAGCGCTCGTTGAAGTCGAGCGAGTAGCGCCAGTCGGCGGCGGGTTCCAATGTTTCCAGGACTCTATCGACGGAAAGCACGCGGTTCACATCCCAACCCAGGTTACTGCCGTCGAGCTTGATCTTGATGTGATCGACGCCGTCGGCGCGCACCCAATCCTCCAAGGTTTCGGGCAGGCCATCGCCGATTCTGGTTTGAAGATCGGCATCGGTAAGAGGATCCAGCGCGCCGACCAGATGATAGACGTACAGGCACGGCTTCGCGACCTCCGCGACGTATTGATTCAGATATTCGCCGGCGAATCGGGAGTCCAGGTAGCGGCTTAAATCGTGAGCGGCGAATTCGGGGCCGTAGGTGCGATAGCAGCTCAAGCCGAGCAGTTTTCCGAAAGCATCGTGGATTGCCGCGTCGAAGGGGCTGGCGACGACGAGGGTCGCGAGCGCAGGGATAGGCGTGCCTTCGACGGGCATGGATTTCGCGGCGTCCAGATATTGGGGTTCCAGGCGATGACTGAGCTCGATGGGGTCGGCGGCTTCAGAAAGATCCTCGGTGATCGCGGCGAATTTTACCGCCAGCGCCTTCATTGCGGCCAGAGTCTGATCGTACGTGAGGGTCGCCGACGGAAAAGACCACACGTTGCCCAGTGTCATCGACCCAAAACCCTGGGACCGCCGCCCGTCGCTCGACTCCACGCAGACACTCACATTCAGGAGCGTCACACGGTCCACGACCGTGGCGCGGAATTTCATGGGGGCGCGATAGTGAAAGTCCTCAAACGAGACTGCGGCCTCTTTTATCTTGACGCTGGTCATTGGATGTCAGAAGTGGAACCGAAGGGCAAATTCCATGATTCTGGGATCGGCGGCGGCGGTCACCTGGCCGAATGTACCCGCGCCGAAATTGGTGGAGACGGTGGTGAAGTTGGTGTGATTGAAAATGTTGAAGACCTCGGCGCGGAATTCCACACCCATTTTTTCGCGGATGGGGAAGGTCTTTTGCAGCGTCAGGTCGAAGTTGATCAGTCCAGGTCCGCGAATCGAGCCCGTCCCGGCGTTGCCGAAGTATCCGGCGGCGGGGGCGGTGAAGGCGGCCGTGTTAAACCACTCCGACACCTTCTTCGGTCCCACGATCGCCTGGCCGGTCAGGTTCGGCCGCGCCGCGTTGCCCTGGCTCGGGATGCTTAACCCCGGGGTCAGCGAATATCCGTCGCGCACGGTGGTAATGTCGGAAAGCTGCCATCCTCCGAGTGCCGTCCCTTTCCATCCTTTCGCGTGCTGGAGCCACGGAAGGCTATAGATCGCGCTGGCCGTGAAGACCTGCGGCACGTTGAGCGGCGTGCTTCCGTAAAATTCCTTGGGATTGTAATAGTTGGTGACCGTCTGGTCGGACAGCCCGTGTGACCACGTGTAAGCCAGCGAAAGGAAGAGGTTCTTTCCCACCGGATGCCTGGCGCTCAACTCCAGCGCGGTCCAGTTGGAATTGACGATGGTGTTCAGATTGTTGATTGGACCATATCCGTAGTAGGCGCCGTAGATCGACGCTAGAACGCTTCCCGTATTGATGATGGGATTGAAATTGTACGGAGCGTCCGGCAGGGGCTGATTGATGTTGAAGGTCGCGGGAAGATGGCGCGCCTGATCGCCCGCAACCGCGGCCGTCGCGATCCAATTGCCTGCGAACTGATGCTGGAGACTCAGGCTGTAAGACTGAATCTGCGACGCTTCGATATTGAAGTCGGCGGCGGAAATGGTCTGCGCGCTGAGCTTGACGGAACCGCTGCTTCCGGGACTCGGAAACGACGGATTGACCAGATTCACAGATTGAATGATGGGAGGATTCACGGCGCAATTATAGGAGCAGTCCTGCCCGGTGAAAACCCGCGTATAGGCGATGCCATATCCGCCGCGCAGCGAAGTTCTCCCATTTCCAAACACGTCCCAGGCAAAGCCGAATTGTGGCGCATAATACCACTGGTGGCTGGTTGACCAGTTATTGGGAATGCCATTGACTCCGTCAATCACCAGGCCATTGGCGGGGTTGTAATTCGGCGTCAGCGTCAGCGTTCCATTGTTGTTCACGATGGGGGCTTGAGAGAGCTGATACTTGGTCGGATCGAAATTCGCCTCGAATCCGGTTTGCGGATGCGGCAGAGGCATAAAGCTGACGCGCAGCCCGGCGGTGATCGAAAGATGGCGGGTGACCTGGTAGCGGTCTTCTATGTAGGGCGAAACGCTGGCCGCATGGATGTAGGCGCGCACCGTGGTGCTGATTTGCGTGAAGGTCGCCGCGTCGCCCAACAGGAAATCGGCGAGAGCGTTTCCGGTGGCGGTGCCGGTGAACGTCCACTGGCCGTTGGACGCGGTGGACGGGATTTGCCGCTTGGTGTTGAAGACCTGGGTGAAGCCGGCGGAAATGTAATGCTTGCCCTTCAGCCAGCTCCAGTCGTCGGTAAAGGTATCGTCCAGATCGCTGGCGTCGCGGGGAACGGCCGCGGCGATGCCCTGGGCCGAATAGCCTTGAGAGAGAGTCACCAGCGGAAGGCGATTGGACAGCGATCCATCGAACGGCAGCGTTTCCGAAAATCCTGGAACCTGATCCACCTGCCATGTGCCGATCAAGGTGTGGTTGACGGTAAACCGGTTCATGGCCAGCGTCGCTGTGTTGACCATGCTGGGCGAGATTACCGCGTTGAACTGGACCTGCGCCACCTGATTGAACGTGAGGTCGTTGCGGCGGTCGACGGGAAACGGCGAGTTGCTATCTGGCTCGGAACTTTGCAGCGCTTGCTGGCTTTCGTCGAAGAACTCGCCGGTAAGACGGAATTTAGAGTTGAAGTTGTGGTCGACCTTGAATTCGTCGTCCCGCTGGGTGAGAACGTTCGGTGTCTGGTTGAGATAGTTATTGAAGCCGTTCGCGGCATTGTTCGGCAGCGGATAGAGCGCGTTGATGAAGGCCAGCGTGTTCGGATTCAGCCGGGCGGAAGGAATCTGGTACGCGCCGGAGGAATTCTGCGGGAACGGCAGCCCGGTGAGCGGGTCTTTGATGCTGGTGGTGAAAATCCCGTTGCGCTGGTCCGAAGTCGGCGTCGCGCCCTGGATCACGGACCCGGCTCGTGAGTTCACCCACTGGCCGCTGGCGAAGAAAAAAGTCTTCTTGTCTCCGTGATAGAACGGAGCCGGTACCGGGCCGCCGAGGGTATAGCCCCAGATGTTCTGTTTCAATGTGGGCACGCCGGTGCTGAAGAAATTCCGCGCATTGAGGTCGTTGTTCCTGAAATATTCGAACAGACTGCCGTGGTACTGCGCGCTGCCGCTCTTGGTCTGAATCAGGACCACGGAGGCTCCCAGCAGGCTGTACTTGGCCTCGTAGTTGTCTTGCAGAACGCGCACCTCCTCGATGGTGTCCGGATTCGGCGTGATGGCGGTCGACCCCATGCTGCCGGTATTCTCGTTCCAGACGCCGTCCAGCGCGTAGAACGTAGTGGTGGTGGGCAGGCCGCCGACCACCATGACGTTGGACGTGCCGTAGCCGCCGGTGCCGAGCGCCGAACCCGCGCTCTGATTCACCACGCCAGGCATTAACGCCGACAGGGCCTGGTAATTCCGCCCGTTCAAGGGCAGCGCGCCGGTTTGCTCGCCGGATACCTGGCTGGACACTTCGCTAGACGTGGTCTGCACCTCGGTGCCGGACGCTTCGACGGATACTTGGGTCGTGACGTCGCCCACCTGCAACTTGGCGTTGATCGCGACCGGGGTCGCCGGATGGAGTGCGATTCGCGATTCCTGGTACGTCTGGAATCCCTGCTTGGCAATCGTGACGGTGTAGTCGCCGGGAGGCAGGCCGCTGATCACGAAGGTGCCGTCCCCATTGGTCTGCACTGTCGATCTTACCTGGGTCGCCGTGTTCAACGCCGTGACGGTCGCGCCCGCGACCAAGGCTCCGGAGATATCTGTCACGGTTCCGTTCAGTTGCGACGAGGTCGAGAGCTGTGCCCGTGCCGAGGCAGCCAGCAGCAATGCGATCAGGATATTTCTAAACGTCATGGTTTCCGCGTCCCCTACGAAGATCGGTTACGCGAGAATCCTAACATCGAACGCGGCGGCCGCCACGTTACGTTACGGTAACTTCGCAGTCTGTTACCGCGCTGGTAAGCCGTTGTCCGGGCTCCAGTGTCACTGAACCGCCATGCGTGAGCATGCGGGCGAACGCGAATAGGCGCCCTCTGTCCGCATGCTCACGCATGGCGGTTCGAAGACGAAACGGAGCGATTTTCGCTCCCCGGCCCGGTAACTCGCGCAGAATCAGTTTTTGCGTGTCAAACTCGCCAAAATCGGCGCGCCGGACGAGCCTCCGCCGACCCGCAGTAGCGGAAACTTCGGAAATCGCGTTTAAACGCGCTCCAGGGGGCAGGAAACGGAAATCGCGTCTGAGACGTGGCGTCCAGCCCCATGCGTCAGCTTGGGGTTATTGCACCAATGGTAGAATATTGGCGGTCACACAGTTACCAACCGGAAGCCCGCTCGAGCACCTATGATTGCTGTTCATGAAAATGCGGCTGGACTCCCCGAAGGCGTCACCGAACCGGCGGTTTTGGCCCAGTTGGAGAAGATTCTCGCGAGCGCTACGTTCGTGAATTCAGGCCGCTTGAGCCGCTTCCTGCGATACGCCGTGGAGGGCGCGGCGCGCGGCCGGACGGCCCAGTTGAAAGAGTACGCGGTGGCCCTTGCGGTGTTCGATAAACGCGAGTCCTTCGATCCGCGCTACGACCCGATCGTACGAGTGGAAGCAGGCCGCCTGCGAACCCGGTTAAAACACTATTACGAGACGGAGGGCCAGCACGATCCTCTCCTGGTGGATCTGCCGAAGGGCAGCTATGTGCCGCGGTTTACAACGCACCAGGGAAAGAACGTGGAAGCACCGGCCGTGCCGTACAGCCTGAATTCCATCGCCGTGCTGCCCTTCGCCGATCATAGTCCGGATCGCAATCAGGAATATTTTTGCGATGGCATGACCGAAGAGCTGATTAACGCTCTCACGAAATTGCCCGGGCTGCAGGTGTCGGCGTGGACTTCCGCGCTGCGATTGCGCGGCCAGACCGACGATATTTTGAAGATTTCCCTGCAACTGAAGGTGGGTGCGGTGGTCGCGGGCAGTGTGCGAAAGGCCGGCGACCGGCTGCGGATCACGGTTCAGTTGATCGGCGCCCCCGACGGCCGCTACCTGTGGTCTGAAATTTACGATCGCGAATTGAAAGACGTTTTTTCCATTCAGGAGGAGATTTCGCAGGCCATCGTCGCGAAGTTGAAAGTGCGCATCGCGGAGAAGCATCTGGTCCGCCGCTACACCGAAAACTTCGATGCCTACAATTTGTATTTGAAGGGCCGGTATCACTGGAATCAGCGATCGGAGCGCAGCCTGAAGAAGGGGATTGGGTATTTCGAGCAGGCCATCGCGCTCGATCCACAGTACGCGCCGGCGTATTCCGGGCTCGCGGATTCTTACTCGCTGCTCGGCAATTATGGAGTCCTGCCGGCGAAGAACGTCAAGGCGAAAGCGCTGACGGCCGCGCTGAAGGCGGTGGAAATCGATTCGACGCTGGCCGAGGCTCATACCGCGCTGGGTCATGTGAAGGCGACCTATTGTTGGGATTGGCCGGGAGCGAAGCAGGAGTATCAGACGGCGATTTCGCTCAATGCCGCCTATCCGACTGTGCATCACTGGTATGCGATCACGTATCTGGCTCCTTTGGGGATGCTGGACGCGGCGCTGGCGGAGATGGAGAAAGCCGAGGAACTAAATCCTGTCTCGGTGAGCATCAAACGGGATCTGGCAGTGATTTTTTACTATAGCCGCCAGTATGAGGAAGCGGCGGAGCACTGCCATGGCGCGATCGAACTGGATCCCAATTTTCATGGCGCGTATTGGGCCCTGGGCTTGGCTTATGAAGGTCTTTCGCTTTATCCGGAAGCGGTCGCGGCTTTCGAAAAGGGGCTGGCGCTGTCGCCCGACACGCCGCGGCTGTGGGGAAGCCTCGGGCATGCATTTGCCGCGTGGGGAAAAGATGCGGAAGCGAAAGGTGTTCTTGAGCGGTTGAACCGTTTGTCGGCGAGTAGCTATGTTTCGCCGTTCGACTTCGCTCTGGTGCATCTGGGATTGGGAGATTTAGAGGCGAGCTTCATGTGGCTGGAGTTGGCTTACAAGTCCCGCTCGTATGAACTCGTATCGGCAAGGGTCGATCCCAAGTTCGACGCGGTTCAATCCGATGCCCGGTTTTCGAAGCTGCTGAAGCGGCTCGGGTTATAAAACCCATCGCTGGCCGGGCGAGATCGCACCCCTCAAAAATGGCCAATACCCGGCGAAACCGCCTCTCAAAGGTTCCAAGCGCAATGCCCGCTCCGATAGAACGATAGCCGCCCGTCCTCGCTTACTTTCAGGACATTTCCAAACTGCGAAGCCGCAATCGCCGCAGCCGTGCGGCTGCCCTCTACAACTTCGTCCGGCGTGACGGCCACCGGACTGTGCCGGAGAATTGCACCGAACGCCAGCAGGTTCCCGTCGCGGTCGAGCACGATGCTCCCATCGATGCGCGCAATCGTTTCGAGGACGGGCTGCGAAATCTCCGTCACTCGCTGGCTGCGCAACAGATAGTGAAGCGGATTCTTCGATCCGGTCTTCGCCGGGTCGCGTTGCTGATGAAGCAGATCGTGGTCGCTCAGGAGTTCGCGCGCTCTACGCCGATCGTCGAGGATGACGAACAATCCTCCACGCCGTTCCTCCGCGAGGTTGAGCGCGACTGAAAACAACCGGTACGCCAGCTCCTTGTTCCCCACCGCCTCTTCCCAGATTTGATATTTCTCGACGGCATCCGTCAAATGCCAGCGCCCATCGAGGAAGGTGAATACCTGCGCACCGTCCGCGAAAATCTTGATCTCTCCGTTCGGGGTCAGGACAAGGCAGACGTGCCCTCCGCACAGCGTCGCGCGGTTGTGCGCCTCGTAGCGCCGGGCGCTGGGCACGGGCAGTGGGAGTTCGGCGAACGGCCGCGCCCACTCCGCGATGTCCACCAGTTCAACCATCAGGCCTTCCCGATCCACCAACGCCACGGTGCGCAATCCGTCGCAGATTCGATGAAAGCTTCGAATCGACGTCAACTCGCTCGAATAGGGTAACGCTCCCGTGGGCTGCGGCGGCAACGAGTGGCAAGCATCCGGCTGAAATCCGAACAGCAGAGCGCCCGTCGAAATTCTGCGGTCTTCGTAGGTGCTCAGGGCGCTGATTCGCAGCACCTCGATCGCCCCGGAAACTCGATCTACGACTTTGGCCATCTTCGCCGCACCGGCAAAAACATACGGATCGAGAAAACCAGAAACGTAGTGGTCTTCCGGCAAACCGCTAAAGATCTCCGAACTTCGCGCCACCACTTCGGCGTTGAACAGCAAGTGGTATCTCGTCGAGAGCACCTTCCCGATACTCTTCAGTAGCTTGTGCTCGTGTTCGGTGAAGTCTTTGCCCTGATTGACGAGAGAATACTTCACGCCGAGCCACTCCAGATCCACTCCCCCGATCCGCACGTGCGAATGCAGTTGAGGTTTTCTATCCTCGGTTCGTCCAACGTTGGTGAGTTCGCTCGACGGCAGGAAATATTGAATGCCGCGGGTGAGCAGTTCCTCGTAGTAGCGATCGATGAAGGGTCGATGTGGTTCGGTCGGGAGAGAACTCGCCAAGGTATTCTCCGTGCCGCTCAACTCACTATCATCTCATCAACGCAGACCCCCGGTCTTCGAAAGTCCGCCACGCGCGCAGGGACGTCCTCAGAGTTTGGGGACGGACAGGATCTCGAGCACTCGGAAATCGTCGTCTTCAGGCGTTCGGGTGAAGGTGACTTTGGCCTTGATTCGCGCCAGCGGGGAGAAATGTTCGAGCCGGTCCTTTGGTGCGCGTGCGACATAGTCTTGTAGTTCTTCCCAACCTTTCATTCGGGCAAGATAGAGGGTGATGCTGAGCATGCGCCTGGGACGCATGTCCGGAGGGTAGGTGGGCAAGTGCGCCAGATCCACCGCCAGGTTCCGGCACGTGGAGACGTTCTTGGTCGTGGTGCGAATACAAAAATCCATGGAGGCGCATTGCACGTGGGTTTTCCCAAGGCAGTATTTTTCGAGCGGCTCGGGAATCCAGACAAGTTGGATGGCGCCGGGAGTGCTTTTGCCTCCCGGCAGTTGCACGAAGAGAGACGCCTCCAGTTCGAGGCTGCTTTCGCCCGCGCGGCGAGGGGTCTGGGCCAGGGCGACTGCGGAGAGCACGGCGGCGGCAACCAGTTTCCGGGGCAAATGAAGAAATTTCATGGTTCGATTATCGCCAAACATTGAACAGTTCGACGGTGACCGGATCGGCGAGATCCTGGCCGCCGCCGGTTGGACCAATCCGGGGTATGAAGCGAACGCTCGCGCAAACCGTCCGGTCTCTATTAAAGCTCGGCTATCATAGGACTTCCGATTTCAATCCGAATTTTGGCAATCCACAAACTGTGGCATTGGAGTTTTATGAAGATTCACCTCCGGCACTCTCTCCACATTCTCGCCATCGCAGCGCTTTTTTGTCCGTTACTGGCTGCTCCGCTTGACGATGCAACGCGTCGCTTGGCGCACGACATCTTCCAACAGCTCATCGAAATTAACACGACCGACTCGGTCGGCAGCACGACGGTGGCGGCCGACGCCATGGCGAAGCGGTTCATTGAGGCGGCCTTTGCGCCGGAGGACGTGAGGGTTCTGGGTCCGAATGACCGTAAGGGCAACCTCGTGGTGCGGCTTCATGGAAGTGGGGGTACGCGCAAGCCGATCCTGATCATCGGGCATCTGGACGTGGTGGAGGCACGACGCGAGGATTGGACCACCGATCCTTTCAAGTTCGTCGAGAAGGACGGCTATTTCTATGGCCGCGGAACACAGGACATGAAGGTGAACGATGCCATCCTGATCACTACTTTCATCCGGTTCCATCGCGAAAATTATCGCCCCGATCGAGATCTTATTCTTGCTTTAACAGCCGACGAGGAGGGTGGCAAGTCGAATGGCGTCAACTGGCTGCTGAAGAATCATCGCGATCTGATTGCCGCCGAGTTTGTGCTCAACGCCGATGCGGGCGGAGTGACCACCGTCAAGGGGAAGCCTGTGAACGTTGACGTCGAGGCCAGCGAAAAGCTTTATGCCGATTTTCAAGTGACCGCGACAAACACAGGCGGTCACAGTTCGCTGCCCGTTCCGGATAATGCGATTTATCACGTCGCCGACGCTCTGGGGCGCCTGGAACGGTCGCCTTTTCCGTTCGAGCTGAATGCGGTGACCCGCACCTATTTCGAACGGCGGGCTTCGCTTGAGACTGGCCAGAGGTCGGCCGATATGAAGGCAATTCTTACGACACCCCCCGACGCCGCGGCGGTCGCGCGCTTGTCCTCGGATGCCCGGTACAACTCCACCATGCGCACCACTTGCATCGCCACGATGATGAGCGCCGGACACGCGCCCAACGCGCTGCCGCAACTCGCCAAGGCGAACGTCAACTGCCGAATCCTGCCGGGGCATTCCGCCGAACAGATACGGCTCGAACTGGTTCGGATCTTTGCCGATTCCAAGATCGTCGTCCGATACGTGGACGATGCCGGAAACCTATATGACCGGACGCCCGAGAAGAACGCATTCCCTCCTATTCTGCCTCCGGAAGAGATCCTGAAGCCTCTGGCGCGGATCGCCGATGAGATGTGGAATGGAGTACCCGTGATCCCCGACATGGAGACCGGAGCGTCCGATAGCATTTACACCATTGCCGCCGGCCTGCCGAGTTATGGCGTCAACGGAGTGGCCATCGACCAGGACGATATTCGTGCGCATGGCAAGGATGAACGGGTGCGAGTGAGTTCTTACTACGATGGCGTCGAGTTTTATTATCGATACCTGAAGGCGCTGACATCGGCGAGATGAGGAGACTCCGGGCCGAGATGGAGCCTCTGGAGGGCACAACGCTGGTTCAACCTCGGCGCATCATGCCGCAAATGCCCGTCGGGGGTCCACTCCAAGAGCCGCGCGCTAGTGTGGTGCGTCTGTCATTTCGACCTGGTGGGGCCGCCAATCATGGCGGCGCGTTGGCGTTCCCGCCGACGCTGGTGAACTTACCGGGGAGCAGCCTTGAAAGGGCGGCTGCCGCCAGAATTGGCGGCCCCACAAGAACTCTGACGCACTCCACTAGGACAGACAACTGTTCGAGCACGGGGCCCATTCGGCGCCATCGCGCCGACCGTGGTTCAGCGGCGACCCTTTGAGGCCACCTCGTCTTCGAGATACAGATCCAGATGGGACTGCACGCGGCGGAGCGCTTCGTCGTTCCGCTGGAGGCGGCTGATCATGAGCGCCCCTTCGAGCGCCGCCACGATCACCATCGCTACCGCTTTGGGATCAATCCCGGGGCGTGTCTCCCCACGTTGCCGGGCTTCTTCCAGGATCGCCTGCAAATGGCTCAGCCATGCTCGAAGCGCCTTCGCTACTCGAGTCCGGAGGACCGGATTTCCGTCGTCAGCATCAATTGCGGTATTCAAAACAGGACATCCTCCGGCAACGGGAGCCTTATAATTGACGAAGTTTGCGATCAGCCGCCGAAGCTTGTCGATTCCATTCGCTTTCTCATCCACATGTAGAAGCCGGGCGCGCCAGGCGGCATCCCACGTAAAGTCGAACGCCTCCGCGGCGAGTTCTTCTTTGCTCGAGAAGTGACGGTATATGCCGCCCTTCTTCAGGCCCGTGGCCTCCATCAGATCGTTGAGCGAACTGCCCTCATAACCTCTTTGATTGAAGATCGGGGCGGCCGCCGCAATGATTTTCTTCCGCGTTTGTTCGCCTTTGGTCATAATCGGTTCGCACCCAAAACGGGACCGAGCGGTCCTTTCTAATAGTACCGCGGCGTTTTCATGGATGCGTAACGAGACCGAACGGTCTCATAAAAAAGAATGGAGAACTTTGCGACCGGATGGTCTCATCGGCATCCAAGTTCGCAGAAGGCAGGTTGAAAATGTCAAGGATGGATTTGGCGGGTGCGTTTCTGTTGGCGGCGGGATGGGTTGCGTCCGCGCAGACCCCTGGCCCCCAAGGGTATTCGATCGTTACGCCGCGCCCGATTAGTCCGGCGGAGGGGACGACGAATCCAAGCGCGCAGGCCACGCAGGCTCAAAATCCGTACCTTGGGAGCGTACCTTCGAAGAACACAGGCGTCAGAATCCGGATCTCGCTGAAGGATGCGATCGAGCGCGGACTTCGCTTCAACCTCGGGCTGATCGAAACCAATCAGGCAAGCGCGGACGTTCGCGCTCAGCGCCTTCAGACGCTCTCGACACTGCTTCCGCAGTTGTCGGCGGACGCACGCCAGGGTTACGAAAACCTCAGCTACAAGGAGATTGGACTCAAGCTGCCGCCAATACCCGGATTGCCCGCGCTCCCCACAACCAGCGGCGCATTCGGATACCAGGATGCGCGCGTCAGCCTGACGCAGTCCCTTTATAACTCCGAGCTTCGAAATCGGTACCGCGCACGCAAAAGCGAGGAACGGGCGTCAATGCTCAGCATCCAGGATTCGCGGGATGTAGTTGTTTTCGCGGCCGGAACCGCGTACATGCAAGTGATCGCCAGCGCCGCCCGAGTCGAAACCGCAAAGGCGCAGCTCGCTTCGGCAGTCGAACTGGACAAACAAACGGCCAACCGGGTCAAGGACGAGGTCTCCCCTGAGATCGACGCTATCCGGTCGGAGGTGGAGCGGCAATCGAGCGGACAGCGCTTGACGAACGCAGCCAATCAACTTCAGAAGGACAAGCTGACCCTTGCCCGGATCATCGGACTGGCTATCGATCAGGATTTCGAATTGAGCGATGCTCTGACGTACCACCCGCTATCTGGAATTACAAGTGAGACCGCAACGGAGGAAGCGCTGCGATCGCGGTCCGACCTCCGAAGCGCCGAAGCGAGCGTACAAGCCGCGGCGTTGACCGTCCGCGCTCAACAGGCGCAGCGCATGCCCGTCGTTTCCCTGAGGGCGGATTATGGGGGCGCGGGGGCGAACAGCGGAAATTTCAGCCAGGTGTATACGGTAAGCGGCAATATTTCCGTGCCCATCTATACGGGCGGCCGCATCCACGCCGACATCGAGCGGGCACGGGCGGAGATGGCTCGCCGGCAGGCCGAGTACGAGGACTTGAAGGGACGCGTGGCTTACGACGTGCGCATCGCCTGGCTGGACCTGAGCGCGTCGGATTCAAGCGCCAAGGTCGCCGGGCGTAATCAATCGCTGGCGGAACGGGCGCTGGTACAGTCGCAGGATCGATACGCGAGCGGGGTCACCAACTATCTCGAAGTTGTGCAAGCCCAGGAAGCGGTGGCGGCAGCCGGCGAGAACTACATCGAGAGCCTGTTCTCGTACAACGTCGCGATGATTTCTCTTGCCCGCGCTATTGGCGGTGCGGAAACAAAGCTCTCGGAGCTGTTAGGGGATAAATGAACATGGCACGAACGATAGAAACGGAAGTGGTGGACGTGGAGAACACAGCGCAGCTTGAAGAGCACGTCGGCCCGAAGCCAGAACCTGGACGCAAGGTCTCTCGCAAGAGCCTTTCGCGATGGGCCTCCTTTTTTGTTTTGGTCATCGCCGCCGCGGCTGCTTCTGGTTGGTGGATGAATTCGCTCAACTACGAGTCCACCGACGACGCCCAGGTTGAAGGGCACCTGGACCTGGTCAGCGCACGCATCAGCGGAACGGTGACCTATATCAATCCGCAAATCGAGAATAACCAGTTTGTCGAGGCGGGAACTCTGCTGATGGAGCTCGATCCGCGGGACTACGCTGCCGAACTCGAGCACGCCAAGGCGAATCTTGACACGCGTTCGGCGGAAGCGCGCTCCGCCCAGGTCACCGTGCCGATTATAGATGCGAATGCCTATGGCCAGCTCCATTCCGCGGAGGCCGCGAAAGAAGAAGCGCTGGCGGGCGTGCAGGCCGGGATGGCGAGCCTGGCCGCGGCGCAACACAAGTTGCAACAGGACGAAGCCCTCTACGCGCGGGCCGAACGAGACCGTGTCCGGTACAAGGCCCTGGTCGAAAAACACGAGATCTCGCGCTCCGATTATGACGCGCGGGAGACGGAGGCGGCCGCGACGTCTCAGGCAGTGGAGGCCGATCGCGCGACGGTCACGGAGAAGGAACAAAACATTTCCCAAACGCGCAGCCTGGTCGCCCAACGGGAGGCACAGATCGAGGCCGCCCGCATCGCCCCGCAACAGGTTGCCGACGCGCGTCACCGGTCGGAATCGGCCGGCGGACATGTGGAGCAAGCTCGTGCCGACTTGCACACCGCCCAGCTAAATCTCAGCTACACGAAGATCTGCGCCCCGGTCGGCGGCGTGATCGGACGAAAAACGGTCGAGATCGGCCATCGCGTCCAACCTGGACAGAGCCTCCTCGCGATCATCCCTTTGAACGATATCTGGATCACTGCCAATTTCAAGGAAACCCAGCTGAAACGGATGAAGCCCGGCCAATCGGTCACCCTTCGAGTCGACACCTTTGGACGGGATTACAAGGGCAAAGTGGAGAGCCTTCCGGGCGCCGCGGGTCCGCTCTTCAGCCTGTTTCCTCCGGAAAATGCCACCGGGAACTATGTGAAGGTGGTGCAGCGATTCCCGGTTCGGATCCGGCTGGACAAGGACCAGGACGCGGAGCACATGTTGCGGCCGGGCATGTCCGTTGAGCCCACAGTGGATCTTCACTGAGAGATTGCCATGCCGAACAGAATCAGCCCGCCGTTAATCAACCCATGGTTCATCGCGGTCACCGTAACGCTGGCGACGTTTATGGAACTGCTCGACACGTCGATTGCAAACGTTGCCTTGCCGTACATCGGCGGCGGCCTCGGCCGAAGCTACGACGAGGTGACTTGGATTCTCACCACGTACCTCGTCGCGAACGCGGTGATTTTGCCGATGTCCGCCTGGTTAAGCCGCGTTTTTGGGAGAAAGACATATTATCTCGGGTGCGTGGCGCTGTTTACGCTCACTTCACTTTTCTGTGGACTGGCGCCGAGCCTCGGAATCATGCTCTCGAGCCGTGTGCTACAAGGCATTGCGGGCGGGGGGCTGGCACCGGTATCGCAGGCGATCCTGGTCGACACGTTCCCTCCGGCCAAGCGTGCGTCCGCCTTCGCGCTGTACACCATCGTGATCGTGACAGCCCCGGCGGTCGGGCCGGTCCTCGGCGGCTGGATTACGGACAACTACAGTTGGCGATGGATATTCTTCATCAATATTCCAATCGGCTTCCTGTCGTTATTCCTCAGCAGCAAGCTCCTGAAGGATCCCCCGGCGTTTGAGCGGGAGCGAGCCTCGGTGCGAACCAATGGCAAACTTAGTATCGACGGTGTTGGGATCGCGCTGATCGCCTTGGCATCGGCGGCGCTGGAGGTGGCACTGGACCGCGGGCAGATCGAGGACTGGTTTGGGAGTTCCTTCATTTCTTGGACGCTTGCGATCGGAGTCATTGGCTGGATAGCGACGGTCGTATGGGAATTACGGGTGAAGGAACCCATCATCGAGTTCCGCCTGCTTCGGAGCCGCAACTTCGCGATCGCGAGCGCCCTCTTCTGCATTTTTGGGTTTGGGCTCTTCGGAAGCACCACGCTGATACCGCAAATCCTGCAATCGCTCTACGGATATCGTGGCCTGGACGCCGGACTTGTATTGGGGCCGGGCGCCCTGGTCATCACATTTTTCGCGCCCGTCGCGGCGCAATTGATCCAGAGGCAAATCGTAACTGCCCGTACGCTGCTTGCGGGCAGCATGATGACCGTTGGCGCCTCCATGTGGTATTACAGCACCTTCAATCTGGCGACCGATTACTCCCACTATGCTCTGGCCAGGGCTCTTCAAGGGCTCGGGTATGGCTTCTTCTTCGTGCCTGTCAGCGTGCTTGCCTATTCGCAGTTGAGGCCGGACCAGAACAACAGGGCCTCCAGTCTCACCAACCTTTTTCGAAACTGGGGGGGTAGCTTTGGTATCGCGTTCATCACCACGGCGACGGAACGGCGGCGCCAGTTTCATCAGACGAATCTCGGTTCGACCATCGGCGCGACCTCTCAGCAGCTAGGCGAGAGGATTACCGCGCTGACGAACTATCTCGTTTCGAAAGGTTTTTCCGGTCCGGACGCGAGCGCCGCCGCACAGGGCCACCTGTTCGAACAGCTGCAGCGTCAAGTGAGCCTCCTATCGTTCATGGATTGCTTCAGGGTTATTGCATTTCTGACGCTGGCCGCGGTCCCTTTGTTGTTTTTCGTCCAGCGTTTCAAGGCGGCCGGAAAAGCGCCCGCGGCTCATTAAAGCGCCTAAAATGGTCGCGGCTCCGGCGTCAGGAGAGCAGCAACTCCAGATCTTCGCGCTTCAGATCGCGAATAATGCTGTTGTCTCCACCCAGGATGGCGTCCGCCAGATCGCGTTTGGTCTTCTGCAAGTCCAACACCTTTTCTTCGACCGTGTCGCGCGCGATCAACCGGTACGCGAATACGGGCCTCGTCTGGCCGATGCGGTGCACGCGATCCACGGCCTGCGCCTCCACCGCCGGATTCCACCAAGGGTCCAAGAGGAACACATATTCCGCGGCGGTAAGGTTCAGACCCAGGCCACCGGCCTTCAGGCTGATCAGGAACACCGCGCATTGCTTGTCGTTCTGAAAGGCGTCGACATGTGCCTGCCGGTTGCGGGTTGCGCCGTCCAGGTACTCGTACTTGACGCCGGCCAAGTCCAGTCTCTGGCGCACAATCGCCAGCAGACTGGTGAACTGCGAGAACACCAGTGCCTGGTGCCCTTCCTCCCGCAGATCGGCCAACTGCTCCAAGAGCAGGTCCAACTTCGCGCTCGGATCGCCCACCCGTTTGACGTCGAGTAATCCCGGATGGCACGCGGCTTGCCTTAGCCGGAGCAGCGCTTCGAGGACGTGCATCTTCGACCGGCCGAGGCCTTGCTGCTTTACTCGCTTGAGCAACGACTCGCGATAGTGCTGCCGCAACTCGTCATATTGCTTCCGCTGCGCGTCTCCCAATTCGCAAAAAATGGTCTGCTCGGTCTTGGCGGGCAACTCGCGCGCCACCTGTTGTTTGGTGCGCCGGAGGATGAAGGGCCGCAGTGCCTGGCGCAGCAGTCCGCGTGCTTCCTCGCCCGGATTCCGCGCCAGGCCGCCCGCCAGCTTCAGGACTTTCGCCTCGCCCAGCATGCCCGGATTCAGGAATTCGAACAAGCTCCATAATTCGCCCAGATGGTTCTCGACGGGGGTACCGCTCAGTGCGAGCCGATGCTCGCCGCGCAACAGGCGCACCGCTTTGGCCGAAGCCGTCGAGGCGTTCTTGATGGCTTGCGCCTCGTCCAGCACCACATAGTCGAACATGATCCCGGCCAGTTGCGGAGCGTCGCGCAGAAGCGTTCCATAGGTGCTCAACACCAGGTCATGGCTGGCGATCAATTTCACATCGCGGCTCAGTCCGGTATGTTCCAGCACGCATAATCGCGGCGTGAACCGGGCCGCCTCCGCGCGCCAGTTGAACATCAGCGACTTCGGCGCCACCACCAGCGAAGGTCCTTTTCCTTCTGCGCGGCGCGATTCCAGCACGGCTAACACCTGCGCTGTTTTCCCGACCCCCATATCGTCGGCCAGGCAGCCGCCGAAGCCGAACTCCCGGAGGAACTCCATCCAGCCCACACCCTCGCGCTGATAATCGCGCAGGGTGCCGACGAAACCGCGCGGCTGCGGCGCGGTCCTGACGCCTTGAAAATCAAGCAAGCCTTGACGCACGCGCGCGAATGTTTCGTCGACCCGAACCTCGGGCTGGGCGGCGAGGAGCGCGTCCAACAGACCGGCCTGATTCCGCTTAAAGCGGAGGTGTCCCTCTTCCTTCGTACCGAGGCCCGCGAGGGGCGCGAATCGTTCCAGCCATTGTTCCGGCAACAGGCCAAAGGATCCATCGCCGAGAGGCACCATCGTGTCTCCCCGCCGCAACGCCTCCAGCAACTGAGGCAGGCTTACCGTCGCCTCGCCATAGTCCACTTCGGCGCGCAGTTCGAACCAATCGATGCCGGAGCTCACGCCAACGCGTGACGGTCCCGGCTGGCGGAACGCCTTGCCCTCGGCTTCGACATGCCAACCGCCGTGAAGCAGCTCCCGTACGACTTTCGGCATCGATTTCGCCGCCAGGCGCCACATCACGTCCCCTGGTCTCAACCCCAGTGGTCTCAATCCCAGGGCCCGCAGCGTTTCCCGCGCGGCGTTCTCGGCTTCCAGGTCGCGCACCAGATAGACTCGCTCCTCCCGAAGCCAAACGCCGGAGCCGGTGGCAGTGTCCTCTACCCAGCCGCGCCCATAATCCAAAAGGAGGTGCGCCTGAAAGGGCTCCTCGCCCAGCGCGTTTCGCTGCTGCGTTACGCGCAGCCCCAGGCGAGGCCGCACCCGCCGCTCTTCAAATTGAAGGACGTCGTCCAACTCCAGCGGAGGAACCACCTCGCACTCCAGCAACTTTTCCAGAACCGTGTCCCGCTCCTGATCCCGAAACGAGATCCGCTTCAGGCTTCTTAGTTGTGCCACCCACGCAAACGCACCAGCCGCGTCGAACCTTGCCATTCCACCCGGTGTCACCAGCAGTCCGCTCTCCAGCAGCAGCAGAGGCCGGCTTAACTCCATACGCTCCTCGCCGCGGCGTAGCGAGCCTTCGATGCTCCACTGTTCCCGCTCTCCCTGCCGAACCTCCAACCATAGTCTCCAAGGTTCGCCCGCGTCCCACGCCACTGGTTCGAAATCCGCCGGGGCCGCGTCCGCGCGCAGTCGGAGACGGCCCGTCGCCGCGATCATCGGGATCAGCCGCATCGCCAGCGAGGCCGGTAGGGTTTTGCGCGTGGCCGAGGCGCTGGACGAGTAGTATCCGTAGGGAGAATACTCCTCGCCCCCCAGCATGGCAGCAACCGCCTCCGCATCCACGGGATCCGGAAGCGATCCAGCCTGCGCGGATTTCACTTTGAACGGTTTCGCAATGGACCACTCGCCGTTCTTCTTCCGTGTGCGCGAGGACAGTTCGACCACGATCGCAGCCGCGGTTTTCGAAGCCGCCAAGTCGATTACATAAAGGACCTCGAACTCCCGAGGCCACGCCGCGGGTGACGGTCTCTTCTTTGCCATCTCTCGCCGGATGGCCGTCAGATGCTCCTGCCACGCCGGCGGCGGAGGGGGTGGGCGGAGGTTCAGCGGCGGCCTATAGCCGTCGTCTGTATCCTCCCAGTCGAGTTCCGATTCGTCTTCGAGCTTCAGGTATCTGGCATGCAGTGCGTCCCCCAATGCACCTCTGCGGTCCCCCTCCAGAATCGCGGCCCAAAGATGTTTGCATTGTCCGAAATCCGCGAAATAAGGACACTCGCAGGAAACCAACAGCCGGTCCTCGTCGTAGGTAACGCGAACCTCGTACGGCCTCCCGCCGGTCACTGTCGCGAGCAGATGGATGGCGCTTTGGTCTCTCACCCGGACGGAGCGAGCGCTGAAGAGGCCAAACCCCCTGGCTTGAACGCGTTGGTCGAACTGAAAGGCGAGTCTGGAGGCCAGCGGCATCGAGGGGAACAACTATTGTAGCGGCAGCATCGCCAAGAATGAGGCACGTTAACAGTGTGCCCCAACGGCGCAGATCGCCAGTGGAAGGAGAATCCATCCATGATGGGGACGCCAGTCGAGTCCTTCAAGAGCGCCGAAGGAGACCGCTGATACCGCCTTTCCTCCAAGTAACCTCGCCACGCCGCCGAGCCATGCGCCCCGGCGGCGTTTTTTGTTTTAGTGCTCGATCCTCGCCAAACCTTCCAGTTTCTAGAGGGCGCTTGATGCGGCGCACGACCAGCATATCGTTTCACTAAAACATATCCAGAGTGGAATGTTTGGTGCTACGCCGATCTTGTGGCGGGACAGGTTCGTGCCTGCTTTTCCCCGGTTTCCCGCTGGCTCCACAAAAGGAGATATACTCCCTTACCATGATTCGCGGCACGTGCTTCGCTGCGCTGGTTTTCGTTGTGCCGTCGATCGTCGTTGCGCAGCCTCCCCCAGCCGCGCGGGCAGCCGGGAAACTGGAGATCCATAAGCCCATCGAGCGCGAACCAGGCCGAGGACAGCGTGACGTTTTCACCGTCGACGTCGGCGCGGGCCAGTTTTCACAAGTGATTGCGCGCAAGAAAGGCGTGAATCTGGCGCTCAGCGTTCTCGATCCTGCCGGCAGCATACTGCTCACTTCTTACAGCCCGAACAAGGGCTCTCGCTCGATCTCGCCGGCCGAAGAGATCAACTTCAACTACTCCTTCGGACGAGAAACCGCGAGTTGGATCGCCGAAGTGGCGGGAACCTATTCAGTGACCGTCGAGCGATATCTCAACGATAGCGGACGTTATGAAATCGAGTTAACGGAACTCGGACCGCCATCAAACCGCGATAGAGCGCGGATCCAGGCCGAATCCAAGCTGCGCGCGGCCGTGACCAAGGAGATCTCAGGAGGCCGTTATGTCGACTCCGTCCCCTTCTACGAGGAGGCGGCATCGCTTTGGCGGGCGTTGGGGGAGCCGTACGAAGAAGCGCTCTGTCTCCATAGAATCGGTTTCATTTACACGCACGTGGCCGGAGGAACGCCCGAGAACAGATTGGATTTCTACAAGCGGGCTTTAGCGAGCTACCGCGCCGCGGGGGATCGCGCGGGCGAAGCCGCGACGCTGGACTTCATCGCCCATCAGTACTTCAACCTGCGAGATATGCAAAAGGCGTTGGAGTTCTACCGCCAACTGCAGCCGGTCCGGCGCGCCGCTGCCAATCCTGGCGCGGAAGCCGACACTCTATCCGGTATTGGCGATGTCTACTTAGCCCTGGGGGAGCCCGAGATGGCGCGGGAGTTCTACAATCAAGCCCTCGCAATCCGTCGCATGCTGAGTGACCGCAAGGGCGAGGCCTCTGCGCTGTACAACATTGGCTCTCTCTACGACGGCGTGGGCGACAATCCGAGGGCGCTGGATTTCTATACCCGGTCGCTCGCGATCCGCCGCACGACCGGGGGAGACGCGAGTGCCGAGCTCGAAACACTGGGCCGCGTCGAAGCCATTTATTACGATCTCGGCGACAAGCGAAAGGCGCTCGAATTCTACAAATCAACGTTCGAACGCGGCATTTTGCGAAATTTCCGGACGCCAGACTGGGACGCGCAAAGCTCCTTTATCGCCGGGGATCTCCGCGCCACCGGAGACGTCGACGCCGCGATAGGGGAAAAGCAATCGGCGCTGAAAAATTATAACGCGGCTCTTCCGTTCTTCCGTGGCGGGCCCCATCCCGCGCGGCGGGACGAAATGGATACGCTCGCCAAAATCGGACAAATCCACGGCGACCTGGGCGAAAAATCAAGAGCGCTGGAGTTTTACAATCAAGCCCTGGCGTCGGATGCGGGCGGTAGCACGCTCATGTATCTCGGCGTCGGCTATTCCCGCCTGGGCGAGGCGTCGAAGGCGATGGGACTTTTCACCCGGGCCCTGCCGATCTTTAACGCGGGATCCAACGGGCGGGGCGAGGCCGCTGCGTTCAACCAACTGAGCCTGCTCTTTCGCGACCAGCACGCGCTCGATGCCGCCATTTGGTTTGCAAAACTGGCGGCGGGCGCCTTGCTCCGCGAGAAGAAAAACGACCGCCCCGGTGTCAGGGATTACCTCATCCCCAGCTATGAGAAACCCATCGAGTGGACGTGCCGCAATCTGGCCGGCCTGCTGGTCGAACAACAACGGCTCGCGGAAGCCGAGGAAGTGCTCAACCTTCTAAAAGATGTCGAGTCCGGCGCTCGCCAAACGAGGGCTCCTGTTTTGCTTGATTTCGAGAAGAAATCATTAGAGCGTTTCAATCAGCTTACTGCCACTGGGGCGAATAGCGAATTGCTTCCATTTGTCCAGGAGCAAGGGAGCCAGCCCCCCATCGCCCGGCGCGCAGAGGAATTTCCTAAGCTTGGCCCGAAAGTGGTGGCGATCTACACGCTGGAGTTGCCGGATAAGTTCATTGCGATGCTGGTCACCGGTGGCTCGCGCAAAGCGTACACGACGCCGGTCGCGGAGACGGATCTGAACGCGAAGCTCTTCGAATTCCGGCAGCGGCTGCAGAATCCGAACTCCGATCCGCTACCTCTAGCGAAGGAACTGTATCGGATCGTTTTCCCGGAAGGCCTGCGGCGGGACCTCGACCGGACGGGAGCGAATGCGATTCTGTGGTCGATCGACGGGGCGCTGCGGTACATCCCCATCGCTGCCTTACATGACGGGAAGGACTACCTTGTAAGCAGGTACAGCAATTCGTCGATCGCCCCTTATCGGTTGACGCATCCGGCGGAAACACCTCATGCGGCGTGGCGAGGTATTGGCTTCGGAGTTTCTGATCCCCTCTTCGAATTCAGCGGGTTGTCTTCGGTCCCCGATGAGTTGCACAGTATTTTTCGCGAAAGGGAGACCGGCGGCCAGCCGATCGTGGGCGTAATTCGCCTGAACGCGAATTTCACTCGAGAGACGTTCATGAATGACTTGAAGCAACCGGGCAACAACGTCGTGCATATCGCCTCACGCTTCGATTTTCAACGCACCGCCTCCAGGTGCCATCTTCTGTTGGCACATGGCAGCGCACTGAGCGAGGCGGACTTCGAAGCGTCCACGAATCTGTTCGATGGCGTCGACCTGCTTACGCTTTCGGCATCAAGCGCGTCGTTCACGAACGGCGACGGGGACGGCCGCGAAGCGGAGAGATTCGGCAAAATCGCGCAAAGGCTCGGAGCCAGGGCCGTCATCACCAGCCTTTGGAACGTCGATAATCAAGCCACCGTGCGTCTGATGGAGAGCATGTATCGTCTGCGTCAGCGGAGACCGGAGATCGGCGCAAGCGAGGCTCTGAGGCGGGCGCAGGAGAAGATGAGGACGGGAGCGTTGGGCGACTTGAAACACCCCTATTATTGGGCGAGATTTGTGATCACCGGCGATTAATGTCGCCTTCTAATGGCAGAGAACTTGCACGCGATCGGGCAATTCGCCGGAACATTCCTGGGGAACTCCGCCCATTCGTCCGGCATCCGACACGGAGCGACCTTCCGGTTCGTAACCTGAGAATCAATCGCTAGGAGCGTCCCTTACTTTTCAACGGCGAATTCGAAGGGGTCGATCGATGGGTCCACCATTACCGTTTGGGCCGCGTCGGCGAAGAGTTTGTGGACGTTCCAATCGACGTAACGTTGAAACTTCACGCCGGGATAGAAATTGCGGCTGTCGGGATAGTTATTGGCCGAGAAGGCGCCGTAAAACTTCTTGCCGATTGCGAGCACGTTATCGTAATCGCCCAGCGGATTGGTGCCCAAGCTGTCCGGAGTGTTGGAGAGGGGATGCGGGAGGTCATGCCAGTTGGTGCCCTTGCCGAACTCAAAATGTGTTTCCCAACAGCCAAAGCCGTCATGGCCAATGCACGTGCCCGGATTGACCAGTTTCTGATATAGAAAGCCAACCGTGCCCTCCTCATTAATCGCAAGAGAGGGATTCGTGGCCGAGGGGACCGTCTTCAGATCGATAGTCCCCCATGTTTTGCCGCCATCGATGGAATTGCGGACATGTAAGGTAAAGTTGGCATTCAAACTGTCACCCCAAGCAACATAGACGATTCGGCTGTTTGTTGGATCGACCGCCAGCGAGAGCTGGCTTCCCACCCGCTGTTGGCCTAACCACCCATCCAGAGGCATTGCAAGCCCAGTCGCAACGTGGATACCTTTCATTCCGTCTTTGTCGGTGAGCGCACCGAAACCGCCGGAGCCCCAGTGATCGTCACGAACCACAACAACATTCGCGGTGTAACTTGACGGGCATGCCGGCCCAGGCTCGGTGCCGAGAAAGGCGACGTACACAGTCCCACCTTTGTGGATGGCGGGCCGAACCGAAGCCAAATCCCTAACACAAGTCTGACGAACCTCAATCGTATTGGTTGCAAAACCCGCCAGAGGCTGTCCTGAAGCGGCGTCGAGCGACCAATCCACCATCGCAGTCTGGCCCGAGGAGTTCGCGAGGTTGTTGTTACCGACGTAGACCCTATCGCCCTGATATGAAAAGGCCTCTGTATAGGGTTGATCCTCCGAGCCGCGGGAGAGCAGAACGGACATCAGCGTCGGGCTCGTGAAGTCGGTTGTCCGAAGAATGTTCATCTCTCCGGAGCTTCCATTTATAGCGCCAGCATAGAGAATTCCTCCGGAAGAGGCGAATCGGACAGTAATGTCGTGTGTCCCGTAGTCAGGATCGTTGCCGGGGACGATGCAGTTTGTGAGCCATGTGTCGCCGCTATCGGTTGAAACGTAAATCGGTGCATTCGTTGTGGAAATGAACCGGGGACAAGGCGTCAAGGCGGACAACACCATGCGGCGAGGATCCCGCGGGTCCACCGCAAGATTCGGTTCCCTATCTTGGCGAATTTCACCGCTGAGCTCTTTAGGAATCACATCCACCAATCGGACTTTCTCCATTGAGGGTCCCTGTGCTCCGTCACAACCTGCCGATAAGAGGCATTGCATTACGACACCCGAAAAACCGGCGGCGTACAAGATTTTCTTCCGCATAGCATCCTGCTGGACACGATTTAATTTAGGCCGCACAGTCGCGCCGCGCCGGGGAAACATGTCTCACTTGTTCGTCTTGATTAGCGCTCTCAAGTGTTCCAGTTGAGTTTGATCCTGAAAATCGAGCGGATTTAAAGCGGTGAGCTGATCCTTCACTGCCGGCAGACTCGATTGATTCCGATGGAGAAGCCAGACGCCCGTCTGGCCTTCCGCAAACTTCGGCGACTTGTGCCACATCGGGTCATTATTATTCGGGAAAAGAACAGTGACCGTACGCCGGGTGAGGGGTCCTTTGGCGACCGACCGTACGATTATCTCCGCCTCATACCACTCCGGGTCGTGTTGCCTGGGAAGGTGCGGAATTCTTGATGGCCGGACGGCCACAACGGTTCCGCAGACGACAGCGGCAGCATTCGTGAGTTCGTGTTGCAAGGAATCGTCGGCGATCTTTCGGTGCGTGGCCTCGATTTGCCGCAAAGCGGCCGGCAGATTTTGCGGCGGTGCAGCGCGGCCTACTTCGATGACCGCCAAGCTGTTGCCCACCAGCCATCCTTTGGTAAAGAACTCAATCTTATCGTTGGGTTTTACCGACGCTGGCGTGGCCAGCTTCACCGTAATCTCCCGGCCGACCAAATCTATGGGCGCTCCCGGCGCATCCATGATCTGATCAACCCGAACAATCGCGGTTGATTCCGAGGGCCGCACCTCAGGCATCGTTGAAGCGTTGGTCCTGGTTACCGTTGCAACGAATATGAAAGTTGCCTCGCCAATCAGAGTTTCCGTTTGGGAGGAGTTAGAGGCGCTCTGCGCCCCGGCGGGCAAAACACAGCTTGCGAAGCAAAGCGCGAAAGTACACCTCTTCGTTGCTCTCCTTTCCGCAGTACCCATTTTAAAGCGCGTAGATCGCCTTTCGGACGATGCGAAGAGCGCCGACGATCCAATCGTAGCGAGCATATCGAACTTTGAGCAGCGGCCTATTGAAAGCAGAAACCAAGGCTGAAGTGTGGCTGATTGCTCAATGTTCCGGACGCGGGCCAGGTGATGTACGCGGTTCCTCTGGAATCCTTAACTACGATCTTCGAAACATTCCCAGGGCGGGAATGTCTTCGATTGTGCGATCCGTTTGTACTGCCGACTTGGTCTTCGGCTAAGAAAGACCCCTCGGCGGTCGTGATCGTCAACTGACCTTTGGCGTCCAGAGCCTTTATTGTGACCGTGTCGTCTGAACTCGCATCGCCTGTATCGTGGTCGATGATTATCGTGCTGCCCGGTGTGATCGCTGTAGGGGGGATTTCTCCAGTGTTTTGATCGGTAGCCCAAAACTCGGCTGCGAGCGGATGCCCCTGGTTGTCAACCATGCCCGGGCAGTTCGCGACGATGGTCCCGCCAGGCAAACTACGCGGCGTGAGCGCTACCAGTTGGGATGCTTTCATAGTCGTGAGGAGACTGTACCATCCATTCGCGTCTTTGGCATGCAGCGAGCCGTCCGAGATGGTCACTGGCGGATCGCCCGTGGGTTGGAACCCGCTCCCGTTTCTAAGGCTTCCAATGTGCCAATAACCCGCCCAATACGTCGAGCCACCGATGACCGCGAACACGACGACCGCAACCGCAGCGCCGGCCAACATTTTCAGGTTCCCGCTGGGGGCATCACCGTTCTGACTCATAAACTCCTCCCTCCATGGTTTCTTCCAGAAGCCAGGCGCAGGTTGACGACGGTTGGGTGTTTTATCCGGCGCGACGGCGTCGCCGGCCTAATTTTCCTATCTGCAAGCTCCGGCTATTGTACATCAGATGTCAAGCCAGCGCGCGTGATTATTTGATGAATGTCCGGCCGCGCCGCAAATCCCGGAAAATCGGCCGCGAAATCCGAGCGCAGGGTCGCCAGGCTCGCTTTCGCTCTTTCCACGTACCGATCCCGTTCCGGACCGCGGGTCGCCTCAATCAAAATCGCCAGGGCCCGCAATTCCGACTCGCGCTTGCCTTTTTCGCCAAAATACGCCAACACGGTCGAAGCGAGTTCCAGCGCCCCAGCCTTATCGCCCGACGCGAGCCTGGCTTGCGCAAGCGCGAGTTCGGAATTTTTCAGCAGCGCGATATCGCCTAAAGTCTTGGCCATATTCCCGGCTTCCTGGCATAGCGTCAATGCTTCGCGAACCCGTCCAGTTTGAAGGCGCTGCAAGCCGAGCAGCCGTTTTGCCGAGGCGACAATGATCGCGTTCGACGCCTTCTGCATTCCGCGAATGTCCTGCTCGGCGTCCGCGAGTCTCAGGCGCGACAGGTCCATCTCCGCGCGAGAGAAGTTGATGCTCGCGAGGAGAGGCTTCCCCGCGTTCAGGTGCTCATCGAGTTGTTCCGCTTTCGCGAGCTCCTCGCTCGCTTCCTTGTATCGCCCGAGAAAGCGCAGCGCATCGGCCCGGGTCAAATGCGAGTAGGCTTCCTGGCTTGGATCGCCGCTTGTGTGACTCACCTCGGCGCTTCGAGTGAAGTCGGCTAGCGCCTCTGGATATTTTTCCTGGAGCAGCAGCACTGCGCCGAGCCCTTGCGCCGACAATGCGATCGCCCCCTGATCCTTCGCCCGCTCTGCGAGATCGAGTCCCTGGCGAAAGAGGATCGCCGCCTGGCCGTAATCTCCTCGATCTCGCAAGACTCGCGCCGCGAGGATAGCCGCTCGGGCGGTACCGCTCTTGTCTCCGGCTTTCTCGAGATGCTGCATCGCGTCTTTCAAGACCGCGAAAGCTTCTTCCGCGCGCCCGGTTTTCATCAGAACTTGTTCCAGGGTCATTTCAGCGCGGCCCTGGACTTGAAGATCCTGGAAGCGTTTCGCGGTCTCCAGCGCGTCCCGAAGATAAACCTCCGCGCCCCGGTTGTCGCCTTTAATGAACAGCGCCATGCCGACTTCCGCCAGGCCGCTCGCGGAAAGCGATTCGATTCCGGCGCGCCGCGCGAGATCGATTGCTTCCTTCCCGCGCTGCTCGCCGGCCTCCGCGTCGCCGGAGTTGTAAAGAAGGAAGCTCAGCATCAGCAGCGCCTTCACCTGATGGAATTCGTCACGGTCGCTACGCGCCCTTTCCAATGCGTTTTCGGCGAGCGGACGCGCGTCGGCGAGTTTGCCTGTTCGCCGCAACAAAAGAGCTTTTTGATAGGACACTTCCGTGATTCCTTCGGAGTTGCCCTCTCTGCGATAGAGCTGCTCAGCTGCGGCGAAGTCGTTCGATGCATTGTCATTGAGTCGTTGCCGCCCCTCGAGTTCGGCGCGTCGCAAGAACGCAGCGGCGAATTGGTTGTCTTTGGCGATCGACTCCGTGTAACTCGCCAGAGCTTCCTGAAATTTGACGCCGCTTTCGTAGGCGCGGCCCAGGTCCACCAGCACCGACGCACGCTCCTCGGGCGATACCTGGTCCGCCAGCTCCTTATATTTCGCGGCGGCATTTGCGAAATCATTTACCAGCACGAAGTACACGGCTTCGAGTCGCAGTTTCTCCTCGGAGGAAAGGAAAAACGACCGGAACGCTGGCGGCGAGGCGCGCAGCATCTCACCCTTGGCTTTGTCGAAGTAATCGAGATCCGTCGCCGCCTCCGCTAGTCTTGCGTGGGCGAGTGAAAATGCCGGGTCGATATCCACAGCGCGCTGCAGCGCGCTCATCGCCGTAAACGATGTGCCGTCGCGCAAGGCTCGCGTTCCCTGCTCATACCATCGCAGCGCCGCCGCCGGAGGATGGTGCCGGCCGAGGGACCACATCACGGCGAAAACGGTCCCGAGCAGCGCCAATCCGGAAACAGAGGCGACAATCGCAAGCGGCCGGGTCCTCGACCGTATCCCGTTCGTCCAAGATCTTTTCGGCGAAGCGGTCAACGTTTGCGTTGGCGCCCGATCCTCGGTCAGCGCCAGCACCAAATCCCTCGGACTCTGGAAGCGCCGCGCGGGATCGCGTTCCAGGCACCGCATAATGGCTGCTTCCCACGAAGCATTCAGTCCCGGGACCTGCCCCGAAACCGCGGGCGCCGGGTCCGTCAGCCGTTTCAGCGCGGAGGCAATCGGCGTGTCACCGGTAAACGGCTTTCTGCCGGTAATCGTTTCGTAAATCACCAGCCCCAGCGCGTAAACATCGGTCGCCGGTGTTAATTCGCCTCCGGTCAGTTGCTCGGGCGCCATGTACGCCGGCGTTCCCACCATCCGCCCCGATTCGGTCAGCGAAACATCGTCTCCCCGGTCGCTCGGCCGGGCCAGACCGAAATCGGTGACCACCGCTTTCGAGCCGGTCAACATCACATTCGAGGTTTTGAAGTCGCGGTGAATGATCCCCGCATCGTGCGCGGCCGCCAATCCCTCCGCCATTTGCACAATCAGCGGAAGAGCCTTGGGCGGCGCAATCCTGCCAGTGGTCCGCAGCTGATGCGCCAGCGTTTCGCCGCGCAAAAGCTCCATGGTCAGAAAAAGAATCTCGCGATCGCCCTCCTGATGCGATCCCAGGTCGTAAATGCGGCAGACATTCGGATGGGTGACGCGCTTGGCATATTGAATCTCGCGTTTGAACCGCGCGAGCGTCCGCGCGTCGCCAACCGCTTCGCGCCGGATCGTTTTTAACGCGATTCGTTCGCCCAGCGTGAGATCCTCAACCTCATACACATCGCCCATTCCTCCCCTGGCGAGGAACCGGATCACGCCGAAGCGGCCAGCCAGTTCCTTGCCGGGCGGCAACCGCGAAGTTGAGGCACCAGATTTTTCCTCGGTGTCCGCGCTCACGGCGGCCAACCGCAATATTGCAGCCTTCGCGTCGACATCTTCGCCGCACGCCTGGTCGAGGAACGCTTGCCGGTTCTCTGCCGGGACCTTGAGCATCTCCGCAAGGATACGCCGGATGTGGTCGTCCATCGCGAGCGTGGCGCCGTCTTCGGGCTCATGGGCGAGCAGCGACTCCACTTCCTGCCGCAATGATTGGTCCCCACCGCAGGCTTCGTCGAGAAACGCGGATCGCGCCTGGGGTGCAAGCTCAATGGCCTGCTGGAAGATCTCCTCAACCCGCTGCCAGCGGTAACTCATATCGCCCGCCTAATCTGGGGATTGCATTAGTAGAGTGTATCGTGTCATGAAGTGTATCCGATCGAACGGTGAACTATTCACTGATGATGGCGCATCCGGAAGTAACCCACTCGGTCGGTCGACGCCCGGCACTCGATGCCGTCGTGCCGGCCAACGTTGCCGTGGCGCGGCCCACGTCGTCGTGCGCTCCTGTGACTTTCGGCCCCGCCCGGCGCAATCGTCACTCTTCAGATCGGTATGAAAATCAGTGAATCGAGATCGTCGTGCTGCTCTGACTGCTGACACCGCCGATGGTGAGGACCACCGGGGTCGCCACGTTCGGTAGGATCGACGCCGGGACCTCGACGTTGATCTGCATCAGGCCCGCCGGGCCGCCGGCCACGATTCCGGAAACCAGATATCCGGGAGCCAGTTCTTGTGCAGCAGCGCATACCGCGATCACCACCTCGAGCGGCAACAATAAGGCAACGGGTCTGACGAGCCTCCGACCAAACCATGTTAGCCGACCCTCAGCCTGGCTGCTCAACGCGATAATCTTCGGTTCCCGACCGCGCTGTACTTCGCCTGGAAACCCGGCTAGGCGGAGGACGGTTCACCTGGTCGTCGACGATTTTCTCGCCCTTTTAGAAAAAGGGGAGCCTCCCCGGCACAAACGCGCTCCCGATAATTCCCCGGCCTGTCACCCACTGAGCGGAAACAGAATATAACGCCCACGAAATCCGATAGATTGCGCTTATAGTTAAGTAGCATGCATCGGCAGAGAGGTAAATAAAAATGGGACCTGGAACCCGCGTGACGTTCCGGCATAAACGGCCCTTATTGGTCTTGAGTCTCGCCTGTCTGGCGTGTGTTCCGGCCGCATATGCCCAATGCTCGGTCAGCGGCGTCCCCGTGTTCAGCGGCGCTGCCGTTAACCCGGATGCCTACGGAAACATGTTTTATACCGAAACCGGCGGTCCCGGCAGTGTGTCGATCCAATTCACCGCCGCGTCCGGGTGCATTTATTTCGTGTCATCGGACTCCTCCTGGCTGGCGACGTCCCAGTCTTATCCAGCCTCGAACCAAAGCGCTTCCGTGACAGTCCCCTTCACCGTCGTCTTTAACAACGCCAACTTCCGCACTGGACACATCACGGTTTTCGTGAACGGTTTCCCCGTCGATATCGTGACCATCGATCAGAACTCTTTGGCGTGCCAGCTGGTGATCACGAGTGCGAATCCTATTAGTTTTCCCGCCGGTGGCGGCACCACTACCCTGACGTTTAACACCGGCGGTTGCTTGTATGTCGGTCCCAGTTTTTCATCCAATTGGATGAATGTCGCGAACGGAGGCTATGGGCCTTCCGCCGTCACTTTCAACGTTCTGCCGAACACCGGCCCGGCCAGATCGGGGAACGTTACGTTCCTCTCGCCTCCGGGCCAGTTCCTGACCGTGAATCAGGGAGGCACGGGGTCGGCGCCAGCGATGACGCTGAACTGCACTCCGGCGGCGGGTCCGTCGCTGGTGGGACTGTATTTTGCCGCCAGTTGCAACGGAGCGGGCGGAGCGCCGCCCTACACCTGGTCGCTCGCGACCTTCACGTCGTGCGGAAGCCTCTGCTCCTACTATGGTCTGTTGCCGGCAGGGATATCGTGGAGTTCCAGCGGCTCGACCGCCCTATTCACCGGGACACCCACAGTCTCCGGGCCATACCTTTTCGGACCCCAACTGACCGATAGCAACGGTACCTACGTTACCTTTACATTCAGCGGGACCGTAGCTGGAGGCCCTCTGGCGCTCAATTGCCTCCCGACGACCGGCCCCACCGCTGTCGGAACGCCTTACACCGCCACTTGTTCCGCCACCGGTGGCGCGCCTCCCTACACGTGGTCGATCCCGACCGGCGCCGGGAGCTTGCCTCCCAATCTGATGCTCACTCCGAATGGGTCCTCCGCAACCATCAGCGGTACGCCGACCGGTGCGGGCGCCCTCGGCTACAGCTACATCGTGCAGGTTGCGGATAGCCAGGCGGCTACCCTCATGCAGACCTACAACGGGGCCCTCTCGGCGGGTTCGCAGGGCCCGACCGTTACGTCCCTGACTCCCTCCAGCGCGACCGCCGGAGGAACCGGTTTTACCATGACCGTGAATGGGACGGGGTTTTTGTCCGGGGCCATCGTCAGTTGGAACGGCGCGGCGCTCGGGACCGGTTACGTCAACCCCACTCAATTGCTGGCGTCCGTGACTGCCGACCTGCTTGCTTCGCCGGGAACGGCGGCCGTCACCGTAACCTCCGGTACCGTCACCATTGGCCCCCTGAGTTTCACGATCAATTCAAGTACGCCGCCCCTCAGCGTAAACTGCTCGCCCACCGGTCCCGCGGCCGAGGGCGTGACGTATCTCGCCACCTGCGCGGCTAGTGGAGGAACCGCGCCCTACACATGGGCGATCGGGTCGGGCGCTCTGCCACCAGGCCTTGCCCCGGGCGCGACGACGGGAAGCGCCTTCACCATCAGCGGCACACCGACCAGCACCGGGCCCTATAACTATTCGGTGAAGGTTACGGACAGCAGCTCGCCCCAACAGACGCAGACCCAATCGTACTCCGGGACCATCACGCTGCCACCCGCTTCGATCACGTCCTTAAATTGCACCAGCGCCAACGGGCCTTCGACCGTGGGGGTGTACTACGCCGATACTTGCACGGCTTCCAACGGGATGGCTCCGTTTACCTGGTCGATCAGCGCGGGCGCGCTGCCCGCGGGGCTTACGCTGAATGGCCCGGCATCCGGGACAGCAACGATCGGCGGGACGCCGACAAACGCGGGACCGTACAGTTACACGCTGACGGTTTCCGACAGCACCAGCCCCGCTCCGCTTACCGCCTCGCAGGTTTTTAGTGGTTCTTCCGCGCAGGTTGGTTCGCCGACGGTAACGGTCGCTCCGACGAGTCTCAATTTCTCGTACCGGCCGGACACCGGTCCTCCCGTGGCGCAAAGTGTGTCTCTATTCACCACCGGGTTCTCGACCGGCGGCACACCCGCGACTTTTACGGTTGCTGTAAACGCCATCTGGCTGTCGGCAACGCCTTTGGGCGGACAAACGCCGGGCAACATCTCAGTATCCGTTGCGAATGCCGCCGGCCTCGCGCCAGGAACCTACACCGCACAGGTGACGGTCACGGCATTTAACGTCAGCCCTTCCTCGTTGACGATTCCCGTCACACTCACTGTCCAATCCGTTCCGCAGCCACAGTTGATTCTGGGTCAGACACACTTCGCCTATGGCCTGGCGCAAGGCAGTGCGCCCGTACAGGGGCAGGTGCTGGTGACGAATCCAGGCGGAGGCGTCTTATCATTTACCACGGCTGTGACCGGATGCAGTTGCGTGACACTGAGCACGGCGTCGGGGAGCACGGCATCGGGCCAGGCGACCGCGGGCGCGCCGGCCGCGGTGGCTTTTACAGTGAATCCAACCGGTTTGCCTCCGGCCACTTACAACAGCCGGATTGTGATCACGCCGTCGGTCGAACAACCAGTCAGCGTCCCGGTCACTATCGCTGTCAGTTCGCTGACTCAATCGATCGTGCTGAACCAGACCGGCCTGCTGTTTGAAACCGTCGCCCAGGGCGCGGCGCCGCCTTCTCAGTCGTTCAACATCCTCAACGCAGGGCAAGGCTTGATGATCTTTACCGTGAGTGCGCAGACGCTTTCCGGCGGGACCGGATGGTTGATTGTCAATCCGTCGACGAGCAGCGTGGCGGCGGGCTCGATATCCACGCCGGTAACGGTGTCCGTGAACCCGAAGGGCTTAGCGGTCGGCCAGTATTACGGACTGGTGCAGGTCATCGCGGCGAACGCCGGCAACTCGCCGCAAGTTGTTTCGGTGTTATTGAACGTCGTGGATCCCAGCCAGGGCGCCATCCAGGCGTCGCCTACCGGCTTGCTGATCGGGCCGTCCACCGGCACTGTGACTCTGTACAACCTGTCGAGCCAAGCGATCGCTTATACCTCCACGATGAGCACCAACGATGGCGGAAACTGGCTGTTGGCGACTCCACCGACGGGGACGGTTCCGGCGCAAAGCTCGGCGCAGGTAACGGTTTCGGCGAATGCGTCCGCATTGCCCTCCGGCACCGGACAAGGCATCGTGCAATTCGGTTTTTCGAACGGCAGCGTGCAATCCATCGTGGTCTCGTCGCTGATGATCGCCCAGACTTCGTGTCAGAGTTCTTATCTCGTTCCGACCGTAACCGGATCGATTGGAACGTCGTTCACCGTAACGCAGTCGCAACCGGTGAGCCTGAATGTGAGCGTGGTCGATAACTGCAACAACATAATTCCATCGGCCGCGGTGACCGCCAGTTTCAGCAACGGCGACCCGTCGATCGCGCTGGTTCCTCAAGGCAACGGCGTGTGGAGCGGAACCTGGACCCCCGCGGCCGCACAAGCGCAGATGAACGTCGTCATTATCCCCTCCGCGGTCCAGGGGACCAAGAGCATCACGGGACTTGCCCAACTGATGGGAACCGTGCAGCCGGCGGCGAGTACCGAGGCTCCGGCTCCGGCGGCTGCGTTGAACTCGGCGAGTGTTTCCGCAACCACCCAGATATCACCCGGAAGCTGGGTGACCATTTTGGGGGACCGGCTGGCGAATGGTACATCGATCGCCAGCGGGACGTTCCCGCCATCGCTGCTCGGGACCGCGGTGATGATCGGATCGACGGCTCTGCCCCTCGATTACGTCAGCCCGACGCAGGTCAACGCATTGCTTCCTTTCAGCCTGACGCCGAACACGATCGCTTCGCTGACCATTCAGCGATCCGGAACGGAATCGGTGCCGATCGAAGTCACGATTGCGGACCTGGGGCCGGCGATCTTCGCCGTCAATGGCGTCGGAACCGGGCAAGGAGCGGTAACGATCGCCACTTCGGGGGTGTTGGCTGCTCCCGTGGGCGCATTCCCCGGATCGCAACCGGTCAAGCGGGGCGACTACCTCGCGATTTACTGCACCGGCCTGGGCGCGGTCAATAATACTCCGGCCGATGGAGCGCCGGCGCCAAGTTCTTCCCCGCTGGCGACCACGTTGGCGAATCCGACTGTGACCATCGGTGGCGTTCCGGCGGTGGTGAGCTATTCGGGCTTGGCGCCGGGGCTGGTGGGACTGTATCAAGTAAACGTGCAGGTGCCGGATAATACTCCGACCGGCAATGCGGTAAACCTCGCGATCACGGTTGGCAGCCTGACTTCGAATACGGTGACCGTTGCAGTTCAATAGCGACCGTTGGGTAAGGTCACACGCGACGCCGCCAGGCTGCTGTGCTATCACTGATCCATGGCATCCGAAGAAGAATTGAAGGCCGAGATCGAACGACTGCGCGCTGAGAATCAATCCCTCAAGAAGCCCGCTCGGGGCCAGATTTCCATGAAAGTCAGCGAGAAGGGCGGGCTCTCCGTTTACGGGCTCGGACGCTTCCCGGTCACGCTTTATCGCGAGCAATGGGAAAAACTCCTGGGGATAGCCGAGGAGATCCGCGGCTTCATCCGCGATAATGACGGGGCACTGAAGAAGAAGGAATGAGCCTTTCGGCGTGATCCGGGCGTGGCCGCCCGGCGCCGACAAGGATTTCATGATTAAATTTCAGCGCCGTTTTTCCTCTAGTGTCGTGCGTCACACACTTTAATCATTATCATTTCGACCACGTGGGGCGGCCAATCATGGCGGCGCGTTGGCGTTCCCGCCGACGCTGGTGAACTTATCTGGGAGCCGCCTGGAAACGGCGGCTGCCGCCAGAATTGGCGGCCCCACTAGAGCCAGAAAACGAGACAGAGATACTGCTCGCAATCTCTGACGCACTCCTCTAGCGCCTCGGCCGCGGCAACGAGTCCGCCACCACCCAGGCGGCGCCAATCACGGCGAGATTCACGGCGCTCTCGGTCCAGTTCATGTGGCTTGAGTGATCGGCCAGGAGCATCGGCTCGTGCACCAGCAGCGCGAAGATCGCGAGCATGGCGGTCACCAGGATCGCGGCGAGGCGGGCCTGCGCGCCGGTCAGGATCGCAACTCCCGCCGCCACGAAGCCAACCCCGGTCGCATAACCCCAGAACACTTGCGTCGGCGGCAGCCATTTGGGGACCAGCGGGGCGGTGAGGTTCATATAGACAAAATGCGCTCCGCCGAATACCAGTGCACAAACCCCAAACGCCAGTTGGCCCAGGTGCGTAAGGCGCGTGGCCAGTGCCGCACGGATCCTGGCGGTGGCGGCATAGAGGATGAGCCCGCCCGCGGCGATCGCGAGCTGCGTGGCGATGTTTTGGTAGGTTACGAATACGGCGTAAGTGGTGAGAAGCAGGCGGCCGTTCATCACGGCGACGACAAAGAGCGCATAGTAGACGGTGATCGCCGCAGCGCCCCATGCCGCGGTGCTGCGCCACTGGACGGCCGCGGCCGCGGCGACTATAAACGCGCCGGCGGCATAGGCTAAAGCGGTGCGAGCGGGGAAGCTCTTGGGCACCGGTTGTCCCGGGTCGAAGTCCCCAAAGGCTAGGCTTGCCATGCCCAGCGCCAGCACGCCCAGGCCGTAGACGCGCCAGCCGAAGGCCATCGGCCTTCCATCCGCCGTCATGGCAGCTTCTTGCATAAAATACCTTCCTGAGCCGGAAGTATATCTCAAGGCGCATCGAACTAGGGGCCCGTCGCAGCGAGTTCATTAGCATGTGCCCTCCATCACTGTCGGGGTTCCGTTGCCGGGTTAGTCGCGCGCCGGCCGTGCCATCAAGCATCGAAATGGAACCCCGACGGTTATGGAGGGGACGCTAACCGTTTCCCGGATACACGCCACTGGGCGGGTAGATTCCCCGTTCCACCTCCGCCCCTTTTTACGTACCCGGCAAAACGCCAGGGGGGATAGAATTGCTTACTCCCTATTGGCGTTCACCTGCGCCTTCGCGGTTTTAGAAAAAGCGGCTCGCGCGAGTCGTGTTTCCTTCTCCAGCGGTAGAAGGCCGAGACGGGAGACTTCGGCGGCGATCGCACCCATCGTCCGATCCGCTTCCTCCCAGCGCCCGGAATTCGCCACCACCAGGCAGCGCGCGATGCGAAATTGGACGACGGCCTCGATAGGAAACGCTTTCCCTTCCGGAGACGGGATTTGGGCCAGGATGCTGGACGCTTCGCTGGTATTGCCGCGAGCGATCAGAGCGCGCGCCAGCAAGGCGGCGGCGTGCAACCGGTCGCCTTCCCGTCCGGTGGCGGCGAACGTGTTCATCGCGGCACGGGCCAGAGCGCCGGCTTCGTCCGCATGTCCCCCAGCCAAGCTGAGCCGCGCAAACGCCAGGTCGATTTCCGCGCGCGCAAAGCCGCCGGGGACCTGGCGGTCGAGATCGCGGGCCTCCTCACCGCTCTTGCGGGCGGCCGCCAGATCGCCCTGCCGCAACTGAGCGTCGCCGAGATCGAGAAGGGTCGTTGCCAGTTGAAAGGGCTCATGCACCGCGCGCAAAATACGAAGCGCTTCGTTGTATCGGTCGATGGCGTCCGGAAACCTGCCTTCGAGCGCCAGAGCGTGCGCGAGAACCGCCTCGCTCACACCGATGCTTTGCTGGTCGCCAGAGTGGCGCGAGTCCTCCAGAGCGTGTTCGCCCAAAGCCCGGGAGTCCGCGATTCGGCCTTCCGCGGCCAATACTTCGGCGAGATCCAGACTGGTGGGATATGTTTTCTGCGGCCCCATTTCGGAGCCCACCAACATCGCCGCGCGATAGTCCGCTTCGGCGGCCTTGAGGTCCCCTTGCAGTTTTTCGGTATAGGCGAGACCGATGAGAGCGTTCAGCTTTTCGTTCAAATTGCCGATCTCATTGGCGATTTCGAGAACAGCGGTATATAAAGGCCGCGCGCGGGTGGGTAAGCCGGTTCCGGCCAGACCGTTCGCCTCCATGCGGTACGCGGCGGCGACGCAGGCGCGATCGCCCAGTTCGGAGCAGATTTGGCGGGACTCCGCGCGCAGGTCGGCGGAGCTGGCGAGGCCGAGGGTTTGCATCGCGCCCGATTCGAGCAAACGGGCCCGCGCATACTGGAGCCTGGCGCCATTTTTCCTGGCCTTTTCGGCCGCGACATGAGCCGCCTGGCGCGTGCGCGCAAAATCGGCAAGAGCGCCCGCGGCCTGTGCTTCCGCCAGATCGATGCGCGGATCGTCTTTGAGCGGAGGCGGCAGCTTGCGCAACACGTTTACGGTGGCCAGTGCGTCCTGAGCTCTGCCGCCGCGAGTCTCAGCGGATGCCAGCAGCAGCCCGTATTCCAGATCGTCCGGCAAAAGCGTGAACAATGCCTGATACACCTGAATGGCCCGCGGCCAATCGTGATCCATCTCCCGGTAGCGGCCTTCGATTTCGAGTTGTTCCACGCGTCCCAGCGCCGCCGAGGAATCGAAGGCCTGCTTGGCTTCCTGCGCGGCACGATTATCCAGTCCGAGGATGGACCACGCCGCGGCCAAGCCGGAATGAGCCAAAGGGTTTGAGGGCGCCGCCGAGGCCGCGGCCTCGAGGTAGGGCCGGGCGCCAAGGGCATCCGATTGCCGCAGGCGCTCCATTCCTCGCGCGTAGGATTCCATGACGGCGGGTTCGAGGGGCGGGTATCGCAAAGGGCTCTGGAGGGAAGAAAGGCGCATGCCAAGCTGCGCGCGAATGCGCCTGGCGCAGCCCTGGGCGAGTTCTGAAAGTTTCTCCTGTGCCGCATCCTCTCCGAGGGCGGCAATCTGCCGTCCGGAGCGGACGTCGAACAACACTACATCGAGGTGGACGCGATTACCGTTCAGCAGATAGGCGCCCGCAACGGCATAGTCTATCCCCAGGTCGGTCCCGATTCGTTGCAGCAACTGCGCTGGGTACATGGATTGAGTGGGTAGAGACAACTCCCTGCGCATGCGCGCCACGTTTTCGGGCGGCAAGGTTCGCAACTGCTGGCCGGCGCCCAGTTCGATGTTCATGAGTTCGGAGACAGCCGGGTCGATCCAGGAGGTTTCCGGGTTGGCCGAAAGGTCGCGAAAACCGATGACGGCGATGGAGGCGCGCACCACCGGCCTCTCGGTGCGCCAGTACAGCAGATATCCAGAGGCCACGGCCAGGCACAGCACCGCGGTTGCAGCGGCGATCCATACCCAGACTGCCGGCTTCGCCGGAGCCCCCGGAGCAGGATCGTGTGGAGCCGCCCGGCGAGAACGGAAATGCGGAACATAAGCGCCCTTGGGAAGCTCGATCACCACCGGATCGTCGAGCCCCTCCTGCTGGTAATATTCCGCCAGCTTCAAGCGCAGCCGCCGCGCCTCCAGCCGCACCACCGGGTCGGTACGCGGATCGAAGGAATCGGGCCGTCCGAAGACGGAGATCCCCAGAGCATATTCTTTGAGTTCGCCGCCGCGGCCTTCGAGGCGAAGGGTGGTTACGCTGCGCAGCAGAAGGACACATCGAGTGGCTTTGCGGAAACAGTCGGACGCGGCGATTCGTTCCAGTTCCTGCGCCACGGCGTCAGGAGAAACCGCCTCATCCGAAGACACCTCTGATGCATTCGACACAGACAACCCCGCGGGTACTTAGCGATTATGCGCGATTTGCGGCCCGAGCGTCAAATCTAAAAAATCCAAAGAGTCAATCAGTTAACCAAGGTAGGCTACCGTATGCCTCTTGGATCCGGATGGGAAAGCGTGCAAGATCCCATGAGACGAGATTTGCGCAGTCAAAATCTGCCCGGAGGATACATGAACACCTTTTACAGGACGCTCCTCACCGCTTCAGCGGCGGTCATTCTTTACTCTGGGAACGCCAAAGCAAATACCATCATCGGGGTGTTCAGCAACCCGGTCGTGCAAGGGTCCGTAGCGGACGTTCCCGTAGTAGGGTCCTCTACCTTTTTCGATAACACGGGCACCGCCGTGGATTTCATCGATAACGTGAATAACCCAACGTTGGGCGGCACTCCGCCGATACAGCAATACGGCAATTTCGTGCTCTGGGGATCCGCCGATAGCAGCGAAATCGATTTCTTTGGCGGCCAGATTCCGGGAGACCCCAGCAGTCCGTTTGAGATTGGGACCTTCACCTTCAACAACGGGTACAGCGCCCTGAACCAACTGGTTTTTGGCTTCACCATCAGCTTCTACGATACGAATGTAGGCCCGGCATCGTTTCTGGGGAGCGACCAGATAGTGATTACCACCACCCAGGACCTCTCCGGTGCTTATCCCGGGGATGACGATTACGTCAACATCTGCGGCACGTTCAGCAGCATTTGCGGCACTTCCATCGAGTCCGTGGAAGCATCGGAAGGAGGAACCGGGCTGACGGTGGTCCTTTACGGCACTATTACGGGTGATCCGATCTTGAATATCGGTTCGGTGGCTCTCGGCCAAGGTCAAACTGGTTCGGGGAATGGATTTCTCGGAACGGATCCTACAATCGGAGCGGATACTCCAGAACCGGGCACTTCGATGATGCTCTTGTTCGGCGGATCGGTTCTGGGGATGGGTTTCGCTCGGCGCAAGCTCTTGGCGAGACGATCGCTGGGCGCCAAGTGAGGCACCGGCACTTTCACCAATTTCAGGAGGGTCGACGCCAGTGGGTTCCAATAGAGAAGTAAATCTGATTGTATCCGCGCTACTTCTGTTGAGCGCCTCTGCGTTCGCTCAGCCGGCGCCTTATCAGCCGCCCAGCAAACCCTTTTATGTATACGACGTACCAACTGATATCAACGGCCTGATCACTCAGCCGTCCTGTATGAGCGAGGACGGAAACATCCCCGCCTTTGCGTCGATACCCGGGGGCAATATTGCCACCGTGGCCATGGGCGCACAAGCCAACGCGACAAGTGCGGGGTTCTCGCCACCCTGTTCGGTGGGTTCGGCATTCAAAAGCAGCGGTTCGAGCGTGGGGCCTACCGTGAGCTTTAGCGATTCGGGCAACACGATGACGATTTCAACGACTGACACCACCACTCCCAGCTATAGCCCCGCCTTTGGCCCAGGGTGGGCCGGCGCCTCATTTGCACAATACGAGCAGCAGTTTTACGCGCCACCCGGATCCGAGGTTCAGCTTTCTTACACGATCAACGGGAACGGCTTCGCGTACATCGCGGTTATAAGCCCCTGCCCTGATCCGCCAGGTGATTGTGTGGCGGGAGGCGCCGGAGGGACCCCATCATACGGAGGACTTACGGCCTCGCTGGGCGTAGCTCCCACGCCGATCCCACCTCCCACTGCGAATAACGCGATCGTAAACCTGCTGCCCTTCACCGTTTCTTCCATGGGGACGTACGTTGTGGGAATACAGGTCGTTACGGGTAACCAATACCCTTTCCCTTACTACCAGGCGCCGTTCACGCTCTCGGTCACGTCGGGTTGCGGGATTGTCGCGGGATTCGTCTATGGAGGAACAACGCAGATATTCGGCTACGGGCAGTCCCCCACCGCCAGTACCTTGTCCGCTAACGCAAAGCTATGCGGCTACCAAGGATACGATTGGCAGCAGTGGATAACCAACCTCCCATGCCCCTCGCCCGTTTATCCAGCGGACCCTTCCCAGGTCCCGAACAATGTGTGTGCCGCGACCTCGCCGACGCCGGGCGCCGTCACGGCGCCGCCGGCCGTGAACGATCCCCCGAAGGGCGGCTGGACCTACTTGACGTACGCCGGCACCGGGCAGCCGATAGACTCATTTCCCTTTTATTACACGTTATCGTTTGCGGAAACGCCCAACAGCACCCTCGCCGGCGCGATGTATGGAGTGGCCGCCCCCCCGTTCGCGATCAATGAAAACGACCAGCGGTTGAACTTCTTCGACGCCCCCAGCGACGTCTGCCTCCCGACTGGCCCCCTCACTCCGGCGCAGGCTGCCGGTCTCATGACGGCTCGCGCAGCGCATTGCGGTGGACCCACCTCCACGTCGCCCATTGGAAGTGGAAGTTATCTGGAATACACGACCAACCTGGTGGGCGTCAATATGACCGGAACCGGGGGGCAGACAGTCTACAGCTTCACGTGGACCGACACCTTCAATGGGGCCAACGGGGGCATCAATGTTCCGATTATTTCCCTTGCGCCCGCGCCAAGCACGGGAGCGGGGAATATCGAGGTCACCAGCGTCAACGGTGTACCGGTGCCGCGGATCGTTCCGTCGAATCAGGTCTCGGTGCAGGCATCCGGCCTCGCCTACAGCCGCGTGACGAGAACCTTCAACGGGACCGTGACCATTACCAACATCAGCGGGACCCTGCTCACTACGCCGACCAGCTTCCAGCTCGTGCTGAACTCGCTGCCGTCGGGCGTGACGCTCGCCAATTCGATGGGCACTTTCAACCAATGCCCCTACATCACGATTCCGGCGCTCCTTAGCATGGCTCCCGGCCAGTCGGTGACTGTCGCCGTGGAGTTCTCCAATCCGTCGAACGCGACCATTAACTTCACACCCGAGTTCTACGCCGGGAGCTTCCAGTGAGATTCCTATGGCTGTTCTGCGCGGTCTCCGCGATGGCGAGTCCCATTTACGACGTCACCGTCGACACGTCCTCGATCACCGGCGCCATGGGCTCGCTCGATTTCAATTTCAATCCTGGCCCGCTGGTCACCCAGTTCGCCCAGCTTCAGATCCTCGGCTTCACCTCCGACGGAACGCTGGCCGGAGCTTGCCCCTGCGGAACCGGCGACGTCATGGGCCAACTTCCATCGACGTTGACTTTCGACAATGGCACCGGCTTCAACGACTATTTCGACGATCTCACTTACGGCACCACCATCACCTTCGCGGTCAGCCTCTACGGACCCGCGCTCAGTTCACCAGACGGCACTTCCACGTCCGGCAGCACGTTCGCCTTCAGCATGTTCTCCGATCCGGCTGGAATGACGCCGGTGCTGACCGGCGACACCACCGACGGCTTCGCTTTCACCGTGGACGTCAACCTGGATGGCTCGACCACCGTGACGAATTCCTCCGCGCAAACCGGCGTGGCGCAGGCGGGCACGAGCGCCGTCCCCGAACCCGGCACCCTGGCGCTATCGGGAACCGCGCTGATTTTTCTGGCCATCTCCGGCTGTCGCCGGCGCGGCCCTGCGGTCGCGCCTCTTGACGCCTCCTGAGAATGATCGCGGGAGAGAGGGCCACTTCAATGTATGATCGCTTGACTGCGACGCTTATGGCCCGTCGCCGGGAAAACATTCGTATCCCGTCCATTTACAGGTCTGTGTGAAAACTACCGTGTGGGGCGGGCTACCAGCCCGCGGCCTGCTGCCAGCAGGTATTGAAAACAAGAGCCGCCCGATGGGCGGCTGCGGGCCGACGGCCCGACTGAAGTTTTCACACGGACTCGTAGTGGAGGGGAGATGCTAACGCACTCGCAGATACAGGCCGCTAGTCGAGTGCATCACAGAGAATCGCCATTAACTGCGGGCGAGACTTCCTATAATAAGGTGCCCATGATGAAGCAACAGAGTGCCTCAGGAAGTTTTCTTTTTCTTGCTGAAATTGCAACCCTGCTCGGTGTGGCCTTCTGCCAGGGGCAAACTTTAACCACACTGGTGGCGTTTAACGGAGCCAATGGAGCTCCGGCTCTGGACGCGGGAGGAAGCCTGGTGCAGGGAGCGGACGGGAACTTCTATGGAACAACCGACAGCGGCGGCAGTCACAATCTGGGTACCGTGTTCAAGGTTACGCCAAGCGGCGTTCTTACGCCTCTGTACAACTTCGGATCGTCCGCGACCGACGGAAAGGCTCCCTACGCCGCGATGATTCTGGCCTCCGATGGGAACTTCTATGGAACAACCTCCCAGGGCGGAGCCGCCGATGCCGGCACGTTTTTTCAAATGACTCCCAGCGGCGCGGTGACCATCCTCTACGGCTTTTGCCACCTCGACCAATGCACCGATGGCACAAACCCCTATGGACCGCTTGTTCAAGGTTCCGATGGAAACTTTTATGGCACGACGTTGAGCGGAGGAGTAGCGACGCAAGGGTCGGAGCAAATCTCCCACGGTGGCACGATCTTCAAGATCACCCCCACTGGCGCCCTGACCACGCTCTACACTTTTTGCTCCCAGTCCAACTGCGCCGACGGGGCCTTCCCGGGAGGCGGCTTGACTCTGGCTTCCGACGGGAATTTTTATGGGACAACCAGTGGGACACCCCCGGGATATGCAACGCCCTACGGCACCATCTACAAGTTCACTCCGGCGGGCGTGCTGACGACGATTTACGCATTCAAGAACACCGGCCTCACGGCCCCGTCCTGCACGCTCGTCCAGGGCGCCGACGGGAGCCTCTATGGGACCACCTTTACCGGCAATGCCGCCGCCAGCCCGGGCGGGGTTTTCAAGATTACGCTGGGAGGCACCTACACGCTCCTACACACCTTTACCGGCTCTGGTCAGACCGGCGGCGATGGGGCGCAGCCGCCCAATTATACGGCGCTGGTACAGCTACCCGGAGGGAACCTCATCGGTGGCACCACGGATACCGTGTACGAGATTACGCCCACCGGAACGATGACGACGCTACACGTCTTCGACATCGGAACGGAGGGTTTCGCCGCTGTCGGAATGGTTCTGGGCAAGGACGGGAACATTTACGGGATGACGCAAAGCGGCGGAGCAAACGGCAAGGGTACGATATTCAAGCTCGGCCTGCAACCGCTGACGTTCGGAAACTACACCTGCACCAACACGCTGCCGGTGGTGGTTACCTCCGTCGATTCGGCCAGCGCCTATGGCGGATATTCCTATTTCGGATCCGGATCGTGGCTGGAAATTAAGGGCACCAACCTGGCCGATCCCGCCGACCCTCGCCTGACCGCCGCAACCAACCCCGGCCAGTGGACGTCCCAGGACTTCAATGGCTCGAACGCCCCCACCTCGCTCGACGGAATCAATGTGCATATTAATGGAAAGCCCGCCTATGTTTGGTATCTCTCGCCCGGGCAACTCAACGTGCAGGCGCCGGAGGATAGTGCAACGGGCAATGTCTCGATCGCGGTCACCAACTGCAGGGCCACCGGTTATTCGGTCACGTTCGCCCGCCGGGCAGCCGCTCCGGGGTTCCTGGCGCCGTCGAGCTATGCCGCCAATGGCACGCAATACATGGTGGCCTTCTTCGATTCCGATAACGCCTACGTGTTGAACGCCAGCATTGGGGCCTCGTTCGGCCTCAATAGCCGCCCCGCAAAGCCGGGCGACCAGATTTACACCTACGGGATCGGATTCGGCGACGTGACTCCATCGACTCTGCCCGGCGTCATCGCCCAGGCGAGCACGCTGGTCAACCCCGTCGCGATCCTCTTTGGCACGACGGCGGCCGCGATCTCCTATCAGGGACTCACCCCTGGTTCGGTAGGATTGTACCAGTTCAATTTCACGGTTCCCCCGTCCCTCGCCAATGGCGATTACCAGATCAATGTGACGCAGAGCGGAATCGCAGTGCCGCAGACGATGTTCCTCACGGTGCACAACTAGTGTAATGCGTCACACACTTTAATCATGATCATTTCGACCAAGTGGGGCCGCCAGAATTGGCTGCCCACAAGAGCCAGAAAATGAGACAGAGATACGGATCGCAATCTCTGACGCACTCCACTAGCCAGGGGGCGCACAACGCGAGCAAGCCCATCGACAGCTCCGTCTTACTTTCCTAACGCTTTGGCGGCGCGCTCGTGATCGCCTTCCTTGAAATAGATCACGTACCCGTAGCCGCCTTGCCCGTCGGTCACCCCCGTGGACGCGTAGATATCCACTCCCGCATCGAGCAGCGTCTTCAGAACCTCCGCCAGTGTACCCAAATGATCATCGCCATTGATCAGGACGGCATGCTGTGGTCCGGTGAGAACGAGTCCCAACTCTTTCGCGACCTTCAGAAAACTGTCGATCCGATCAGGAAATATGGTCAGCTCGACGTGATTAGGGCCGTAGGGTACGGCGCTGAAAGCCAGCAGATTCACGTCCTCATTCGCGAGTCTCGCCAGCAATTCGTAAGGCTTACCGGGCGCTGCTTGGATGCGCGTATAAAAGTAGTTGACGGTCCGGACGCTAAGCGACATTAGGACTCCTTTATCCGGCGACTCGGGCCGCAGGCGAACGAAACCAGAACCAAGCCTCATCCAGTTAGAGTGTAATCGACCAGGAAGCCGATTCGTCCTGGATAACGTAATCGTCACTTACTTTTTCAAAACGCGCGTTTGGCGCGCGGCGTTCCCCAACATCATTTACCATTCTGGATACCATATTGAAGCGATGCGCATGAGCAGGATGACAAACTCAACGAATCCCAACTGGCGGAAGGCCGCGCTGGTGACCACTCTGCTGGCCGCCGCGGCCGCCGGCCAGGTGTCGGCGCCATACCTGCACGCGCCGGCCGGGGACGCTTATGCCGTGCATGACCCCACCGGGGTCACGATCTTGCCCAATGGACGGCGTCTGCAACCGGCCGGAGCGCACTTGCCGCTGGCGCGCTACCCGCACGGTATGGTCATGACCCGGGATGGTTCGCTGCTGTTTGTCGCGAGCGACGGCGTGGGGCAAATCGTGTCGGGCTGGCAGACCGGCTCGCCTAAAATCTCCCAACTGAAGCCCCCAAAACCGGAAGGGAAACGGAAGATCCATTGGAATGCCGGCGGAGCGGACTTCTCTCCGGACGGCGCGGTGTTGTACTGGAGCAGCGGCGAACGGGGAAGCATCTTTGTGTTCGACACCGGCTCGGGCGCGATGCTTGCGGACATTCTCCTCAACGTCCAGACCGGAGGGACGAAGTTCAACGACAGCTATGCGGTGGATGTAAAGCTGTCCGGCGACGGCCGCTACCTGTACTGCGCCGACGTGACCAATTTCCGCGTTGCGGTGGTCGATACGGTGGAGCGGCGGGCGATCGGTTCCGTGCGGGTTGGGCGATATCCCTACGCGCTGGCTGTGGCGGGAGATTCCGTGCTGGTGGCCAACATCGGGTTATTCGAGTACAGCGCCGTGCCGCCTCCACAGGGCAACGATTCCGATAGCCGCGGGCTGACGCGGCCGGCGTTCGGGTATCCCAGCAAGGAGGCCCGCGACGGCGTGCAGTTCGAGGGGCGGAAGATCGCCGGACTGGGCGGCGACAATGTGCCCGAGGCGTTCTCCGTATGGAGCGTGGACGTTTCAAATCCCTCGGCGCCGCGGATTGCGGATCGTTGGAAGACCGGCCTGCTGATTCATTCGCCTGCCGACAACGGCAAAACGGTGGGCGGAAGCGCTCCTAATTTCCTCACCGTCCGCAACGACGCGTTGTACGTTGCTAACGGAAACAACGACATGATTGAGCGCATCGACTTGAGACTGGGCAAAGTGGCGGCGCGCGGCCGCATCGCCCCGTCCCCGCTGGTAGCCGGGTTGCGCGGCGTAGGGCCGAGCGGGATCGCCGTTTCGCCCGATGGCCGCAGGCTCTATGTGGCGGAGAGCGGAATCAACGCAATCGGCGTGCTCGACGCCACAACGCTTACCGTGCTCGGCCATATCCCGACGGCATGGTATCCGTACCGCGTGGCGGTCTCTCCGGACGGACGGCGGCTCGCCGTGACCTGCTTCAAGGGCTTCGGCAATGGCCCCAATGGAGGCTCGCGGATTCCCCAGAGCGATTTTCTGGCGATGAAGGGTGTGCTCAGCATTCTGGACACTCCGGACGATCGGGCACTGGCGGAGATGACCCGGCAGACGCTCGAGAACAACGGCATTGTCAACCGCGGCGCGGACCGCGAGGCGATGGCGTCCCCGATCATTCCCACAGTTGCCGGGCGCGCGTCCAAGAACATCAAATACGTGGTCTTCATCACTAAGGAAAACCACACCTACGACACGATCTTCGACCGCATCCCAGGTGCGCGGCACGACCCGTCGCTGCTGCGCTGGGGACTGCACCAGACAGTCGAGGAGAAAAGCCAGCCCACTCTCAACGACGTGCCGGTGATGGTCAATCACAACGCGCTGGCGCGCCAGTTCACGGTCAGCGACAACTTTTATATGGAGCCGGAGGCGTCGGGCGTCGGTCATCGCTGGCTGGTCGGCGTCCAGCCGAACAACCTGATGCAGATGACGTACACGCTGGGTTGGTCGTTCAATGAAAAGAGCACCGCCCCAGGCCGCCGTTATTCGATGGGCTCGAACGGTTCTCTGATGCCGGAGGATTATCCCGAAGCTGGGTCCATGTGGGAACACCTGGCGCGGCACAAGATCCGGTTTCGCAATTACGGCGAGGGATTTGAGTTCCCGGGCGTCACGGAAGGTCCCGACGAGCACCCCACCGGAGCGCGCGAGGTAGTGAACATTCCCATGCCGAAGGTGCTGTTCGACAATACCAGCTTCGGTTTCCCCATTTTCAATACGAACATCCCGGACCAATACCGGGCGCACTGGTTCATCAAGGACGTCGAGCAACGCTTCCTCAGCGGGCGGATGAAGTTCCCGTCGTTCACGAACATCGCCCTCTGCAACGATCACGGCTCGTCGCGCCGTGCGGAGGGCTACCCCTACCTCGCGTCGTACATGGCGGATAACGATCTCGCGCTGGGGCGGATTGTCGAGTTTCTTTCGCACACGCCGTACTGGAAGAACATGGCAATCTTCGTCACCGAAGACGACGCCGGTGGCGAACCCGACTCGGTCGATGCACAGCGCAGCGTGCTGCTGGTGATCAGTCCGTGGGCGAAGAAGGGATACGTATCGCACCGGCACACGACTATCCTCAGCATGCATCGCACGCTGTACCAGATCCTGGCCCTCCCGCCGCTCAACATGTTCGACGCACTGGCCAGCGATCTCTCGGACAGCTTCACCGATGTGCCCGATTTCCGGCCGTATCTGAGCCGGAAGGTCGATCCGCGAATTTTTGATCCCGAGAAGGCGAAGGATCCGAAAGACCCGGATTATGGACAGGCGCGGCGGAAGCCTTCGGCTCCCATGGACGATGAGGAGGAAGTGGAGAAGATCCTCCAGCAGGGACAGAAGAAGACGCCCCCGCGGCAGTGATGGCTCCAAGCGCCGAGGTTTCGCGCCGCTCGATTCGTGGAGCGAAGTCCTCGAGTTGCGGATGCCACGATGGTCGCCAGATTATCCACTTGCGAATTCCGGATTACCGATGGCCCCGGTGCGCCTGGTGGAGTGCGTCAGAGATTGCGATCAGTATTTCTGGCTCTTGTGGGGCCGCCAATTCTGGCGGCAGCCGCCCTTTCAAGGCGGCTACCCCGGTAAGTTCACGAGCGTCGGCGGGAACGCCAACGCGCCGCCATGATCGGCGGCCCCACTTGGTCGAAATGATAATGAGTTAAGTGTGTGACGCACCATGGAACCTCGGCTGCCATTGTCGGCGATTTTTGAACCCTCCGCGCTCCACTCAACTGGCACCAAGGCGATGGTCTCGCGCGTTTGCGGTCAAGCCGCTTTCTTCGTTGTCCCGTGCGGATCGATCACAAACTTCTTGGCCGCGCCTTTGTCAAAGTCCTTGTATCCTTGCGGTGCGTCGTCCAACGAAATAATGGTCGCGTTGCACGCCGTGGCGGGATGAACCTTGTCGTGCAGAATCGCCATCATCAGCTGGCGGTTATAGCGCAGCACCGGACAATGGCCGGTGTGGAATGAGCAGGATTTTGCCCAGCCCAAACCGATGCGGATGCTAAGCGCCCCGACCTTCGCGGCTGCGTCGACGCCCCCCGGATCGCCCGTTACATAGAGACCCGGGATGCCGATCGATCCCCCGGCCCGCGCGATCTCCTGGAGCGCATTCAGAACGGTCGCCGGCTGTTCCGCCGCGGCGTCCTTGCCATGGCCATGAGCTTCAAAGCCGACACAATCCACCGCCGAGTCCACCACGGGTTCTCCGAGAATCTGCTCGATTTGCTGAGCCAACGTTGCATCCTTGCGAAGATCGACGACTTCGCAGCCGAAGCTCTTGGCCTGCGCGAGACGCTCCGGAATCATGTCGCCCACAATCACGACGGCGGCGCCTAGCAATTGGCACCCGGCCGCGCAAGCAAGACCCACCGGGCCCGCACCGGCGATATAGACGGTTGAGCCTGGGCCGACGCCCGCGGTGACTGCGCCATGATACCCGGTCGGGAAAATATCGGAAAGCAGCGTCAGATCCAGGATCTTGGCCATGGCCTTTTCCCGATTAGGGAACTTCAGCAGATTGAAGTCCGCGTACGGCACCATCACGTATTCCGCGTGGCCGCCGACCCATCCGCCCATATCGACATAACCGTATGCCGCGCCTGGGCGTGCCGGATTCACGGTCAGACAGATACCGGTCTTCCCTTCGCGGCAATTACGGCAGCGTCCACAGGCGATGTTAAAGGGCACGGTCACCAGATCGCCGATATTCAACATCTCGACGTCGGCGCCCTTTTCGATGATCTCTCCGGTGATTTCGTGACCTAAGATGAGCCCGGCAGGCGCGGTCGTCCGCCCGCGGACCATGTGTTGATCGGAGCCGCAGATATTCGGGTCACAATCTTCAGGATGACGCCGTGCGGAGCGTCCTTTCCTCCGAAAGGGTCCGTTTCACTTTTTGGCATTCTCAATTTTGGGTAGTCGATGGACTTCACTTCGACGGTACCCGGTTTGATGTAAGCAACTCCGCGATTACTTGGCATAGAGTCTCTCCTTGTCCTACGTGGGGTAGTGCCGCGCTGCGCCACTCCAGCAGCAATACTGACACATTCCGGGAGGTCACGGCAGGAGCGTCCTCATGCAAGCCATTCTTTCGTAATTGTCGTCCCTGGGTCCGCGAGTGCACAAAAGGAGGATAGCGTGGCGGGCGAACGCAAGGAGAATATGAGACGATCTTTACGTGTTGAGCTGGGCCTTGAGCGGTTGGATGAAGCGCAGTTGGACGGTCTCCGGCGGGAATTTGCAGCCGGTTGTGCCTGTCGCGACAAATATTTCTGGAGCTAAGGTTAGAAATCCTTTTGAGAAATATCCCGCAAGTCCTATCATGGGGTTGAGGAGGTTCCGATGATCAGCGGCGTCGGCTCGTTGCAGAGCTTTAGTTCGCAGTCGTATCAAAGCGCCCAAGCCACCCGGAGTCCAGCTCCATCGGAGACCGCTCAGCCTTCCCAATCGGCGGCCTCGCAGCCCGAGGATTCGATTCAGATAAGTTTCGCAGGCTCGGACGCGTTTCAAACTCCAGACGAACGGTTAATCGGAGCGGTCGGAGGGGGGCCCTATTCCATTCCTCGCTGGTCGCCTTGGCCGTGAATCGGCCCCCGGACTGAACGCCGAACGTCCGCCCGCCACGCATGTACCCGCCGATCGCGTACTCCGCCGTGCGGTTGATCCGCATGTTGCGGCACACCCCGAGCTCACGCCGCCCGGAATCCGTCAGATCTTGTGCCACTCGTCAGCCGTCTTATGTTCTCAGATCGACCGGATAAATCGCGCTATGAAACATCACCGATGAATTGAACCGCGCAGGCTGGGAATCGTTGTAAAATCGGCTTGCCCATGAAACTTACAGCCGCGCTCATCACGTTCACCGCTTTCCTCGCGTCAGCGATCGCGCAAGTTCCCGCCCAGGAGCGCATGGTGGTCGTGATCAGCCTGGACGGCTTTCCCGCGTATGCGCTGGACGATCCGAAGCTCCCGATTCCCACGCTCCGCCAGCTTATTCGCGACGGCGTTTCCGCGCGCATGACGACCGTCAACCCGACCGTCACTTGGCCCAATCACACCGCTATGGTCACCGGCGTCCGTGCGGATGAGCATGGATTGCTGGCTAACGGAACAATCGTACAAACCGGCGGATGGCCCCCGGTGAAAGTAGAACCGATGATCGAAAAGGAGAAGATGGTCCACGTCTCAACGGTTTACGACGCCGCCTTTAAAGCCGGGCTCACCACGGCGCAAGTCGACTGGGTCGCGGTCACCCGGGCGCGCACCATCACCTGGCCGTTCAATGAATGGGCGTCAGCGGATGGACCCGCGGAGCAGGAAATGATCCGCAAAGGCGTCGTGAGCGCGTCGGATCTCGAAAACTTCACAAAATCCAATATTCTGTTCCGGGACCAGCTTTGGACGAAGGCGGCAGCCTATTTGATCCGCGAGCATAAACCCAATCTGCTGCTCGTTCATTTCTTGTCGCTCGACTCGACGCACCATCAATATGGCCCGGGCACGCCGGCAGCCACAGCGGCGATTGCGTTCCTGGACAGTTGCGTTGCGCAGGTCACCGAGGCGATTCGTGCCGCCGGAATGGCCGGCCGCGCGACCGTCATCGTCGTCTCGGACCACGGCTTCAAAAAGTTTACCAAGCAGGTCCGTCCCACCGTGGCCCTCGCTGCCGCCGGCCTCGCGAAGAGCGTCTACGTGCTCGCTGAGGGTGGTTCCGCGTACGTCTACTTCGATTCAACGCAATCCGCTCAACTTTCTCCAAAGGTTGTGAAGGCGCTCGACGGCATTGAGGGAATCGATCGGATCGTCGGGCCGAGCGGATTTGGAGCGCTGGGGCTGCCGCAACCGGACCGGGAGCCACAGATGTACCAACTGCTTCTCACGGCGAAGGACGGGTACTCGTTTTCGGGCGCGGCGGGCGGTCCCGTTACATCGGAAGTCCCGCAGCAAGCCGGAAGTCATGGATATCTGGCCTCAGACCCGGAGATGGATGCAATCTTCATCGCCAGCGGATACGGAATTCGACCTGGCACTCATATGGATAGAATCGCGAATATCGATGTTGCCTCTACTATCGCCAAGCTTTTAGGAGTTGCTTTGCCCGGAGCAAAAGGCAAGTCGATTCCGATGCAGTGATGGCGAGCCTTCCGGATAACCTCAGCACGGTGGAGCCTGGATTATGAATGCGGGGACGTCCACAGCGCACATGCGCCGACGGCTGGAAACGGCTTATTTGAAGCAGCGAGGTTTCTGCATGAAGGGATGGATTGAAGGATAATGATCAGATCGCATGATCTCTCAGGCTGGACCTCAGATCGCGCGCGAACCGGTGAGCGATTACCGCCGCTTGGCCTCCGTGCTCGCTTCCAGAGCCAGCCGCCTCGGCTCGCGCGATCCGGAGAGCGCGGCGCAGGAAGCTCTTCGTCGCTCGCTCGAAAACCGAAAGTCGCAACCAGCGGTCGCATATTACTTCGGCGAAGAATCGCCCGTGGGCGCAACACCGGAGTGGCCGCTTGATCAATTGCTCGCGTGGCTGCATGGCGTACTGCAATACGTGGTGCGCGAAGAGCGGAGCCGTGCGGGATTTCGGCGGGAAGTATCGGCGATTTTGATTTCCGAACCGGCGGACACCTCGGCCGATGCACTCGAGGGGATGATCCAGCGGGAAACGCGGGCGATTGTGGCCGATTGCTTTGCGACGCTCGATCGCGACTACCGCTCAGTTCTGACGTTGCGCATGGACGGGCTGAAGTATGGCGAGATCGCGCGCAAGATGGGCGTCAACGAGAATACCGTCGCGACGTGGGTGAGCCGCGGGATTGGCGAATTGGGCCGCCGCATTCGCAAACGCATGGATGGCAGGCAATGAGTAAAAAACTACTCGATCGTTTCGCGCGCGGAGAATTGTCACCCGGGGAATCACGCGACCTCGCGCAACAGGCGCTTGGCGATCACGATTTATTCGACGAGTTGACCTCGACGGCGATCGCCAGAAGCGGACTGGCGACCCGCGGGAGGAAACTCATCACCTGGCCGCGAATCGCGATTTTCGCCGCCGCCGCCGCGGTGATCGTGGGCGTGGTGCCGCGCGCGCCGCAACGGAAGCCGGAGCCGGCGAGACAGGTTACCGCGATCGCGGCGTCTCCGACGCTCCTGGCGCGCAACGGAGATTCGGCGATTTTTCGCGGAGCGGACACCGAGACGCGCGAGTCTCGCGCCACAGGATCGATCGGGTCGATTGCCGGCGGTATCGCGACGATCGATCTTGGATCTCTGGATGGATTGGCAAAGGACGCCGAGGTGGATGTGATTCGAGGTGGTCAAGCCATCGGCCATGTCAAGCTGACCACGGTTTTTCGCGATCATTCGCGCGGCGCAATCGCGGGCGGAACATCGATTGGGGTGAACGATCAGGTTCGCGTTCCGCCTTCTGCGCGGTTGCGCGCGATTCTCGATCAGATCGACGCGGCGCTCGCTCGCGGCGAGGCTGAAAAGGCGATCGGCATTGCCCAACAAACACCCATCGAAGATTTTGATGCGGAGTCGTCGAGCGAAGTGGATTTGAACAATGCCGGCGTCATCGCGGAGTTACACGGCAATCCGACCAAGGCCGGCGAACTCTACCAGCGCGCGCTGCAAACGAGTCCATCGGCGCAGGATCGCCAGGCGATCGAGAAAAACCTCGCGAGATTGAAAGGCGCGCAATAGGCGGTGTTGGCGCGGTCCAGTCTCGCGCTGTTTTTCGCCACGCTGGCATGCGCGCAGGGCTGGTCCTCGTTCGACGCGCAAGCCGAGAGTCTCTACGTCAAGGGCGATCTGGCGGGGGCGATTCGAATCGCGAAACTGGCTGTCGCCTCGGCGGCGGATTCACAACAGTCCGCGCACAGTCTGGATCGTCTCGGATTCTTTCAATACACCTCCGGCGAACTGAAAACCGGTGAAGCCACATTGCGGGAGGCGCTGGAGATTCGCAAGACGAAAATCGGCGAAGACACCCTCGATTACGCCGAGAGCGCGAACGACCTGGCGCTGTTGTGCCGCGATTCCGATCAATACCCGGAGGGCCGAAAGCTTGCCGAACAGGCGGTAGCCATTCGGTCGAAGTTTCTGGGCGGCCGCGATCCGCGCGTCGCCGAGAGCCTGAATACGCTCGGCGGAGTTCTCGTTTTTCTCGGAGAGTACAACCAGGCGATCGCCCGAATGGAAGAGGCGCTGGCGATTCACGAATCGCAATCGCCGCCGGAATTCAACGAAGAATTCGGCACGCTGTGCATCAATTTGGCGGGCACCTATCAGCGCGTGGGACGATACACAAGCTCCGAAGCGATGTTCGAAAAAGGATTGAACGTCCTGAGGGTGAAGCCGGGAGTGAACCATCCGGCCTATTCGGCAAGCCTGGTGGGCTACGCGTTTTTGCAAGCCGATCTTGGCCACTATTCGGCCGCCGAAAAGCTGTACGACGAAGCCGGCAAGCTGCTCGGCGAGCAACTGGGCGAGCAGCATCCGGCATACGCGGCGTTTCTGAATAATCGCGCCGCGCTCTATGCGCAAGTCGGCAATGTCGCCATGGCCGAGGTGGACTATCGTAAGTCGCTTGAGCTCAAGCGCAGGCAGAACGGGCCGAATGCGTTGACCATCGGCGCCACGCTCAGGAATCTCGCGCGGCTGGTGTACGCGCGCAATCGTGAAGAGGGCGAGAAGCTGTTTCAGGAAGACGTGGACCTGTATGCGCGAAATGCCAAGCCGCCGGCGTTTGACTATTCGAGCGCGTTGCTCGGCTTGGCAGAGGCCCAACGCAATCGCGGCGATCTCGCCGCCGCTCGCGCAACACTCGAAAGCGCCTCCGGCATCGTCGCGAAAGGATTGGGCACGATGCATCCGTTGTACGCGGCGGTTTTGCGCGATCTCGGGCTGGTTGAACAATCGGCGCACGAATATCCGCAAGCCGAGCAGAGCCTGCGCCAGGCGATCGCAATCGTCGAAGAGACGCAGGGCGCAAACCACCCCGATCTGGCGCTATATCTGGCGCGTCTCGCCGCGGTGTTTGAGGACGCCGGCGATTACGCCAGCGCCGAACCGCTATACCGCCGCAGTCTGGACCTGTCGGACCGGACGCTGGCGGACATGTTAACCATCGGATCGGAGCGCAACAAGGCGGCTGTCCTCGCCAATCTTGACGACCCGGTCCCGAGGTTGATCGCGTTTCAGAAAAAGGCCGGTTCGGCGGCGGCGCGGGAACTCGCGTTTGAAGCGGTCGCGCGGCGCAAGGGACGAATCCTCAATGCGGTCCACGATTGGGGTTATACCCTGCGCGACAGTGCCGATGCCGGCGTTCGGCAGCGACTTAATCAACGCGAGGCGATGCTGGCGTGCGAAGCGTCGCTCATCGTCGCGCTCGGTTATCGCGATCTGAAACCGGCTGTGGTCGGGACTTGCGCGCTCCCTGGAACGGAACTCGAAGGACGTTACGAGCGGCTGCTACACGAGCTTCGAACGAATTGGACGGACGCCCGCGGAAAGCAGGCTCTCGAAGCGATTGGCGTTCTGCGTCAATACATAGAAACGCTTGAGGCTTCCTTGAGCCGTGAGATTCCGCAACTCGCGTCGGTGCTGAGGCCCGCCCGCTTGGAGGAGATCCGGTCGCGTCTCGAACCGGATGAGCGGCTCATCGAGTTTGTCGAGTATCAGAATCGCTATGGCGCATTTGTGCTCAGCCGCGACGATTTGAGATGGGCCGATCTGGGTCCGGCGGGGCCGATCGACCTCGCCGTGCAGGATCTGTTCGGCGCGGCGAATGACTGGAGCGTCGCAAACTCGCGGCGCGAGAAGCGAAGCGCGGAAACGGCCGCACAGACGGCGCGCGGCGCGATGGATGCGCTTTCGTCGAAGCTGGCTCCAGCCCTCTCGCCCGTTTGGCAAGGCGCCGGCATCCATCGGCTGCGCATCGCGCCCGATGGAATGCTCAATCTTGTTCCGTTCAGCGCCCTTTCTGATGGCCGTGGACATTTTCTAATAGAGCGAGTTGCCACCAGCTATGTCTCAGCCGGCCGCGACATCGCCGCGTCTGAAAGGCCGGCAAATCCGGCCGCGAATTCGATCATCATCGCCGTGAGTCCGGGATCGAGGCCTTCGTCAGGTACTCTGGCCGCGAGCGCGTTTCGAGCCGATCGTCTCGAACGTCTCGAAGATGCCGAAGTCGAAGCGCGCGACGTGCAGCGTTGGTTTCCCCGTGCGCAGTTGCTGGGCGAAGGAGAGGCGACCGAGCAGCGCATCAAACATCTTCATCGGCCCGCTCTGTTGCACATCGTCGGTCACGGGATCGTGCGCGGCAATGAGGATTGCCGCTCGACTCCGGAGAGTCATGGATGCCAGCTCGCCTCGCTCGATCCCGCGGCGCGAGTCATGAGTCTTTCGGCGATCGTGCTCGAAGAAGCATACGGGCGCGGCGGCGCCTCAACCGAGGACGGACTGCTGACCGCGCTGGAGCTGCAGTCGCTCGATTTGCAAGGGACCGAAATGCTGGTTCTTTCACAGTGCCGCATGGCGGATGGCGTTCCGTCATCGGGCGAGGGAGTTTTTGGAATGCGGCGAGCGGCCGCCATCGCCGGGGTGAGGACGTCCGTGGCCCCGCTGTGGAAAGTGGAGGACGCGGCCCAACGGCAGCTGATGGATCGGTTCTACCGCGAGATCAGCGGCGGAAAAGGACGTGCGGAGGCATTACGCGAAGCGCAACTGCAACTCCTCAAGAGTCCGCGGACGGCCGGTTTCCTTCAATGGGCTCCAGTCATACTATCGGGCGACCCCGGCCCGCTGCCGCGCGCGCTGTTCGCTAAATGAGCCTGGGTGATGCCAGTGTAGTGCGTCACACACTTAAATCATTATCATTTCGACCAAGTGGGGCCGCCAGAGTTGGCGGCCCCACAAGAGCCAGAAAACGAGACAGAAATCTCTGACGCACTCCACTAGTGCTGCGACCGCATGAATCGTTTGCCATCACCCGAACGGCGTGGCGACGTCCAGCCCCATGCGTCAGCTTGGGGTTATCGCTCCCAGGTCCAAACCCCAAGCTGACGAGTCTGTGTGAAAAGCCGTGCATTAACCGCTCCTGCGGGTCGCGGCTCTGTTTCGAGCCTTGGGGTTTCACAAGGATAAAAGAGCCGCGACCAGCGTGAGCGGTCAGCGCCGGAGTTTTCACGCAGACTCTGACGCATGGGGCTGAATTGGCAACAAATCATCCGGTCGCTGCACTAGTGGCGTGTCGACGGGAAAACATTAGTATCCCCTCCATTACTGTCGGGGCTCGGCAAAGAAATCCTGGACTCCAGGTGCGCCACGACCACCACTAGCCAATAGTCGCGGCTCCATTTTTAGGGCCGAGGATTCACTGCTTCACCGTCAGAACCGCGCCCGCCGGAGATGTCGCGCCGCCGATCGAGGCTTGAATCGGCCAGTCGCCATCGGCCAACGAGGGAGGAACCTGAATGGCGATCTGATATAGCCCCACCGAACCCGGCGCTAGAGCCGCCCCGTATACAAGAGCCGAAATGTTACCAATCGTGACTACCGGCGGGGTTGCCGTGGAGTAAGCCTTGTCGCCCGGTACAGCAAAGCCGGCAAGCACGGTAGGATTGGTGGGGCCGAATCCAGTGGCCCATAGAACCAGGACTTCGCCCGGCTTTGCGGCCACCGTGGAGGAGCCGGCGAAGGTGCCGGCTTTGACTGCAAGGCTGTAGTCCTGACGCGTCGCGACCACCTGGCTGGCGGGCCACAAAAAGAACGCCGGGCCGTACAGGCCGGCCGTGACCGTGACAGGCGGGCTCGATCCGCTGGGCGTCGTCACGACCACCGAAACAGGTCCCGGATTCAGGTCGGGCGCGAGGACATTGAGTTGGCCGGGAGTGATGTAGTAGATGTACGCGGGCTTCCCTCCCATGGTGACACTCACGCCATCGAGCGACGCAGGCAGCGCGCCGCTGACGATTGAGTTGCTCCAGTCGTCGGTCTTGGGGGCGAGACCGGTGCCTTGAATCGTCACCCACGAATTGGCGACGATCCCGGGCTGGAAGCTGGCCCCGTTCACCACGCCATTGGCGGAGATGGTGGGACCCGATCCGCCGGTAGTCGCGGCCCCGGTGACCTTGCGAATCAGATTGTGATTGGTATCCGCGATGAAAATGTTCCCTGCGCTATCCACCTTGACGCCGTTAGGCTGCTGCACGCTGGCGCTCGCCGGCGGACCGCCGTCGCCATTCCCGAGGCTGCCCGTCGCAAACGGCGTTCCGTTTCCCGCGAAGGTGCTGATAATCCCGGACGGGTTCACCATGCGGATCCGATTGTTCTGCGGGTCCGCGATGTAAACATTGCCCGCGCTATCGACTGAGATACCCTGAAATGCCATCGTCAGGTTCAAGCCCAATTTCGCGCTTGTGGCGGCACCGCCGTCGCCCGAGTACCCGGCCGTGCCGGTGCCCGCGAAAGTGGCGATGATTCCTTTCGTATCCACCTTGCGCACACGATTGTTGCCCTTGTCCGCGAAATAGATATTTCCCACGCTGTCCACAGCCACGCCGGAGGGAAAATAGAGCGCGGCCTTGGTTGCGGCACCGCCGTCGCCGGAGAATCCAAACGCGCCGCCCGCCACGGTTGTAAGGACCCCGGACTTATCCAGCCTGTAGATCGCAGACCCATTCAGATCCGAGATGTAGACGTTCCCCGCCGAATCCACAGTCACGCCGCCCGGTGAGCTGATCCTCGACAGCGTCAGGCTGATCACCGCCACTGAGTTGATAATGCCCTTCGTGTCCACCTTGCGCAGGCCGTTGCTGCCGCCATCCGCAATGTAAACGTTCCCCGCGCCGTCTACCGCGATGGCTATCGGCAGAAAGAGCGCAGCGCTGGTTGCCGGTCCGCCGTCACCCGAAAAGCCCGAGGTTCCATTACCGGCGAACGTGCTGATGGTTCCGGACGTATCCACCTTGCGGATACGATTGTTGTTCCGGTCCACGATGTAGAGGTTGCCCGCGGAGTCAACCGCAACATCGGGGGGAATGCCGATGGCGGCTTTCGTTGCCGGTCCGCCATCCGCGGAGAAGACCATGGTTCCGTTGCCGGCCACCGTCGTGATCACCGCCTGTCCGTAACAGACCGACCAGACCGCCAGCCCCAGACACCTCAAGACCATTTTCATAAGCTTCTCCGTTTCGCACTATTGGTGGACAGAAAGGATAGTCCCAGCCATCGACGTGACGCCGCCGATGATGGCTTGAATGGGCCAGTCCCCGTCGGCGAGATTGCTGGGGACCTGAATCGCGATCTGGTACAAGCCGGCCGAGCCGGGCGCGAGCGCCGCGCCATACACAATCGCCGCTATATTGTTCACATTGATGATCGGCGCGGACGCGGTCGGGTATGTACTGCTACCCGGCGTCGCCACGCCCAGCGGCGCGACCGGCATCGTGGGGCCGAATCCCGTTGCCCACAGGATGATCACGTCGCCGGGCTTAGCAGCGACCGTCGTTGTACCGGCGAACGTTCCGGGTTTTACGGCATAGCTGTAATCGGTACGCGTGGCCACCGCCTGATTACCGGGCCAAACGAAAAATGAAGGGCCGTAGGCGGTGGCCGTGGCTGTGACGGGCGCGCTGGTGCCGCCGGTGGTGGTCACGGTCACCGCGACCGGCCCAGCAGGCAGGTCGGGCGCCAATACGTTGATCTGACCCGGCGAAATGAAGTAAATGTATGCCGCCTTCCCGCCCATGCTCACGCTCACGCCGTCAAGCGATGTGGGCAGCGCTCCGTTGACGATCGAATGGCTCCAATCATCGGTCACTGATGCCAGATTCGTTCCCTGGATCGTGACCCACGAATTGGCCGTCACACCTGGCTGGAAGCTCGCGCCGTTGACCACGCCGGTAATAGCGGGCGCAGCGGGCAAGGACGTTTTCGAGGATACCGCGGCTAACGCGTAAACGACATCGAATTGACCTTGAGACGCATCCACAGGGCTCAGCGTCCAGGATGCGCCACTATCGGTGCTCACATAGACTCCGCCACCGGGACCGAGATCGGCGATCAAATTCGCCTGCGGGGTGTAGAGAGTCGCGGCGTTCTCGGGGTCAAGATGCACTTCAACGCTGTAGTTCGACATCCCGGTCGTGATTTTGGTCCAGGTTTTTCCGCCGTCCGTGCTTCTTACCGCCAGCGCCTGACTGGTCACGCCTTGGCTGTTATCCTGGCCGCCCGCATAGATGGTGCCGTTTCGCGAATCGACGACAACGTTCTTGAACCAACCTTTCACACTGCTGATGGCTTGCCACGTTTTGCCGCCGTCGGAACTCTGAACCAGACCACAAATGAATGGGATATTGTTGCTCGCCAGACAGCTACCCTCGCCGGTCCCCCACAGAATGTTGCTGTTGTTGGGATCGGCGGCCACGCTCAGGAGACGGTTGAATTGCGGCGGAAGGCTGCCTGCGAGCGAGGTCCACGTCGCGCCGAAGTCGGTGCTTTTGTAGATTTTTCCATCGGTGGTGGTGACGTAAACCACCCCGGCGCGACTTGCGTCGGGGCTGATACCGTCTACGAACGTGGTGATGGACGTGCCGGTCCAAGTAACGCCGGAGTCGGTGCTGCGGGAAAGACCGTTCAGCCCCGCATAAATGATGTTCGAGGATGCCGGGTCCACGGCGAGCAAGTCCACTATAGGTAGAGTGCTTTGTGACCATGTTGCGCCGCCGTCGGCGGATCGGAAGAAGTAGTTGAGTGGCTGGCCCGGCAGGGCCTTGCCTCGAGGGCCGACGTCGACGTACAAGTTGGAAGAGTTTTCGGGATCGACCGCTAGCGCATAGAATTGGCCGGCTTGGCCGGACGTTACCGGAAGCGCGATATTTTGCCAGCTCTTCGCGCCGTCCGCGCTGCGGTAGAGGCGACCATTTACGGTCATGGCGTAGAGTAGAGTCGCGGACTTCGCTTCCTGCGCAAAGCCGAGCGAGAGGCCGAACATTAAGAGGCGAGAGGCAAAGGTAGTCATAAAGGCTCGGTTACTGATGAACTGAAAGTACGGTTCCAGTGGGCGACGGAACGCCGCCTATAGTCGCCTGAATGGGCCAGTCGCCATCGGCGAGGGAATCCGGTACCTGGATCGCAATTTGATACAAGCCGGCCGAGCCGGAGGCCAGCGCGGCGCCATAGACCGTTGCCGGGATGTTGCCGACGCTGAGGGAGGGCAAAGTGGTCGTCGCATAGGTCTGACCGCTCGGGACAGCGACTCCGCCGGGTGCGGCTGGCGTTGTCGGGCCGAACCCGGTGGCCCACAGGATGATCACGTCTCCAGGTTTCGCCGCGACCGTAGTCGCACCGGCGAACGTGCCGGGCTTTACCGCATAGCTGTAATCGGTACGCGTGGCCACCGCCTGATTACCGGGCCACGCGAAAAATGCCGGGCCGTATGCGGTTGCCGTAGTCGCGAAGATCGCGCTGGTGCCGCCGGTGGTGGTCACGGTCAGGGTGACTGGTCCAGGAGACACGTCGGGCGCCAATACGTTGATCTGACCGGGCGAAATAAAGTAAATGTACGCCGCCTTCCCGCCCATGCTCACGCTCACGCCGTCAAGCGATGTGGGCAGCGCTCCGTTGACGATCGAATGGCTCCAATCGTCTGTCTGGGACGCCAGATTCGTCCCCTGGATCGTGACCCACGAATTGGCCGTCACGCCTGGCTGGAAGCTTGCTCCGTTGACGACGCCGCCAATGGCGGGCGCGGGCGCCGTAGTGCCGCTGGAAAGCCCGGTAACCTTGTAGACCCTGTTCCCTCCATAGATGTAGAGGTTGCCGGATGCATCCACGGCCACGTCCAACGCGCCAACATTGACGCCGGTGGGGGAGCCGCCATCCACCTCGTTTGGCGACGAGTTTCCCCCGCCCGCAACGGTGGTGATGGTGCCGGATGGATCCACTCTGCGGACGCGGAGGTTGCCGGAATCGGCGATGTAGACGTTTCCGGCCGCGTCCACCGCGACCGCGCGCGCCTCGAACAATTGCGCGCTGGTGGCGGGTCCGCCATCGCCTGAGAATCCACTGGTTCCGTTGCCGGCGATGACAGTGATGGCGCCGCTGGGGGTCACTTTGTAGACGCGCGTGCCGACGCCGTCGTCGCAGGCGTACAGGTTGCCGGAATTGTCCATCGCCAGGGCCCACGGCGTTTGGACGAAGCTGGAGCTTCCATTTCCGGCAAACGTCGAAAGAACTCCCGAGGTGTCCACCTTGCGGACGGTGCCGCAAATCGAGGAACCGAAGTAAACATTATTGGCGCGGTCCGCTACAACCCCGCTCGGACTGCAAATAGCCACGCTGGTGGCCTGGCTGCCGCTGCCGTTGTTGCCGGAAATCCCCGCCGTTCCATTTCCGGCGATCGTGGTCATGACGCCGGAAGTATCCACCTTGCGGACCATATAGGACTGGGTATCGCCAATGTAGAGGTTGCCGGCGCTGTCTGTCGCCAGCCCGCCGGTGCGCCCGATTTCCTTCAGTTGGCCGATGGTGGCCGTCACGCTGCTGATGATGCCTGCCGTGTTCACTTTGCGGATCCGGGAGTCGGTCGCGTCCCATATATAAAGATTGCCCGCGGGATCCAAAGTGATGTTGCCGACCTGGCCGATGAAAGCATTGACTGCCGGACCTCCATCGCCAATGGGAGCACTAGCATTGCCCCCGGCGATCAGTTTGATGGTGGGTTGAGCGAAACAAAGATCGGCATAAAAAAGAAGGAAGAAAGCGGCACGTTGCAGAGTCATGGTTTCCTTTATTAATGGGCGACCGAAAGGACAATCCCGGTGGGCGAGACAACGCCGCCGATGCTCGCCTGAATAGGCCAGTCGCCATCGGCGAGCGTATTGGGAACCTGGATCGCGATCTGGTACAAGCCGGCCGAGCCGGGCGCGAGCGCCGCGCCATAAACAATCGCCGCCGTGTTGCCGATCGTCACCGTGGGCGAGGATGCCGTCGGGTAGCTACCGTTGCCCGGCACCGGAACGCCCGATGGCGCCGACGGCGTCGTGGGACCGAATCCGGTGGCCCACAGGATAATGATTTCGCCCGGCTTTGCCGCAACCGTGGTAGCTCCCGCGAATGTGCCCGGTTTCACCGCGTAGCTATAGTCCTGACGCGTCGCCACTACTTGGCCGCCTGGCCAAACGAAGAACGCCGGACCATAGAGGCTCGCGGTGGTCGAGAAGCTCGCACCGGACCCGCCCGGCGTCGTCACGGTCACGGTCAGCGGCCCGGCGGGAACGCTGGGCGCCAGCACGTTGAGTTGACCCGGCGAGATGTAATAAATAAACGCCGGCTTCGCGCCCATCGTCACGCTCACTCCATCGAGCGAGGTAGGCAAGGCCCCGTTGACAATCGAATGGCTCCAATCGTCGGTGACCTGCGCCAGATTCGTCCCTTGGATCGTGACCCACGAATTGGCAACAATGCCCGGCTGGAAGCCGGCCGCGTTGACCACGCTCGTGATCACGGGCGGCTGTTGCGTGCTCTGCGCCTGAGGAACCACCACCAGATCGTAAGTAACGGCCGGCACCGTGCAAGTCTGCGAACCGCACTGGTAGGTCTCAAACACCTTGGAGCTAGTCCAGGTGGCGCCTCCATCCGTAGTTTTCGAGATCGTGCTTTCATCCGCGGGACCAGTCGCATAGGCGGTCAAGGCCGCGTTTGGATCGGCGCGGACCACCTCCATTCCAAAATTAGGGACCAAGGCTGTACTATCCGGAAAATCCGTTTTCCAGGTATTTCCGCCGTCCGGGCTTTTGTACACATTTGCGTCTTCGAGGCCATCATACGCCGCCGCATAGAGCAAGCCTGGGGTGATGTCGAATGCCACGCACTGCACCAGGCTCTCTGGAATGTTCAGCTCCGTCCAGCTCTGCGCGCCATCGGTACTCTTGTAAATTCCGCACTGACCATTCGGGTCCGTACAGCCAATGCTGCTGAGGCTCGATCCGTAAATCTCCAGGCTGTTCTTGGGATTGATAAAGATCCGGTTGCCAAACCCGGCCGTTGACGTGAGGAGGGTCCAGGGGCTCCCAAAATCCGTACTCTTAAGCAGGTAGCCTTTGCCCGGGTGAAAGGACGCATTTCCGCCGACCACATAGACGACGCCGGAATGATTCGGATCGGCGGCAACTCCCTGCAGGCTTGGTTGGCTCGGCGTGCCTCCGCTCGCGGAACCCGCCGGTTTGGGAATCGTCGGGGCGATCCAGGTGACGCCCCCGTCCGTGCTTACCTCCAGGCCGTCGCTAGCGTTCATGGTATAGAGGACATTGGTTTTCACCGGGTCGATCGCGAGTAAAGCGGCGGTGCCGGAGGTGTAGGAAAAGGTGGGCTTCGAAACCACGGACCAGTTCGCCCCTGAGTCTATGGATTTGAGGAAGGCGAGCGGGAAGCCGCTGGGGCTGCTGAACCTTCCTATCGCATACACCGTCGATGGCGTCTGCGGATCGACCACCATGGTGAATATCTTCGGCACTCCCGGGAGCGACGAATCGTTCGTCGTCACAATCAACTGCTTCCAGGTGAGGCCGCTATCCGTGCTCTTGAAAGGTCCCAGGTTGGTTGCGGCATAAACTGTAGAACCTGCCCGTGCCGGCCAGGGCAACACCAAAATGCTCAGCAGGAATAAAAGCCTCAGGTGTTTCATTGCCCCCCGATCTCTAATGGGGCGCGCTTCTGATTACTTTCAAAATTTGTCGACAACCAACGGCCGGCCTGGTTCAAGTCGCCTCGATTAAGAAGTAATCGCGATGCTAAGCGAGGCGGCTTGCGCTTCGGATATACTTCCCAGGTACTGGAAAATGAGCCGGCCTGGAAAAGGATAAATACAAGGTATATGTTGCGAATAACGCATGGAAATAACAATTCATTTCGTCTATTAGCTGTCCTGTTCTCAGGCGCCGCCCTCGTCATCGCCGCGCCACCGAGCCGTATCAGCAGACCGGTCGACGCCTCTCGGACAGTCCTCGCACCGGGGCGTGTCCATCACCTCGCGCAGGCCCAATTCGATAAGGGCGCAGTCGATCCCAGGAAGCAATTGAATTATATGGTCCTGCTGATGAAGCCTTCCGCCGCCCAGCAGGCCGACCTGGATGCGCTGCTGGCCGATCAGCAAAATCCCTCGTCCAAAAACTTCCGCCAGTGGCTGACGCCGGAGCAGTTCGGCAGCCGCTTCGGGCTCAACTCCAGCGATCAGTCGAAGGTGGTCGCCTGGCTCACCGCGCAGGGTTTTGCGGTGGATCATGTGGCGCGCAGCAACAACTGGGTGGCGTTCAGCGGCAGCGCGGAGAAAGTCTCGACCGCGCTGCGCACGCCGATTCATCAGTTCCAGGTCAACGGCGAAATGCATTTCGCCAACACCCAGGTGCCGTCCATTCCGGAAGCCCTGTCCGATATCGCCGGTGGATTCCTCGGCCTCAACGATTTTCCCACCCACTCCAATGCGAAGATCGTGACGCCCGATTACACCACCGGCAACACGCATTACCTGGCGCCCGCCGATTTCGCGACGATTTACGACGTGAGCCCTCTCTACACAGCGGGCATCGACGGCACCGGGCAGAGCATCGCCATCGTCGGCGAATCCGACGTTCTGCTGAGCGATATCGCCTCGTTCCGCACCCGCTATGGCCTGCCCGCGAACGTTCCCAAGCTATACCCTTACGGTACGGATCCTGGTTATAACAGTGCCGAAATAGAAGGCAATCTGGACCTCGAATGGGCCGGCGCCATCGCGCCCAAGGCGACCATTTACTATGTCTATGGCACCAGCGCGTTCATTGCGATTGAGGTCGCCGTGGAAGCAAACCTCGCGCCCGTCATCAGCGTCAGCTATGGCAGTTGCGAGATCAACACCGATTACTCGGGCTGGAGTTCCCTCGCGCAACAGGGCAACGCGCAGGGCATCACGCTGCTGGCCGCCTCGGGCGATGCCGGAGCCGCCGGCTGCGATACCCAGGCATCTGAACCGTTCGCCACCCGGGGAATGAGTGTGGATTTCCCGGCCGTTCTGCCGGAGGTCACAGGCGTCGGCGGGACGCAGTTTGTGGAGGGAACCGGCACCTACTGGGGCGCCATCAACTCCACCACCTTCGGTTCGGCGCTCTCTTATATTCCCGAAGCGGCCTGGAACGAATCGGGCACCGTCGGCCTGCTTTCCACCGGCGGTGGCGCCAGCCGCATCTATTCCAAACCCGCCTGGCAGAACGGTCCCGGCGTGCCGAACGACAATTTCCGCCACGTCCCGGACGTTGCTTTCAGCGCGGCCGGACACGATGCTTACTTCGTCACCTATCTCGCCACCAACTATCTGGTCTCCGGAACCTCCTGCGCCGCGCCGGCCATGGCCGCTGTCGTCGCGTTGCTGAATCATTACCAGGTGACCAATAAATTTCAGAAAACGCCCGGGCTCGGCAACATTAACCCGCAGCTGTACCGGATGGCGCAGGCCGTACCGACCGCGTTTCACGATGTCACGACGGGAAACAACCTGGTGCAGTGCGCGCAGGGCAGCCCGGATTGCCTTACCGGCTCGCTCGGCTACTCGGCCGGCGCAGCTTACGATATGGCCACCGGACTCGGCTCGATCGACGCCAATGTTCTGGTCACGCAGTGGAACACGGCGGTCAATGGCTCGGTCGTCACGTTATCGACGAGTGTCTCCAAGGCCACTCTGAACGATACCGTTCAGTTGACCGCCACGGTGACCGCGGCCACGGGCAGCGGTACGCCCACCGGGACGGTCAGCTTCGCCTACGACATTACTCCCTTCGGCAGCGCGACTCTGGTGAACGGGACCGCCAGCATTTCCGTCCCGTTGTACGCGGTCGGCTTCAGCGGAACGATCCTGCTTGCCGCCGAATACTCCGGCGATGCGGCGTTCAGCTCCGCCGGCGCAACGAAGGCCCTTCCGATCACCACCCCCACCGGCGTCGCATCGATCATCCCCTCGGCGCCCACCACTGTCTATCCTCAGCCTGTCGACGCGCAGGGGTTGAGCTGGCAGACCACCATCTCCCTGATTGAAGTGGCCGGCACCCCGGCCATCGTCACCGGCCTCACCATCGACGGCGTCGCGCAGACTCTTTCGCAGTATTTCCCCTCGACGGCCATTCAGCCCGAGGGAACGCTCACCACCACCTTCGTGTTCCGCGGCCTCGCCCCGCCCGTGACGAAGACGTTCGTCTTCACCGGCACCGATCCCACCGGCCTCGTCTGGTCGCGCCAGGTCGCAGTGAATTACCTGCCGCAGCCCGAATACAATTACTTCAACCTCAGCGCGACGCCCCTCACCGCCGTGCAGAATCCCGCCAACGCCACCTGCCCGTGGTCGGTGCAGCTGAATCTCGACGACCAGGGCGGATTTGGCGTGAATCTCGTCACCTACCTTTTCAACGGCGGAATCGATATGTCGAGCCAAGTTGCGTCCATCTTCGGCACCGCCCGCCTGGACGCATACGGCGGCCTTCAGGGCACGCTCTGTTACACCAACCTCACGCCTCCGGCGACGGATAACATTTATCTGCAATTGAGCAATGGGAATAATTACGGTATTAACGTCTCCTTCGCCGCGCCGCCTGCGACCCCGGGCACGCTTTCGGCGACGCCCGCGACGGTCAGCCTCGCGTCAGGCGTCGTGAAGATCCCTGCCACCACCACGCTCGCGGTGAGTCTTTCTGACAAGACACAAACCTGGACCGCGTCCGTCTATCCCATGAATCGCACCACTTCCTGGCTCAGCCTCTCTCAGCTTTCGGGCACCGGATCGGGCACCGTCACCCTCACCGCCAACGGCACTGGATTCGAACCCGGCGCTTATCGCGCCACCATCGTGTTCCAATCGCAGAACGCCGTGCCGCAATATATCAACGTGCCGGTGATGTTCGTCCTCGGCGGCAGCACTATCGGGACCGCGGTCACGGCCGTTTCCAACACCGCGTCCGGTAAGACCTCGGTCAGCCCCGGGATGTTGCTCGCCGTCTACGGTAACTTTCTCGCGACCCCCACGGCCACCGCCTCCGGCAATCCTCTGAATTATTCGCTGGCCGGCGTCTCGGCCTTCGTGAACGGACTTGCCGCGCCGGTCACCTATGCTTCGCCGAGCCAACTCAACGTTCAAGTCCCCTACTCTGCCGGCGCGGGACCGGCCGTGCTGGGCATCAATAATAACGGCCAGATCGCGGGCTTCAGCTTCCAGATGTCTCCCGCGTCTCCCGGAATTTACGCCGACGCCAACGGCAACCTGGTTCCCAATCCGCTAGTGAAGGCCGGAACCGCGCTCGCACTCTACGTCACTGGAACCGGGGAGGTCTCGCCCGCCCTGAAAACCGCCTACTCGCCGGCAGCCGGAACCGCGCTGGCGAATCTGCCGGTCCCCGTTCTGCCGCTGTCGGTCACCGTCGCCGGCCAACCCGCCTTCGTCGAGTTCGCCGGCATCACGCCGGGACTGATCGGAGTCACGCAAGTGAATATCCTGGTGCCGTCGTCCACGCCTCTGGGAAATCAACCGGTCGTCGTAACCGTCGGCGGAGCGCCCAGCGCGCCGGTAAACATCGTGGTGCAGTGATGCTATCGGCGCTCATCCGCGTCCATCGGCGGCCAACGTTACCATGCTGTCCGACGATCTGTCTGCGACGGTCCCGTCTGGCGTGAGCCCGCGATTTGCGTTTCCTGGCCCCTGGCACGCGTTTAAACGCGTTTTCCGAAATTTCCGCTATAGCGGGTCGGCGGAGGGTCGTCTGGCCCGCCGATTTTGGCGAGTTTGACACGCAAAATCTGATTCTGCGCGAGTTACCGGAAAATGTCCACGCGGGCCGGGCCAATCAGGCCACGAGTGGAGTGCTTCAGAGATCTTGTGGGGCCGCCAATTCTGGCGGCAGCCGCCCTTTCGAGGCGGCGCCCCGGCAAGTTCACCAGCGTCGGCGGGAACGCCAACGCGCCGCCATGATTGGCGGCCCCACTTGGTCGAAATGACAATGATGAACTACACCACAACCGCCCCGCGGATCGTTCTCCGCCCAGGCGACTCTCAAAGGCCTGGCGCAATGCGGGAGATTGGTTGACCGTGTTCTCACGCATATTGGGATCGATGAATCGCGAGTGCCGCGGATGATTCCCGGGTGTACAATCATCGAAGTGAGACAGCCTACGCGGAAATCCTGCCACAATCGTTTGGCGGCGAAACTGCGTGTCTGCGCGATGGTCCTGATTTGCGGGGCTGTTTCCAGCGCCGCCGACCGCCAGATATCCTTCTCCAAAGATATCCTGCCAGTCTTTCAGGCTACCTGCTGGAAATGCCACGGCCCCGCGGTCCAGAGCTCAGGACTCGATCTCAGCTCACGCGAATCCGCTTTAAAGGGAGGGGAAGGGGGCACGGTGCTGGTGCCGGGCAATGCCTCGAAGAGCCGAATGTACCGCATGGCCGCTGGCATCGATAAACCCGCCATGCCGATGGGCGGCAAGCTCAAGGCCGAGGATATAGAAGCCATCCGGCTCTGGATCGATCAGGGAGCGGTCTGGGACGGCGCGGACGACCGGGCTTTCCGCAAACCGGTGCACCACGCGCCGCCAGGGGAAGGTAATCCGATCGACGCCTTTGTGCACAAGGAGCTTGCAGCGAAGGGGATCAAGCCTGCGCCTCCGGCGAGTCGCGCCACGCTCGTTCGAAGGGCTTATCTGGACTTGATCGGCTTGCCTCCCACACCCGCCGAGACCGCCGGGTTTCTCAACGATCGCTCCCCCGATGCCTGGGAGCGCCTCATCGAACGTCTGCTCGCCTCTCCACACTACGGCGAGCGGTGGGGACGCCATTGGCTGGACGTTGCAAGATACGCCGATTCAAATGGCTTCGAGCACGACTTCGACCGTCCCAACGCGTGGCGCTATCGCGATTACGTGATCGGCGCGTTTAATAAGGATACGCCGTACAATCAGTTTCTTCGCGAACAGATCGCGGGCGATGAGCTGGCGCACGTCACGCCGGAAAGCCTGATCGCCACCGGATTCCTGCGAAATTACGCCAAGGTCGGCTATCGCGAGAAAGACAATCCAGAGAATCGGTACGAGTATCTGGACGACATGATCGCCACGCTGGGGCGCGGCGTCCTCGGCCTGACCGTGCAATGCGCCCGCTGCCACGATCATAAGTTCGATCCGATCCGGCAGATGGATTACTACCGTTTGCAGGCATCTTTATTCGGCTACGTCGAGGTGGATCACCCGCTGGTGTCGCCGGGCGAAGCAGCGGAGTATGAAAAGAAAACAGCGGAAGTCGACGCTCGCGTGGGAGAACTGCGCCGCGAGCTTCGCGCGCTGGAGCAGCCGTATCGGGATCGGCTCCTGCCGGCGAAATACGCGAAATTTCCGCAGAACGTGCAGGACGCGATCGCCGTGCCGGAGGCGCAACGCACGCCCGGACAAAGCCTGCTGGCCGGCCAGGTGATCCGCGGCGTAACGGTTTCCCCGGACGAAATCGATCGCGTGATGAAGCCGGAAGATTTGAAGGAGAAGCGCCGGCTGAACGAGAACATCGCGCAGGTGGAACGGACGCGGCCTAAACCGATTCCGGTCGCGGCTGGAATTACCGACGGCGACTACCGGTTCACGCCGGATGGCCCCGGCGACGAGCCCGCGCCTGGCAAAGGAGTGAAGCGCGAAGCCATCGAAGGCACCTTCCTGTTTCGCGGTCCGGGCCGTTATCAAACGCCGCCTTCGTACTTCCTGATCCGCGGCGACGTGAACAGCAAAGGTCCGCCGATGCAGCCGGGCTTTATCGAGGCGATCACGTCCGGTAATCCTCCGGTCGAATTACCGCCGGCTTCGGGTCAGACCTCGGGACGCCGCCGCGCGCTCGCGGAGTGGCTGGTGTCCCCGGACAATCCATTAACGGCGCGCGTGATGGTGAACCGGATCTGGCATCATCACTTCGGACGAGGGATTGTTTCCTCGCTCGATAATTTCGGCAAGATGGGCGAGTTGCCGACGCACCCCGAGCTGCTCGACTGGCTCGCGGTGGAGTTCATGAATCGCGGATGGAGCATCAAGAACATGCACCGGCTGATCATGACGTCGGACACCTATAAGATGGCGTCCGAATACGCCGACGCCGGCGCGATGGCCAAGGACCCCGAGAACCGGCTGCTCTGGCGCTATCGGGAAAGGAGGCTCGATGCGGAGATTATCCGCGATTCGATTCTCGCCGTGAGCGGCGCATTGAATCAGGAAATAGGCGGGCGGCCCATTTTTCCGAAAATACAAGCGGAGGTGCTTGCGGCGATGCAGAACGGCATCTGGAAACAATCGAAGGAAGACGGGCCGGAGGCGTGGCGGCGCAGCGTGTACATTTACCGCAAGCGCGGGCTGCCTCTGCCGATGCTGGAAATCTTCGACCTCCCGAACCAGAACATTTCCTGCGGCGCGCGCAACGTTTCTACCGTTCCGACCCAGGCGCTCGCCCTGATGAACGACGATTTCGTGCTCCGGCAAGCCCAGCTTTTCGCCGACCGGCTTAGTGAAGCGGCACCCGATAATCCTGGCAAACAGGTCGACCTCGCCTATCAGCTTGCGCTCAACCGGCCACCGGACGCCACGGAACGCAAACTCGCGCTGGACTTCCTGACACAGCACAAGCTCTCGGGCTTCGCGCATGTCATGTTCAATCTGAACGAGTTTCTATACGCGAGGTGATGCATGAAACGCTTCCGTTCGCGGCGCAAATTCCTGTTTGAAAGCTGCGGAGGCATCAGCGGTCTGGGGCTCGCGCTGCTGCTCGATCAGGATGGCCTGCTGGCTGCCGACTGTGCCGCAAACTCTCCGGCTGCCGCCCGCAAGCCGCATTTCGCGCCGCGCGCCAAGAGCGTCATCTCCCTTTTCATGAGCGGCGGCGTCAGCCATGTCGATACGTTCGATCCTAAACCGGCGCTGGCGAAGTACGCCGGGCAGCCGCTTACGGGGAAGGGCGATATCGTGGTCCGCCAGGGGAATCCCGGCCCGTTGATGCCGAGTCCGTTCTCGTTCCGCAAATATGGCCAAAGCGGCATGGATGTTTCGGAGATCTTTCCGCGAATCGCTTCGCATGCCGACGATCTGGCGCTGATACGTTCCGTCAAAGGCCAATCGAACGACCACGTGCAGGCCCATTACGAGCTGGCGACAGGGATGATCCGCATGGGTTTTCCGAGCCTCGGCTCCTGGGTGACGTACGGCCTCGGCTCGGAGAATCAGAATCTGCCCGCGTTCGTGGTGATCTACGACGCGCATGGCGGACCGTTTGGCGGACCGGCGAACTGGGGCTCAGGCTTTATGCCGGCGTCGTATCAGGGTACGGTCCTTCGTCCGTCGGGAATGCCGATCGTCGATCTGAAGCCACCAGCGGACGTGACGCCGGAAGAGCAGCGCGCGGGGCTCGACCTGCTCATGAAACTGAACGAAAAGGATGCGGAGAAGTTCCCCGGGGATACGGAGCTGGCGGCTCGCATCGAGTCCTATGAGCTCGCCTATCGTATGCAAAGCTGTGCGCCCGAAGCGGTGGACGTGAGCGCGGAGCCGCCGGCTACGCAAAAGCTTTACGGCCTGGACGATCCTGTAACCGAACCCTTTGGACGCCAGTGCCTGATGGCGCGCCGGCTGGTGGAGCGCGGCGTTCGGTACGTGCAGTTGTATCACGGCGGCCTGGGCAATCAGAACGTGGACACCTGGGACGCGCACACCGATGTAAAGGACAATCATTCGCGGCACGGCGCCGAGGTCGACCGCCCTATTGCCGGTTTGTTAACCGATCTGAAGGCCTCAGGCTTGATGGATTCGACGCTCGTCGTCTGGCAGGGAGAATTCGGCCGCATGCCAATTTCGCAGCGCGGCGTGGGGCGCGATCACAATCCTGGGGCGATGAGCATGTGGATGGCGGGGGCGCGCATCCGCGGAGGCCAGGTGATCGGGTCGAGCGATGAGTTCGGTTACAAAGCCGAAGAGCAGCCCATCACCATCCACGATCTGCACGCGACCATTCTGAATCTGATGGGCATGGATCATACGAAGCTGACGTATCGCTTCAACGGCCGCGACATGCGGCTGACCGACGTGTATGGGGATCTGATTCCGCAGATTGTAAGAGCGTAGTTGCATGAGTCGTACAGAATCGGTCGTGGCGCACTCCAGCGGCGGGCCGTGTCGATACTTGTGTCGATGCCAGCCTATTGTTTCTATCTCTGGAGGGACGGGCGTCGAGAGGAGTCTCGACGCGGCACGCACGAGTGCGTGCGCCACATAACGGCCAGGAGTTGCGACGCACTACACTAGAGGTCGGCGTTGACTCGCCCGCGATCCGCAAGGTCTACCCGACACTTCAAAAAGGGTTTAAAAGGAGTCCATGTGAAGACAGTTGTGTGCCTGATCTGCTGCGCGGCGCCCTTGATTTTCGGAGTCGACTTTCAGGCGGGAGTGGCGCGGGTGGACATCACGCCGCGCGAAGCCGTCTGGATGTCCGGGTACGCCAGCCGGAGCCACCCTTCCACCGGAGTTCGCCAGGCGCTTTGGGCGAAGGCGCTGGCGATTCAGACCGGCTCCAGCCGGCCAGTGGTCATCGTGGCGACCGATCTGGTGGGATTGCCGGCCGAGGTCGCCGATGAAGTGGCCGCTCGCGCGCAGCGGCAATTCGGCATCGAACGCTCCCGCCTGCTGCTGAACTCTTCCCATACCCACACCGGACCGGTGGTCTGGCCGGGCCTGGCGGCGATGTTCGATCTGCCGCCCGCGGAAGAACAGAAGCTGCACGCGTATGCGGCGCGCCTGGTGGACGATCTGGTGTCGGTGATCGGCAGGTCGATAAAGGACCTCTCGGCCGCCGTTGTCTCCTACGGCTTCGGCGAAGCGGGGTTCGCCATGAACCGGCGCGAGCCCACGGCCAGGGGAATCAAGCTCGGCGTGAACCCAACCGGTCCGGCCGATCACCAGGTTCCGGTTCTGCTGGTGTCCACGCCCGATGGGAAAAAGCGCGCCATCCTGTTCGCTTACGCCTGTCATAACACGACCCTCACCGGAGATTTCTACGAAATCAGCGGCGACTACGCGGGCGTGGCCGTGGCAAAACTGGAAGCCCAGTATCCGGAAACCACGGCGCTGTTCCTTCAGCTGTCGGGCGGCGATCAGAATCCCAATCCCCGCAACACCGTGGAACTGGCCGACCAGCATGGCGCGGAACTGGCGGCCGCGGTCGATCGGGTGCTCGGCGGCCCATTGACGCGCCTCGGTGGATTGCTCCGCACCTCCTATGTGGTGACGCGACTCAAATTCGCTCCGCAGTCGCGCGCCGTCTATCAGGCGGATCTCGAAAATCCGAAATCGACGCCGGCCGCACGGCATCGCGCCACCGCGATGCTTCAGGCGTGGGACGCCGGTCATCCGGTCACCGATACGCCCTACCCCGTGCAGGCCGTTCGTTTTGGTAAGAGCCTGACTGTTTTGGCGCTGGGCGGAGAGGTGGTGGTGGATTACGCTCTGCGCGCTCGTCGCGAATACCCTGGCGAAGCTTTGATCGTGGCCGGGTACTCCAATGCGGTGATGTGTTACATCCCGTCGGAGCGTGTTCTGGGCGAAGGCGGCTATGAGGTGGTGGACAACATGGTCTATTACGGGCAACCCGGACCGTTTGCGCCCGGCGTCGAGGAGCGCGTGTTTCAGGCCATCCACCAGGCGATGAAAAAGGTGGGCATTACTCCGAAGGCGCGCAGCGACTCCACTACCGAGCCCCGACAGTAATGGAGGGGGCATGCTGAAGGATTCGCGGATACCGGCCACTAGGCGATTTCGAACCGGCAGGGCCGATCTTCTGACGATGCGGGAAGTGTCACCAGATACATATTGCCGTCTTCCTTGCAGGGAACGGAACGGCCGTTCATACGCGCCCGCACCCGCCGGGAAACACCGCTGAATCGGAATGCCAGATTCTGGGGCGAGCCGCCGGCGTACGACCCTGCCACTCGATCCCTGGTCATCCGGTACTCCAAGTTGCGCCCGCGCCAGGAGAGGGTCTGGCCAAATCCGCGCTGCCAGAACTCCGCGGGTGCGGTGGGCGCCAACTCCACGGAGCCGTCCAGCCGCAGGTCGACCCCCAGCAGGAATCGCTGCACAATACGGATCAAGTTGGCCGGATACTCGCAGTATTTCTCAGCTCCGTAGCCGCCCTTTTCTCCGTAGCGTTCCCGCCAGTAATATCCATTCTCGCGGCCTGCGCGGCAAACGCGCCGGATGGATTCGATCAGTCCATCCGCATCGCCGGCCCGTGCCCGCGCCTGGCACTCGAGATACCAGACGCGGCCCATCGACGCGAGGTCCATTTTGTCCGGGTACGGGAACTCCCAAGCTTCGTAGAGATTTGGCTCAGTGGCAATGCCTGCCGGCATCCCTCCGTAATAAAACCGCGTTTCCCGCTGCATTTTGGGCCACAATGCGGACACCTGTTCGGGCGTCGCGACGCCCCACGCCAGGGCGGCCCAGTTTGTATCGGTCAGGCCGTGGCGATCGATCAGCGCGTGCTCCGGATGCAGATACTCGGCGAAGTGATCTTTCACCCAGAATGTCTCGATGAAATTCCGCTCGATTCGCCCGGCGAGGCGTTCGTATCGGTCGGCGGCTGCGCGGTCGCCTACCACCCGGTTGAGCGCCGCGGTGCGACGGAACGCATCCACCGCGTGCGGCTGCGTGACGCCGTCCGAATCCAGGCGGCCGGGCCGTTCGACATAGTATCCGCCGCCTTTAACGGCGCCTTGCGCGGTGGTCAATGACGCCAGAAAATCCGCGGCCAGATTCACCGAAGCGATCTGCGCGGCCAGCCAACCATGATCGAGCGTGCGGCGAAAAATGACGTCGGCGTTCTGGATATAAGTCGGACTGGCGAGGGCGGCGAGGGGATTCCCCGGTACCCAGTGCTTGTACAAGCCTCCGTTGGCGGCTACCGGCGCCGTATAGCCGGCTGGTCCAATGCTCTTTCCCGCTTCGCGTGGCAGGATCGCCAGGGGAAGGCTTCCGTCGTCGCGCTGAAATCCGCGAACGTAATCCCAGTTCGCCTTCGCGACGTCCGTCTGATCCAGCCAGAGCAACGCGTCCGTCAACTGATGACCATCGAGCGAAGGGTACGTGTTGCCGTATCCGAAACCGCGACCGTCCGCGCAGACTGAAAAATAGCCGGGAAAGATCCGGGGATTCACCGCGGCCATAATATTTTGCTCAGCCGCCTTTTCATACGCGTCACAGATGAGGCGATCCGGCAGCAACGGTGCATCGCTCTTTTTGCCGGCCGCGGTAGTAGCATCCATCAGTGCCAGCGCGGCGGCAACGTGAATCGCTTCGCGGCGGGAAATTCGTTGGCCATCGGGACGGTGGATATTACGCGGCACGTTTCTCATTATAGGGACGAGAAATTCCCTTGGCTCCTGACAAAATTCTCCGTTGACAACAAATGAAAACTGAGAGAAACTCTATCCCAGTGTTTAAGGGTGTAACGGGATTTTAAGTAATCGGGGATTTCCCGCGGCGGTTCCATTTAAAACAATACGGACGCACCGGCGGTGGGATCGAAATCCTGAATACCCGTTCCGGAGGCAATGAATACCACGGGACCTGGGCCTATAATATGCGGCGCGATATCTGGGAGGCGGCCGGCTGGAGCGTCAACCAGAATACGAGTAACCCGCCGGGCTTCCGCCCGAAAGACCGCTTGAACGACACCGGCGGAGGCGTCGGAGGTCCGGTGTGGATTCCCAAAATCTATAACGGCCGGAACAAGACATTCTTTTATTTCTCCGACGACAACGCTCTGCGGCCGGTCGCCCCATCGGCCACCGTCAATACCGTTCCGACTGCGCTGGCCGGCGCAGAGCGGATTTGCCTCCAAGGTTGGTTTCCCCGGAGTCACTGGGGATTCCGATGTCACTCCGGTGATCCAATTCGCCGCCGCCGACGCTTATACGGCGTGGGGCATGCAACAGGGAAAGGTCAACAACGGCGGGCAGAACAACTATACGACCCAGGTTAACCAGGGCCTGACCTGGATTAAGGGAAAGCACGAACTGAAAATGGGTTGGGATATGCGCCGCCTGGAAACCCTGGCCCACGATTTGGCCGGCACCAACGGCACCTACGTCTTTGCTCGCAATGAAACCGCGAACCCGGCGGCGACGGGCACCAGCGGAAATTCTTTCGCCAGCTTCCTGCTGGGCCAGCCGGACTCCGCCACTGCCGCCGCGACTCCCGTCCAGGATGCGGTGATCCGCTACCAGTATTACGCCGGCTATTTCCAGGACAATTGGCGCATTACCTCCAAGCTGACACTGAACCTTGGAATACGCTACGACATTCCGATCAACTGGTATGCGCCGACGATGGGCTCCGTTTCGCTGACCGAGCCCAACCCCGCCGCCAACGGCTACCCCGGAGCCTATATTTTCCCCGGCAGCGGTCCCAACCGCATCGGCGTCACCAGATTCTGGCCGACCGATCACTCCGACATCGGACCTCGCGCCGGCTTCGCTTATCAGATCGCGCCGAAGACAGTGTTGCGCGGCGGATTCGGCATTTTCTACGAAGCCACCAGCAATGGCGGTTGCGGATGCACCACGGGCGCCAATGGTTCCTTCGCGCAGATTTCCGACGGCCTGAACGCGCCCTTCCAATGGGACAACGGACTTCCCAAGCCGGCCGGCTATCAGCCGCCTCCGTTCCTGACGCCGAATGCGGGCAACGGCCTGGCCGTCGACTACATGGGACCGACGTTCGGGATCGCTCCCCGCATCTACACCTTCAGCGGCAACCTTCAACGTGAGGTCGCCAGATTCCTGATCGACGTGGATTATCAGGGCAACCGCGGGTACCGCCTCAATTCCACCGTCGATTTGAACCAGGTCAACCCGGCGTACCTGTATCTCGGCTCGTTGCTCGCGCAGAATATCACCGCGCCCGCGGTGATCGCAGCCGGCTTCTCCAAGCCGTATCCGAACTTCACCGGAACGCTGGCGCAGGCGTTGCGTCCGTATCCGCAGTTCCTGAACGTTTTTTCCAGGAACAGCGGGCAAGGTCAGACCTGGTACGACTCGGCGAGCGCGAAGGCGACTCGCCGTATCGGCAACTGGCAGTTCACAACGTCTTACGTCCGGTCGAAGACTCTTGGCTTACTCACCTACCGCCAGATTTTCTCTCAAACGCAGGTTTATCCGCAGGATATGTACAACTTGAACCAGGCGAAGTCGTATCTTCCTTTCGATCAGCCGAACGTGTTCAACTTCCTGAGCACGTACGATCTGCCCTTCGGCACGGGTAAACGCTTTCTCTCTCAGTCCAACAGGCTGCTGAACGCAGCGGTCGGAAACTGGACCATCGCGGACACCCACCAGTACCGCAGCGGCGCCCTGATCGGGCTTACCTGCGCGGACACCCTCGGCAACGGCGTGCTGTTCACCGACGCCCGCATGTGCAACGCCAACGGCGGTGCGATTCTGACCGGCCAGAACCGGACTTCTCTCGACCCGAACAATCCGGCGAGCATCTACTTCAACGCCGCCGCCTTCTCCGTCCCCGGACAGTATTCGTTTGGGACTTCCTCGCAATACAACAGCAAGTTCCGGCAACCAGCGGTACTGGTGGATAACGCCGCGCTTATCAAGCAGCTTTACCTCTGGCCTTCCGGCGATGGCAGCAAAGTGCGCCTTCAGTTTCGCGCCGATGCATTCAATCCGTTCAACCGGACAAATTTTGGCGTGAACGGAACCGTTGGCAATGCCAACTTTGGGAGAGCCACTGGCCCGCAGTATGGTCCCCGGCTGATCACCATGGGGTTGCGGCTTTACTTCTGAGACCGGCGATTCAAATTATCGCCGCGGTTGTGGCGGCGGTCTCATTGGTGGGGGCCGCCGAACCGGATCGTTTCGTCCGCGGCGATCTGACCATTCTGAACCTGATCCTGCCCGGGCCCGGACATCCTCGCAATTCCGAAGGGTCGTTCGTCGCTCTCCGTGACGGGCGGATCCTATTCGCCTACTCGAAATTCACCTCCGGCGGAGACGACGCCGATCATGCCTACATCGCCGCCCGCTATTCTCAGGATGGCGGACAGAGCTGGACGGAAGATTCGACCCTGCTCGAAAACGAGGCCGCCCTGAATGTCATGTCGGTTTCCTTGCTGCGGCTCAAAGACGGTCGAATCGCGTTCTTCTATTTGCGAAAAGAGGCGCCGAACCTCTGTATACCCTACGTGCGTTTTTCTTCCGACGAAGCGCGCACCTGGAGCGAAGCGGTCCGCGCCATCGCCGAAGATGGCTACTATGTTCTGAACAACGATCGCGTGGTGCAACTTCGCCGCGGCCGCTTGATCATGCCTGTCGCGATCCACACGGACGCAAGCCATCGGCTGGTCGAACGCGGCACTGTGACCGTGTATCTCTCAGACGACTCCGGCCGCACCTGGCGCCGCGCCGGAACGGTTCTCAAATGTCCGACGCCGAGTCCGGAAGGGTTGCAGGAACCTGGCGTCGTAGAGCTGAAAGACGGCCGGGTGATGATGTTCATTCGCACCCGCCTGGGCCGCCAATACGTTTCGTACTCGGCCGACCGTGGCGAATCCTGGAGCGCCGCGGAGCCTTCGAACATGCTCTCCCCCCAATCGCCGGCCCTCATCAAACGCATCCCCAACACGGGCGATCTGCTGCTGGTGTGGAACAACCATTCGAAGGTCGATCCCTCCTTCCGCGCCGTGGACCAATCGGGTCCTGGTCAAAAAGTGTGGTGGGGAACGCGAACGCCGCTCACCGTCGCCATTTCCCGCGATGAAGGGAGACACTGGGTAAAGGCTAAAAATATTGAAGACAATCCCGAAGGCAGGTACGCGTATCCGGCACTCTTCTTCGAAGGCGACCGCGTTTTTCTGGCATACGCCGCCGGCGGCGAAGGCGCAGGCTCCCTCGCGCGGACGCGAATTGCCCTGTTCGATCTTAAGTGGCTCTACAAGTAGCAGAACATCTGGCTTCGGACTTGCCCGAGCCGTCAATAAAATTCGAATGACGGCTAAAAGGATCAGCGCTATCTGCCTTGCGTCACTGATTTGCGCGGCTGGCCTCCCGGCCATTCGCATGGCGGCGTGGGCGGATTTACCCGGGCCGGCGCGAACGCTTGCCGCTCAACTGGGTATCGGCGCTTCGAATTTCGATGAGACTCTGGCCGCGATCGACCAGCGGACTTCCGAACTTCTGCGCGAAGGCGACTGGGACCACCTGATTTATTACATGCTCCAGTCCCGGAGTTTCACGGCCGCCGATCCAATCGAGCCCGCGCGCTCCGCCGCCGGCTTCATGGCGGCCCATACGATTCTACCAGCGGTTCACGCGCGCATCGATTCGTTGTTTGCCGCCCTCGCAAGTCCTTCGAACGACCGCCAGCGTCACTTCGCAACGCTCATTCCCGCGCGCGACGCGATTCTGGAACTGGAAACGCAGTATCGGCGCGCCATGGGATTTCTTTATGAAAAAGAAGTTCGATGCCGGGATCAGGCGTGCATCGCCGCACTCTATACCGATCGCGGCCTCAGCGCCGACACGAGCGAACAGTCGTTCCGGACCGTCGAGGTCGCGGTGGCGTGGATCAGGCAGAATCGCCCCAACGTAAATCTGCGCCGCGTTCTGATCCTCGGGCCGGGCGTCGATCTGGCGCCTCGAACGGCGTTGCGGGAGGGTTCGCCTCCGCGCGTTCATCAGCCGGCGCAGGTGATTCAACTGCTGCATCCGGAGCGGGTCGATTGCGCCGACGTGAATCCGTTGGTGGTCGCTTACGCCCGGACTGCCTGCACCTCGGTATTTGAAATGAACATCGCCACCCGCTGGATCGAGGCATCGCCCGCCTGGGACCTGGTGATCGCCACCAATGTGCTGCTGTACCTGGACGACCGCGAGTTGCTGCTGGCGATGAGCAACGTGCGCCGGATGCTCAATCCGGGTGGATTCTTCGTTCACAACGACGCCCGCTTCGCCACCCAGGTCTTCGGCAAGGCGTCCGGATTTCCGGCGATCCAGTTCGGTGCGATTACGCTGGACGCCGCGCACACTCCGCCGCTCATGGACCGTTACGTCATCCATCAGGCGGGGCCGCCCGCGCTGTAGATCGCCCTCCATTACTGTCGGGGCTCGGGAGTGGAGTCGTGGAGTTTTCTTTCCGAGCCCCGACAGTAATGGAGGGGATGCTAATGTTTTCCCGTCGACAGGCCCCAGCCCCCACTCAGCAATTTGTGACATAATATTTCAGATATCAGTTGAAGGAGGTTTTCATGTGGAAATGCGCGGCGCTTCTTGCGGCGCTCTCTCTCGCGGCGGCTGCGGACGACGGCGGAGGGACATGGAAATCGATTGGGTTCCTGAATATTCCCGCGTCGGCCGAGGTCGGCGCCATGTCGGCCGTTGCGGTCGACCGCTCGCGCGGACTCATTTACGTCTTGCATCGCGGCGGCGCGCCCCTGCTGCGGTTTGACGCGTCGGGAAAATATCTCGGCGGCTGGGGCGCCGGGCTCTTCAAAGTTCCTCACGGTCTGCGGATCGATCGCGAAGGCAATCTCTGGATCACCGACAACGGTTTGAACACCGTTCAGAAGTTCAGTCCCGAGGGCAAGCTGTTACAGACCATCGTCGAGGCCAATGGAAAGATCAAATCGCCGGACGACCTGGTGATTGCTTCCAATGGGGACCTTTATATAGCGGATACCGGCAACGGCCGTATCGTGCACACCACGGCGTCCGGAAAATTTATCGCTCAGTTCGGGGCGAAAGGGAAAGAGCCCGGCCAGTTCACCACCGCGCACGGGCTTGCGATCGACGGGAAGGATCGCATCTACGTCGCCGACCGGGGCAATAATCGCGTCGAAGTATTCAACCCCGATGGCACCTTCGTCGCGGTGTGGCAGGGCTTCGGGAATCCCTTCGGCCTGCTCGAGTGGCGCAACGAGCTGTTTATCTCCGAGGGAGATATCCATAAGATTTTCGAACTCGGTCCCGACGGCAGGATTCTGCGGTCCTGGGGCGGGCCCGATCTGCTTCAGCTTCCGCACCTGATGGATTACGGCGCCGACGAGACGCTGTACATCACCGAAGTCAACGGTAAGCGCGTGCAAATGTTTCGAGCCTCCACCGAAACCGCGAGCGGCGACCCGACGCAGGCCATCGACGATATGGAGAGGGCGCACCGGGTGTTGATTCAGCCGCCGCCATCGAGGTCCGAAGCGGTGGGAACCCTTACGGCCGGGCTCGCGGCATCTTTGCCGAAGCAGGGCAGTACCGTTCAGCAGACGGTGATCCACAATTACATCGACCAATACGTTTTTGAGCGCATGCGGCGCGACAAGATTCCCCACGCGGCTCTCTCGACCAATCAGGAATTTGCGCGGCGGGCCTGGCTGGATGCGACCGGGCGAATTCCGTCAGCCGATGAACTCGAAACGTTCCTCGCCGACAAGAACCCCGATAAACGCGACAAGCTGATCGACAAGCTGACGGCAGGCGATGCCTTCGTCGACCGCTGGGCCTTCTATTTCGAAGACCTGTTTCGCGCCGGTGGACGCATGGGGCCGGGTCTGAACCTGTTTAATTTTTGGATTCGGGAATGGCTGTCGCTCGATCGCCCTTATAACGACGTGGTCACCGATCTTTTGACCGGCGCCGGGAAAACCAGCTTTTCCGTCCCGGCCGGCATGTATTTCGGCCGCGACTTCGTCAAAGCCAAGGACGATCCCACCGCGCCCGAAGCCGACGATCTTGTCGAACAGGGCGACACTGTGGATGAGTTCACCATCACCTACAGCAAGGTCTTTCTCGGCCTGAATATGGCCTGCGTCTCCTGCCACGACGGCGCGCATCATTTGGAGAAAGTGAATCTGTATCTGGCGCAGAAGAAGCGCGCCGATTTCTTCAATCAGGCGGCGTTTTTCGGCAAGACGCGGCAGATCATGAACTGGGAAAACGGCTATCAGGCCAACACCGAATTCACGGTGGACGATAAAGGCCCCGGTTACGATCCTAAAGCGGTGAGCATCGTTCGGGTGCCGCGGCGCGGCGCAACGGAAGCTTCGCCGCATTTCATCCTTACCGGCGAAGCACCGCAGCCGGGCATGAATGCGCGCGATGAACTGGCGCGCATGATCACCAGCGACATTCAGTTCAGCCGCGCGTTCGCCAATCGCATCTGGGGCGAACTGATGGGATTCGGCATCGTGGAGCCGGCCGATGAATTCGACCTGGCCCGCTACGATCCGAAAAATCCTCCGCCCGCGCCGTGGTCGATTCAGCCGTCGAATCCGGAATTGCTGGACGCCATGGCCAGGGATTTCGCCGCCAATCAATATAGCTTCCGGCACCTGATCCGCACCATGATGAAGTCCAGCGCGTATCAGCTTTCTTCGAGTTTTCAAGGAGAGTGGAAGCCGGAGTACACCGAATACTACGCGCGCAAATATGTGCGCATGCTGTCCGCCGCCGAGCTTCATGACGAAATCATTCTGGCCACCGCCAAGCCCGGCGAGACTGTGGCGACCGACGCCCAGGACCCCATGGTGATGCAAATGCCGGAGCCCGGAAAAGCCTCCAGCGACGTGAAGAGTTTCCTGCGCGTCTTCGGCCAGAGCAATCGCGACGATATGCCGAAAAAGACGCCGCAGTCTTCCTTGCAGGCGATGCTGCTGATGCAATCCCGCATCGTGAACGAGCGCGTCGCGGCGAAAGGCGGCACGCGCGTGGAACAGTTGCTGAAGGAAAAAATCGACGACCGCGCGCTGATTGAGAAACTGTACCTTTCCACCGTCTCCCGCAAACCAAGCGAACCGGAAATGGAGACTGCGTTGAAAGCCCTGGCGTCCGACCGCACGCGCGGCGCGGAAAATCTGCAATGGGCGCTGATCAACAGCCCCGAATTTATCTTTAATTACTGACGGCTATTTTATGATCAAAGCATCCCCTCCATCACTGTCGGGGTTCTGTGGGACCCAAAAGAACCCCGACTGTGAAGGAGGGGATGACTAACCTGTTTAGCGATCCGGAGTAATATTATGGAAAAACGAGTCAGCGATCTTCTTCCCGCCCGCCGCGACCTCCTCAGGATCGGAGGCTACGGCATCCTCGGCGCATTCGCCAACCAGGCGTTCTGGCCCGTCGAAGCGCGCGCGGCCGGAAAAGCCGATCCGCGCGGATGCGCCCGCTTCGCGATCGTGATCGAACTGGCCGGCGCCATCAGCCATATCGATAGTTTCGATTTCAAGGAAGGCGAAGGCACACCCAAGGATCTGGACGTTCGCCAGGTGCGCAACGATCTGTACCTCTCGTGGAAACTGTTTCCGGAGCTCTCCACGCAGATGGACAAGATCGCCATCGTCCGCTCTATGCGCAGTCATGAGGTGGTGCACTTCCGAGGCCAATATTACACGCAGGCCGGGCGACCTTTGAATCCCGCCCAGGCGCCGGAGATTCCGTCGATCGGCTCCGTGGTGTCTTATGAAATGGAGCAGTTCCGGCGCGAGACGGACACGTTTCCCACCTATATAGGCTGCAATCTGGATACTTCCGGCTGCGGAGCGCTATCCACGGGGTTCCTTCCGCCGAGGCACTCCGTGCTCGATATCGACCTCAAGGCGGGAGGCGGCGCGAATGCGGTCGAAGGTGAGGCGCTGGCGCTTTTGCAGGAACGCTACCGGCTGCTGGGGGAACTGGACAAAGCCATGGCTTCCTCGCGCGCCGGGCGCGACCGATCGTTCAGCGGGTTCCGCAGTTTCCAGGAAAGCGCCTATCAAATACTCGGCGATTCGCGCTGGCCCAAGGTCTTTCAGATGAGCGCCGAGGAAAAGCAGCGCTACGGCGATAACCAGGTCGGCCTCGGTTGCCTGTTTGCGCGCAATCTGGTGAAGGCCGATGCCGGCACGCGCTATATTCACATCGTGCATCCGGATTGGGATCATCACAAAGCGATTTTCGATCACAGCGCGAAATCGAACCATTACATCCGCTGCAACGAATTCGACCGCGCGATGGCTTCTCTCTTACGCGACCTCAGTGCGACACCGTCGCCGCGCGAGGCGGGGAAGACTCTGCTCGACGAAACGCTGGTGGTGATGGCCACGGAGTTCGGCCGGGTGCCCGGCGCGTTGAACGGCATCGCCGGCCGGCATCACTACAATGAAGCGTACCTTTCGCTCTACGCTGGCGGAGGCGTGAAGGGCGGACGCATTATCGGCAATACCGACAAGGACGGGGTGAAGATTATCGATACCGGATGGAAGTACAAGAAGATGCAGCCGCGTACGGAGAATCTTTACGCCAGCATCTATTCGGCGCTGGGCATCGACTGGCGCAAGGAGATGACCAATACTCCTTCCAAGCGCGCCTACCGTTACGTGGACGTGCTTGGCGCGACGGAATTTGTGCCCGATGACGAGCTGGTGAGTTTGTTCGTGTGAGATTGCTTTTCTTCCTGTGTATTACGGCGCTGGGGTCTGACGAGATGGTCTCCATCCCGGCGGGCGCGTTCACGATGGGGCGCACCAAGCTGACGTCCGACGATAAGACCAATATGCGTCCGCATGTGCTGCTGGACGATCGGCCGGCGCACAAAGTCACCATCAGCGCGTTTCAAATCGACCGCCATGAGGTGACCAACGCGCAGTACGGGATGTTCTTGGACAAGACGCATCATGCCGCGCCTTATCATTGGACGAACGGCCATCCGGCCGCCGATCTGCCTGTCTATAACGTCAGTTGGGACGATGCCAACGCCTACTGCCAGTGGAAGGGCGCGCGTCTTCCCACTGAGGCGGAATGGGAACGCGCCGCGCGCGGAGGCTTGGAGGAGCAAAGCTACCCCTGGGGAGACAAGGCCGATGCCAAGCTCGCGCGCTTCAACGTCGCGTCCGGACCTGGACCTGTGGGGAAGTTTCCTCCGAATGGCTTTGGGGTTTTCGATATGGCCGGCAACGTCTCGGAATGGACGGCGGACTGGTTCGACGGCGGCTACTATGCGTCGAGCCCTTCGGTGGATCCGAAGGGGCCCGCCAGCGGCGAGTACAAAGTAATCCGCGGCGGGGCGTGGTCGGACTCGGGCGCGCGGATCACGGTGTTTTTCCGGAACTGGGTGCGGCCGAATCAGCGGACGCCGAACATCGGGTTCCGGTGCGCGCAATAACGTCGGCTGCGGGATTGACCGCTTCCGATGGTCGCGGTTCCATGTCTGCGGCGCCTGTCGTCAACGGCTCAGAACAGCGACCACCGGGAGCGGTCAAGCGTCAGAAATCTTGCCCGTTATGTGGCGTACGCACTCGTGCGTGCCGCGTCGAGACTCTCTCGACGCCCGTCCCTCGGGCGATAGGCCAGGCATCGACACGAGTGTCGACGCGGCACGCCGGGGGCGTGCGCCACATCATCATTCAACATCTATATAATGTCGATTCTGTGTGACGCACCACACTAGCTGTAGCAGCGGATCTCGAAAACTCTTGCCTGGTCCAGGCCGTTGGTGGCTGAAATCGCCACGCGGATGGAGTTCGTCTCCACCGGATCGAACTTCAGACGGTTCACCCGCTGGTGATTCTTGGTCACGCTGGCGACTACCTTCGCGCCGGCGGTGATCGAATAGTCGCGCACCGTCTCCGGCTGCGGGGCGCGGACGGTATTGATCACCTGCGAGTCCGAGGCCGACAGGATCAGCTCGCGCGGGAAGCCGCTGTCGAAGGTGATCTGCACTTCGCGAATTCTTTGCGGCCGATCCCAGTTCAGTTGAATCCACGCCGGGAGCTCGCCGGCCCAATGGTGAAATTCCACCCGATTGCCCTTCGCATCCGGAACGTCGCGCAAAAACCCGTCCTGGACCAGAGCCGCCTTGGCAGGTCCAATCTCGCTGGACGCGCTTACTTTCGCCGTCTTCGCTCGATCGTCCGGATCGTTACCGGCGAGGCCCTTAATCGTCTGATCGTCGCGAATCAGTGTCTGGCGCAGCCGCGTCAATTGCTGTGGAGCGCTCGCCAATTCCCTGGGCAGAAGGCCGCGCTCGACGCACTGCGCCGCAGCCGTGCCCACGGCCTGCCCGATCACCGCACAGGTCGCCATCACCCTGGCCGACGTGAAAGCCACGTGGCTGGCGCTGATGTTCCGGCCGGCCATGAACAGGTTCCTGACGTTCTTGCTGTACATCGTGCGCAGCGGAATATCGTACACTTCCGGCGTGCGGATGGCGACGTTGGGCGCCATATCCGGCTTGTCGAAGCCCGAAGGAGGATGATCGTCCATGGGCCATCCGCCGATCGCCACCGCGTCCTCGAATTCCCCGTGCAGCAGGTCGCTCTGGGTCAGCGTATGATCCCCGATCAGCCTGCGGCTGCCTCGTTTTCCCGGCATCATGCCGACCCAATCCATCGCGTAGTAAGAGCTGTCGGGATGCTCGCCGCTATTTTTGATGAAATCCCAAACGCCGAGAACGATGGAGAGCAACTCGAACCGGATTTTTTCGTTATCGCCGATAATATCCAGGTCGCCTCCCCATTCGATCCACCAGTAGCCGTATTCCCAGGAATCGATTTTGCGATGCACCAACTGCTGCTCGGTTACCTTGCGGGCCCACTTCGGCGGCGTGAACGGCATCGGACGATGGTACAGGCGGGAGGTAAACAGCACGCTCGACCCCAGCGTCTCCAGATCCGCCTTTTCGGGCGCCAGCGACTCGTTGAACTCGCTGCGAGTCTCCCTGCCCACGCGATAGAGCGCGCCGGTCTCAATGCCCAAGCGGCTGTCGCCCGTGCAATCGCAGAACATTTTCGCTTTGATCCGGTAGAGGTGCTCACTCTTGTCGCAGCGCGCCATCACCCTTTGCACCGTGTCGTTCGAAACTTCGGCCGCGTAAATCGCCGTCTCCAGGAGCAGCGTGATATTGGGCTCGCTCATGACCTTGTCGTAGAGGAGGAGATCCCACATTTCGAACGACCGCTGCGGATTGTTCACCGCGTCGTCGAGACGAAACTCCTCGATCAATCCGCTCTCGCGCCATCCCGGGCGGGCCTTGTGCGAATTCGCTCCCACGATGTGCATCTTCACTTCGCTCGAGGAATTTCCGCCCAGGCGGGAACGGTCCTGCACCAGCACCACGCGCGCCCCGTGCCGGGCGGCCGAAACCGCGGCGCAAACCCCGGCCAGGCCGCCTCCGGCGACCAACACATCCGTGTCCAGATCCACCAGCCGCATGTGCGGCTCGGGCGACGGCAGCGTCCCGCCGGCGTGGGGCGCCACGCGCTCAAACCGGTCCTGGCTTTGGGCGTCCGCGGCACCGGCGGCGAATACCGCCAGCGAATAGCTCCCCAGCGAACTCAGCACATCGCGACGTCTCATGAGAGCCTCCTTTAATGAGGATTATACCGCGAGGATTAGACCGCGGGAGTCATCTGAAATTTCACACTTTACATCGGGAATGAGATATGGCAAACTGATTTCATTCCGGGAGTGTCGAGGCCTGTGTGAGGCCGCAAGGAAAAAAGAGGGACCATGTCGAAATCCAAGCTAGGTTTGCCCGTCGCGCTGCTCGTCTGCGCCTTCACCGCCAACGCCCAGGTGGGAAGAGGAATCATCCTCGGTACGGTTACCGATTCCACCGGAGCCGTCGTCGCCGGCGCGAAGGTCAGCGTGGTGAACGTCGATACCAACATCACCGTCAACACCGAATCCAACCGGGACGGCTTCTACACCACGCCGCCGATCAACGTCGGCAACTATCAGGTCACCGTCGAACAGGCCGGTTTTAAGAAGGCCGTCCGCTCCGGCCTGTCCCTCGAAGTGGATCAGAAGGCGGAAATCAATATCCGTCTGGACGTGGGCGCCACCACGGAATCGGTGCAGGTCACGGGCGAAGCGCCGCTGGTCAACACCGAGAATGGCTCCATCGGCCAGGTGATTGAGAACAAGCGCGTCGAGGACCTGCCTCTGAACGGACGCAATGCGTTCGCGCTGGTGCAGCTTTCGACCAATGTCCATTCGAACGCCGGCCCCAATCAGAGCGGATTCGCCGACCGCGGCACCAGCCTCAGCGACTGGAGCATCAACGGCGGGCCCAATGCCGCGAACCTGCTGCTGGTCGATGGTACGGTCGCCCAGAACAGCTACTATCCGGATCTCAACGCCGATCTGGCGGTCGATGCCGTGCAGGAGTTCAAGGTCCAGTCCGGCTCCATGTCGGCCGAATACGGATTCACGCTCGGCGGAGTTATCAACGTGGCCACCAAGGCCGGAACGAACCAGTTGCACGGCACCGCCTACGAATTTCTGCGCAACAACGATCTGGACGCGCGCAACACGTTCGGCACGGTGCGCCCGGAGTATCGGTATAACCAGTACGGGGCCTCGGTGGGCGGACCATTCCTGATCCCCAAAGTTTACAACGGCAAGAACCGCACCTTCTTCTTCATCAACTGGGAGCAGTATAACTACGTCACCTACGGCGATTCGATCACGTCCACGCCGCCGCCATCGCAGAGGACGGGAAATTTTTCGAACCTCTATACCGCCACTGGCGCGCTGATTCCCATTTACGATCCACTTTCCACCGTAGTGAATCCCAGCGGCTCCGGTTACGTCCGCACTCCGTACCCGGGCAACATTATTCCCACCAACCGGCTGGACCCGGTGGCGGTGGCGATCAATCAGTTTTATCCCGCGCCGAACCTGACGCCTTCGAACGCCTTCACGCAGGCCAATAACTATGAATCGATCAACTCCGGCGCGCAGAACATGCAGCAGTATACGCTGCGCGGCGACCAGAGGCTGTCCACCTCCGATTCCATGTTCGCCCGCTTCACGTATTTCGACGCCTACACCAATAACTGCCCCTGCACCTGGCCCGGGTTTGTCGTCAACGGGCGTTACGATCACTTCGGCACCCGCAACGCGGCCATCGACGAAACGCACACGTTTTCGCCGCGCCTGCTGAACGACTTCCGCCTGGGCCTGGCGCGCCAGCAGTTCCCCTTTCAATCCTCCAGCCTGAATCAGAACTGGCCGTCCAAGCTTGGCTTGCCGGCGGATGTTCCGGAGACCCTGTTTCCGATCATCTCCGGGAACGGATACACGGCGCTTGGCAATGGCACCGTCGGATTCCGCGGCGCGTTGACGTGGGATATTACCGATACGGCGACGCTGGTCATCGGCGGTCACTCGATAAAGATGGGCGTCGAATACCGGCTGCTGTTCGGGAATAACTATCAGACCGCCGTGCCGTCGGGGCAATTTAACTTCGCGTCCACGCTGACCGGCAATCCCCAAAGCCAAAGCGGAACGGGCAGCGCGTACGCGGCGTTTCTGGTCGGCGCGGTCACCAGCGCCACCGGCGGCACGTACACCGGCGAGTCGGAAAAAGGCTTCACCATGAGCGGATTTGTTCAGGACGACTGGCGCGTGTCGCCGCGTCTGAATATCAACCTGGGCCTTCGCTACGATTATCAACAGCCCCCCTATGAGCGGAACTGCGGCACGTCCAATTTCAATCCCACCGCCATCGATTCGGTGGGCAATCTGATCGGCGCCATGCAATACGCCTGCAAGGGCTACGGCAAGACTTTCCTGCAATCGGAGTATACGGATTTCGCGCCTCGCATCGGCATCGCGTGGGATCCGAAGGGCGACGGTAAAACGGCCATCCGCGCCGGTTTCGCCACGTTCTACGCCGGCGATTTCAACATCAGCTACTTCGGCAATACGGCCGGCTTCGCCACCACCACTACCACGTACAGCGCGCCCGGCGGCAACTCCAATCTACCGGCATTTTATTTGGCCCAGGGATTCCCGACGCCCTTGCAGCAACCTCTCGGCAGCGCTCTGGGACCCGGTTACCTGCTGGGCCAGGGCACCAACTACGATCAACCGAGCCAGAAGACTCCGCTCTCCGAGCAGTGGAATCTCTCTGTCCAGAAGCAGGTCCTCGGCGGCTGGGTCGTTGACGTTTCCTATACCGGCAATCACGCGGTTCACCTCGTCGCCGGAAATTACAACCAGGACATGCTGGCTTCGCAATATCTTGGTCTCGGAAATGCGTTGCAGAATCCTGTGCCGAATCCCTATGCGGGCATCGTGCCGGGATCGCTCGGCGGAGCCACCATCACCCAGCTTCAGTCGCTGCTTCAGTATCCGTATTACACCAGCGTCAGCGTCCGCAATCCGCACCTGGGCGATTCCATCTACCATGCGGGTCTGCTCAGCGTGCAAAAGCGTCTGCAAACCGGCTTGACCATTCTCGCTTCCTACACCAAGAGCAAGCTGATCAGCGATAGCGTGGCCGCGCCCATCAACTTCGGTTCGGTGGTGCAGGTGACCAACAACGGCTACCAGAACGGCGAGTATGACCGCGGTTTGGAGCGATCGATCGACCCCACCAATGTGCCGCAGCGCCTCGTCCTCAGCGCCGTCTATGAGCTTCCATTCGGAAAGGGAAAGAGGTTCGATTCCCATAACGGCTTCGCGAATGCATTCGTGGGCGGATGGCAGGCGCAGAGCATCATCACGATTCAGAAAGGCCTTCCTGTGCTGATCACGGGCGCCTCGAATAACCTGGCCACGCGTCCGAACGCCGACGGGCAGCCGTTCACTGTATCCAATCCCAATCAATACGAGTGGTTCAACACGGCGGCTTTCGTCAACCCGCCAAACTATACCTACGGCAACATAGGACGAACTCTGCCAAACGTCAACAACCCGGGTTTCTTCAATTGCGATTTTTCTTTAATCAAGAACAATAGGATAAAAGAGCGGGCCAACTTGCAGATCCGTGCCGAGTTTTTCAATCTGGATAACCATACCAACCTGGGGTTGGTGAACGGATCTTTCGTGCCCGGCGCCAACGGATTCAACTCCAGCAGCACCTTTGGAACCATCACGTCGTCCATGCCGTCGCGCACCATTCAGCTGGGCATGAAGCTGATCTTTTGACCCGTCCGATCCACTAAAGTATTCACATGGGCACTGATGGCATCTCCCTGGGGAAGATCGAGCGGCGCCGTGCCGTGGACGACGTTCACCAGGCGATTCGGGAGGCGATTCTCGACCGCCGCTTCCCTCCACGGATGCGTCTGAATGTCGAGGAACTCGCCTCGCAGCTCGGCGTGAGCCTGACGCCCGTCCGCAGCGCCATCCAGTTGTTGGCCGCCGAAGGCCTGGTCGACGTCCATTCGCGCAGCGGAACATTCGTGGCCACGCTCAGCCGGCGGGATCTGGAGGAAATTTTCGATATCCGCTGCGCTCTGGAATCTCTCGCCGCGGAGACGGCGGCGGAGCGGCTGACCGACGCGGCGATCGACCGCGCACGCAAGCTGGCCGCCATCATGCAGAAGCCGGTCAAAAACGACAGCCAGCGAAAAATCCACGAGCAGGCCAACTCCGAATTTCACGACATCATCATCCGCGCCTCCGGCAATCAGCGTCTGGCCGATATCTACGAAAGCCTGCAGGCCCACATCGCCATGTGCCGCCTCCATCGCATAGATGAAAACTGGCAGTCGCGTTTGCCGCAGGAGCAGAAGGAGCATCAGGAGATCGTCGAGGCGTTGGAAGACCGCGACGCCAAAGCGCTGGCGAAGGCCCTGCGCAGCCACATCCTGCGGGCCAAGGACGCGCTGCTCGAACACATCGAAACCCCCGAATGAACGAGCTTCAGAAACCGCTTCCTACGGTCGCGGCTCGGAATGGGCGCTCCCTGAGATCAATTCGCTACCGAGCCGCGACCAGAGGAAGCGGTGCCGTAGTATGAAAATCAGATCCATCCAGGCCAGCCCCTTCCGCCAGGACCGCGAGGATGCCACCGGCACCGCGGGGTCGCCCGCAAAGTTAGAACAAAGTGACTCTCCCTACCGCTGGGCCGAAAACTACCCGGTCATTTACTCCTCGCGCTTTGAAACTGCCCTGGTTCGTGTCGAACTGGACTCCGGGCAAATCGGATGGGGAGAGTCGCAGGCCCCGGTGGCTCCCGAAGTCGCCTGCTCGGTCGTTAATCACATCCTGGCGCCCGTACTTCAGGGAAGTCCTTTCTATGGCAGTGTTCAAGAAATCGAGTCTCTCTGGTGGAGGATGTATTCGACCATGCGCGTCCGTGGCCAGACCGGAGGCTTCATGCTCGACGGCATCGCCGGCGTCGATCTCGCGCTTTGGGATCTGGCGGGAAAAATCGCCGGCCTTCCGGTGAGCGCGCTGATCGGCAATTCGCGCAACCGCGTCCCGGCTTATTTCAGCGGATTTCGGGGCGCAATCGAGTCCGGTTTTACCTGCGTCAAAGTCTTCCACGACTCGAGTGTCGAAAATCTCCTGCGCAATCTCGATACCCTTCCGATGCAAGTCGCCGTTGACGCGCTGTGGCGCCTGACGCCGTGGACGGCACTGGAAATCGCGCTGGAACTGGAGCGCCGCAACATTCTCTGGCTCGAAGCGCCTCTGGCTCCCGAAAGCGCGCCCGCTCACGGCGCCCTCGCCGCGGCGATGAAAACTCCCATCGCCATCGGCGAAAGCTACCGCACCGTTTTTGAGCTCGACCCCTTTTTCGCGGCGTCGGCGATGAAAATCGTGCAGCCGGACCTGGGCCGCACGGGCATTACGGAAGCTCTGCGCATCGCCCGCGCGGCGGATGCGCGAGGCCTCACCGTGATCCCCCATGTGAGCATCGCTCTGGGCCCGCAAATCGCCGCCGCCATTCATTTCGCCGCGTCGATTCCCAACTGCCCGATGCTGGAGTTCAATCCGAGCGTACTGAAAATTGCCAATCGGTTCATGGCCGATCCGATCCGCATGGAAGGTGAAAACTACGTCGTGCCGGAGAGCCCGGGGCTGGGGATTACGATCGTCTAATACATCGTCCAGAAAGTCCGCTTCCGAGCCGCCATGCGCAGCATGCGGAGTGCTTCATTCTACGGAGTATCCGCATGCTTCGCATGGCGGCTCGGAAGCGTCGGGTTAACCGGTGTCGTGCAGGCGGGCAACCTGCGGCCGATTCGGAATCGGCTCGCCGATGAACGAGTCATTCTTAATAAAATAACGAACAATCAAGTAAGACAATGGGTGCAAAAAGCCCATGATTACGAAAATCGCAGTGTACGAGTAGTGCTGCACCACCTGCCCCGTCAGGTTTGTGAACAGCGTGCTCCCCACTCCGCTGCCGAAGGCGATGATGCCCGCCACCGAACCCAGCACCCCCACCGGATAAATGTCGTTTGTAAGCGTCATCAGATTAGTTTTCCAGGCCATATGCGCGAACGTGACCACCGAAATCAGCACCATCGCGACCGCCGACGAACTGCCCGGCACCAGCACGCTCAGCGGCATGAGCAGCGCGCAGGGCAACATTGCCATTTTGCGTGCCTGAACCGGCCCGAAGCCGCGTTTAATCAACCACCCCGACGCGATTCCGCCGCCGAACGCTCCTAAATCCGCGGTCAGATAGGGAAGCCAGGCCAGCATTCCCATCTGCACCATCGAGAAATGTCTCTGCTCCACCAGATACTTGGGCAACCAGAACAGATAGAACCACCACACCGGATCGGAAAAGAATTTCGCGAACAGCAATCCCCACGTCTGCGGCAGCAGCAGCAATTCTGTCTTCGGGAAGACGACCGGTTTCTGCGCGACTTGCGGGGGAACACCGTAAATAGTCAACCAGCCAATCAGCCAGATCATACCAATCGCCCCGGTAATCACGAACGACATCCGCCAGTCGAACTTGATGGTCAGCCAAACGATTAGCGGGGGCGCAATAATCGCGCCGATCGATGCGCCGCCATTTTGCAAGCCGTTGACGAAGGCCCGCTCCTTCGGTGGAAACCACTCGGAGATGGCCTTGAAGCCGGCCATGAAGTTGCCGGGTTCGCCGATCCCTAACAATGCCCGGCAGACACCGAGCTGAAACGGCGTTCGCACGAACGCGTGCAGCATGTTGCTGACCGACCAGAATGCCATGAACACAGCCAGCGATATTTTAGTGCCCCACCGGTCGACCAAAAAACCCGAGCCCAGGTACATCAGCGTGTAAGCAATCAAAAACGCCTGCAACACGTTGGAGTATTGGACCGGCGACATGTGCAGTTCCTTCGTCAACTGCGGCGCGACGACGGAAAGCGTCTGGCGATCGATGTAGTTAATGACCGAAGCGAGGAAAAGCAGCGCGGCGATGTACCACCGAATGTTCTTCATCGACAGTAATCGCGAAGAAAGTCGAGTTCCACGAGTCCGGTTTTATCAACCGAACCAGTAGGATGGCGCACGTGAGACGATGCGATCACTCTCGCCGACTTCAGGTTATGCTTCATGGCCGAGACGCCCAGCCCGGGCTGCAATTCGAACCGGATCAGAGGCAGGATGCGCGTGAAGATCTTCCACGCCCCGGCCTGGTCTCCCGCTTCGAGCGAATTCCAAATGCAGGCGAAGGAACCGGTCATATCGCTGCCGGGCATGATGCCGCGGGCTCCGCGCTGAAATTCCTCAATGAAGAAGTTGCCGTTCAGGCCGCCGAATGCGGTGATGTCCCGCAGCGCGCCGATTTTGGGCGCGGTGGGAGGAGCCTCGACCTTCGCGTATTCGACGTGCTCGATGTGGCGGCCCATTTTCTCGAGCAGGGAAGCGGGGATGGCCACCTGCGTCATCAGCGGCGCGTCCTGAATCATGATCGGGATGTGGACGGCCTTGGAGATGGCTTCATAGTAAAACATCAGGCCGTCGGCGTCGGTTTTCATGAACGACGGAGGAAGAACCATCAGCGCATCGGCGCCCAGATCCTCGGCTTTCCGGCTCAGCTCGGCGGCCAGGCCGGTGCCGGAGTGGCCGGTGCTGACCACCAGCGGCAGCTTCGCCGTTTGGCGGACAAGCTTGAGCAGCGTGGTGCGCTCGGCATCGCTCAACGTATAGCCTTCGCTGGCGTTGCCGAACAGGCCGAGGCCGTGCGCGCCCTGGTCGATCAAATGACGGACAAGATTTTCCTGACTGGCCAGGTCCAACGATCCATCGTCGTGAAAGGTGGTCGCGAGGATCGGAAAAACGCCCTGCAAATTCATCAAAGTACATAATACGAAATTTCAGATTTCAATGGAGTCGGGGAATGGATTGTAGCGCCCGGGTTGCCTGCCGGCGAATTTCAGGATCCGGGTCCAAGGCCGCTTTGCCGAATTCTTCCGCCGCGCCGCCCAGGTCGCGGCGGCTGGCCAGTGCCGCACCCAGGTCGAGATGCGCCTTTCCGAAATTCGGACGAAGGCGCACCGCTTCGCGATATTCGACGATCGCGGCGTCGATGCGTCCGCGATTTTCGAGCAGGCTTCCCAGCACGTCGTGTGCCTCCGGAAGATGGGGGTCGTCTTTCAACGCCGCCCGAAGGTGCGTTTCCGCGTCCGCCAGACGATTCATACGCGCCAGCGTCACGCCGTAGTTAAACTGATCCACGGCTTTGCCGCTCGACCGCTCATAGTGCCACACCGCTTCGGCCAACGCGTTTTTCGATGCCAGAAGGTTGGCCAGATTCGCGTGGGCGACAGCGAGCGCGGGTTGGATCCGCAGCGCCGCGCGGAACGCCGCTTCGGCCGGTTCCCATTGACCCGTTTCGGCGAGAACCGCGCCCAGGCTGTTCCGCGCGTCGGCGAGTTCAGGATCAAGCTCAGTGGATTTGCGCAGCGATGCGAGCGCCTCCTGTTTTTGCCCCAGGTCCGATTGCAGGAGGCCGAGGTCGTACCAGGCCTCGGCATCGGAAGGCTCGGAGCGCGTGGCGAGCAGCAGCGTGTCGAGGGCCTGCCGCGGCTGGCCCGACCCCTTCAGCGCGTTCGCCAGCCGCCGCAGAAGAAGGGCCGAGCCGGGGCGCCGCGAGATTGCCTGACGATAAGGCTCGATGGCTTTCTGGTACTGGTTGGCATTCGAAAACGCGTCGCCGAGTTCAAGGTAAAACTCCGCCCGCGACGGCTGGCGCCTGGCAATCGCGGCTTCGAGGCGCGGGATGCCCGCGTCGAGATTGCTTTTCTGAGCCACCTGCGCAACGGCGGTATAAAGATCGAAAGCGTCACCGTAGGGAACCACCTCGCCGCGATACGGATCGTCGTGGCGTTCGGGAATTTCCGCGAGCGGGTTCGCCGCGGGACGGCGCTGGATCAGATGGTCGGTCATGATTCCGTGGACGACATCTTCGGTGCGCCGCTTCGGCATGTGGCAGGCGATGCAGTTCGGATTTGACGGGTGCGTGTCGATCCTGATGACACTGTGGCATTGGCGGCAGATGCCGTTGTATCGATCGGCGGCGGATGGGCCGTGCGGGATGTCGTGAGGATTGTGACAAGTGGTGCACGTCAGCGCGCCGTTGCTGCGCGCAAAGCACTTCGATTTGCGGAGCCGGTAAACAGAGCTGACGATCTCGAATTTATCATCCCTGCCGGTGCCGGGCGCATGATCGAAAGCCAGGAGGAAGGCGGACAAGGGCTCGCCGGGACGGTAAGAATACGGTCCGCGATCGAATCTGCGGATCGCGTTGGGCAATGGAGAACTGGTGGTTTCGAGGTGACATTGCTCGCACACGTTCATGCCGAGCGCGGCGGAGAGCCGCTTGGGATTCACGATGGAGCGCCTGATATCTTCGGGTTTCGCGTTGGCGGCCTGAGCCGCGCGCACGTGATTCCCGCCAGGGCCGTGGCAGCGCTGGCAATCGATTCCCTCCGGCAGAGGCGACGCAAAGACTGGCTCGGCTCCCGCCTCGTCATGCCCCGCCGGAATCGGCGGATAGCCGTTGTGGCAGAACATGCAGTCGTAGCCGATTTTCCGGCCGATGGGCGGGTGGTTCGAATCGAAGCCCGGATTCATGGCCCAGCTGCCGCCTTTTTCCGCGTACCAGGCGAGGGGAAGTTCGACCAGCGTGTCGCGCACGGTGCGATGCAGATAAGTGCGGACGTGATTTCCGGAGCCCATGACGTAGTCGATCTTCAACTCCTGGGCATTGTCTTCCTTGCCGTTGAATCCAATCTGCCAGCTTCGTTGATAAAACCCGCCGTCCTTTTGGATGTTTTGAAACCAGGTGCCGGAGGCTTGATGAAAATAAGGGCTTGGATTCGGCACGCTTTCGGGCGATGGCGAATAGAAGGCGCGGGCCATGCCGGTATGCCGGTAGGTTTCGAAAATTCCCTGGTGACACGCGGCGCAAACATGGGGATTGACGTTTGCATTGGACTGCTCGGCGGCCTTTGGACGGCCGCAGGCTGCCAGCAGAATACAAGCGGCGGAGATATATACGGAGCGGAGCGGCATCCGGTGCGCGGGCTGGGAACTACCCAAGCCCCTGCCCCACAGAAATGCAAACGGTTGAACTGGAATCTGAAATCTCATTTTATACGCCATGCTGAAGATGCGGTGATGGGTGCAATTGCTCCCCGCTATAGCAGCACAATTTGTTTTCGCACAGAATCCAGCGATCGCGCAGAGCCAGCGCGGGGCCTGGAATCACATCGCCGCACTTGTTCAAGACGCGGATGGGCCCAAGCCCCTGCTCCTCGCCGCGATCGGCGCCCTCGCCGGCATTCGCCCTGAGGATGCACTGGAACTTCTAAAGGACTTGGCTGATTCTGACGACGAAACGATCGCAATGTCTAAGGCATTTCCAGAGGAGGAAGAAGAGGAAGGCATTTGGACCGGGAAAATCGATTGAAACGGACTGATAACGACGATCGTTACCACGTATAGCGTACCGCGAGGGCGTGCAAGTCGGCGAAATACTAAAAGTGATTCAGCCGAGCTCGTTTAATAGAGTTCACCTGAAGTCGGCCGGCTCGCGGTCGAGGATTCCGCCGCCAGCATGGCGAGAATGAGGATTACCCAGGAACCGAGAGCAGGGCGGGAGAAGGGGTAGTCCACAATCGCATGAAGAAATACGGCCAGAATCCCGAGGCCCCAAACCGTGCGGAACGCCGGGCGCAAGCTCCAGAAAAACAATGTAAGCAGTACGATGCCGAGAGGAAAGCCTCCTTCCGCGGTCCACTGTAACCAGTCGTTATGCGCCTGGTTCGCGAACATCCCGACGTCGACAATGGCGTACTGAGGATAAACCGTCGGCCAGGTTCCGAGGCCGGTGCCAAACCACGGGTGGGAGCGAATCATCTGCACAGTGGACAGAGCAAGTTGGCGGCGAATACCAAGCGGGTCCGGCGTCCAAAGGCGCATCCACACCGATTCCCATCCCACCACTGCCGTAAAGACGCCAAGAATGACTCCCATACGCATGAGTCCAGCACCGACGTCGCGGCCAGTGGAACGGCCGAGCACCCACAAAAGCAAAGGCACCAGAATAATCTCCGCCGTGGTCAGCACGGTGCCAGCGCGCGAGGCGGAGGAGATGACGGACGCATACATGGCGGCGGCCATCATGGAGTAAACAAGCGAATGACGCTCCTGGTAAATGGCTCGATAGACGGCAATCGGAAGGACGGCTTCGATAAACACGGCATAATGATTGCGGTAAAGAATCGGCCCCATGACATAGTCGTTATAAGGAGTCGCGAAAATCCAAAAGACCTTGCCATTGGACGTGAATGTCTGAAAGGTAGCGAGGACAGCGACGCCGAAGGCAGACCAGACCATGGCGGAACGAAACCAAGTCCGAACCGCATGGTGCCGGAAGAGGGACATGCCTGCCAGGAAGACGCAGAGGAAGGTGGCCCATCGGAGGATAGACTGCTTGGTTTCGAAGGCATAGGCGGTTCGGAGCGTGAACAGCTGAAGCAGTCCCCATAGGACAGCGAACGTCAGTGGGATGAAAGGCCACGCGAACGGGAGCGACCCGCGTCGGTCGTTCCAGACCGCGATAGCCGCAAAGGTGAATACTCCGACCTGGAAAACGGCGACAGGCCAGTACCCGGGGACCCAGAGGGTGAGGATCGCAAAGCAGAAAAGGCCGAAAAACGGCGCAGCGAAGGACGCGGGCATTCCTCGATATGGCCCGTGCTAGGGACGGCTGACCGACGTCCCGCTGTTGAAGGCGCCCGCGCCGGCCAGGCCGCCGAGAGTGGCCGCTACGGCTACGCCGCCGACGATCGCGCCGATGGCGACGGCCGAGAGTCCGGCGGAAGCCGAGCCGGCGGCGCCACCAGACCCGGCCGCGGCGGCGCCGGCGGGAATTCGCTTGACGTTGTTGACGCGCACGACTTGCGAGGCGCCCGCCGCCGGGGTCGCATCGGGGACGGACGTGCCGGTGATCTGCACCATCGTGCCCACATTCTTAGACAAGTCCGCGCCTAATACCTGCACGGTGACCTTGGTCGTTTCATCAGTGAGGAAGAACAGGCCGTTGCGCGATTCGACAATTCCCGTCACCTTCACCGTAGCCGGAGTTCCGGCCTGGGGATCGAAGGCCAGCGCCATTCCCGGCAATACCCTGCCGGCGAGCATACCGGAAGAACTATGCACATCGGCGGCGCCGCCGCGCGCGGAGACGGTGAGCAGCAAGGGCGCAGTGAGTTCGAGTTGAATCGCGGATTCGCGGGCTTCGGGAGTGATCCGCAGGGTCGCCGCTTCGAATATGTAGCGCAGGCCGTCCCGGACCGAACCGGAGCCTTTCTCGAGCACTGCGCGGTCATGATAGACGCGGAGACGGGACTCGGGAGCGAGTGTAATCTGGGCGTCGGAGAGATGGATGAGCGAGCGCGCCGCGGCCGTCTCCACCAGTGCGCCTTCAAGAACCGTGGCGTTCCCACGAACAGCCGAGCCGTCCACCCGGAACTCTCCCGTGGATGTTGCAAATCCGATGGAAGTCGGGGCTGCGGCGGCGAGCAGCATGGAGCCGGCGCATAGAATCATTGTGTACTTGAACATTTGAGTATAACGGTCCTCGCTCTAAACAATGGTGGGGAAAGCACTCTGTTCTTCTGACTAGGATTTTTACTAGAGGACGATATCCCCGCCAGTTTTTCTGCCCGAGATAATTCCGATACCGCGGCCACGAATTGTTCGATGTCCCTCGACGATGCATTGCAACGCGCGGGCCGGGCGGGTCTGTTGCCGGCAGCGGTGGCGGCGCTGGTGGGACTGGTGATGGCCGCAACCCTATCGATCCGCACGGCATTGGCGGATTACCAGATGCGGCGGGGAACGCTGGAGGGAATGAGCGCGGCGATCGCGCTGGCACCGGATAACGCCGAGTATCCAGCCCGGCTGGCGTTCCTGTTGACGGAGGAAGATCCGCCGAAGGCCGGCGGCGCAGTGAGACGGGCCGTCCAGTTGGATCCCTGGGATTCCGCTTCCTGGATCGATCTCGGGCTGCGGGCCGAAGCGGAAAGGGATGAGCCACGAGCCCAGCAGTGCCTGCTGCGGGCGGCGGAGGTGGATCGCAAATTCCTGCCGCGCTGGACGCTGGCGAATTATTATTTGCGCCATAACGACGCGGCCCGGGTTTGGGTGTGGGCAAAGGCGGCGGCGGCGATGGTGTACGGAGACGCGCGGCCCTTGTTTCGTTTCTGTGGGAGGGTGCAAGAGGACGGCCAGCTGATTGAACGGCTGGAGATTCGCGATCCGGACGTTCGCGGGGAGTATTTGGGCTATCTGGTGGATCAGAACCGTCTCGATCTGATTGGTCCGGCGGTCGAGCGGCTGCTGCGGGAGAACCGCGCCGCGGATGGGCCGCTGCTTCTGACGGTTTGCGAGAAGCTGCTCGAGGCCGGGCGCCCGGGCGAGGCGGAGGAGATCTGGGAACGGCTGAGGCCGGGCGCGAAGGGAACACAACTGCTTACCAACGGCGACTTTGGCTCGCCGCCTTCGTCCCGGGGATTGGACTGGCGCCTTGGATCGATAGAGGGCGTCAGCGTTTCCCAGGAGAAGCATGGCGTGCGGGTCACCTTCTCCGGACGCGAGCCGGAGGAATGCGAGGCGTTGACGCAATTGGTTCCTCTCACCGGGAACACGCGCTACCAACTTCAGTTCGGATACCGCACGGCGGGGATCGCCAGCGGCGCGGCACTGGGCTGGCGGATCACGGATGCGGCCAGCGGCGCGGTGCTGAGGGACGGCCCGAGCCTGGCATCGGACGCGGACGTGGAGCAGCGTCTGGATTTTGAGACACCGCGCCAGTGCCGGCTGGTGCGGCTCGCGTTGCGCTATCGCCGGATGCCCGGCACCACCCTTATGGAGGGGTTCCTGAACCTGCGCGGCGCCCGGTTGCAGGCCGTCGGTCAAACTCAGACTCAATCGCCAATGGACGGCGCGCGAGTCAGAAAGTAGAGAAGCACGGCAAACAGAGTGAGCGCCGAGCCGTATAGCCACATTTCGCGCCGCCTCTGTTTCCAGCGTGAGGCGCCCTGCGTCACGGCGATGGCTTTTTCCGTCCGCGTGGGGGGAGCGGCAAGCTCGGGAAACGAATAGCCGCACGTTTGAAAGCGCCGGCTGCACTTGCCACAACGATAGGGATAATAGCCCACCAGGCTGGCCAGTTGTTCCAGGGCGCCGACCCGCCGGGAGCGGTGGGCGCTATCGGTATTGCAGTTGGGACAGACCACGAGTCAGCACTCAAAGAGAAAAATGATGTTCAAGTTCGGCCCGGCTCGCTGGGGCAGGCGAGGGCGGTAGAGGAAGAGAGATGGACACCGGCCAGCCGGTACAGGACAAAGCCTGCGAAGGCGGCCATACCATCGTCGCGTACGTCGCCCCATTCGAGGGGCGAACCGTACAGGATGTGTTGAAGATACTCGAGAGACAGTCCCAGGAGGCCAGCGGCGACGACGCTACGCAGTTCCCGGCCACGGTTCGGCAGGAGAAGCAACAACCCGAACCCGGTGCCGGCAAAAGCCAGCCAGTGGATTTCGCGATGCAGGGTCGAGGACGCTAGGAAGCGCGGCCGGAGCGGTTGCAGCGAACCGAGCACGACGAGGAAGATCCACGTCGCGGTAAGGCGGCGAATGCTGCGGACATGCTTCAGAGGGCGTTCTCTCCCGGCTCTTGGGTCGACCTTTATCGACCTGGATTCACGGCTTTACTAATGGTGGCGACGGGAAGCAGTAATTCTCAGGTCGCCTGCAAAAAATTTCTATCGAGATTTCTGACGCCCGCCCCGCACTAAGTGGTGTGCCGCCGCCAGTCCGCTGGCGCCGTGGCCGTGTCTCGGCGGAGCGCTGCGACAAGCGTCCGATTTGCAATCAACCAGGCAAAAGAAAATGTCAGAGGCCAAACGTCTCCGCGCCGTACCCGCTCCGGAACCCATCGCTCCGGCGGTGCCCGAGTACAGCGCCTTCCGCGTCTCGGGCCGGAATGAACAACCGGAGCCGGAAGAGGTGGTTGCTCCGCTCAGCCACTACCTGTGGCTCCTCCGCCGGCACAAATGGCGTATCGCGGCCTTCGTGGCCGTCTGCGTGGCGTGCACGATCGTGGTCTCGTCGCGGCTGACTCCGGTCTACGAGGCGACCGCCTCGGTCGATATCGACCGCCAGGCGCCCACCGGCGTGATTGGACAGGACGCGGCGCGCATGGCTCCCAACGATGCCGATCAGTTTCTGGCCACGCAGGTGAAGATCATCCAGTCGGATTCGGTGCTGCGCCCGGTGGCGCTTCGTTTCAAGATCGTCGAGAATCCGGCGCGGCACCCGGAATTCCCCACCTCGCGCGTGGCCAATGCGCCGATCGTGCTGAAGAACCTGAAGGTGACGCGGCCGCAGAATACGTACCTGTTGCTGATCAGTTACCGTTCGCCCGACGCGGACCTGGCGGCCGCGGTGGCGAATGGCATTGTCGACAGCTATATTCAGCACACCTACGACATCCGTTTTCGCGCCAGCGCGGGTCTTTCCGCCTACATGGAGAAACAGATGGACGAACTGAGGGCCAAGATGGAACGGTCTTCGGCCGCCCTGGCGCAGTTCGAGAAGGACTTGAGCGTGATCAATCCGGATGAGAAAACCAGCATTCTCTCCGCCCGTCTGCTGCAGTTGAATATCGAGCTCACCAACGCCCAGGGCGACCGGGTGCGGAAGCAGGCGGCCTTCCAGTCGGTTTCCGCCGTGGGCGCGCCGGAGGCGGCCGAAGCCTCGACGCAGGGCGAGCAACTGCGCAAGCTGGGCGACCGGGTGGACGAGGCGCGCGAGAAATTCGCCGGCGTGAAGGCGCAATATGGCGCCCATCATCCGGAGTACAAGAAGACGCTGTCGCAGCTGACCGAACTGGAGCGTCAGTTCCTTTCGCTCGAAGGGAACATCGTGACGCGGGTGAGCCTGGAGTACGAGGAGGCGGTCAATCGCGAGAACATTCTGCGCCAGGCCACGGCCGAGATCAAATCGGAGTTCGATCACCTGAACGCGCGCTCCTTCGAGTACAAGTCGGTAAAGCGGGAGGCGGAGGCGGATAAGGGGTTTTATGACGAACTGGTGCGCAAGATTAAAGAGGCGGGGATTAACTCCAGTTTCCAGAACAACTCGATCCGCCTGTCGGATTCCGCCCGGCCGCCGCTGATCCCGGTGTTTCCCAGTCTCTGGCTGAACGCCGGTCTGGCGCTGCTGTTTTCCCTGCTGCTGGGCGTGGGGGCGGCGGTGCTGGCCGACGTTCTGGACAATACCGTTCGCGACCCGGAGCAGATTCAGCAGGGACTGAACACGGCGGTTCTGGGGTCGTTGCCGGCCGTGAAAATGTGGCGTCACCGGCTGCTGCCGGTGGCGATGAACAGCAACGCCAACGGCGTGAGGATTCCCGCCGGGCGGACGAACGACCAGGCGATGGCGTTTGAAGAGGGAATCCGCACGTTGCGGGATTCGATTCTGTTGTCCGAACTGGGGCTCCGTCCACGATCGCTGCTGGTGACCTCGGCGACCCCGAGAGAGGGCAAGACCACGGCGTCGGTCCATCTGGCGATCGCGCACAGCTTACAGTGCCGGAAAACGTTGCTGATCGATGCCGATCTGCGGCGTCCGGGTATCCACGATCGCCTCACGCTGCGGAACGACCGGGGCCTGTCGACGGTGGTGCCGGGCGAAATCCCGTGGCGCGATGCGCTCCAGAAGCTGGAAGCATACCCGGACCTGGATATCCTGACCGCCGGACCCGCGTCGCGCCGGGCGGCGGACCGGCTCGGGGTGGTGCTCGATAAATTGCTGGTGGAAGCGGAACGGGACTATGACCTGGTGATTGTCGATTCGCCGCCTTTGCTCGGCTTCGCCGAACCTTTGCAGATGGCCGCGGTGGTGGACGGGGTGGTGGTGATCGTGATGGCCGGCCAGACCAACCGCCGAGCGGTGGAGAGCCTGCTGGGGAGCTTGCGGCGCATCAAAGCGAACGTGATTGGAGCGGTTTTGAACGACGTCAGCGAGGACATGAGCGACCGCTATTACAACTACGGTTACTACGGCAAGTACTACTCGAAATATTATAAGCCGACGAAATCCTAATCGCCTATGGCAACTGTTTTCACGCGAAGCATCAAGCAAGCGGTGCGGCATCTGGTCACTAAATGCGGCTCGCCCACGGTTTATTCGGCGGCGCGCAAATTGAGCGGCGCCAATGTGGATTACGTCTTTCACGAATCGCTGGCGGAACGCTTTTCCTCGATTTACAGCCAGGGGGTATGGCTGAATGAGCGTCGCAGCGGATCGCGGTCGGGAATCGGATCGGAGCTTCGGAGCACGGAGCTGCTGCGGAGAGGCTTACCGGAAATGCTCCATTCGCTGGGCACCCGGATGCTCCTCGACGTCGGGTGTGGAGATCTTACCTGGATGAAAGAGGCCGGGCTGCCCTGCAAGTATACCGGTGCCGACATTGTGCGACAGGTGATCGAGGAAAACTCGAAGCGTTACGCCTCGCCGGCCAGAACGTTTCAGCTGCTCGACGCGACCCGCGATCCACTGCCGGCTGCCGACACGATCCTGTGCCGGGAGGTCCTGATTCATCTCTCTTTCGCGGACATCTGGCGACTGATTGAGAATGTCCGTGCATCCGGGGCGATGATTTTCGTGGCGACCACCGACAGCGGGATCCGGCTGAATGCGGATATTCGCTCGGGCGATTTCCGGCCGGTCAATTTACGCAAGGCGCCGTTCCGGTTTCCGGAGCCGGTCCGGTGGCTCACCGACGACCAGGTTGCGCCGGAAAGAATGATGGCGGCATGGGCGGTTTCGGCCCTCCCGCGATCACCCGAGCGATGACCCCCTGCGCCACCAGCACGCGCCGTCTTTCCGGGCCGCACTGGCCGGGAGGGTTCCGCGCCTATACCCGACTCCACGGAGTATTCCTGGCTCTGTACGCGACCCTCGGCAGAGGTTTCGCCTACGCCGGCGTGAACCCATTTTACGTGGGCGAACTCCTGTTTCTGGCCGGACTGTCGGCGGCGGCCGGCACGCAACGGCTCCATCTTCTGGCGCGGACCCGCCTCGGCGTCCTGCTGCTGGTTTTCGCGGCCTGGCAGATGGTTTGCACGGCGCCGTATCTGACCACCTATCGCATCGATACGCCCCGCGACGCGAGCATCTGGGGGTACGGCGCGTTTGCCTGGATCGTGGCGGCTCTGGTATTGCGGCTGGACGGCATGATCGAGCAGGCGGTCCGATGGTTCGGCACGTTTGCCGGATTTTATATTTTTCTAGGGCCGGTGTGCGCCGTGGCGACGCAGTACTACTTTGCCTTTCTGCCGTCCTTGCCCGGGCCCTCGGTGACGGTACCGAGCCTCAAGTGCGGCGATTTATGTGTTCATTTGGCGGGGATCGCGGCATTTCTGCTCTCCGGTCTCTCGGCGCGCAAATACTGGTGGCTGCTGCCCATCGCGGCCGGCGTGATCGCCGGAGGATCGGTGGGGCGGGGCGGACTGCTCGCCTTCGGGGTCAGCATCACCATGGCGACCGCGATGACGCTGCGGCCGGAGCGGGTGTTCGCCGCCGGGTTTGCGGTGGTGTGTCTGATTGTACTGTTGCTGGCGTTCGATCCCGAGATTTCAATCCCGGGGAGGGCGGACCGGAAGATCTCCGCCTCGCAGATTCTGGACAACGTCAGCAGCATTGGCAACGACAACGAAGACGTCGGGGGCACGAAGCGATGGCGTCTGAACTGGTGGGACCAGATTATCGGCTACACGGTGTATGGCGAATACTTCTGGACCGGCAAGGGATATGGAGTCAACTTAGCGGTCAGCGACCATGTGGCGGCCGATGTTGCGCTGAGGAGTCCGCACAACTCTCATTTGACTTTTCTCGCCCGGTCCGGCGTCCCTGGATTCCTGTTGTGGGTGGTGGTTCAACTGGCGTGGCTGGCCACCATGCTGTCCGCGTTTGTGCGGGCGCGGGTTCTCGGTCTGCGCGCGTGGTCGGGCCTGTTCTGCTGGCTGATCGCGTATTGGGCGGCCTTCATGATCGACGCGGCGTTCGACGTCGCGCTCGAAGGTCCGATGCTGGCGATTCCTTTCTGGTCGGTGGTTGGATTCGGCTGGGGCGCCACTATCCTGTTCCGGCGGCGGACGCGGGCGAACCGTTCCCAGTGGCGGGTGCGCTATCGGATCGCGATCGGGCTGGAGACGGGGGCCGGTCGGGAAAGGGAGAGCGGCGAGGACATGCCTGCCGCTCGAAGCCCACCGTGATTCCCCGAGAAGCAAGCCGGCGGCCTCGCGATGGACGAGGTCGCGCGAGCAGGCGAATTTAGCGGGAGTGGTGTTCGATCAGGTTCATTGAAGCGCGAAAGCGCCCCTAAGATTATGGACATTGCGGCAAATACGATCGTGCGCGCGCCGGATAACCGGCGGACTCTTTTCTCGCATTTGCGACGCCTGCTGGCGGCCGTCCCGCTGTTTCAGCAAAGTTGGCAAGCTTACAAGACTTTTCGTTTTGGGGCCATGAAGAAGGCTTTCTTCCGCCGCCACGGCCCGGTTGTACGCGGCGGCCCATTCCGGGGTCTGAAGTATGTGCCGGAGTCGAGCGGAAGCGCACTGCTTCCCAAGCTGCTTGGAAGCTATGAATCCGCGCTGCATTCGGTGCTGGCGGAGGCCATCGGCACTCCCTATGAGCGGATCGTCGACATCGGTTGTGCCGAAGGTTATTATGCCGTGGGGCTTACGTATCGCTGCCCGGGGACTCCGGTGGTGGCATTTGAGTCGAGCCCGTCAGCCAGGGAGTTGTGCCGGAGGCTTGCCGAACTCAACGGACTTGGCCGTCGGGTGACGATCCTTGGCGAATGCACCACGTCCTCTCTCGAAGCGGCGGTTTTGGGGCGGTCCCTGATTGTCTGCGATGTGGAGGGCGGCGAGGCCGAACTGCTGGATCCGGTTCTGGTCAAGGGGCTGGAAGATTGCGATCTGATCGTGGAACTGCACCCGTTCGTCAATGCCTCCATACCCCGGTTGATGGTTGATCGGTTTGGTCAGACGCACGCCGGATTCCTGATTCATGGACGAGACGGAGGCCGCTTTCCCGTTGAACTCAAAACATTCAAGTGGTTTGACCGCCCGCTGGCGACCTGGGAGGAGCGTTCCGGCAAAGAGGCAGTCTGGCAGGTGCTGCGGTCGAAACGGCACGCGGAGGGAGGCTGACGGCAATGCGGCTTGCCATCCCAACTCGGCCAGCACTCCCCAGGGAGAGCCAAACGTGATTTCCCCATCGGTCGAAAATGCGTTCGAAATCGACGCGCCCGTGGCGCCCGGGTGGCTGCGGAACGGAATGTGGGCTCTGGCCGATCAGGGCCTGTTTTCGGGCGCCAATTTCGTCGTGAATGTACTGCTGGCCAAGCTCCTGGCGCCGGTGGAATATGGGGCGTTCACCATCGCGCTGACCACGTTCCTGCTGCTCGGCACGGTTCACACGGCGCTGCTCACCGAACCCATGCTGGTGTTCGGTCCAGTGCGGTATCGGGACAACATGGCCAGCTATCTGCGCGCCTTGCTGAGGGGGCATGCGGTTTTATCGTGCGTCTTCGCAGCGATGCTGATTGCCGCTGGGTTCGCATGCCGCATTTTCCAGATGGCGGCCATCGGCAACGCGCTGCTCTGTCTGGCGTTTTCCCAGCCTCTGGTGCTGCTGCTTTGGCTGATGCGCCGGGCCTGTTACCTCGAAGTCTCACCGCGGCGGGCTGCGTTTGGAGGAATGCTGTACCTCGTCATCGTAGTGGCCGGAATCGTTGTGTTGAACAGAGCCGGACTGCTTTCGGTGATGTCGTCGCTCGGGGTGATGGCCGCGGGCAGCCTGGTTTGCGCGGCCCTGATCTGGATATCCCTGACGGGCGGCAATGCCGAAGCGTTGCCCGGTCCCAGCAGGCGGGGAATCACCGCGGTTCATTGGGAATACGGACGCTGGGCGGCGGTCAGCGCCGGGCTCGGGTTCCTCCCCTGGAACATTTACTACTATGTGCTGCCGCTGTTCACGGATCTGGCGGCGACGGCCGCGCTGAAGGCGATGGTGAACATCACCCTGCCGATGCTGCAGGCGACCTCGGCGCTGATGCCTGTTCTGTTGCCGGCCCTGGTGCGGCGCCGGGGAACTCCTTCGTTTGCACGGCTGGTCCAACTGGCGGCTTGCTGGACGGCGGCCGGGCTCACCGCGTTCTGGCTGATCGCGGGCGCGTTCCACTCCCCGCTGGTACGGGAGATTTACCGGAACCGCTACCTGGAGGCAGCCCCTCTGCTGTGGATGATCGGGGCCCTGCCGTTGGCGGCTGGTCTGAGTGCCGTGTACTCGACCGCGTTGCGCGCCGAGGAGGATCCGCGAGGAGTTTTCTACGCAACCCTGGCGGCGGCCGTGATTTCGATGAGCCTGGGGCTGCCGCTGACCGCGCGGGACGGAGTTCGCGGCGCAGCCACCGGCATGGTGACTTATTTTGCAATCAGCGCCGGCATCCTGTGGTTCCGGTGGTCCCGGACGGGCGAAGCGGATTTGCGATGAACCAAGCGCCCTTTCGCTACAACCGGCTGAGGCGGGTCGCGACCGCGGTTCGGACCAGGATCAAGCTAGACCTGCTCAATCCCTGGGTGCGATTCGGGCGCGATGTTCACTGCGCCTTCAGCGTGGAGTTCTTCTCGCCGCACCGGCAAATTCAGCTGGGAGATCATGTCCGCATCGGACCCAGGGCGTACCTGATGTGCGACCTGACGATCGGCAACTGGGTCCTGATCGCGCGCAACGCGGCATTTGTCGGACGGGACGATCACGACTTCAAAGCCATCGGTGTGCCGATGTATGCGGCGCCCCGCGGCGACCGGTATCACACCGTGGTTGAAGACGACGTGTGGATCGGGCATTCCGCGGTGATTCTGTCGGGCGTGACCATCGGCCGTGGATCGATCGTCGCGGCGAACGCGGTGGTCACGCATTCGGTGCCGGCCTACTCGATCGCCGCCGGTGTGCCAGCGCGAGTGGTCGGAAAGCGGTTCACTCCCGAGGAAATCTCCGCCCATGAGAACGCCATCGGCTACCTGCGGAAAACGACCGCCCGGGAGTGCTGTGAACAACCCACGCTGCGGACACACGCAGAGCCGATTCAAGAAAGGGAGCTGCTACGAAAATCCTGATGTCCGCTTATTCGTGCCGTCCGAAATGGGGATCGGAACCCGGCGTTGGCTGGCGATTCGCGACCGAGATTGCCCGGCGGCACCAAGTCTGGGCTCTTGTCGACCAGTCGAACCAACCTTTTATCGAGCGCCACCCGCCGGCTTCCGAAAATCCGAGGTTTCTCTACCACAAAGTCCCTCTGTGGCCCACCTGTCCGGAGAAGAGCCACCTGGGGATACAACTTCACTATTACCTTTGGCAACGAACCATAGCATCGGTTGCAGCCAGCCTGCATAAAGAGATCGGCTTCGATGTCGTTCACCACGCCAACTGGGCCCGCTGTTGGATGCCGAGCGGCCTGGCGGAGCTGGACGTGCCTTTTGTATGGGGTCCGATCGGCGCCGCGGAGGGCGTTCCGGCCGGTTTTTTGAATGGATTCGGTTGGCGCGCGAGACTCTCGGAGAGGCTACGGAATGCGGCCAGAAGGGTTGCCTGTCTCGATCCGGCGCTGCGTCGAACCGCCCGCCGGGCTGCGGTGGCGCTGGTGACCACCGGGGAGACGAGGGAGAAGGTGGTCTCGCTGGGAGTCCGCCACACGGCACAAATGGGGACGGTCGGATTCTCAGAGGAGGAATTGCGCGACTTCCGGAACCTGCCGGCCCCGGACAGTTCCCTGTTCCGCGCGGTCTGCATCGGCCGTCTCCTGCACTGGAAAGGGTTCCACCTGGCGATTCGGGGGTTCGCGCGATTCCATCGCCAATGGCCCCGGAGCGAGCTTTGGATTGTGAACGACGGCCCGGAGGAGGGGCGGTTGAAGGAACTGGCCAGGACCGAGAGCGCGGCCGAAGCAGTGCGATTCTGGGGCAAACTGCCGTCTGTTGAGGACGTTTATGCGAAGCTCGCAAACTGCCGGGTGCTGATCCATCCCGCGCTGCACGAGACATTCGGGGTGGCTTGCACGGAGGCGATGGCTTCCGGCCGGCCCGTGATCTGTCTCGATGTAGGCGGTCCGGCGACTCAGGTGACCAGTGACTCCGGGTTTCGCGTCAGCTCCAGCTCCCAGGAGGCCGCGATTCAGGGCATCGCCGATGCGCTGGAGCAGCTCTATAAGGACCCGACGTTATGCGCCCGCCTGGGGGAGGGTGCCCGGGAGCGCGTCGCGGCCGAGTTTTCGAGCGACGCGCTTACCAGCCGTATAGACGCTTTATACGAAGACGTGGTTCGAAGCGGGAACAAATCGAGGGGACTTCAATGAAAATCCTGACCGTTCATAACAAGTATCTGAACCGGGGCGGGGAAGACGAATCGCGCGAATCCGAAGACCGATTGCTGGCGGCGAACGGTCACGAGATTCGGCACGTTCTGTTCGAGAACACGACGATCCGGTCGCGGAGCCTTTTTCGAGTTGGCCTGGAGTGCAGCTGGTCCAAGCCGGCTTACGACCGGGTTCACGAGGCGATCGAGGAGTGGCGGCCCGATATCCTGGACGTCCACAATTTTTTCCCTCTCGCCTCGCCATCGATCTGGTACGCGGGCAGAAACCTGCGTGTTCCGGTGGTGCAAACCCTGCACAACTACCGGCTGCTTTGTCCGGCAGCCACCTTCCTTCGCGACGGCCGCGTCTGTGAGGACTGCACCCATCACGCGCTGCCGTTTCCGGGAATCGTTCATCGCTGTTATCACGGGAGCATGCTGCAAACGGCTGCTGTGGCCCTGATGATCGGGATGCATCGGGCGTTGAAATCGGCGGACCGCGCGGTCTCGTTGTTCATCGTTGTTTCCGAATTCGAGAAAGCCAAATTTTTGGAAAACGGCATCCCGGAATCGCGGCTTTTCGTGAAGCCGAACTTCGTTCTCGACGGGGGCGGTCCGGGGCAGGGTGGAGAAGACTTCCTGTTTGTCGGGCGCCTGTCGGAGGAAAAAGGGATCGATGTGCTGCTTCGCGCGATGGAATGCGCGGGCGAGCTTCCGCGCCTCAATATCGTCGGCGATGGACCGCTGCGGCCGGAGGTTGAACAAGCGGCACGGCGGAATCCGCGCATCCGCTACCTGGGAACACGCTCTCAGGCCGAGGTGCTGGAGCTCATGGGGAGCTCCCGGTGCGTGATTGTCACCTCCACTTGGTACGAAACCTTCGGCAGGGTGGTGGCGGAGTCATTTTCGCGCGGAACGCCGGTGATTGTCTCAAACATCGGAGCGCTTGCCGAACTCGTCGACCACCATAGAACCGGCCTGCTGTTCACACTTGGCGACGCGCAGGATCTGGCCACGGCCATGAAATACGCGACGGCGAATCCCAAGCTTCTGGACCAGATGAGAAAAAATGCGCGACTGGAATTTGCCGAAAAGTTCACCGCGGCGCGCAACCTCAAGATGCTGCTTGCCGCGTACGAAATAGCAAAGAGGAACCAGGAAGCCGACTCCGGTCTCTCGGGTTCCGTCTTCCTTAAATACAAAGTCGCGGGAAGCGGGAACGGATGACTTCGTCAGGCACCTGCATTCTCGGCATGAAAGTGAGCCCCACCGATTATGGCCATGCCTCGGAACTGATCTGCGAGTGGTCGAGCAGGCGGCTTTCCAAGTACGTGTGCGTCGCCAACGTGTCGAGCGTCATGGAAGCGTACGACAGCGAACGCTTTCAACGCGTCATGAACGAGGCCGATCTGGTTACGCCCGACGGCATGCCGCTGGTGTGGGGGCTACGCCTGCTGGGGCGGAGCCATGCCACTCGGGTCTACGGTCCGGAGCTGATGCCCCTGTTGTTGGAAAAAGCGGCCAAGCGCGGATTGACGGTCGGCTTTTATGGCGCGGCGCCGGAGACGTTGGAACGGCTGCTGAGGGTGATGAGGGCGCGGTATCCGGGACTGCGCATCGGGTACCGTTACTCGCCGCCTTTCCGGGCGTTGACCCGCGAAGAGGACGAGGCCGTATGCCGTGCCATCCGCGACTCCGGCGCCCAGATGCTGTTCGTCGGGCTCAATACTCCCAAACAGGATCACTGGATGGCGGAACACCGGGGACGCGTCCCGTCGGTGATGCTGGGCGTGGGCGCGGCGTTCGACTTTCTGGCGGGCTCCAAGCGCCAGGCCCCGCGCTGGATGAGGAGCAGCGGCCTGGAGTGGCTCTTTCGGCTGATCACCGAGCCTCGACGGTTGTGGAAGAGATACCTCAAACATAATCCGCGATTCGTGGTGTTGTTCGCACTGCAACTTCTCCGCGTGCGGAAGTTCCCAGAACAAATCGACTCTGCTCGAAGGACATATTAATGACGAATCGCATTCTGGTAACCGGCGCCGGTGGGTTTATCGGCGGCCATTTGACGAAACGCCTGAAGGCCGAGGGGTTTTGGGTTCGCGGCGTCGATCTGAAGGCTCCCGAATTTTCGCCCTCCGCGGCTGACGAGTTTTTCATCGGCGACCTGCGCGACCGGCATGTGGTCCGCGACATGGTCGAGGACATAGACGAGGTCTATCAACTGGCCGCGGATATGGGCGGGGCGGGCTACATCTTCACCGGGGAGCACGATGCCGAGGTGATGCATAATTCGGCGTCCATCAATCTGAATGTGCTCGAAGCAGGGCGGCTGGCGGGAGTGAGGAAATTCTTCTATTCGTCCTCGGCGTGTATTTACCCGGAGCACAACCAGCTCGATCCGGACAATCCGAGGTGCGCGGAGGATTCGGCCTATCCGGCGGCGCCCGATAGCGAGTACGGCTGGGAGAAATTGTTCAGCGAACGCCTCTATCTGGCGTATCGGCGCAACTACGGAATCGACATCCGCATTGCGCGGTTCCACAACATTTTCGGACCGGAAGGCGCCTGGTGCGGGGGGCGGGAAAAAGCCCCGGCGGCGATCTGCCGGAAGGTGGCCGAGGCGGCGAACGGCGGCTCGATCGAGATCTGGGGCGACGGACGCCAGACGCGTTCCTTCCTTTATATAGACGAATGCCTGGAAGCGGTGCGGCGGCTGGTCGCATCGGATTTCAGCGGGCCGGTCAATGTTGGCTCCGAGGAAATGGTCACCATCAACCGGCTGGCTGAAATGGCCATCGGGATGTCGGGCAAACGGCTGCGTGTGCGGCATATCGACGGTCCTTTGGGCGTGCGCGGCAGGAATTCGGAAAACCGCCTGATCCGGGAAAAGCTGCTCTGGGCTCCCTCCGCGCCGCTCGCCGCGGGGCTCGAGAAAACGTATGGCTGGATCGACGCCCAGGTGCGGGCCTCCGGTCGTTTGACCAGGCAGGCGGCATCGTAGTTCAAACCTCATGTCTACCGGTGCAGGCACAGGTCGCGCGCGGCAGAGGGCAACGGTCGACGCGCGCGTCGACCTTCCGCCGGCCTATTCGCCGATCTATATGACGGCGACGCTTGCCGCCTCGGACTTCGCTTCGCTGGCGGCGGCGCTGGGAGCCGGCTTCGCTTTGTGGCGATTGATCAACCCTGAAATTCCGCCTGCCCCGGCGCAGATGCTGCTTCTTCCGCTCTGCTGCATCGGCGTTTTTGGCTGCACAGGCCAGTATCCGGGCGTAGGCCTGACCGCGGTGGAACACTTGCGCCGAACTTCAAAAGCAGTGACCAGCGTGTATCTCCTGTGCCTTCTGGCCATGTTTCTGGCCAAGGAATCCTCGACCAATTCGAGGGGCGCGCTGGTGCTCGCCTGGACTTTGTCGGTGACGCTGGTTTCGGCGGGGCGCTGCCTCACCACGCTTCTGATGGCCGGACGGCCCTGGTGGGGATTGCCGGTGCTGGTGATCGGGGCGGGACACACCGGCCGGGCCACCGTGCGCAGCCTGCGGGAAAACCAGGTGTTGGGATACCGGCCGGTGGCGTACCTGGACGACGATCCGCGCAAGCACGGAATGTGCGGCGGGATTCCAGTTGCGGGATCGCTTCACGACGCAGCCGCGGTGGCCATTCGTTACCGAATCGGCTACGCCATCCTGGCGATTCCGGATATGCCGCGCGACCGGATGATGATGCACCTCGAACGCTGGCGCCGGATTTTTCCAAGAATTCTGATCATTCCGGAGCGGGTAGGCATCTGCACTCAGTGGACCGAGCCGAAAGATCTGGGCGGGATCACCGGATTTGAAACTCAGCAGAAGCTGTTGAACCCCATGGCCGGTTGGGTGAAGCGAACGATCGACGTGGTGGCCTCGTCGGTCGGCCTGATCGTAGCGGCGCCGCTGGTGGGTCTGTGTGCCCTGTGGATCCGGAACAAGAGCCCCGGGAATCCCTTCTACGTGCAGGAGCGGGAGGGCCGCCAGGGAACCACTTTGAGAATTCTGAAGCTCCGCACCATGTTCCCGGATGCGGATTCGATGTTGGAATCGCACCTGGCCCGGAATCCTTCGGCCGACGAAGAATGGGGACGCTTCTGTAAGTTGAAACACGATCCCAGAATCCTGCCGGGGGTGGGGGACTTCCTCAGAAAAACAAGCCTGGACGAATTGCCGCAACTATGGAACATCCTGAAAGGGGAGATGAGCCTGGTAGGACCTCGCCCGTTTCCCGCGTACCACAATTCGCGCTTCGATCCGGAATTTCTGGAGATCCGCAGGCAGGTCCGGCCGGGTTTGACGGGACTGTGGCAAGTATCGGCGCGGAGCGATGGGGACTTGTCCGTTCAGCAAACGCTGGACAGTTATTACATCCGCAACTGGTCGCTGTGGCTGGACGCCTACATTCTGGTCCGCACCGTGCGGGCGGTGCTCGCGCCGCGCGGGTCCTATTAGTGGGTTCTGTGGCTCTAACTTGGAGGGTCAACTCATGCTCAATGAAAGATACACACCCGGATGGATGGGAGCGCACAGAAAATATCCCTCGTTAACAAAATCGACATAGACGCTGTCAGTATAGAGCCACCCGACTGGCCACGGATTGATCAGAGCCCAAGAAAAACCGCCATATTGAAAGCGCCGCGCCGCGCCGTTGAAGTCGGAACGGCTTACGTGAAAGGTGTGCCCACTGCCAAAACTGGCACGGAACTTCTGGTCGGAAATGCGTGCATGACGCACAGCGGGCTGCGGAGATTTCGCCGGTCGCTGCACTGGCCCAGCTTTCTGAGCGGGTTTGGCCTGGTGTGGTGGCCCCGCCTGTTGTGGTGCCGGCTTCGCCTGTTGTGCGGACGTGGCATGCTGTTGCTGCTTCTCTGGTTGCTTCTCCTGCTCACGTTGTTCCTGTTTGTGGGCGGGAACAAGGGCCCCGGGGAACAACAATAAAATCGCCGCGCTTAGGATCCTCATGAGTCTTGCCTCGATTTCCCTTGACCTGAGTTACGTGCAACCCGAGGTCCGCGCGGATGGCCGGTCGAGTCCAGATGCCGGGTCGTCTCATACCGGACGCGCACAGTCCCGAAAAGCCCGTTCGGAAACGACATCGGATCCGCGAATCTGGCCTCATGTGGTCAAGTGACCGCCGTTCGCCTATGCCGGAAGCGCACGCATAGCCAATAGACAGATTTTCTGGCTCTTTTGGGGAGGCCAATTTTGATGGCAGCCGCCCTTTCAAGGCGGCTTCCCGGTAAGTTCACCAGCGTCGGCGGGAACGCCGACGCGCCGCCATGATTGGCCTCCCCACT
>Ga0182030_10000121_pt1 | contig 122728 bp, 90 predicted proteins | sample 812S3MmetaG_FD_121299 | JGI IMG/M metagenome (GOLD analysis project Ga0182030, IMG submission 121299) | Permafrost microbial communities from Stordalen Mire, Sweden - 812S3M metaG (Illumina Assembly) | ecosystem: Environmental > Terrestrial > Soil > Wetlands > Permafrost | place: Sweden... | reverse complement strand
TGGAGCCGCAGGCCTACCAGGTGAATGCGAAGGGCCGGACGGAGGTGAACTGCAGTTATACCTTACTGAGCGGAAACAGGATCGGTTTCACGGTAGAGAATTATTCTCCTGACGCCACGCTGGTGATCGATCCGACAGAGGTCTTCTGTTCGTTTACCGGCAGCACGTCGGATAACTGGGGCTATTCGGCCACGTATGACAATGCCGGCAATCTGTACATGGGGGGGATTGTGCTGGATGAGTCGAATCAGCAGAATGGGGTCGGTGGCGGTGGCTATCCGGTCAGCCCCGGGGCTTTTCAGACGACCTTCCGGGGTGGTGGTGACAATAGCTCGGATGGTCCCTATAATTATGATGTCGGCATTATGAAGCTGAGCGCGAACGGAGCGGACCGGATCTATGCGACCTATCTTGGGGCATCCGGCAATGAACAGCCGCATAGTATGATCGTGGACAACAGCGGCGATCTGATCGTCATGGGCCGGACCTCTTCGAGTGATTTTCCCGTTACCACGGGGCTGGTTGGTCCCGGTGGCGGATATGATATTTTCATCACCAAATTCAACCCGGAGGGGACCGGGCTGATCGGCAGCATCCGGATCGGCGGATCGCTGGATGACGGGGTGAATTTCAGGCCCAAATATGCGCAGGAAGGCGCGAATTATCTCCGGCTCAACTATGGAGATGACGGCCGCGGCGAGATTATCCTGGATGCTGCCGGGAATATCTATGTCGCCGCCTGTACCCAGTCCATAGATTTTCCGACCACTGCGGGTGTTTTCCAGCCCAATCCCGGCAGTACGACGACTAATGCAGGTGCGCCGTGGCTGACCCAGGACGGGGTATTGATGAAGCTGACGCCGAACCTTACTTCGGTCACTTTCTCCAGCTACCTGGGCGGCAGTGGTATCGATGCGGCCACTGTGCTGGCGCTGAGCCCGCTGGACAACAGTATCTGGGTAGCCGGCGGTACGATGAGCACCGATTTTCCCGGCACTTCCAACGGTAATGTATACAGTGCGAACAACAATGGAGGGATCGACGGCTTTATCTCCGTTGTTAGCAATGATGGCCGTACGCTGGAGAAGAGTTCATATTTCGGGACATCGTCAACCGACATGATCTACGGGCTCGATTTCGATAATCAGGGCTATCCTTATATAGCGGGCACTACCAGCGGCGTCATACCCGTTCTTAATTCCCCCTTCAATGCCAATGGCAATCAGGCGAAAGGCAATCAATTCATCACCAAGCTAAAGCCGGATCTTTCGGGCCTCGTTTATTCCTCTAATTTCGGCCCTGGCGGCATTCCCTATCCCAATATTTCACCTACCGCCTTTTTGGTGGACCGTTGCCAGAATGTCTATGTATCGGGATGGGGAGGCGGTCCGAACAATTATGAGAAGTATACGAGCACCGGCACTTTTGGCCTGACGGCGACGAGCAACGCTCTCAGGGGCACGACGGATGGCAGCGACTTTTATTTCTTCGTGCTGCAGAAGAATGCGGCGAGCCAGTTGTATGGCAGCTTTTTCGGGCAGGTGAACGGAGTTTACGGGGACCATGTGGACGGCGGTACGAGCCGGTTTGATGCTCAAGGCGTTATCTACGAGGCCATTTGTGCGAATTGTTACGGGGGGGCGGTCTTTCCCACGACCCTTGGCGCTTATGCGACGAGAAACGGCACCGGCACCTATGGCTGTAATGAAGCGGGAGTAAAGATCGCCTTCAATTTTGCGGGAGTATCGGCGGGGCTGAAGACCGTGACGCATGGTCGCGGGGACAGTGTGGGTTGCGCTCCCTTGGACGTGTCTTTCCAGGATACGATCCGCAATGCCGTCAGCTATATCTGGAATTTTGGCGATGGCACCCCGGCGCTCCCCACGACGAGCTATGCTGAGAATCATACCTATGTGAATGTCGGCACTTACCAGGTCATGCTGATCGCTATTGACTCCAACAGTTGTAATGTGGCCGATACCGTCTACAGGGATATTATCGTCAAGAACAACCCGGCGGCGCTGAATTTCGATTACGCCAAGCTGCCGCCGTGTACTTCGTTGAACTTTCTTTTTACGAACCTGTCCACCGCGCCGGCCACCGTGCCTTTTACGGATACTTCCTTCGAGTGGACTTTCGGTGATGGGACTGCCGGGGTAACTGCCGGCATTGCACAGGTCACGCATTCTTTCCCATCGTCGGGCAGTTACAATGTCACCTTGTCCCTGATCGACACCAATTATTGCAATTATCCGCTGGACACGACCAGAATATTGAATGTGGTGCAGAATGTACAAGCCCAGTTCGTGACGCCGGCCACGGGCTGCGCCCCCGATTCCGCGGCCTTCAATAATAGCACCATCGGCGGTGAGTATTATTATTGGAATTTCGGTGATAACAGCCCGATAGATTCCACCGATATTTCCCCCATCCATTTCTATCTCAATCCGGGCACCTATACCATCACGCTGATCGCCGTGGATTCCAATACGTGTAATATTTCGGATACGACCAGCTTTACCATTACTTTACTAGCCAAGCCCAGTGCGGACTTTACCTATCAGCCTACTCCGTCGGAATCGAATACGCCGACGGTCTTTACGCCGACCTCATCGCCGGTGGTGAAATATCTTTGGGAATTCGGGGATGGGACTTCGGAGACGAAGACGGAGCCGGATACCGTCGTTCATCTGTATATCCAGTCGGATACCTTCCATGTCTGCCTGATCGTCACCAATGCGGAAGGGTGTACGGATACCATCTGTCACCCGATACAGGCGATCATTCATCCGCTGCTGGATGTGCCCAATGCCTTCACCCCCGGTCGTTTCGGGCAGAATGCGGTGATCAAGGTCGTGGGTTTCGGCATTACGAATATGACGTGGCGAATCTTTAACCGATGGGGCCAGTTGGTATTCCAAAGTGATAATCCGTATGATGGCTGGGACGGCACTTACCGGGGGATGGTACAGCCGATGGATGTGTATGCGTATACGCTGGAGGCAGAGTTTTCCGATGGCACACGTGCTACCAAGAAAGGGGACATTACGTTGATTAGATAATGTAAAACACGCTATTTGAGCAGAGGGTACTATATCGCTGCCTGGCTGATACTTGTTTGCCTTAAGGGGGCTGCCCAGGTCGGGGCTTCCAATATTGAATTCGTCGAGAACAAGGGGCAATGGGACAGCAGGGTAAAATTCCGCGGGGAGATCAACAACGGGATTCTTTTCCTGGAAAAGGGGGGGTACACGGTATTGCTGTATCACCCGGACGACCTGACGAGATTGTCGAAGGACCGTCATGGCGGCCAGGGAGCTGGTGGAAAGACCGGTCGCAGCGGCGATTCTCTCCGGTCGCATGCTTACCGGATGAATTTTGTCGGCGCCAACGATCTTGTTACGATCGTTCCTGACAAAGCGTTGCCGGGGTATAACAATTATTTTATCGGGAAGGACTCCGCCAAATGGGCGGGCAACTGCAAGGTCTACCAGGGAGTGACCTATCATGATCTTTATCCCGGTGTCGATATCCGTTATTATACCAATGCCGGTCAGCTGAAATATGATCTGATCGTCCATCCCGGAGCGGATGTCAGCCGGATCCGGATGCGGTATGACGGGGTCGACAGGCTGAGTACGAAAAAGGATCAGCTGATCGCGACGACTTCCGTGGGGGCGGTGACGCAACTGTCCCCTTATTCCTACACATTCGATGAACGACGAGGCCGGACGGAGGTCCGTTGCCGTTATGTCATCCACGACGGCAATACGGTGAGTTTCGATGTGGATGACCATGATGCCGGGGCGACGCTGATCATCGATCCTACGATTGTATTCTGTTCGTTTACGGGCAGCAAGGTCAGTAACTGGGGCTTTACGGCAACGCCGGGCCCTGACGGCAGTTTTTTTGCCGGGGGCATTGTATTCGGCAATGCGTACCCTTTCACTACCGGGGCGTTGCAGCCCGTATGGGGAGGAGGCTCCTTCGATGTAGGTATTCTCAAATTGAGCCCTAACGGTGCAGACAAGGTATGGGCGACCTTTCTCGGCGGCGACGACACCGAAACGCCGGCTAGTATGATCACGGATGCGCAGGGTGACCTGATCGTGCTGGGCAGGACTTATTCGACGAATTTTCCTTTTAAGAGCACGGCGGGCAGCGGTGGGGGGGCAGACATATTTGTCGTCATGATCAATGCGGCCGGCAACAGTATGATAGGATCCATCCGTATCGGCGGCAGCGGCGACGACGGGGTCAATTACCAAGACCAGTTAAGGTCCGGGAATGAGCGGTCGGAGGGCCTGATCCGCAATTATGGTGATGATTCCCGCAGTGAGGTCATTCTGGACGGGAATAATAACATCCTGGTGGCGGGCTGCACGCAGTCTTCGGCGCCGACCGGATCGGCGGGAGCTTTCCCGATCGTAGGCTCAGTCTTTCAGTCAAGCTTCGGCGGCGGCAAGCAGGACGCGGTGGTACTGAAATTAGATCCTAAATGTACTAACCTGATCTGGAGCAGTTTTTTGGGCGGCGGTGGGGACGATGGCGCTTTTAGCCTGCGGCAGAACCCCCTGACAGGGGATATTTTCGTGGCCGGGTCGACTAACAGTACTAATTTCCCGGGCGACAAAACGGGCGTCTTGCAGGGATCGTACAACGGAGGTGTATGTGACGGATTTGTCACGCAGATCTCTGCTGACGGGACGACACAGAAAAAGACGACCTACCTGGGGACACCCGAGGCGGAAGCCATTTACGGTATCCAGTTCGATAAGGAGGGATTCCCTTATGTCATGGGTACTACCAACGGTGTCTGGCCGGTGTTGAATGCTCCTTATTACAATGCCGGGGCCAGGCAATTTGTCAGCAAGCTGCAGCCGGACTTGTCGGCCTATGTGTTTTCGACGACTTTCGGGTCGACTTCCTCGACGGCCATCGGTGACCCGAATATTTCGCCGGTCGCCTTCCTGATCGACCGTTGTGAAAACATCTATGTCAGCGGATGGGGAGGCTGGATCCTCGGAGGTGAGACTGATCCGTACGGATTATTGGGAACGGGCGGCATGCCGGTCACTTCTAATGCGGTCAAGCTGGTGACTGATAACCGGGATTTTTATTTTATCGTCCTGCAGAGAAATTCCAGCGCCCTGTTATACGGAACTTTTTTCGGCCAGAATGATAATGACAGGAGCATCAGCGAGCATGTGGATGGCGGCACCAGCCGGTACGACCAGAATGGGGTGATCTACCAGGGGATCTGTGCCAACTGCAACGGGAACGCTTCGAGTCCTTTTCCGACAACGATCGGTGCATGGGCGACAGTCAATGGTGCGGGATCCATCGGTTGCAATGAGGCGGCGGTCAAGATAGCTTTCAATTTTGCCGGGGTGGCGGCGGGGTTGCGTGCCAGTGTGAACGGTCGGCTGAATGACACGTCGGGCTGCGTGCCGCTGAATACGGTTCTGCAGGATACGATCCGGAATGCGAAATCCTATATCTGGAATTTCGGCGACGGATCGCCGGACACGGCCACTACCGCCTATGAAGTTTTCCATACCTATACGGTGCCGGGTACGTATACCATCATGATGGTCGCCATCGATTCCAGCAGTTGCAACATAGCGGATACCTCGTACCGCCATGTGATAGGCCGGACAGACAGGGCACTCGTCGATTTCAGCGCTGTGAAGGACCTCAATGAGCCCTGTACGTCCCTGACCTATGACTTTACTAATTTGTCTATGGCTCCCGCGGGCAAACCCTTCGGGCCGGCTTCTTTCGTCTGGAATTTCGGGGATGGTTCAGCGCTTCTCCCGGATGGCGCGGGCCCCCTGGTTCACAGTTACCAGAATGCCGGTACTTATATCGTCGATCTTTTCCTGGTTGACACGTCCTATTGCAATTATCCTGATACGGCAACCGAGACGCTGCGGGTCTCACCGGTGGCGAAGGCGCAGTTCGTCACTCCGGCCACGGGGTGTGCGCCGTACACGGCTATTTTCAACAATACTTCGCTTGGCGGACTGCAGTTCATCTGGAATTTCGGGGATAACACCCCTCCCGACTCCGATCCCAATCCGGTGCATGTCTACCCGAACCCCGGCACCTATACCGTCAGCCTGCTGGAGATAGATACGACCACCTGCAATCAAAGGGATTCCACCCAGTTTACCATTACGGTGAGCAGCAATCCGACGGCGGCTTTCACTTATTCACCGCAGACCCCCGTGGCCAATACACCCTTTGTCTTTTCGAATGAATCGATCGGCGGGGCGAGTTATAAATGGTTATTCGGGGACGGGGATTCGACTGTGCGAACGACGACCGATACGGTAGAGCATCTGTACATCCAAACCGATTCTTTCCAGGTCTGCCTGTTGACGACCAATACGGCGGGGTGCACCGATACCGTCTGTCATGCTGTGGCCGCCCTGATCAACCCGTTGCTGGACGTGCCGAATGCTTTTACGCCGGGGCGTTTTGGGCAGAATGGGATTATCAGGGTGATGGGCTTTGGCATTACACATATGGATTTCAGAATATATAATCGCTGGGGTAAGATGGTGTTCGAGTCGGTGGACCCGGCTATTGGCTGGGATGGGACTTACCAGGGGCAGGTCCAGCCGATGGATGTGTATGCCTATACCCTTGCGGCAGATTTATCGAATGGAACGCACATAATCAAGAAAGGAGATATAACTTTGATCAGGTAATGAGGGGATCGGTCAGGCCCCGGGGGTGGCGGCCGGAGGATCGTTAACGGGAAGTAAAGAGACAACCAAATTCGTTGAACCGTCGTTAATGAAGTAATACAATGAGGGGATTGAAAAATATACTGATTCTGGGCTACTGCATAATTGGGGGCATAGGCGTCTCTGCCCAGGACCTGCATTTTTCTCAGTGGTTCAATTCGCCCTTGATGACCAATCCTGCCAATACGGGATTTATACCGGATGCCGATTACCGGCTGGGCGCCAATTACCGCAATCAGTGGTCTTCGGTCATGTCGGAGCCTTACCAGACGATGAGTGTCTGGGGAGATGCGCAGGTATTCAGGAACCGGATAGAGAACGGGTGGATGGGGCTGGGTGGGGTTATTCTCAAAGATCAGGCAGGGGCCGGCACGCTGACATCGACCGAGATATATGGTTCCGCGGCCTATCACCAGATGCTGGGATATGCGAGCCTGCTGACATTTGGTTTCAATGCCGGCTATATCAACAAGCGGATCAATACCACGGCGCTCAAGTTTCCGGATCAGTTCGACGGGCAGTTCTTTGATAACAGCTTACCAACCAGTGTGCAGATCAACCAGCCGGACTGTAATTTCTTCGACATGCAGTTAGGGTTGAATTACGCTTATTTTCCGACGAATAATCTTTATTTGAATGGCGGCTTTTCCGTTCAGCATATCAACCGGCCGCGGGAGTCTTTTTTCACGACGGACCCGGCGGGTTTCGATAGCCGGCTGGCTCCCCGGTATATCGGTTTTGTCAATGCCAGCATCAAGGTCAACGATCAGGTGATCCTCGATCCGATGGCCTATTATACGACGATGGCCGGCGCCCAGGAGATATCTATCGGCCTGGAGGCCAAGTATGATGTGGAGGATAACGGAGATCAGCAGGTGATCGGCGGTTTGTTTGCGCGGCCGGGGGATGCGATCATTCCCATGATCGGGTTCATTTATCACAATATCAAGTTAACTTTCTCTTACGATGTAACCACTTCATCGTTGAAAAACTACAATAACGGGTATGGGGCTTTCGAATTTGCGCTGGAGCAGGATGGATTTTACAGTCAGTATAATGGCGACCGCCGTCAGTCGCTCTGCCCTTCATTCAAGCAATGATTTTTTCGGATAAACATAAAACAAATGATAAGAAAGGTAGTTATCGCAGTTTCTTTATTGATGATCGGGCTTGGGAGCTTCGCCCAGATGCATATGGCTCCCCGGGTGAACACGTATTCCGACGACGGGGATGGCAATGGGTTTCTGAAACAGAATCTTTTCTTAGGCGGTAGTCTGGGCCTTGGTTTCGGCACCGATCAGTTCAGTGTCGGCGTCAATCCGGAAATCGGTTATTCCCTATACAGGTGGCTGGATGCGGGGGTAGTGGTAAATTTCAATTATAATTCCATCAGCGCTGACCCGACCTTATATTTCAATGACAATACAGCGGAAAAGCAGTTGGTGTATGGCGGCGGGGTATTCGCTCGTGTTTTCGTGCTGCCCTTTCTTTTCCTGACTGCACAGCCGGAAGTCAATTGGATCAGTACTACTGAAACCTATGAAGGCGCAGGCGGCGGATCCTACAAGAGCAATACCAGTGCAGGAAGCCTGCTGCTGGGGGCGGGTTATAGCCGGCGGATCATCGGGCAGTCGAGCTTCTATTTCGCGCTGATGTTTGATGTAGCCGGCAGCCCTAATTCACCTTACAATGATATTTACGGTCATCCCTTGCCGGTGATCCGTGCAGGATTCGACATCTATCTGCACGGGCATAACCGATAGGGGCGGCGCGGGTCAGATCAACTGGCTAAAGAGTTCTTCAGGCGTGTCGCACCAGATGATCCTCTCTTCGAGTTGATCGTAGAGGAACCCTTCCTTTGCCAGGTGCTTCAGATGGAGTAAGAGATGATCGTAGAATCCGCCGGAGTTAAGGACGTATATCCTTTTGTCGTGGATCTTCAACTGGTTCCAGGTCAGCATTTCGAATAGTTCATCCAGCGTACCGAAGCCTCCGGGAAGGATGATGGCTGCGTCGGCGTGGTCGTACATCATTTTTTTACGGGTATGCATGTCCGAGACGACCGCCAGTTCGGTGAGGTTTTTGTGGTGTCGTTCTATTTCCTTGAGCAATTCGGGGATAAAGCCCATGACGCTCGCTCCAGCGGCGAGGGCCGAGTCTGCAATCAGTCCCATCAGCCCGGTACTACCCCCGCCATAGATCAATTTCAGCCCGAGCCGGCCGATGTACTTACCCAATTCGGCCGTATGTTGAGCGTAGAGGGGGTTATTGCCATTTTTGGAGCCGCAGAAGACGGCGACGGATTTTATTTGCATCAATAAAATTCATCTTTTACGGCTGTATTTCCTAATTTCATACATGACCTCTTCGTTGCTTTTTTCTTTTGTGATCGGTTACTTTCTCCTGTTGTTGCTGGTAGCCTGGCGTACTTCCCGTCATTCCAACAACGATTCTTTTTTTATCGGTAACCGGAATTCCAATTGGATGCTGGTGGCATTCGGCATGATCGGCACTTCACTTTCCGGGGTCACTTTTGTCTCGGTGCCGGGGACAGTGGGAGATTTTGCCGATGACGGTCATAAGGCTTTCGGTTATTTCCAGGTCATCATCGGGAATTGGATCGGCTATCTGATCATTGCCTTTGTGCTGTTGCCGTTGTATTACCGGCTGAACCTCACTTCCATCTACCGCTATCTGCAGACCCGGTTTGGCATGGTGGCCTACCGAACGGGGTCGCTGTTCTTTATTCTGTCCCGCACGGTGGGGGCCACGGCACGGCTCTACCTGGTGATCAATGTGCTGCACCTATTCATCCTGAAGGACCTTGGCATTCCTTTCGGGCTGACCACAGCGGTGATCCTGGTGATGATCCTGTTGTATACATTTGAAGGCGGCGTGAAGACCATCGTTTATACGGATACGCTGCAGACCACCTTCATGTTGCTGGGGCTGGTCGTCTGCACCGTCTATATCCTGCATACGCTGGGGCTATCCGTGGGCGGAGCTATGCAGGCGCTGGAGGCCAGAGGGCTTACGCGGGTCTTCCACACCGATGTGCAGAACAAGAACTTCTTTGTCAAGCAGATTGTCGGCGGGATGTTCATCAGCATTGCCATGACCGGACTGGACCAGGAGATGATGCAGAAGAACATCAGTGTCCGAAACCTCCGGGATTCCAAAAAGAACATGGTGGTCTTCAGCTTTGTCATGATGCTGGTAAGCTTTCTGTTTTTGTTGCTGGGGGGGCTGTTGTATCTGTATGCACTACACCGGGGGGCTGGATATCCCGGTGGCGATCACCGGTTGTTGCTGGATGGGCGGAATGTGACCGGGGACGACCTGTTCCCCACACTGGCATTGCATTATCTTCCGCCGGCCGTCAGCATTATCTTCATCATCGGCCTCATTTCGGCCCTCTTCCCCAGCGCTGATGGGGCATTAACGGCGCTGACTTCTTCATTCTGTATCGATCTGCTGGACCTCAGAGGCAGGACGGGGATGAGCGAAGGGCAGAAAAGGCGGATACGGCTGACCGTCCATGTCAGCTTTGCCATTGTCTTTTTGCTATGCATCCTGCTGTTCAAATGGGTGAACAATAAATCCGTCATCGGGGTCATCCTGGAGATGGCGGGCTATACCTATGGCCCCTTACTGGGTCTTTTCTCCTTTGGGATCTTCACCAAGCGGACCTTACCCAACAGGTGGACGGTGACGGCGGTCTGCCTGGTGGCGCCTGCGATCTGCTGGGTACTGAGCCGGTGGTCGGCGTCGTGGCTGGGGGGCTTTCAGATCGGCATCGAACTGCTGTTGCTGAACGGTATCCTGACTTTCCTGGGATTGCTGCTGTTGTCGGACCGGGGGGTGGCGCCGGCGGGGGGCGCAAGTGGCGCTGCGGCGGGCGCTCCTGACAATTAGCTATATTTGTGAAAAGTTACAGGTATGGAAATCATCGATCCGGCAGCCCAGGCATATGCCCAGCGATATTCTAGTCCCACGAGTCCTTTGCTGCAGGAAATAGCAGCCTATACGGAAGCGCATCATCCGGAGGCGCATATGTTGAGCGGGCCGTTGCAGGGTAAATTCCTGGAGATGGTCAGCAGACTTCTCGGGCCGCGTCGCATTCTGGAAATCGGAACGTTTATGGGATATAGTGCATTGTGCCTGGCAGCGGGCCTGACGGCGGATGGCAGGTTGCATACGATCGAGCTGAGAGAGGCGGATGCGGACCTTGCGGCGGAAAATTTCCGCCGGGCAAATTGGCAGGACCGGATAATATTGCACCGTGGAAATGCGTTAGCCATCATTCCGGCCCTGGAAGAGATCTGGGACCTGGTCTTCATCGATGCCGACAAGCCCGGTTATGTCGACTATTATAAACTGGTTTTGCCGCAGGTAAGGGCGGGGGGGCTGATCATAGCGGACAATGTGCTGTTTCATGGGCAGGTGCTCGGGCCGAAAGTGGAGGGCAAGAGTGCGAAAGCGATCCAGGCGTTCAATGAATTGGTGGCGGCAGACGAGACGGTGGAAAAAGTAATGCTGACCGTCCGGGATGGTCTGATGTTCATCCGGAAAAAATAAAATTCGGGTCCTGATGATGATAAACAGGTGGCTGGTATGGATAGGATTGTCGGTGACAGCGCTGCGGGCGCCGGCTCAGATCAGTGCGAACGGCGTGGTTTATGTCAATACCTACAAGGCCCTGGCGATAGCGGAAATGCAACGGTCAGGCGTTCCTGCTGCCATTACCCTGGCGCAAGGTCTCCACGAGACGGAGGCAGGAACCAGTGACCTCGTCAAAAGCTCCAATAATCATTTTGGGATCAAGTGCAGGGAGGATTGGAAGGGGGAGGTGGTGTATCATGATGACGACAGACGGGGGGAATGTTTTCGCAGTTACGCCACGGCGGCAGATTCTTACCGGGATCATTCGGATTTCCTGCGGCTGAGTTCACGGTATGCTTTTCTTTTCACCCTGGAGCCTGCGGATTATGAGGGCTGGGCTTATGGATTGAAGAAGGCCGGTTATGCGACGAATATCCGGTATTCCCTGATCCTGATCAAGCTCATTAAGGAATACAACCTTCAACAATACACGCTGATAGCGATGGGCAAGATGGCTGCTGCCGACGAGGTGGTATTGACGATACCAGGCAGCGGGGCGGGAGTTGCGCCAGCCGTGGGGGAGCCTGGCCGTAGTGGATCAGTTCGTTCCGGCGGGGCAGGTGACAGCGGGACTGTGGCGTCTCCGGAGGTTTCCTATCCCGAAGGGGAATTCACGATCAACCGGACGAAAGTAGTCTACATAGCGGCGGGTGTATCGATGTTGTCCATTGCCGGTCGCTATAATATTCCGTTGGGGCGGTTGCTGGACTTTAACGATATGAAGGAGGAAGACGTGGTGGTCAGGGGGCAACTGATCTTTTTGCAGCGGAAGCGGCGGACGGGCTCGATAGCCTATCATATGGTGCGGGAGGGAGAGGATCTGTACAGCATAGCGCAGGCGGAAGGGGTGAGGTTACAGGACCTGCTGGAAATGAATCAATTGACGCCTGAAGCGCGGCCTGCTGCCGGGGAGAAGGTTTACCTGCAGGGGTCGGCGCCGTCGCGGCCGCGGTTGGTTGGAGAGGGAGACAAACGATAAGAATAATACGGTTTCTATGTCCATAATACGGGTACACGATAAGAATTTTGAGCCTTATATATCTGCGGGGCAGATCGGAGAAAAGATCCAGGCGATGGCGGACAGGTTGAACCGGGATTATGCGGGCGAAAGACCTTTATTCATCGCCATTCTGAACGGAGCCTTTATGTTTGCTTCGGATTTGTTCAAGGCCATCAGCATCGAGTCTGAGATCAGCTTTATCAAGCTCGCCAGCTATAAAGGCACGAAGTCCTCGGGGCAGGTAATAACTGCCATTGGTCTGGATACCGATCTGATCGGGCGGCACGTGGTGATCGTGGAGGATATTGTGGATACCGGGAAGACGCTGAGTGAATTCCTGCCGCAGTTAGAGCATCAGCAGCCGGCATCGCTGAAGATTGCCGCTCTCCTGCACAAGCCGGAGGCTACTGTGTATCCTATCCAGGTGGATTACCTCGGTTTTTCCGTCCCCAACAAATTCCTATTGGGGTATGGGCTTGATTATGACGGATTAGGAAGAAATATCCCCTCCATCTACAAACTGGTGGAATAAGGGTCGGTGACAATGTGGCGTAAAATGCGGAGATAAAGTTGGGTAGGGTCTTGACAAATAGGAAAGAACGCATTAATTTTAATCAAAATATCCCATTGAAAAGTGCACTACTGCTACTGTTGTGTTCCATATGCTTTTTCACTTCCCGCGGTCAATTCTATTTGCGCGGAGAAATAAAAGACGAGAACAACGGTCTCTTGCCGGATGTGAGTATCCGCCTGCATTCCAGCGGCTACTTATATCACTCCGGTAGTTCAGGGGCTTTCGGGATACCTATTCCTCAATCTTCGGACACGCTGACCCTTTCGGCTGAAGGGTATCAGACGGTGGTCTTACCAGTAGATGCTGCTCAGTACCAAACCATCCGGCTCCGGCGATCCTTTCATCCGCCCGTGCTTCCTCCCAGGGGGTTGATGTCCATGACCAAGGATTGGCGGGCATTCGACCGCAAGGAGTGGACGGTAGGCGCCGAGACCTATAGTTCCCTTGTAGAGAATGATTTTATTCCTGCCGCGCGTTTTCCGGAGACAGGTTTTGCGGTGACTATCGATAAAGCCTCTTACAGTAATATCCGTCGTTTTCTCAACATGGGCAGTACGATCCCGCCGGATGCGGTGAGGATCGAGGAGTTATTGAACTATTTTAATTTCGGTTATACGGACCCGCCAGCGGACAGTTGTTTTGCCCTGCGTTCGGATTTGTCCGAATGTCCGTGGAATCCGGGCGACCGGCTGCTGTTCCTGAAGGTGTGTGCCCGGAAGCTGGACCCGGCAAGGATTCCCGCGGCTAACCTGGTGTTCCTGATCGACGTGTCAGGCTCCATGGACCTGCCGAACAAGCTGCCCCTGCTGAAATCAGCTTTTAGTTTACTGGTTAATAATTTACGCGCTATCGATACTGTGACGATCGTCACCTATGGTAATTCGGTAGGTGTCTGGATGCAACCGACGTCGGGTCAGAACAAGCGGCAGATCCTGCAAGCGATCGATAGCCTGACGCCCGGGGGGGCCACTCCCGGCGAAGCAGGGATCCGGGCAGCTTTCCGGGTCGCCAAGAGCCAGATGATCAAGGGGGGCAATAACCGGGTGATCCTGGCCACGGATGGAGATTTCAATGAGGGTGAAACTTCGGAAGAGGAGTTGGAGAAGCTGGTCGTGGAATACAAGGATTGGGGTATCTACCTTACCTGCCTGGGGGTGGGGATGGGTAATTATAAGGATTCCAAGCTGGAGGTCCTGGCCAGGAAAGGGAATGGAAACTTTGCCTACCTGGACGACGAACAGGAGGCAGAGAAGGTGCTGGTGCAGGAATTCACGCAGACCGTCTATGCAGTAGCCGATGATGCCTATCTGAACATTGTCTTCAATCCGGCCCTGGTGAAGGATTATCGGTTGATCGGATTCGACAACAAGGTCAAGATGCTGTCCGATTCGTTGAGTGAGATACAGGGTGGAGAGGTAGGCTCGGGCCATTCCCTGTTGGCCTTATTCGAGTTGACTCCTGTCGAAGGAAGCATTATGCAGACGCGTACCGTAGCCGCGGGTGGCCCTGTCGCAGTGGCCGATCCGGACAGGCTGGCGCAGGTTGTACTGAATTACAAATTGCCTCATGATACGGTAGAAAGGGTGACGGATTATACCTGTACCGATCACCTGGTGGCATTCCGGGATTTGCAGCCTTGCTACCGGTTTGCCTCTTCGATAGCCTTATTTGGGGGGCTGTTGAAGAAGTCGCGGTATATGCGGCAGGCGGACTGGAAGGATGCGATCGAGATGGCGGAGCAGTCGAGGGATCCGGCCGACAGCATGCAGCAGGAGTTTATCGGCCTGATCGAGAAGGCCCGGAAGATCTACGGGAAGAACAAGCATCGGTGGGAGAAGGAGGATCGGTGAGGGGTTACAGGAGAGGGTTTCTGAGGTGAGAATAGGTATGCGGCTTCTACCGGCCGCTAAAGCGGCCTGCCGGGGCCAATGATGGCGCGCCTTCGGGGTGCGAAAGGCCGTCCCGGCCTTTCCTAGGTAAACATTTCCCTTACTTTATCGAAGAAGCTGCGTTCGTTCTTGTCCGGCTTGGGCTGGAAATTGGGTGAATCGCTGAGTTTTTCCAGCACGTCCTTTTCTTCCGGGGTCACGTGTTGAGGGGTCCAGACGTTGACGTGGATCAGCTGATCGCCCCTTTCGTAGGAGTTGACACCCGGGAAGCCTTTCCCTTTCAGTCGGAAGATCTTACCGCTCTGGGTACCCGGCGGTATTTTGATCTTTGCTTTGCCGTCGATAGTAGGTACTTCTGCCTGCAGGCCGAAGACTGCGTCCGAAAAGGATATATGGAGTTCGAAGGCTACATTGAGCCCGTCGCGGTGTAGGTCGGGATGCTGTTCTTCTTCAATCAGGATAATGAGATCGCCGGGGGCGCCGCCTCTTTCTCCTGCGTTACCCCTGCCGCCGACGCTGAGTTGCATGCCTTCCTGTACGCCGGCAGGAATATCGATGGTGACTGTTTCTTCGCCGTATACCCTGCCCTCGCCTTTACAGACAGGGCATTTGGCAGTGACGATGGAACCTTCCCCATTGCAGGTGGGACAGGTAGTCACGGTCTGCATCTGGCCCAGGAAAGTGTTGCTGACCCTGCGGACCTGGCCGCTGCCGCCGCAGGTCGAGCAGGTTTGGACGCTGTTGCGGTCCTTGGCGCCGCTGCCGCTGCAGGTGGTGCAGGAGACGTATTTTTTAACTTTGATGTTCTTGGTAACGCCCTTGGCTATTTCTTCGTAATTGAGCTTGATCTTTACCCGCAGGTTGCTGCCTCTTACGCCTCTTGAACGGGAGGCGCCACCACCCCGCCGGCCGCCCCCGAAGAAGCTACCGAAAAGATCGTCGCCGAAAATATCTCCAAACTGGCTGAAGATATCATCCATGTTCATATTACCGCCGCTGAATCCTCCCCGGCCGTTACCGGCGAGACCTGCATGTCCATAGCGGTCATATTGGGCCCTTTTGTCCGCATCGCTGAGGACTTCATATGCCTCTGCTGCCTCCTTGAACTTTTCTTCAGCGGCTTTATCGCCGGGATTGCGGTCAGGGTGGAACTGCATGGCTACCTTGCGGTAGGCTTTTTTGATCTCATCTGCAGGGGCTCCCTTTGAAACGCCCAATACTTCGTAATAATCTCTTTTTGACATAATCTTGAACGGATGCATGATCCGGACGAACCCGGACCGATCGCTTTTATTTGCCCACCACCACTTTGGCGTGGCGGATCAGCTTATCATTCAGGTAATAACCTTTTTGTATTTCATCGATGACTTTCCCTCTGAGGGACGGATCCTGGATAGGAACTTCGGTAATTGCCTCATGCTTTTCCACGTCAAAATCCGTATGAATACTTTGCATGGCCTTTACTCCTTTTGCCAGCATGGTAGAACGCAGCTTGGAAAAGACCAGCTGGACACCTTCCCGGGCCTGGTCGATGTTGGTGGCTGCCTGCAACTGCCTTTCAGCCCGGTCGCAGTCATCCAGGACGTCCAGCAGGGAAATAATGACTTCTTTGCCGGCTGTTTGCCGTAACTCCATGTTTTCCCTGGCGCTCCTTTTCCTGAAGTTATCGAATTCTGCGAAGAGGCGCAGGTACTTGTCCTTTTGCTGCTGCAATTCTTCGCGGAGGCTGTCCAACTCTTCTTCGTTGGCGCCCATTTCATTCAGATGGGTGAATCCGGAAATATTTTCATCCGTATTCATATCTTCCCTTGTGTCTTCAGCGCCTTCGGCACCCAGATTGCCCATATTGGGGGCATAATTGTTAGTCTCTGTCATATACATAAAATTGGCACAAAGGTACACTTGTCAATATTCCTGCCAAGCAGGAAGTTGAGACAAAATGTCCTGAAAAAACCCGGCTGCTGACATTGTCCGCAACCGGTTGCGGTAAATTTAGCCGAATGATTGTAGTTTAGAGCTAATTTTGCACGATAATTTTTAGCACCCATAAAAAGAGTGGGAAGGCGCCACGGGCTATTTTTGGACGAAGCCCGCGTGGCGTCGTACCTTTGCGGCTATGACGAAGGTATACCTGAACAAGAAGATCAGCCGCCGCGTGGAGGGCGGTCATCCCTGGATATTCGCCAATGAAGCCGGAACCATCGAAGGCAGTGCTGAGGGGGGTGAGACCGTTGAAGTATTTACCCATGATAAAAAATTCGTAGGGCGCGGTTATATCAATCCCAAGTCCCAGATCCTGGTCCGGCTGTTGACCAGGGACCGGGCAGAGTCCATCGATGCCCCTTTTTTTTACCGCCGGATTCGGCGGGCGTGGGAGTACAGGCAACAGATCGGCTATACTGAAAATTGCCGGCTGGTGTTTGGTGAGGCGGATGATCTGCCGGCGCTGATCATCGATAAATTCAACGACTATTTTGTTATACAGACCCTGGCATTAGGCATCGACCGATGGAAGGCCGCCATTGTCGCCGCGTTGGAGGAGATCTTTCGGCCGAAGGGTATTTACGAGCGGAACGACGTTCCCGTCAGGGAATTGGAGGGGCTGCCCCTGCAAAAGGGGTTTCTATCTGCGCCGTTCGGTACACAGATCATCATTAACGAAAACGGGCTGCGGATGCAGGTAGACCTTGAGAACGGCCAGAAGACGGGGTATTTCCTTGACCAGCATGATAACCGGCGTGCGATCAGGCATATTGTCAAGGGGGCGGATGTGTTGGGTGCGTTCTGTTATACAGGAAGTTTTGAAACGCATGCCGGCTATTATGGGGCAAAGTCCGTTCTGGGGCTGGATATCTCGGAGAATGCCGTTGCGCAGGCGCGGCATAATGCGGAACTGAATGGCTTGTCGGGCATTTGCCGGTACGAGGCGGTCAATGCCTTCGATGTATTGAAGCAATGGAGCAAGGAAGGAAGGCAGTATGATGTAGTGATGCTGGACCCCCCGGCATTCACCAAGAGCCGTGAGACGATTCAGAAAGCCATTACAGGCTATAAGGAGATCAACTTGCGGGGCATGAAACTGGTGAAGAGAGGTGGTTTTCTCGTGACGTCATCGTGTACGAACCTGGTTCAGCCCGAACTTTTTCTGGAGACTATTCAATCGGCGGCGAAGGATGCACGGAGGAGGTTAAGACAGGTGACTTTTCGGGCGCAGGCCAGTGACCATCCGATCGTACAAGGGTGGGAAAACACGAACTATCTCAAATTTTTGATCATGCAGGTATTGTAGGCAGCGGGGGAGAGCGGGCGTGCGAGTCGCGAAGAAGAGCGTGCGTTCGAGTTATTTATTGACCTGGAAGATGCCGGAATCGGTGACACGTCCTGACTGGTCTTTCAACTGAAAGGTATAGAGGCCTCGGGTGAGATCGCTGAGATTGACGGTATTGTGATCGGAAAGGTCGACGACATTCTTGACCTGTTTACCTATAAAGCTATAAATCTGTAAGGTGTAACTTTGATTCGATTCTCTTTCCAGGTCAAAATTAATGAAGGAAACGGCAGGATTGGGATAGAATTTTTTGACCACTTTATGGTCTGAATCGGGCATAGGACCCTTAGCCTGGCTTCTAGCCTGGGTGGATATCAGTAGAATAATGGATAAAAGAATGTAAAAATTCCTCATTGGCGGACATCATTTACACAGTTGTCCAAAATAATTGTTTTCAATCAAATTTACAAAAAAGCTGCTAATAAAAGGATAAAGTTTTGGTCCGTCGGCGGGCCGGTATTTTATTAATTAATTGATTTTCAATTAGTTGAGTTCTGACAGCGTTTTTTGGATAGCGGTAAAATCGGGAAGATCAGTGGCGGCTTCAAGCACTTCTGCATAGCGGACTACACCTTCCTTGTCCAGAACGAAGGCCGAGCGTTTGGAGACGCCATGCATATCGAAGACAAAATTGTCATATAAGGAGCCATAGGCAGCCGAGGTAATCTTGTTGAAATCGCTCAATAGCGGAAAATTGAGGTGTTGTTCTTCTTTAAATTTGGCCAGGGTAAAGATGGAGTCGACGCTGATACCGAAGACCTGGGCATTGGCTTGATTGTAAAGGGCAATATTGTCGCGGGTACTGCATAGTTCTTTGGTACAGGTGCCGGTAAAGGCCTGGGGGTAGAACAGGAGAAGTACGTTTTTCCCCTTATAGTCGCTGAGCGATACTTTTTGTTTGTCGGAATCATACAGGATAAAGTCGGGGGCCTGCTGGCCGATGCGGATGGCGGGATTGCTCATATTAATTTTTTAGACTGCAAAAGTACGGAAGATCGGCTAGAACTTCGGGCAGAGGTACCGGGGATTTTCATGTTCCAGTATTCCTATATAAGAAAGGGAGAGTTCGAACCCGCCCACGCCCTGGGTAGCTGCCGACAATTGTGAAATATTGGCATCGTAGCTCATGCCAACTGTGAAAGAATTCATTTCCAACTTAATGACGGGGATGATAGCGTCTCCCAACCGGATATAGGCGCCCAGATTGAAGACGTATGGCGTTTTTTCGGTATCGTCCCCCAGTTTGTAGGAAACCATTACCCCGCCGATCGTCTCGACTGCCGAACCTTGTTGGGAGTGGTCTGCCTCGATACTGAACCAGGTATAGTCATTGATAATTGCTTTGACGCCGGCTGAAAAGACCACTTTGGGTTCCAGCTCGACAGCGGGGTTCTGGTAGAAAGAATTTTTGGGCCGGTTAAGGTGATAGTAGGAAGCGCCCACGTACATGGTATTTTTATTATCGGTGCCGAAAGCGCTGTTAAAGCTGATTCCCAACGCTCCGTCCAGGTAGTGGACATTAGGTGAAAGGATGGTTTCACCGTTAGGAAGGGCAGGGTCATAGGCAGTCCCGTTGTATTGGCTGTTGGTAGTGACTTTGGAGAGGTCGAGCGTCTTTGCGACCAGGCCGCCCATGAACCCTACGGCAAGGTACATCGGTTTGTCGTTGCTGAGGGATTTGTGATAATTGAGGGCAGGCATCAGTTCGGTAGTATTGAGGGCAGCGGTCCCTGCCTGATCGTAGAGGATTTCCATGCCGGTCGTGAGGAAATCATTGCCTTTTCCCACGGGCCATTTATATTCTCCGCTAAGCGAACCGGTCCGGTAGGCGTTATTGATGCTGTTCCATTGGTCCCGGAAGATAGTCTGAACGCGGTAATCGCCGGTAAAGACGCCGGCCAGGGCCGGGTTCCGAAGGAGAGGCGCCTCGTAGAACTGCGAAAAATGGATATCCTGGGCCCGGGCGGTGGCTCCGGCCAGGAGAATGTCAAGCGTCAGTACGAGAATCGACAAATGTTTCCTCAATATATAATCACTCATAAGGGGCATGCCATTAGTTTTTAACGGACCAAGGTGATCGTACCTTGCAGCGCGACGACCTGGGCGTTATTGCAAATCACTTCTACTATATAGACATAGGCGTCCGAAGGCGCCGGGCGACCATTGAAAGTACCATCCCAGCCCATTGTTTCCGAGTTGGCCGGAAAGTTCTGCCGTTGAAAGACCATTTGTCCCCAGCGGTTGAAGACACGCATCGACTGAATGTTATAGATCGATCTCCCTCTTGGGTAGAAATAGTCGTTGACGCCATCATTGTTGGGCGAGAAGGTATTGGGAATAAAATAATTCTCGTCATTGCAAACTGTCTTGATGAGGATCGAGGCAGTATCCATGCAGTTGCTGGAATCCGTCACTATTACGGAATACTGTTGGTCGAACTGGAGTGTAGCCGACGGGTTGGCGCAGTCCGTACAGCTGAGGTTGGAGGCCGGTGTCCACGCCCATGTTGTCACATCTCCGCTGTACGTAAAGGGGATAGTCACGGGGATGCCGACGGGGGTATTGACTTCCGCGGGTCCTTTGATGGTTGGGAGAGGATTGATCGTAACGGATGCAGTGGCCGTATCGCTGCAGCCGAATGAAACGGATGTTACCAGGCTAACCTGGTAAGTCCCGCCCTGGTAACTCACCTGTGGATTCTGGATGGCCGAAGATTGTCCGTTGCCCAGGTTCCAGGCCCAGATGACGGTATCTACATCGGGTGTGACGAGGTTACCCTGGAGTTGGATCAATCCCGCGCATAGAAGGCCCGAGGTAGAAATCAGGGGATGCGGAGTCTGCCAGACGCGGATGGTATCCGTATAGGCCGCGGGGCAATTGTGTTGGGTGACTACGTTGAGTGTAGCGAGCATCGTGCCGGGTGTATTGTAAAGGTGGGTAGTATCGAAGGGGTTCGATAGTGGTGGTGGCTGGATGGCCGAGCTGCCGTCGCCGAAATTGTAGGTCTTGCTGTTGATACCGTCATTGGAAATCGTATAATCGGTGAATACCACCGTGCCCGTGTCGCAGAATGCCTGTTGATTGACGCTAAAGAAAGGCACCGCCCCGAGGACGGTGACGACGCTGTTGGCGCCGCCGCCGTTACCGGTGTACTGGACGATACAACCGGTGGCGTCGGTAATGGTGATCAATGGTTGATAGGTATTGGGATTATGGTAGGTATGGGTAAAAATGCTATCCGTCGAATTATCCGTCTGGCCGTCACCGAAAGCAAAGGTGTAAGTAGTATACCCCGGAGGGATGACCGTGAATTGGGCGACGACCGAGTCGCAGTCTTCGAGGGGGCTGATGGTAAAGGTTGTCGTTGTAGCGGGATTCAGCAAGAGTACCCTGCGGGTAGCGGAGTCGAGGCAGCCGCCGGGTCCCTGGACGAACAGCTTGGCGTAGAAGGTGTCATATGTATTATAGAAATGCGACGTGACGGCTAGGGTAGAGCTGGTGCCGTCGCCGAATTCCCAATATAGTGAATCATAGTATTGAGGTTGGGCCGTGAACATCGTTTCCAGGGGTGCACAGATAGCCGTTGTGTCGGCGATCTGGAAGGCGGCGATCGGGGCCTGGATGCGGACGCGTTGGGCGGCGGTGTCGGTGCAGCCGTTCTTATCGGCTACGATGAGGGTGACGGTGTAGGTGCTATCGGCTGCAGGGAAAGAATGTGGGTTGGCGGTGGTTGTGGTGCCGTCGCCGAAGGTCCAGGTATCTGTTAAGGGGGCGTAGCCTTTTGAGGAATCGATGAAGGTCAGGGGCATGCCGGGACAATAGAAGCTATCCGGGCCTGAGAAGATCGCCTGGGGTTTGGTGATGTGGACGGGGATCGATGCCGACACGATGCTACAGTTGGCGTTATCCGTCACTTCAACTGTAACGTTGTAGGTACCGGTGTCAGCATAGTTGTGCGTAAAAGGTGCGGAGGTGAAGGTGTTCTCCTGGCCGTTTCCGAAGTTAAAGCTCCATGCGGCAATCGGGTTGGTAGCATCCGGCGTGACGTTGACATTGAATGTTACGGGGTTATTGATGCAAGTTTTGCCTGATTCCGTCGCCGAGACATTGGTAGGACCAATAACGGTAATTGTCGAGTCTGCAGGCGAATTGTAGACGCAGCCGTTGACATCTAATTCGGCGAGGCTGATGTTATAGGTACCCGGGGGTTGCAGGCTGCCGGTGTAAAAGTCGCCACCTGGGTAATTTTGTCCGTTTACAATCCATATGTACCCGGTTACGACCTGGACGCCGTGGGGAAAGGATTGGGATATGCCTCTGGAATCGAGGGTAAAGCTCTGGGATTCGCAAACCGGATCGGGTGATACGCTAAATCCAGGGATGATATTGGCTACCGTGACATTTTTGGTGACGGCGGTGGTGCAGGTGGTGGGCCCGGTGCCGTCTGTGATCGTGAGTGTAACAGGGTAGACGCCGTAGGTGGTATAGAGATGGGTTGGCGGTGCCGGAGCACCTGATGGCGAACTGACTATGTCTGTCGGGGTCCTGTCGCCGAAATCCCAGACATAGGTCACAGGATTGAGGTCGATCCTGGAGGAATCGATGAAAGTGACCGAGTAGTTATTGGCGGGACAATTGACCTTGTAACCGAAATTAGGAATGGCGGGGCTGACCGTCTCGGGTTGTATTTCACTGGTGGTGCAACCGTTATTGGCCAGGTTGAGTGTAACCGGGAAGGTTCCGAAATTTTTGTAAATATGGGTGACAGTGGTACCGGAATCGGTTGGTGACCCATCCCCGAAAGACCAGATGAAGAAATAATTATCGGCGGGCGGATAAGAAGGGGCGGTGAAGGTAATCTGGTTGTTGCCGCAGACCGGGTTCAGTGAAGCGGTGAACGGGTTGGGTGTTATAGGATTCCCGACCGGAACGGAAGTGGTCTGCGTAGCGGTGCATCCGCCGTTGGTCGTGATGGTCAGGCTAACGGTGTATATGCCCTGCGCGGCGTATGTGAACGTAGGTGTTTCGGTAGTGGTATTGGCGGAGGTGGTCGCGGCGGGGGAAGAGCTCCATGACCAGGAGGCTACGCCGTCTATCGCATTGACGGTGACCGTGGGCTGGATATTCGTATTGATGCAGCCGGATACGGATGCCAGGCTGATAGTCGGGGCGGTTATCTGCACCAGGTTCGGGATGGAGTCTTTGCCCGTACAGCCGGAGGCGTTAGTGCCTGTCAGTGTTACATTATAATTTCCTGTGGCGGCATAGGTATGAGAGGGGTTTTGCGTGTTTGAAGTGCCGCCATCACCAAAATTCCAGGCCCACTGGGTAAGGGCAGGTGTTGTCTGGTCGGTAAACTGCACAGTCAGTGCCTTACAGCCGATCGTGGGGGTAGCGGTAAAGACCGGGGTAAAGTTTGCGCCGATAGTGATACTACTGGTCGTGGTGCTGGTGCAGGTTGCCGATGTACTGATCAGCGTGACCGTGTAGGTACCGGCGGTGGTATAGGTATGCGAAGGGTTCTGCTGTGTAGTGCCGGGTGTGCCATCCCCGAAATCCCATGAAGAGGACACAGGTGCCGGGGTGGACGCGTTGGAAAAGGAGACAGGAGTGTTAAGACAGCCTGTGGTTGGTCCGTTGATCAGGGTAGCGCCGGGAGACAGGGGAACAGTCTGTGTAAGGGTTCCACTGCAGCCCAGGCTGCTGGTGACGGCCAGCGTGGCGCTATAGCTGCCGGCGGAGGAGTAGGATATATTGGAGGGACTGGCGCTGGTAGAGGAGGCCGGGGTGGCGCCGTTGAAACTCCAGTTATAAGTCAACGTACCGGGACCGGCGGTTTGATTGGTGAAATTCAGCAGGTAGGGAGCCGTACAGGAAGTGGACACCTGGTCCCATGTAAACTGAGGCTGAATGCCCTGGACTACCCGGATAACGCGGTAATAGGTTGCTGAATTCGAGCATCCGGCGGAGTTGGTGACTGTCAGGCTTACATTGAAATAGCCGGTCGTCGTGTAGGTATGGGCAGGAGCAGCCTGGTTGCTGGTAGACCTGTCCCCGAAGTTCCAGTTATAAGAGACAATGGAGCCTTGCCCCGGCGTGGAATAGTTGATGAACTGGACATTGGCTGGCAAGCAGGCCAGGCCTTTAGTGAGATTGTCGCCGAAAGAGACCGTTGGGGAGGGGAAGACGGTAATATAATTCGTCATGCGAACGGCACCGGCCCCGCTGGCATTTTTGACGATCAGGGTAACTGTATAGGTGCCTGGCGTTGTATAAGCCGTGGACGGATTTTGGGATGAGTAGGTTTCTCCATTGCCAACATCCCATTCCCAGGAAGTCGGGGAATTGGTGGATTGATCCTTAAAAGCCACGAGCAGGGGAGCGCATCCCTGCGTGACGTTGGAAGTAAAAGCAGCAACCGGCGCCTGTGCAAAAATTTCTCTCCCGATCAGGCAAAGGAGAACAGTCAGCAATAGTTTTCTGTTCAACTAGAGGGTCTTTAGGTAACGATTAGTTTTTCCATTCAGTCAGTGACTGATGGGCTACGGGATAGGAGATTAGCGGGGCCTTGTACTAAGATAAGCGGATCATTGCTTTTTCAGCTGTAGGATATTGGAAGTATGGCGGATCGTATCTGTGCTGGTTGCGGAGACACTATCTGAATAGCTGTCCGTGATCAGCCAGGTCTCGTTGAGATTTTCCAGCGGCAAAATTGCCCCCGGAAAGTCCGCCGAAATTGTACGGGCGTTAATATTGACTGTCCAGTCACCCTGTACTGAATCAATATTATTGATGGCAGTCACGGTGTTATTGGCGTCAAATTTAAACAGATAACCTGAAAAAGACGCAGTTATATTGCTATCATTTTGTTCATATCCACTGACATACCAAAGACCGTTGGTCACGTCAGACACGACAGCCTTCTCTTCCTGGTTCTGAATAAATTTCTTACACGACAAAAAAAGGACCAGAACTGTGCCGGTCACAATATATAATTGCCTCATTGTCTGGATTTATGTCAAAAACTATAGATATTAACGTATTTATCGAACAAATAGTCTAAAAAATACCGGATATTCAGGGGTTCGCCGGTTGCCGATTCGCATAACTGCTCGCTGGTATACCGTCTTCCGTGGCGGTGGATACGCGTCCGCAGCCACTTCAGTAGGGGTTCAGAGCGGCCTTCCTGTAGGGCAGGTTTTATTGTAAGATCCTGATTTTCAGCTGCTGAGAAGAATTGTGCCGCATAAAAACTGCCCAGACTATAGGTTGGAAAGTACCCAAAGCTCCCGTGGCTCCAATGCACGTCCTGGAGGCAGCCCCTTTTGTCATCGGGAACAGTGACTCCGAGCCAGGCAGCATATTTATCTTTCCACCAGTGGGGAATATCTGCCACTGCCAGGGAGCCGTCCAGCAGGCTCTTTTCCAGCTGGTAGCGGATCATTACATGGAAATGATAGGAAACTTCATCGGCTTCGGTCCGGACCAAAGAAGGCGCTACTTTATTGATCCCTTTGTAGAAATGTTGGACCGTGACGCCTTTCAGCGGCTGTGGAAAGGTGGCCTGCAGGCGGGGATAGATGGTTTGCCACCAGGCGAGGCTTCGTCCGACATTGTTCTCCCACAACCTGGACTGTGATTCGTGGATGCTCAGAGAGGCATACTCTCCCAGGGGGAGACCGTAATATTCAATCGGCAGGCCTTGTTCGTACAGGGCATGACCGGTTTCATGAATACAGCTCCACGTCATATGACTGAAATCCCTGTCATCGACGCGGGTGGTGATCCTGACATCGCGGGCGTTAAAGCTGGTGGTGAAAGGATGTTCGGAGAGGTCCTGTCTGCCGGCATCAAAATCGAAGCCCAGCTGGCGGATGAGCCCCATGCCGAAATCCCATTGCGGTTGGCGGGGGTAATCGCCGCGCAGGAAGCTATCGTCGACCGGGGGCCGGGTTGCGATCTTGTCGAGCAGGTCTTTCAGCGGACTCCGGACGGCAGCAAAGACTTTGTCCAGCAGTGCGATGGTACAACCTTTTTCAAAGTTATCCAGCAGGGCATTGTACGGATGCTGTTCATATCCGGCTAATTCCGCCTCTTCTTTTTTCAGGCCGACCATTGCACCGAGGTCATTTTCGAACAGGGAAAAGGAGTTGGCGGCACGGGCCTGCAGCCAGCTGTGGAAGCTGCGGGAGCTGGTCTCGCTGAGCCGCCGGATAAATGCGGGGCTGAATTTTTTCTGTTTATTATAATCTTCGAGACTGAGCTCTGCATTGCGGCGCTGATCTTCCGGCAGGTCTCCGCGCTGGAGCAGTTCCTGCAACAGATCGCCAAGGGTGGAGGCGGTGAACCATTCGTGTGCTATCTCCGACAGGCTGGCCAGCTGCCGGCCGCGATATTCGGCGCCTTTTGGCGGAAGATAGGTCTCCTGATCCCATTCGAGTACCGCCGCTGCATATTTGACATCAGCGATTTTTCTCATTCGATCGGCGTACTCTGTATAAAGGTCTGTTGTAGATTTTGTTAAAACCATTTTAACATTTTTTAATCCCGAAAATTCTAAAACATTCCGAAATTATGTGCATTTTAGACACTTTTTCCTGATTGTGTTGAATAATTTCGCTGTATGAACAAATCCCGTTGCTATTTACCCATTATACTATTCCTGTTTCCTTTGTTCGTGAATGCGCAGAAGCTGGATTCCATGCTGAATATTTATGCGAACAGTTATCCGCAGGAGAAGATCCATGTTCAAATGGATAAAAAGATCTACCATGCGGGCGAGACTGTCTGGTTCAAGGCTTATATCTTCTCCGGAGCTGACCCTTCGCTCCTCAGCAGAAATTTTTATGCGGAGTTGTCCGATCCTTCAGGCGCGATATTGCAACGGAAGGTGTATCCCATCTCAGAGTCGAGCACGGCCGGAAGTTTCGACCTGCCCAAAAAGATCGATAGCAGGCATCTTCATTTCAGGGCTTATACGACATGGATGACGAATTTCGATACTGCTTTCTATTTTGAAAAAGACATCCGCATCTATGGTAAAGATGATTCTGCCGGTATAGTGACATTGGTGCCCCGGGAGGCGAAGATCCAGTTCTTCCCGGAGGGGGGTGACCTGGTAGCGGGGGTGGAAAACATGGTGGCGTTAAAGGCGAACGATCAGTTTGGCCTGCCGGTGCCCGTAAAAGGAGTGATACAGGATCACACGGGGAAGGAGCTGTTGATGTTCACGTCCGTCCATGACGGTATGGGAAGGTTCCTGTTAACGCCGGATGCGGGAGATTCGCTGGTGGCGGTATGGAAGGATGAAGGGGGAATCGAGCATCGGACGGGCCTGCCGGCGGCGAGGCAGACCGGCGTAGTACTGCGGGCGATACCTGGCAACCAGAAAGTATTGTTCTCCGTGGCGCGGTCGACGGACGGGGGTCCGGAGCTCAAGCGGCTCACCATCGTAGCGCACATGCATCAGCACCTGGTGTACAAGGCCAGGATCAACCTCGAAGAAAACTTTATGAGCGGGGGCACGATCCCGACCGGCCAGTTGCCCAGCGGCGTCCTGCAGCTCACGGTCTTCAACGGAGATATGGTACCAGTGGCCGAGCGGGTCGTCTTTGTCAATAATCATGAATACCTGTTCAACCCGGAAATATCGGTCCAGATCAAGGGTGTGACCAAAAGGGGAAAGAACAGTCTGGTCATCGATGTACCGGATACCCTGCGGTCTAATTTATCACTGGCTGTGACGGATGCGACTGCCGACGGGGAATTTCCCGACGATGACAATATAGTGTCGCGGCTACTGCTGACGGGAGAGGTGCGGGGCTATGTACATGATCCTTATTATTATTTTGCGAGTTCGTCCGACAGCCTGATCAATATGCTGGACCTGGTGATGATGACGCATGGCTGGCGCCGGATCAAATGGGATGCGCTTGTCCGCGGACAGGTGCCCGCCATTAAAAATCCTGAGCAGGATTTTCTTTCGCTGAAAGTGGATGTATTGGGGGTGGATACGTATAAGATCGCACAGGGTGAATCTCTGAACGTGATCCTGCGCAGGAAGGATTCCAGCACGCAGATGCTATCGATCCCCCATATAGCCGGGTCGAAGTTTGGAGTAACGGGGCTGGTGTTCTTCGACACGGCCAGGGCTTTTTATATGTTCAATGTCAACCATGCCCTGGCAGATCAGGCTGCTGTGACCTTCAATACGGGACTGCTGAAAGGCGCCCGTGCCGCCAAACCTTTGTTCACTGCATTCGAGGGTTGGACTGCCGAGGATTCTGTCTACCTGCGGCGGAACCGGTTCATTTCCCAGGAGATCGTCCGGGTCAAGCCGGTGGATGACCAGAAGGTCAAGATGTTGACGTCAGTGACGGTGACGGGCCGGGTGAAAACCGCTGCGGAAAAGATGGACGAGCGATATGCCTCGGGGATGTTCAGCGGCGGCGATGCCTATACTTTCGACCTGGTCGACGACCCGCTGGCGTCCGCCATGATGGACATCTTCCAATATCTGCAGGGCAAGGTGGCAGGCTTGCAGATTACAACGGCTCAGGGACCGGGAGGCGCTCCCAGTCTGAGTTGGCGCGGTGGTAAACCTGACTTGTACCTGAATGAAATGCAAGTCGACGCTTCGCAGCTGCAGAACACTCCGGTGACGGACATTGCGATGGTTAAGGTATTCCGGCCGGGTTCAGGTGTAGGCTTTGGTGGAGGAGCGGGGGGAACTATCGCCGTTTATACGAAGAAAGGCGGTGATAATAATACGATAGACCCTAGTTTCAAGGGGCTGCCCCGTGCTCTTTTGGTAGGCTATTCTGCGCCCAAGGAATTTTATACGCCGAACTACCTGGAAAATTCATCGTTAAATGAAGCCGAAGATTTGCGGACTACCTTGTACTGGAAGCCTTATGTGCTGACTGATAAGGAAAATAAGCGGGTAAACGTCGACTTCTTCAATAACGATATTTCCAAAAAATTGCGAATCGTACTGGAAGGGTTCAATGAGGACGGTAAATTGACGCATATCGAACAGATCATCCAATAGAAATACCCTGCGGGGCTTTGCCATGCAAATTTCAGACATCGTCGGCCATCTTGAATCCCTTGCCCCTCCGGCTTACCAGGAGTCTTATGACAATGCGGGCCTGTTGACGGGCAGCGGTACCTGGGAATGTACAGGTGTGCTGACTACCCTGGATGCTACGGAAGAGGTGGTGAGGGAGGCTGCTGCCCGGCAATGTAACCTGATCGTGGCGCACCATCCCATCGTCTTCGGTGGCCTGAAAAAGATCACCGGCAAAAATTATGTCGAACGGACGGTCATTGCGGCCATCAAAAAAGATATTGCCATTTATGCCATCCATACTAACCTGGATAATATGGTAGAGGAGGGCGTAAATGGGCGGATAGCGGACAAACTGGGTTTGGGAGGGCGGCAGGTATTACAGGCCAGGGAGTCAACTTTGCAGAAACTGTATTGTTTTGTCCCTGTTGATCATCTGGAGACGGTCCGATCGGCCATTTTTGCCGCCGGCGCCGGTCATATCGGCGGCTATAGTGAATGTAGTTATAGTGTGGAAGGTTTCGGGACGTTCAAGGGTGGGGAGGGGACGCAGCCTTTTGTTGGCCGGCCGGGCATACGGCATGCTGAAAAGGAAGCCCGTTTGGAAGTCATTCTGCCCGCGCACCTCAGCCGGTCGGTTGTGCAGGCGATGAGGGCTGCGCATCCTTATGAGGAAGTGGCCTATGACCTTGTGCCGCTGGCCAACACACATTCAGGCGTAGGGGCCGGTTTGGTAGGCGAGCTAACGGCAGCGATGGAAGAAAAAGCTTTTTTGGGGATGCTCTGCGAAATATTCGGGTTATCCGTGATTCGTCACACCAGGCTGACCGGTCAGCCGGTCAAAAGGGTAGCCGTTTGCGGAGGAGCGGGTAGTTTCCTCATTTCCAATGCTTTAGCTTCCGGAGCAAACATTTATATCACTTCGGATGTTAAATATCATGAGTTTTTCGATGCAAATGACCGGCTGGTTATAGCCGACATCGGCCATTTCGAGAGCGAGCAATTCACTACTGACCTGCTGTTTGACAATTTGCGGGAAAAATTTCGTAATTTCGCGGTCCTTAAATCGGATGTCAAAACCAATCCGGTTCATTACTATACCGGTGCTTTGGAAAGCGGCCCGGCAGAAGGTAGACTTTAAAACGTTAAATTAAATTATGTCAAACGTAAAAGAATTCTCTGTTGAGGAAAAGCTCACATCTTTAGTGACCCTCCAAAAAATCGAATCGAAGTTAGACGAATATAAAATCCTGAAGGGCGAGTTACCGATGGAGGTAAGTGACCTGGAGGATGAGATCCATGGCCTCCATTCCCGTCAGACCCGCGTGGAAGAGGAAATCAACGGGATCCAGGAGTTCATCAATCAGAAGAAGGAAACCATTAAGGAAGCCGACGTACTGATCAAGAAATATGACAAGCAAAGCCAGAATGTAAAGAACAGTCGTGAGTTCGAGGCCATCAATAAGGAGATCGAGATGCAGCAGCTGGAGGTGAAACTGGCAGAAAAGCACATCAAGGATGCCAATGAAGAGATCGCTGAAAAAGTGCAACTGTTGGAAAAGGCAAAGAAGAACATTGCGGCCAAGGAGTCTGTGCTGAAGAATAAAAAAGACGAACTGGATAAGATTATTGCCACGACGGAAAAGGAAGAGAAGCATTTTACTAAATTATCTTCCGACGCCCGGGAAAAAGTCGAGCCGCGGATATTACATTCTTACGATCGGATCCGCGGTAATTATCGGAATGGTCTGGCGGTAGTGCCGGTCCTGCGGGATGCCTGCGGCGGTTGTTTTAACGCCATTCCTCCTCAGCGGCAGAGTGAGATCCGCCAGCGCAAGAAGATTATCGTATGTGAGAACTGCGGCCGGATCCTGGTGGACAATGAACTGAACGATGCCATTGAAGTGAAATAACGGACCATGTCAGCGCCTGCTGTATTGATGGTCAGCCTTTTGTTTGCCGTCCCGGTGTTCGGGCAAAAGCATTTTGATTTTAACGACAATTGCCGTCAGGCTTATCGGCAGATTATCCAGTTGCGACTGGACGAAGGGGGCCGGTTGCTGGCGGCGGAAAAGAAGAGGGATCCGGATAACCTGATCCCTATCTTCCTGGATAACTATATCGATTTTTTCCAGCTTTTCTTTAATGAAGATCCTGCCGAATACCAGGCCTCTAAGGGCCGGTTGGAGCAGCGGATCGCGAGCATGGCCGAGGGACCTGAATCCTCTCCCTTCAATCTGTTCACCCGCTCGGTCATTCATTTCCAATGGGCGGCCATCCAAATCAAATTCGGTGATAACTGGGATGCCGGCTGGGACTTCCGCCGTTCGTTCCTGCAAAGTAAGGAATGCGCGAAAAAATTTCCCGGTTTCGGTCCGGCCACCATGCTAAGCGGAACGATGCAGGTAGTGGCAGGCACTATCCCCGATGGCTATAAATGGCTGAGCAGTTTGTTGGGTATCAGGGGAAGCGTCAGCGGTGGTATGCAGGTGCTGGACCGTTTCCTGACTTCGGACGATCCCTGGGCGGAACTCTTTCGGGATGAAACGATCTTCTATTATCTTTATTTACAATTCTATATCCAGAACAAACGGGAAGAGGTGTTTGCCTTTATCAGGCAGCATAAGCTGGATGTCAGGAACAACTATCTCTATGCGTACTTGTATGCCAATCTTTGCATCAACGATCAGCAGTCATCCCTTGCGCAGAAGATCATTGCGGGGCGCAGTCACTCGCCCGGTTACCTGGATATGCCGGTGTGGGACCTGGAAATGGGCTATGCCAGCCTGAATCACCTGGAGCCGGGCACGGTTCTTTACCTTGAAAGATTTCTCCATCGGTTCAAAGGCAGGTTCTACGTCAAAGATGCCCTGGAGAAGCTGAGCTGGTATTATTACATGAAGGGTGATCAGGCGAAAGCAGATTCACTGCGAGGGCAGGTGACACAAAAAGGAACGGCGGAGGCGGATGCCGACCGGCAAGCCCAGAAAGATGCCCGCAGTGGGAAATGGCCTGATAAAACACTGCTGGAATCGCGGTTGCTGAGTGACGGCGGTTATTTTGAAGAAGCGTTGTCGGCCCTCAAGGGCGTCAGCACGTCCAGCTTTACCCAGCCCGGGGAGAAATGCGAACTGGCTTACCGTCTTGGGCGAATTTATGATGGGCTGGGCCGCGGAGATGAGGCTATCAGTGCCTATCTGACCACGATCAAGACGGGGGAATACCTGAGGGAATATTATGCGGCGAGGGCAGCGTTGCAGGTAGGATATATCTATGAGCAGCGAGGGGATTGCGTTCAGGCAATGGCCTATTTTCAGAAATGCCTTTCGCTGAAGGACCATGAATATAAGAACTCCCTGGATCAGCGGGCAAAAGCGGGGGTCGCCCGTTGCAAGGGCGAATAGCGGGAAGTAGGGGCCGGAGGGTAGCGCCCGGGACCTGGTGCGACTATGCGAGCGGGCCGGCGTGTTGTGGGAATTTTATGTCTCCGGGAATGAGCGAATTACTTAATTTGCCGTCGGGCTGCGCGGACCGACACAAATGGTTTGTAGGCCCGCCATCTTATGATACAGCGGATCCATATACAGAACTATGCCATCATCGATGAACTAAGCATCGATTTTTCGGCGCGGATGAATGCTATCACGGGGGAGACGGGGGCCGGTAAATCTATTCTGATGGGAGCATTGTCCCTTATACTGGGAGACCGGGCCGATACGGCTGTGCTGCTTCAACGGGAAAAGAAATGTGTCGTAGAAGGCACCTTTACGATGAGCGGAAAAAAAGAGGCGCTGGCTTTTTTCAAGGCCAATGACCTGGATGCCGAAGAAGAGATCGTGATCAGGCGGGAGATAGCGCCCAATGGTAAGTCCCGGGCTTTCGTCAATGATACGCCGGTGAACCTTGAGCAATTAAGGAAATTAAGCACCATGCTGGTAGATCTGCACCGGCAGTTCGACACGCTGGAGTTGGGCGAGTCGGATTTTCAGCGCGAGGTGCTGGATGCCCTGGCGGCCCAGGGGACTGTCCTGGAAGGATACCGGGCTGTCTATCGGTCGTGGCAGGCGGCTACCAGGGAACTGGCGACGCTACAGGCGCGGAAGGTTCAATTCGACAAAGAGCTGGACTACAATAAATTTCTTTTTGACGAACTCAACGAGGCAGGATTGCGGGAGCAGGAACTGGAGGACCTTGACCAGGAACTGAAGCTATTGAATAATTCAGAGGGGATCAAAACGGCTTTATCCCGGGTATACCATGACCTTAGGGAAGGTGAGCATCCGGTGGTCCAGCAATTAAAGTCCCTGCAACATTCGTTGCTGACGTATGCTGCTTATCATCCGGCCCTTACCGGGTTAGCGGAGCGTATGTCTTCGGCGCAGATCGAGTTGCAGGATATTGCCGGGGAAGTGGAGAGCATCAATGACGCTGTGAACTATGATCCCCGGAGGATCGAGCAGATCAATGAACGACTGTCCATTGGTTACAAACTGATGAAGAAACATGGCGTGAATACAACAGCCGAATTGCTGTTGATCCAACGTCATCTGGAAGATAAAATGCAGGACAGGCTGCAGGCGGAGGAGAGCATTGCCGTGGGGGAAAAGGAGGTTGCGCGGTTGTTGCAGGAGATGAAAAAGAAGGCCACTGCTTTGTCGAAGGGCCGCCAGGCGCAGACGGGACCGTTGGAAGAGCAGGTGAACCGGTTGCTGAAGCAGGTGGGGATGCCCAATGCCCGGCTGAAAGTACAAGTGCAGGCAGCGGAGCCGGGCCTTTCCGGAATGGATGCCATCGAATTCCTGTTCGATGCGAATAAGAGCAATCGGTATGAACCTGTCCGGAAAGTGGCTTCAGGTGGTGAACTGAGCCGCCTGATGTTATGTATCAAATCGCTGGTGGCCGAATCGATCGATCTGGCTACGCTGATCTTTGATGAGATCGATACGGGGATTTCCGGCGAGGCTGCCCGGCAGGTAGGGATCATCCTGAAGAGCCTGTCGAAGAAGCGGCAGGTCATTTGTATCACTCACCAGCCACAGATCGCCGGAAAGGCTGATGCTCATTATTTCGTTTATAAGGAAGTCAAAGGAGAAGCTATCAAGACCCGGATACGCCTGTTGGACCAGGACGAGCGGATAACCGCTATCGCCAGGATGCTAAGCGGGGAGAAGCCCACCGCGGCAGCGCTCGAGAATGCAAGGGAAATGGTGACATCGTGAAATTTCGTAGCCTGTTGATATTGCTGATCATTGCGCTGGCGCTGATCCCGGTCTATTACTTCAACCGGTGGTTACAGCGTATCCTTCGGCCGAAGGATTCGGCCGGCCGTTTTTTTCTTTTCCTCTTCGTGAATTTTTTGATGATCGTCGTATGTACTGTTCTGATGGTCGGGGTGGTTTTGAGGGTCTTTCCGCATTGATTATTCACTATATTTGGCATCATTTTCAGATCATATAAAATTCAATCTATGGCATACAACCTTTTAAAAGGGAAGAAAGGAATCATTTTCGGCGCGCTGGACGAGAAGTCCATTGCGTGGCGTACAGCTTTGAAGTGTCATGAGGAAGGTGCGCAATTGGTACTGACGAATGCTCCTGTGGCGCTCAGGATGGGAGAGATCAACAAACTGGCGGAGGCAGTTAATGCGCCGGTGATCGGCGCCGATGTAACGAATATGGACGATCTCAAGAAGTTATTAGAGGAATCCGTCAAACATTTTGGCGGGGGAATCGACTTCATCCTGCATTCTGTCGGGATGAGCCTGAACGTCAGAAAAGGCAAGCATTATACGGAGATAGATTACGAATGGAATAAGAAGACCCTCGATATTTCGGCGATGTCCCTGCATCGCGTGTTGCGGACGGCCTGGGATCTTGACGCCCTGAATGAGGGCGCCAGTGTGGTGGCGCTGACCTACATTGCTGCGCAAAGGGTTTTTCCTGATTATAATGAAATGGCAGATGCCAAGTCATTGCTGGAGAGTGTGACTCGCAGTTTCGGTTATTATTATGGGGTGAAGAAAAAAGTGAGGGTCAATACGGTGTCGCAATCTCCGACCCGGACGACGGCCGGCAGCGGGGTAAAGGGCTTCGATGGCTTTATTACCTATGCGGAGAAGATGAGCCCGCTGGGCAATGCGTCGGGAGATGAATGTGCAGGGTATTGCGTCACCTTATTCAGTGACCTGACTAAAATGGTGACGATGCAGAACCTGTTTCATGATGGGGGATTCTCGTTTACCGGGGTTACCGAGGCCGTGATCGAGCAAATGGAGAAATAAGTTGAGTAAATAGGCAATCGGGCCGACTACGCTTGCGCTTTAGTTGGCCCGATTTTTGTTTTGTTTAATGTGTAAGTCGTTGATTAATACTCATCTTCGTTGAAAAAGAAATCTTCCTGAGAAGGATAGTCGGGCCAGATGTCGTCAATACCTTCATAGATTTCCCCTTCGTCCTCCAATTCCTGCAGGTTTTCCACTACCTCAATGGGTGCACCGGAACGAATAGCATAGTCTATCAATTCATCCTTGGTAGCCGGCCAGGGGGCGTCTTCCAAATAACTGGCTAATTCGAGTGTCCAGAACATCGGTACAATTTTCCGCAAAAGTAATTTTTAAAACGAAACAACCAAATAACAGTTAAAATTTAACTTAGCCGAATATTCAATTATGCTAACAGCCAAAGGAATACAGAAATATTATGACAGCAACCTATGGGTGCTGAAAGGAGTGGACGTGGATATCGCCAAAGGAGAGATTGTCAGTATTGTCGGTCCTTCCGGGTCTGGAAAGAGCACTTTACTGCATATCCTGGGCACCCTGGACGAGCCAGCCGCGGGAGAGATCTTTTTGAGGAATAAGAAGATCCATGAACTGAAGGGGAAGCAGCTGGCGGCTTTCCGTAATCGCCATATCGGTTTTGTATTCCAGTTCCACCATCTTTTGCCGGAGTTCAGCGCCCTGGAGAATGTGTGCATCCCGGGGTGGATTGCGGGGCGCAGGAAGCGGGAAGTGGAAGAACAGGCGCTGAAGCTGCTGAATGTCCTGGGGGTCGGCCACCGGACGGAGAATAAGCCCGGGGCCCTGTCAGGAGGGGAACAGCAGCGGGTAGCGGTGGCCAGGGCACTGATCAATAACCCCGATATCGTATTCGCAGACGAACCTACGGGTAACCTGGACACAGCCAATGCGAAAGAACTGCACCAATTATTTTTCGATCTGCGGAGCGAGTTTCAGCAGACCTTCCTGATCGTCACCCATAATGAGGAATTGGCGCAAATGAGCGACCGGGTGCTCCACATGAAGGATGGGCTGATCATCCAGGGATAGGTCCCGAACTTCGTCGGACCTGCTTCGCCACGGTCAGAACTTCGCCCGAACTTCGTTCCTCGTTCGGTCTCGTTCGTACCCTTCGGTTCCCTCGGGTACGTTCCTAGCCTTCGCTTCGCTTGGCTATCCAGGGGATCTCGGAGACCTGCAACAGATGGGCAGCATACCGGGCCAGGACAAACAGATAATCGCTCAGGCGGTTGAGATAGCGGAGAACGAGCGGCTCGACAAAAAGCTGCTCTTCGTGGAGGCGGACGCAACCCCTTTCGGCCCGGCGGCAGACGCAACGGGCGACATGGGCGGTCGAAACGGCTAGATGGCCTCCCGGCAATAAAAATGATTTCATGGGCGGTAGCATTGCCGTCATCCGGTCGATCTCTGCCTCCACTTTTTGCACGTCTTCCTCTCTCAAATCGGGAATTTTCAGCCGGGGTTCTTTCTCGGGGTCGCAGGCCAGGGAAGAGCCGATTGTGAAAAGGCAGTCCTGGATCTCCCTGAGAAAGGGGGTTGTCTCCGCGGGGAGGGGGGCAGCGGGCCCGGGGACCGGTGCCAGGATCAGTTGATCGATCAGCAGCCCGATAAAGGAGTTGAGTTCATCGACCGTGCCATAGGCTTCGATCCGCGCGCTGCTTTTGGGGACTTTGGTCCCGCCGATGAGTGCGGTCATCCCCTTATCTCCTGTCTTGGTATATATTTTAGTGGACATATATGAAATGAGATGAGTGATGGGATAATGTTATGCTTATGGCAGAGCGGTCTCGGCGACGCGTCGGCGATCGCTCTCTATCACCCCGTCGCGGAGCCGGACGATCCGGTGGGCGTAGTTGGCGATATCTTCTTCATGGGTAACGAGGACGACGGTGTTGCCTGAGGCCTGGATATCGGTAAAGATATCCATGATCTCGATAGAAGTCTTGGAGTCGAGATTACCGGTAGGCTCGTCTGCCAGGATCAGGGAGGGGTTATTGATGAGGGCCCTGGCGATAGCTACGCGCTGACATTGACCGCCGGACAGCTCGTTGGGCTTATGATGGCTCCTGTCCGTCAGGCTGACCTTCTCCAGGACGGCCATGGCCCGCTCGAGACGCAGCCGGCGCGGTACTCCTGCGTAAACAAGGGGCAACGCAACGTTCTCCGCTGCGGTCAGGCGAGGCAATAAATTGAATTGCTGGAAAACAAACCCTATCTCCACGTTGCGGACATCGGCGAGGTTGTCGTCTGCCATTTTGCTGACGTCCTGCCCATTGAGGATATAGGCGCCTGCGCTGGGCGTATCGAGGCAGCCCAGGATATTCATCAGCGTGCTTTTTCCGGAACCGGAAGGGCCCATCAGCGCTACATATTCATTTTTAAAAATGTCGAGGGACACCCCTTTCAACACCGGGAGTTCCTGTTTGCCCATAAAATAGCTCTTACGGATATCCACCAGCTGGATAATAGGAACGATCGCCTGGCCAGGGGGAGGAGTGTGCGTCATGTGGGGCGGAGTCGTGGGGGTTGAAGTCATGTGAGGGAATGGGGGGTGGGTGGTGAAGTCATACTTTCCGGATCACTTTGGGCACCTTGAAATAGGTTCCGTCTGTCGCGGGGGCAGTCGCCAGGGCCGCTTCGCGGCTGACAGACCCCTGCAGGAGATCTTCACGCAGCACGTTGGTTTCGGGGCTCATGTGCAATAAAGGCTCGACGCCGGTCGTGTCCAGTTCGCCCAGTTTTTCCACGAAAAGGATCATCCGCTGGAGGTCTTTGCGGATCTCTTCTTTATCAGCCGCGTTGAACTCCAGGCGGGCGAGGTTAGACAGATTATCGATCAATGCATCATTGACTTCCATGAAGGTGCTTTGGGGCAAAAATAGCTATCTTCGCGCTTCTTATGGAAAAAAAGAAAGAAATCGTCATGAGTGGTATCCGGCCTACCGGATGGCTGCATCTGGGCAATTATTTCGGCGCGGTAAGGAATTATGTCAAGATGCAGGACACCTATTCCTGTTACTTTATGGTGGCCGATTGGCATGCCCTGACGACGCTACGGGAGACCAAGGAATTACGGGAACATGTCAGCCGGGTGATGGCGGAGAACATTGCCTGCGGTCTCAATCCCGACAAGGTGGCTTTTTATTGCCAGAGCCATGTGCCGGAGACGGCGGAGCTCTATCTTTTTCTAAATATGCTGGCGTACGTTGGTGAATTGGAAAAGACCCCTACCTTCAAAGACAAGGTCCGGCTCCAGCCGCAGAATGTCAATGCGGGGCTGTTGACTTATCCTGTCCTGCAGGCGGCAGATATCCTGTTGCACCGGGCTACACTGGTGCCTGTCGGCAAGGACCAGGAACAGCATCTGGAGATGGCGCGGAATTTTTCCAACCGGTTCAATCAGCGGTATGGGCAGGTTTTCCCGGAGCCTTATGCCTTCAATTTTGGCGTAGAACTGGCGAGGGTCCCCAGCCTGGATGGGGCCGGGAAGATGAGCAAAAGTGAGAATCAGAATGCCACGCTGTACCTGGCGGATGATAATAAGACGATCCGGGATAAGATCAAAAAGGCCAAGACCGACAGCGGGAGCGGAGTAAGGGTGGAAGATACTGCAGGGGTTACGGTTGGGGAGCTGAAGGATACTAAGATCGAGCGTGGAGGAAATGCCGGTGCAGGCGGAGTGCGGGAGAAGTCGGAGGCTGTCGCCAACCTTTTCCAGTTGCTGCGATTGGTCAGCATACCGGAGGTCGTACAAAAATTCGAAGCGGACTACGAGGCTGGTACTATCCGTTACGGAGATATGAAAAAGGAATTGGGGGAGGCGATGGTAGCTTTTATCGCGCCGATCCGTGAAAAGGCGGAAGCGATCCGTCATGACGAACCCTATCTGCGGCGGGTGATGGAACAGGGGGCTGCGAAGGCCAGGGCCAGCGCTCAGGCTACGCTGCAGATAGCCAGGGAGGCGATCGGGCTGAAATATTATTAATACGCTGAATGGAAAATACCATGTTAAAGAACAAAAAGGCAAAACATATCGCGGTTGCCGGGAATATTGGCGCCGGTAAGACGACGTTGACGGAGATGCTGAGTAAGCATTACCGCTGGATCCCGCAGTTCGAGGATGTCGATCACAACCCTTATCTGAATGATTTTTATGAGGATATGCCCCGATGGAGCTTCAACCTGCAAATATTTTTTCTCAACAGCCGCCTCAACCAGTTGCTGGAGATCCATTCCGGCACCGAGACGGTGATCCAGGACCGTACGATCTATGAGGATGCGCATATCTTCGCTCCGAACCTGCATGAAATGGGGCTGATGAGCAAAAGGGATTACAACAACTATTTCCAGTTCTTCCAGACGCTCAAACGGATGGTGGAACCGCCGGACCTGCTGATCTATTTACAGGCCAGTGTGCCGACCCTGGTGGCACAGATCCAGAAACGGGGGCGGGAATACGAAGAAAATATCCGCCTGGACTATCTTAAACGATTGAACGATTTTTACAACAAATGGATCGAAGGATATAAGGAGGGCCCCCTCCTGATAGTGGATATCGATAAGAATAAGTTTCCGGAAAATGAGGAGCATCTCGGGGAGATCATTACGCGGATCGACTCGCAGCTGTATGGATTGTTTTAGGGGGGCAAAGACGGCCACGGGCCAATGCCCACAGCCAAGCGAAGCGACGGCTGCGAACGAGAAGGAGCGTGGCGAAGCAGCTCCAACGAAGTTCTGCCATCATTAGATATTTTGCGGCCGGAGGTACTTTACCGGGAGACCGGAGGCCGCAAAATAAAAAAACCCCATCAAGCTGATGGAGTTAGTTTTGGCAAACAATCGTAGACCTCGATTGCAGAAACGGCCGAGGCCGCTGCCCGTGGGCGGCAAATTTAGATCCGCCAAGTTCTGAAATTTATTTTAGAATTCTCCTTTTTTCTTTAACTTTTTTTTATTTTTTTTCAAGTGGTCTTATGAGACCCCGCTTGAGCGGTGCGGTTGGTCTGATGAAGACCGGTCGTGAGTGGTGCTGCGGCCAGGATTTCCGGGGCATCGATTTCCGCGGCATATTTTTGAAAATTGGTCGTAAACCAGCCGGCCAGGTTCGCGGCCATCTCATCATATTCAGCAGGATCGGGCCAGGTATTTCGGGGATACAGGATGTCCGTGGGAACGCCGGGACAGTAGGCGGGTATCGCCATGCGGAAGACGGGATGCGGTTGATACGCGATGTTGTCGAGGGCCCCTTCCAGCGCGGCAGTGATCATCGCACGGGTAAAAGACAGGTCGATGCGCTTGCCCTTCCCATAGGGACCGCCGGACCAGCCGGTATTGATCATCCAGACCCTGACGCCATGCTCTTTGATCTTTTTACCCAGCAATGCGGCATATCGGCCGGGATGCAGTGGCAGGAAAGGCGCGCCAAAACATGCACTGAATGTAGGCTTGGGCTCCGTGATGCCTGTCTCGGTGCCGGCCACTTTAGCCGTATAACCGGAGATGAACTGGTACATCGCCTGGCCGGGACTCAACCGGGATATGGGCGGTAGCACTCCATAGGCATCACAGGTCAAAAAGAAAATATTGGCCGGAACGCCACCGACCGATGGCTCCAATGCATGGCCTATAAAGGACAAGGGGTAGGAGACCCGCGTGTTCTCGGTGATCGAGCCGTCATCGAAATTGATCCGATCGGTCCCGGGGAAGAATTTCACATTCTCTACCAGGGCGCCCGGGCGGATGGCTTGAAAAATATCAGGCTCTTTTTCCTCTTTGAGATGAATACACTTTGCATAACATCCTCCTTCAAAATTAAAAATATTATCGGCCGTCCAGCCATGTTCGTCGTCGCCGATGAGCTGCCGGGCCGGATCGGCACTGAGGGTAGTCTTGCCGGTACCGCTGAGACCGAAAAAGATGGCTGTATCGCCCCGCGGACCTTTGTTAGCCGAACAGTGCATGCTGAGAATGTCTTTTTCCCGGGGCAGGAGGAAGTTGAGGATGGTAAAGACCCCCTTTTTTATTTCGCCGGTATAACCGGTGCCGGCGACCAGGATCAGTTTGTGACGGAAAGAGATCGCGATGGCATTGGGTCCGCGTGTACCGCAGGTAGCCGGATCGAGGGAAAGGCCCGGGGCGGCGAGGATCTGCCAGTCGGGCCGAAAATCTTCCAACTCCTGTTCGGCAGGTCGAAGGAACATGTTATGGGCAAAGAGGTTACCGCTGGGCGTCTCGTTGACGATCCGCAGGTTCAGCCGGTGGCGGGGGTCAGCACAGACATAGGCATCCCGGATGAAAAGCTCCGGGGATTGATTGAGCCAGCTCGTGACGGCCACATAGATGCGGTGGAAATGGGCGGGATCCATGGGTTGGTTGAAATCGTTCCAATCCACCTGGGCAGTAGTGACCTCGTCTTTGACCAGGTAGCGGTCTTTGGGGCTACGGCCCGTGAAGGCGCCGGTGCGGATCAGGAGGGCGCCCGTATCGTTGAGTACACCCTCCTTCCGGCGAAGACAATGCCGGATGAGTTCATCTGGCGGCAGCTGATAATGAATGGTATCAGAGATACGCAGACCGAGCCGAGCCAGTTGGTCGGCCGGCAGAGTAATGACAGGCGACATAGAAAGCAATCGTTTGTTTGCGACAAAGCTAAAATTAAATTTTTCTATAGCAAGCCAAAAAAGGGGTCTAAAATTAGATAATATCAAATTTGAGGTAGCAGTGGTTAAAATATAACTAATTGCTAACGAACGTTAGTTAGATGACATGGAGAGAAAACGCCTATTTAGTGATCATTCAATAAATTTGCGCACCATAAAATCAATCAATGAGATATTTTCCAGTTTTGCCGGCGCTTTTTACAGAGAACCGGGCGCGATTTGCCGCCGCGCTGGAGCCCGGTGCGATAGCGATATTCGTAAGCAATGATGAGATGCCGCTGAATGGGGATGCGCATTACGGTTTCCGGCAAAACAGTGATCTGTATTGGTTGTCGGGCATCACGCAGGAAGATAGTATGGTCATTCTTTTCCCCGGCCATCCGGACCCGCGGTACAGGGAGGTGCTGGTCCTTGTCCGGCCGAACGAATTGAAGGAGAAGTGGGATGGGCGGCGGTTGCGTGCGGAAGAGGCCAAAAAAATATCCGGTATCGGAACCATCTTGTGGCTGGACAACCTGGATGCGCTGTTACAGCAATGGGTGCATTTGGCCGACTTCATTTATCTCGACACGAATGAGAATGACCGTAAGGGCGGCCCTTTGATCACGAGGCAATACCGCTTTGTTGCGGAGATGAAAGAAAAATATCCGTTGCATCGATACCGGCGTTCTGCCCGTATCCTGCTGACATTGCGGGCGGTCAAGACGGCCCTGGAGGTGTCGTTGATGCAGGAGGCGGCGGATATAACGGGGGCGACGCTCGCGGACCTGTTACAATTTATCCGGCCGGGAGTGATGGAATATGAGATAGAGGCAGAAATTTACCGGGGCTTCCTGTCGAGGCGTTCGACGGGTCCTGCATACGAAAGCATTATCGCCTCCGGTGACCGTGCGCGAACGCTGCATTATATCGCCAATAACGGGGAGTGTCGTGACGGGGAACTGGTGTTGATGGATTTCGGGGCTTCCTATGGAGGGTATAGCGCCGACCTGACGCGAACGGTGCCTGTCAACGGCAAGTTCACTTCCCGGCAGAAAGAGGTGTATAATGCGTGCCTGGATCTGCATTATTTTGCTAAGGAGTTGTTAACGCCGGGCATTACCCTGAACGCCTATCACCAAAAAATGGGTGAGCGGGCCAGTGAGGTTTTTATGGGTATCGGACTGCTGACTGCTGCCGATATCAGGGATCAGCCGGCGGAGAGCCCGGCCTACTGGAAGTACATGTATCATGGCGTATCCCATCATCTGGGCATCGATGTGCACGATCTTGGTCCGCGGAGTGAGCCGCTGGAAGCGGGAATGGTGTTGACGGTGGAGCCTGGCATCTATATTGAGGATGAGCAAATGGGCATCCGGATCGAGAATGATGTATGGATCACTTCAGATGGTAATAAAGACCTGATGGAGAAGGTGCCGATCACCGCCGGAGAGATAGAAGTGTTGATGGAGAAGTGAAGCCGGTGATCGCCGGTGCGTAAAGGTGCGGGGAGGCTATGGCCCCGGGCGGTGGCGGACCCGCGACACCGCAGGAAAGGCAACGGATGAAGTTCCGCTGAAGGTCTGTATCTTCGGCGGAAAATCGGAAGGAGCGATCAAAATAAAATCCTAATTTTCAGCAATGAAAAGCATACCTAACTTATTCACTTTGCTAAATTTATTTTTCGGGTGTCTGGCGGTAATCCTGATCTTACAGAATGGCATTACAGTGCTGTATAGTCCGGATGGGAGCCAGTACATCGGTATGCCCGAGAAAACGGAGCTCGCGTCTTTTTTCATCGGCCTGGCAGCGTTGGTGGATTTCCTGGATGGGTTAGTCGCCCGGCTGTTCAAGGCTACGTCGCCCATGGGCAAGGAATTGGATTCGCTGGCAGATGTGGTGAGTTTTGGGGTGGCTCCGGGAATGATACTTTATCAATTGTTACGATTGAGCTTTGCGGGGCAGGAAGACGGGCTGGACGTATCCGTAGGATGGTTGTTGCCGGCCCTGCTGATCCCCTGTGCGGCGGCCTACCGGCTGGCGCGATTCAATATCGACGATGCGCAGCAATACGGATTCAAGGGTGTGCCTACGCCGGCTGCGGGTTTGCTGATCGCCAGTTTGCCGCTGATCTCCTGGTATACCAACAGCCGGATGGTGGAAGCCGCGCTGCTGAACAAATGGGTATTGTATGCGCTGATCCTGTTGATCGCCTACCTGATGGTGAGTAATCTGCCGTTGATGGCGATCAAATTTAAAGACAGTTCTGTGAAGGGCAACCTTCCGAAGCTGCTGGTGGTGGTCTTGGCGGTGGTGGCCGCAATATTTTTGCGCTGGCTGGCGGTGCCGGTGGTCTTCGTTTTCTACATTATCGTATCTTTGATGTTCAAAAATAAAACAACATGACCTTTTCTGTTCAGGTGAAAGTTATGCCGTTAAAGGAATTGTTAGATCCGCAGGGAAAAGCGGTGATGGGCGGACTGCAGAGCCTTGGGCTCGGCAGTGTCAGTGATGTCAGGATCGGAAAGAGCATATCCCTGCAGATAGAGGCGGCTACCGCTGAAGAGGCGAAGCTGGTCGCTGAAGAGGCAGGGCGCAAGCTGCTGGCCAACCCGGTCATGGAATACTTCGAGATAGCTGTAAATTAATTTCTTGTTTTGCTCTATATTGTTCCTTCTCCCATCGGTAATCTGCAGGATATTACGCTAAGAGCTTTAGAGGTGCTGAAAAAGGTCGATCTGGTCCTGGCGGAAGATACCCGGAATTCTTCCCGGCTGTTGAACCATTACCAGATCATCAAACCGCTCTCACCTTATCACCAGCATAATGAACATAAGATCCTGCATCACCTGGCTGACCAACTGCTGCAAGGGAAAACGATGGCCCTGATCACGGATGCCGGGACGCCTGGTGTATCGGATCCGGCTTTTTTATTGGTGAGGGAATGCATCCGCCTGGGAATAAGGGTAGAATGCCTGCCCGGCGCCACGGCTTTTGTGCCGGCGTTGGTGAACAGCGGGCTGCCGATGAACCGGTTTGTCTTCGAGGGTTTTCTTCCCCCGAAAAAGGGCCGGCAATCCCTGCTGAAGCAACTGGCGACAGAAGAGCGGACGATGGTCTTTTACGAATCGCCGCTACGGCTGGTCAGAATGTTGCAGGAGATGATGCAACATTTTGGGGAAGAAAGGCTTTGTTGTGTGAGCCGGGAACTGACAAAGATATATGAGGAGAACCAGCGCGGGACGCTGCGGGCAGTGTGTGACCATTTCAGGGAAAAGGGGGTGAAGGGCGAGATCGTCGTGATCGTGGAGGGGGCTCCTGCGAGGAGCCGGCGGAAGAGCCCGTTCGAGGGAACGGGCGAGCTTAGTAGCGGCAGCTCCGAGCGCGGGTGGACAGGGGTGGAGGCGGACGAGGCGGAGGATATCCCTGATGAGGAAGCGGCGGAACGAGCCGGCGGAGAGGCGGAATGAATTTTGTGAACTATAACTTAAATATACATTTTATGAAGAAGCTACTTTATTGCCTGTTGGTAGGCGCATCTCTTGTGCTAACTATTGAAGCTCATGCGCAGTTCAGGTCTTTGCCTGCTGCCGTGACTGATTCCTTTAAAGCCAAATATCCCAGTGCTCAGCAGGTCAGCTGGTCCGATAAGCTGAGCGCCTGGCAGGTCAGTTTCAAGCAGGATATTTCCAGCTGCACCGCGCGTTTCAAAAATACCGGCGAGTGGCAATGGTCGACGCGTAAGATGTCACAGGCTTCCCTGCCCTCCGCCGTGCAGGACGGTTATTCCAAAAGCAAGTATGCCGGCGATTGGAAAGTCGGTAGTGTGATGGAGCGTGATTTGCCGGGAAGTATAGTCCAATATGTAATGTATATTTCGAAAAGCGATCTGCAGCGAAGAATACTGGTGTTTAGCAGCGTGGGACAACTGTTAAAGGATGGCAATACTTTATAAATCACTAAGGAAAATCATGAGAAAAAGAATCCTCCTTTTCGGATTGGCGATCTCTCTGGGGCATCTTGTTGCATTGGCGCAACCGGAGCGCTGGCAGCAACGGGTGAAATATACTATGAACGTAGCGATGGATGTTCAGACGAATCGGTTTACCGGCAGTCAGACCCTTGTCTACACCAATAATTCACCGGATACGCTATTCAGGGTATTCTATCATTTGTACTGGAATGCTTTCCAGCCGGGCAGCATGATGGACAACCGTAGCCGGGAGCTGGGTAAGATCGTCTATTCGACCGGGCATCGTGGCCATGATGAGCAGGACTGGGATCCTCGTGTCAAGGATCGTATCCTGCACCTGACGCCGGAGGAGATCGGCTATCAGAAAGTACTGTCGCTGTCGATGAACGGTGCGCCTCAGCCTTATTCGACAGAGGAAACGATCCTGGAAGTAAAGCTAACCAAGCCGATCCTTCCCAGGAGCAGCGTAACCTTTCAGATGCAATTCGAGGCGCAGGTACCTTTGCAGGTCCGGCGCAGCGGCAGGGACAATCCTCAGACGGGTGTGCGGTACTCGATGAGCCAATGGTATCCTAAGATGTGTGAATACGACTATGAAGGCTGGCATCCCACCCCGTATGTAGCGCGGGAATTCTATGGCGTATGGGGGGATTACGACGTGACGATCTCCATCGATAAGACCTATTTGCTGGGGGGCACGGGCTATCTGGAGAATGCGTCACAGGTTGGCTATGGCTATGAAGCCCCGGGGACGAAGGTGATGCGTCCGGCGGGCGACAGGCTGGTATGGCATTTTGTGGCCCCTAATGTGCACGATTTCATGTGGGCAGCCGATCCCCAATTCAAGCATCTTGTGCGCCGGGTGCGGAACGATCTTGTTATCAATGTCATTTATAAGAACAAGGACAATGACCCGCATCAGGATACTTTATGGATGAACCTGGCAGATGCGGCGGTGATGGTGGTGCCGTTTATCGAAAAGACCTTTGGTCCTTACCCGTGGAAGCAATATTCGTTCGTGCACGGTGGTGACGGGGGAATGGAGTACCCGATGAGCACGCTGATCAATAACCCCGGGGTGGGGACAGCCTTTCATGAATGGATGCACAGCTGGTACCAGGGTATGATGGGCACCAATGAGTCTATGTATGCGTGGATGGACGAAGGGTTTACCAGTTATGCAGCTGCAAGGGTCGTCAGCTATTATTGGCACGAGCGGCTCCGCAGGGATCCCAACAATGAGGCGTTGCAGCAGATCATTGAGAAGGAGAAGACCCAACTGCCGTTGTATCATGCCTCTGCCTACAATTCCTATTTCAACCTGGTGAAGAGCGGGCTGGAGGAGCCTTTGACGACGCATGCCGATCATTTCAATACGAACTTTGCGTATAGCGTTGCGAGCTATTCGAAGGGTGAGATGTTCCTCGAACAGCTGGGCTATATTACCGGCGCCGAGGTCAGAGATAAGATCCTGCTGGAATACTACCGGCTCTGGCGCTTCAGGCATCCCAATGCCAGCGATTTTGTCCGTGTAGCCGAGAAGGTAAGCGGCATGCAACTGGACTGGTACAAGGAATACTGGATCAGCACGACGAAGACGATCGATTACGGTATCGACAGCCTGTGGGAAGAAGGCGGAAAGACGAAGATCCGGCTGAAGATGGTCGGGTATATGCCGATGCCGATCGATGTGGAGGTACAATATAAAGACGGGAGTAAAGAACTGGCCTATATCCCCCAATATTTCATGTTCGGGGAGAAACCGGTGGAAGACCCTTCCATTCCCCGTACGACTTTTGAGGCCTGGAAATGGACGAGCCCGACCTATACCTTTGAACTGAATCACCGGCTGACGGATATCAAGGTTGTCGAGATCGATCCCACGCAGCGGATGGCGGATGTGGACAGGAAGAACAATAAACTGGAATTGAACTGGTAATCAGCCAGCAGCCGATATGACGACACTAAACACCAGGGCCCGGTTCAATCGAACCGGGCCCTGGTGCCTTCTTCATTCCTGTAACTTTTCCGGATAAGGTGAAATGGATAAAGGTACCTGACACAAACAGCCCGGGCAAAGATAAATACCCTTGCAAGGCGAAACAATACCACTAAGTGGTAGTTCCTGCGAAGGGGCACGGAGTTTTCAGGATTTAGCTAACGGCCGTAGAACTTATTGATGGCTTCGACGCGATTGTTCACATGCATTTTTTCGTATATATGGTAAACGTGTTTGCGAACGGTTTCCTGGCTGATGAATAGTCTGGCGGCGATTTCTTTGTAGAGCATGCCTTGGGCCAGAAGTTGCAGAATTTCGTTCTCCCGATTGGACAGGATGTTAATGGTCTTAGTAGCGGGGCCGGCGCCGGGAGCATCGGGAGGTTTCACCTGGAAGGCATTAACTACCTTGCGGGCGATCTGGCTGCTCATGGGTGCGCCGCCTTCGTGGAGTTCGCGAAGGGCATCCAGCAGTTTGGCGGGCGCGGTCTTTTTCAGGATGTAGCCATTAGCGCCTGCCTTCAGCGCTTCAAAGATCTTTTCGTCCTCTTCATAGATCGTACACATCATAAAAAGGATTTCGGGGTACAGGGGCTTCAACTGTCGTACGCAATCAATCCCACTTTCACCATCTCCGAGGTTAATGTCCATCAGGACCACATCAGGTTTTGCAGCGGGGATTTTCATGAAGGCTTCCTCGGCGTCTGAAAAAGATCCTGCCAGTGTGTACCCCTCTGCCATCAAAATGATCTGTTCGAGGGCAGAGCGGATGTCCTTATTGTCATCTACAATGCAAACAGAGATAGTCATAGGACAAAGATGCGGTGCTTAGGCGACAAAAAAATACCATTTTGTGGTAATTTTTAGCACGTAGGAGGCTAAAAGGGGATTTGCAGCAGGAATTTATCGCGGAAGGAATCGAGGGGGAATAGATTGTGAATCTCCATGATCAGGGGGCGCAGGCCGCTGGCGGAGATTTCTGCGGCGAGGTCGCCGCCTTTGAGGCAGATGAGGCCCGAAGGGGCGGATGAGGGCTGAGCGGTGGGGGTGTCGGGGATGGTGCTGGTTTTGGGCTTGCGGAGCAGAGGGCGGGCCCAGGTCCAGAGTGTTGCGAGGGGGGCGACCGCCCTGGAGACGGCGACGTCGAATTTCCGGCCCTTGATCTCTTCTGCGCGACCGTGTTGGGTGGTGACATTGGTCAGGCCTGCGGCTTCAGCGACAGCCTCTACCACCTTGATCTTTTTGCCGATGCTGTCTACGAGGTGAAACCGGGTGCCGGGGAAAAAGATGGCCAGGGGGATGCCGGGAAAACCGCCGCCGGTTCCGATATCGATGATGTCCATGCCGGGGGTGAATTCGAATGCGGCTGCAATCGCGAGGGAATGCAGGACATGGCGTTCGTACAGGCTGCCGATATCTTTACGGGAGATCACATTGATCTTTGCGTTCCACTCTGTGTACAGGTCTTGCAGGGTGGCCAATTGCTGCAATTGCGCCGGGGAAAAATCTGCGAAATACTGCAGCACTACTTCCAGTTCTGCCGGGGCTTTTTCCATATAGTAGAAGAAAAGATCAGGTAATAGGCAAACATCCAGATGTCAAGCAGCCACCACCAGGGGAAGAGATCTTCTTCGCCGAGCCGGCGCATGGTCTTGTGAAAGATTAGCCCCTGCACGATCAGGCGAATGCCGTACAGTGGCAGTGCCATGCGCCAGTCGTAGAAGAGGCTGACGATGAGCAGGGGATAAAACAAAATATACGACAGGCTGTACAAGCCGAGCAGGAATTTATGCCGGGGCTTGTAGTATTTGGCCGTGCTATAGTGGCGGGCTTTTTGCCGGAACCATTCCCCGAAATTCTTTTTGGGATCCGACAGGGTAAAGGTATCCTTGTCTATAACGATCGCCGTATTCTCCCTGGTGGCCACTTTGTTGATGAAGAGGTCGTCGTCGCCGCCAGGCACGTGATTGATGGCGGAAAAGCCTTTATTACGGAGGAAAACATCCTTCTTATAAGAAAGGTTCCTGCCGACCCCCATATAGGGTTGGCCGGCCAGCGCATAAGACAGGTATTGCAAGGCGGTATGGAAGGTGTCGAACCGGATGATCTTGTTGAGCACTCCGGGCGCCCGCTTGTAGGCGCCATAGCCGAGTACTACCTCGGTCCCCTTGTCATATCCATCCTGCATTTTCTGCATCCAGAATTCGCTGGCGGGGATGCAATCGGCATCGGTCAGCAGGACAATTTCGTAACGGGCTTCTTTGATGCCCATGCTGAGCGGGTATTTCTTACCGGGAATACCGATCGCTTCGTGTTCGAGGTTAACGATATGCAATCCTTTGAAGGTCTTTTTGAATTCATCCAGCAGGAATCGCGTATCGTCCTGGCTGTTATGATTGACGACGATGACCTCGTGTGTGCTGGGATAGGTCTGTACGAGAGCACCCGGCAGATGAGTAACGAGGCGGGCGGCTTCGTCGCGGGCGCAGATGATGACGCTGACGGGATGTTGCTGAGACTGTTGTTTTTCAGGGACGGAATACCAAGCCAGCCTTCTGAAGAACCAACCATAGTAAAACAATTGTACCAGGGTGATCAAACAAAAAACAATAAAAAAGATTTCGAGCCAGGGGAAACTCCAATACAGTTTAGTCATAAGCGTGCTGTGCCGGGCGCCTGCCTATTCTGAGCCGGGCGGTACGAAAGTACAAATTTTCGGAGAAGGACGTGCAAAAGACTGTATGGTAAGGGGTTCCCCCGATAGGTTGAGGAGGGGTTCTTGGGTGAGCAGGTGCCGATGTGCGGATCGAAGCTGGAGAAGGCAGGCGGATTTTCGGGTGATAAGAGGATCGGGCGGTTGAGTTTCGGAGTAGTCTTTTCCGGGTGGCCTGTAAACCGTAATTTGCGCCGGATTATGTCAGCACTACAATTTGAACTGGAAGTGACCAGCCCGCATTCGACGGCGCGGGCGGGAAAGATCAGGACCGATCATGGAGAGATCCTCACTCCGATCTTTATGCCTGTGGGCACGGTGGGCAGTGTAAAAGCCGTATCGCAGCAGCAACTGACGGAGGATGTGAAGGCTCAGATCATCCTGGGCAATACCTATCACCTATACCTGCGCCCCGGTCTGGAGGTGTTGGAGCAGGCCGGCGGATTGCACCGCCTGATGGGCTGGAACAGGCCGATACTAACCGATAGTGGTGGCTACCAGGTATTCTCCCTGTCGGGCACGAGGAAGATCCAGGAGGAGGGGGTAGTTTTCCAGTCTCATATCGACGGCAGCAGGCATTTGTTCAGCCCGGAAAAGGTGATGGATATCCAGCGCAGCATCGGCGGTGACATCATCATGGCTTTTGACGAATGCCCGCCTTATCCCAGTGATCATGGTTATGCTGCGACATCCATGCGGCTGACGCATCGCTGGCTGGACCGGTGCCTGGATCACTTCAAAGGAACGGAGGATAAATATGGCTATACGCAAAATCTTTTTCCCATTGTGCAGGGCAGCACTTTCCCGGATCTGCGGAAGGCCAGCTGTGAATATGTGGCGGGCAAGGATGCTGCAGGCAATGCGATCGGCGGTCTGAGCGTCGGAGAGCCGGAAGAGGCCATGTACGATATCTGCGCGGCCTGCTGCGAGTCATTGCCGGTGGACCGGCCGCGTTATCTGATGGGCGTGGGCACGCCGTGGAATCTCCTGGAGTGTATCGACAGGGGGATTGACATGTTCGATTGTGTGATGCCGACCCGTAACGGGCGAAATGCCATGCTATTTACTTCCAGGGGGGTGATCAATATCGACAATAAAAAATGGAAAAAGGATTTTTCCGTGCTCGATGATGGGATTGACAGTGGGCCGAGCAACTTTTACAGCAAGGCCTACCTGCGGCACCTGATCAAATCGAAAGAAATACTGGGACTAACGGTCGCCAGCGTGCACAACCTGGCTTTTTATCTTCACCTGGTGCGAGAGGCACGGGCCCATATTTTACAGGGTGATTTCGGGAGCTGGAAGCGGGAGCAGACGGAACTGCTGAAACAGCGGCTGTAAGGGTGCGAGAGGCGCGGGGCGTTGGGCGATTGCATCAGGCGCCCAGTGAAATTCATATTTCACAAAGGTGTAATAGATGCCAGTTTTCGGGAGATTAGCTGATTTTATGTCTACAGTACATTGATAATGATTGCGTTATATCTGCCCGTGCTGATTGGGCGTCACTTAAGGAAAAGAGGAGCGTCCGCTGTGGGCGGGATAGAACATAGCTAAGCTCTCTTTTTAATTATCTTCGCCCGCGAAATGGCGGATTAAGACCGCTGACAGAGAATATATGTTCAAAATCCTTGATGTCTACATACTGAAGAAGTTCCTGGGGACATTCGTCTTCACGATGCTGGTGATTACGATCATTGCCGTGGTGATCGATACCAGTGAGAAGGCAGATGATTTTGTGCGGTCGGGGCTGACCGGCTGGCAGCTGGTGACGAATTATTACATCGGGTTCATCCCCTTCATCATGTCGATGATCTTTCCACTGATGGTCTTTATCGCCATTATCTATTTCAGCTCGAAGATGGCGGGCAAGTCAGAATTCATCGCCATTCTGGCGGGTGGGGTACGGTACAACCGGATGCTGCGGCCTTACCTGATCGGAGCGATATTTCTGTCGGTGATCTTTTGGCTGGCCAGCCAGTATTGGGTACCCAGGGCCAATGAGATCCGGACCAATTTTCAGACGGTGTATGTGGACCGCAATAGTTCGTACAACGGAGATCCGACTAAGAATACCAACAACTTCTATCTGCGGGTAGATCCCAATACGTTTGTGGGCTTTCGGTTTTATGACACGGCGAATAAGACGGCCAGTAGTTTCTTTTTGCAGAAGCTGCATGGCAATACGGTGTATTATACGGCGAGGGCGGACAATATGCGGTGGGACCCCCGTAAAAAGGATTGGAAGCTGACCGGTGTGGTCGAGCGGACGATAACGGGTGAGCAGGAAACGCTGAAAAAATTAGATACGTTGCACATTAACCTGAATGTCCAGCCCAAAGAGCTGCGCAGGGATGACTATCTGAAGGACCAACTGACGACACCGGAGCTGCACCAGTTCATTCATATGGAGGAGGTGCGGGGATCGGAGGGGCTCAATACGTTCAAGGTCGAATTGTATCACCGGGATGCCACTCCTTTTTCGGTGATCATCATGTCTATGATAGGGGCTGTCATCGCTACGCGGAAGATACGGGGCGGAAGCGGGCTGCACCTGGCGGTGGGCATTGTGATGGCGGCGATCTTCGTGGTGATGGATAAGTTTGCAGTGACCTTTTCGACCAAGGGCGAACTTCCGCCTTTGCTGGCGGCATGGCTACCGAATATTATTTTTACGGGTGTAGCGTGGGTTTTTTATGTGAGGACGCCCAAATAAGACGGGCGAGGTGATGGTTAACGCTATTTTAATCCCAAATCATTTGTTCCTCAAGATTCTCTACACTAACTTTAGCCCTCTAATGGACCGAAGGTCCAAAAAACACCATAGAAATGGCATCTACAAAAGAGCGGTTCAAATCGAAAGCGGACACGGTTGCGACCGAGATCAAGGATTTACTGAAAGAGCATGGCAATGATAAAATAGGTGAGGTGACCCTATCTCAGATCTACCAGGGAATGCGGGGCATTACGGGATTGGTCAGCGAGACTTCTTTGCTGGACGCCCAGGAGGGGATCCGGTTTCGCGGCTATTCGATACCTGAGTTGCAGCAGCGGTTGCCGAAAGCCCAGGGGGGTACCGAGCCTTTGCCCGAGGGGCTTTTCCATCTGATGTTACTGGGAGAACTGCCGACGGAAGAAGATGTGCATGAGATAACGGCGAACTGGCAACGACGGAGCCATGTACCGAACCATGTATTTGCCGCCATCGAAGCATTGCCGAAAGATTCGCATCCCATGACGCAGTTTGTGGTTGCGATCATGGCTTTGCAGACGGAAAGCAAGTTTGCCGAGAAATATGCCAAGGGGCTGAATAAAAAAGACTACTGGGATGCGATCTTTGATGATTCGATGGACCTGATCGCCCGGTTGCCGAGGGTAGCGGCCTATATTTACCGGAGAAAATATAAGGATGAAGATCATATTCATCCCAATGGGTTATTGGACTGGGCCGGAAATCTTGCGCACATGCTGGGATATGAGGACGAGACTTTTCGGGAGCTGATGCGTCTTTATATGACCATCCATGCCGATCATGAGGGGGGCAATGTGAGTGCGCATACGACTCACCTGGTGGGATCGGCGTTGAGTGATCCCTACCTGAGCTTTGCGGCGGGCATGAATGGACTGGCAGGTCCTTTGCATGGACTGGCCAACCAGGAAGTGATCAAGTGGATCCTTGAAATGCGGGAGGAACTGGGGGTTGACCTGCCTTCCGGCGAACAGATTGAGGCCTATGTGAAGAAGACCTTGAGCGAGGGCAAGGTGGTGCCGGGTTATGGGCATGCGGTATTGCGGAAAACCGATCCCCGGTTCACGGCGCAGATGGAATTCGGCAAGAAGCATATGCCGGATGATCCACTGGTGCGGACGGTTTGGAATATCTATGAAACGGTGCCTCCGATCCTGCAATCGCTGGGAAAGATCAAGAATCCCTGGCCGAATGTGGATGCGCATAGCGGGGCGTTGCTGGTGCATTACGGGCTGGTGGAATATGAATTCTATACTGTATTGTTTGGTGTCAGCAGGGCGCTTGGGGTATTGGCCAGTCTCTGCTGGGATCGGGCGCTGGGATTCCCGATCGAAAGGCCGAAGTCAGTGACGACGGAACTGGTGAAGGAATGGTTGCAGGGGAAAGGGGATATCTGGGGGGACTAGGACAAACAGTGAAGTTATCATGATAACAAAAAGCCCGGCCTCGCCGGGCTTTTTGTCTTGATTGGGTAGTGAAGAGGCTAGAATGCTTGCAAGATATCCTGCAGGATATCGTCACGGTGTTCGAGTCCGACGGAGATTCGGATGAGGCCGTCGCTGATGCCTGTGGCTGCCCTTTCTTCAGGGGTCAGTTTGGCGTGTGTCGTGCTGGCCGGGTGGGACGCGATGCTGCGGGTATCGCCCAGGTTGGCTGTCAGCGATAGCATTTTCAGGTTGTTCAGGAAATTTCGCCCGCTTTCAAGACCTCCTTTGAGTTCGAAACAGACGATGCCACCACCGTTGTGCATCTGGCGGCGGGCGATATCGTATTGGGGGTGGCTGGGGAGAAAGGGATACTTCAGCCAGGAGATGGAGGCATGTCCTTCGAGGGCTGTGGCGATGTGAAGGGCATTGGAGGAATGCCGCTCCATTCTTACATCGAGTGTCTCGAGGCTTCTGCTGAGGACCCAGGCATTGAAGGGAGAAAGGGAGGGGCCGGTACTGCGGCAGAAAAGATAGATTTCTTTGATCAGCTCCTTTTTGCCGACGATGGCGCCGCCCAGGACGCGGCCCTGGCCGTCGATCCATTTGGTCGCCGAATGCACGACCAGGTCTGCGCCGTATTGAATGGGTGTCTGTCCGATGGGGGTAGCGAAGCAATTGTCTACGTTGAAGATCAGTTGGTGTCGGCGGGCGAACTCGCCCGCGACCTGAAGGTCGATGATGTCGAGGCCGGGGTTAGTAGGCGTCTCGAGATAAAGCATTTTGGTATTAGGGCGGATCGCGGCCTCCCATGCGGAGGGGTCGGCGGCGCTGACGTAGGTAAAGTCGATGCCGTATTTGGGGAGATATTTAGTGATGATCGTATGGGTGCTCCCAAAGATGGCATTGCAGGAGAGGAGGTGATCACCTTTTTTGAGAAAGGTGAGGAAGGTGGCGACGATGGCGCTCATGCCGGAGGCGGTGGCGAAGCCAGCTTCCGCGCCCTCGAGGGCGCAGAGGCGGTCGGTGAATTCCTGCACGGTGGGATTGCTGAACCTGGTGTAGATATTGCCTTCCTTTTCATCGGCAAAGACGGCGCGCATCTCTTCGGCATCTTCGTAGCAGAAGCTGCTGGTGAGGAAGAGTGGCGAGGAATGCTCTTTTTCCGGGGTGCGGTCGGTGCGGATACGGATGGCTTGTGTGATGCGGTGAGTAGACATTAGTGTGGATTGATAGGTGAGTGATTAGTCGTTGACCTTGACTTCCCAGGTGATATGGGTGCCGCCGGGGCATAGCGTGGCTGCCACTGAACAGTATTTCTCCATGGAAAGCTCGCAGGCCTTTTTGGCTTTATCGGGATCGATGTCGCCTTTCAGTTGGAAGACTATATGGATCGATTCCCAAAGGGATGGTTCTTTACCCTTTTCCCTTTCGCCGTCAATGGTCATGCTGAAGTCTTCCACGGTCTGCCGCTGTTTTTTAAGAATAGAGACGATATCGATGCCGCTGCAGCCGCCCAGTCCCATCAGCAGTATCTGCATGGGGCGGATGCCGAAATTCTGGCCGCCTGTCTCGGGGCTGCTGTCCAGGTGAGCGATGTGCCCGTCGGCGTCTTTTGCTTCAAATCCGAAATCTCCTTTTACCCTCTTGAGTTCAATGCGTGCCATAACAAAGATTTTTGCAAATTTACGGTACCTAAGTCCTTATTTTGCACGAAATATAGAAGATTGGCTCCATGAATTATTTTCAATATGAACATCCTTTTGAGCTGGAAGGGGGGGGGATCTTACCGGGTATTACGGTCGCCTACCATACATATGGCCGGTTGAATGCCGACCGGAGCAATGTCGTTTGGGTTTGTCATGCGTTGACGGCCAATTCCGATGTGGCGCACTGGTGGTCCGGGGTAGTCGGGGACAAAGGGCCGATCCATCCGGACCGTTATTTTATCATCTGTGCCAATATCCTGGGCAGTTGTTATGGCAGCACGGGGCCTTTGAGCGTCGATCCGCTGACGGACGAGCCTTATTACCGGAGTTTCCCTTTCATTACCATCCGGGACATGGTCAAAGCGCATATTTTATTGCGGAAGCACCTGGGCATTGATCATATTGGCCTGCTGATGGGTGGCAGCATGGGGGGCTACCAGGCGCTGGAATGGTGTGTGATGGAAAAAGAGGTGATCGGTCGTTTATTCCTGACTGCCACCTCGCCGGCGGAGAGTGCCTGGGGGATAGCTGTCCATACGGCGCAGCGGCTGGCCATTGAGGCAGATCCCAACTGGCAGTTGCCGGCCCCTGATGCCGGCCGTAATGGATTGAAGGCGGCCCGGGCCATTGGCATCCTGACTTATCGCAATTACGGAATCATGGTGCGGACGCAGACCGATCCTGACAGGGAAAAGCTGGATGGTTTCAAGGCTTCTTCGTACATCAACTACCAGGGGGACAAGCTGGTGAGCCGTTTCAATGCCTATTCATACTGGCTGCTGACCAAGGCGATGGACAGTCATCAACGGGGGGGGGGCCGGGGGGGGGACCTGGAAGCGGTCCTTCGGGGGATCGGGCAAAAAACGTTGCTGGTAGGGGTGACAAGCGATATTCTCTGCCCGGTGGAGGAGCAGCTGTTCATGGCTGCGCACCTGCCGGATGCGGAGCTGGTAGAAATAGATAGTGCCTATGGGCATGATGGGTTTATGGTGGAGGGGGAAAAAATAGCCACTCTGCTGGGAGAGTGGCTAATGAGTTGAGGTCGACGGCGGAGGCGCGGGCGAAGGGACGATTGTGGGCCAATGCGGACGCGGGGGCGCGGGTGCCGGCGTTACCAGGTCAGCTGGCCCTGGAAATAGTCAAGGATCTTAGTCTGCAACAGATAGGAATATTTGGCGCCGATGAGGGCCAGTTCCGCGTTGTTTTTGTTGGTGTTGTAGATGACGAAGGCCAGGGAGGCGATTGCGCCGGCATCGAACTTAATCCTGGCCTCGCGGTAAGATTCTTCGTAATTCTGCACCTGTTGATACTGTACATTGTACAGCCGAAAGGCCTGCATCATCTGTACATAATTTGATTCTACCGCCTGTCTCAATTGCGTGATCGTCGTCTTTTGATTGAAGAGCGCCTGATCGAGGTTGACTTTTGACTGGCGGTATAAGGTGCGGTAATTCCATCGATTGAGGATAGGAATGTTGAGATATAATCCAGCTTGGGTATAAACATTGTTCTTGAACTGGGTATTAAATGGAATGGTCGGCGTAGAATAGGTGCCTTCCGGTGAATAGACGTATACCTGACTACCATTAACATTGACATAGGACTGCGTCTGAACATTACTTGTACCAAGCAGCTGATTGGTGGAGGCAGCTGTGGAATAATTGGTGGTGAGATAGTATTGAAGCGACAAGGCAGGATACATGTTACCTCTATTTGCTTTTACTCCTTTTATTGCGCTTTCCACGTGCAGTTCGGCAGCGGCGACGGATGCGATATTCCTAGTTGCATTCTGGTAGATCTGGTCAACTGTCGCATTATAGACCACCGGGGTAGGATCTATATTCACTTTGACCAGATCCATATTGGGAGAATAAGGCACGTTCATGGCCTGGGCGAGCGTCAACTTATTACTTTCCAGGGTGTTCTTTGTATTGACTATGATCACTTCCTGAGCATTGAGCTGGCCTTTCTGATCCGAGAGGTCCGATGGGGCGATGTTGCCGAGGCTATCCTGGATGACCATCAGTTCTACTCTGTGACGAATATCAGCCGCCTGGGCCTCGGCGAGCGCCAATTGCTCTTCGCTGCTGAGTACGCTGAGATAGGCGAGGATGACCTGAATGGTAATCAGGTCTTTCTGATATTGCCAGTCTTTCTTGTTGGCCTCATAGGCCAGTGAATACTGCCGGATATAATTCTGGATGCTGCCACCGTTCCAGAGCGTAAGGCTGCCATACAATTGAGCGACGCCCTGGTTATAATTCTCGGTGACATATGAATTAGTATAGTTGTTGATACTTTTACCGCCGTTATTCAGGTAATCAGCGGAGCCGAATAGAGAGGGAAACATGTAACCAACCTGCTGCAAGTACTGGACCCTCCCTGTTCTTGCAGTAAAGTCCGCCAATTTTACTGTAGCGTTATTCTTGATGGCGCTGTCGACACACTGTTGTAAACTATAGACGACAGCGGGACCTGAGCTGACTTGTGAGGTCAGGGAATCGGCACCCGAGCCGGCGGGTGGGGCGGCGTTCTGAGCGGTAGCGGAATGGTAAAGGAACAGCAGGGAGAAAGCTGCTGTTATCGATAGTGTTCGTCGTTGCATGGTCATAGACATTTTTGGCTGCGAATAGTTGATTGGTTTTAGGTAAGCTCTACTCTTCCGTCCAGCAGATTGATGATGTGGGAGCCGTACCCGGCGTTCTTTTCCGAGTGGGTTACCTGGATAATCGTGACACCTTCATTATTGAGCTGTTTGAACAATTGCATGATCTCTTCCCCTTGCCGGGAGTTGAGGTTGCCTGTAGGTTCATCTGCGAGCAGCAGTTTGGGCTTGCCGATGAGGGCACGGGCGATACCTACCAGTTGCTGTTGTCCGCCGGACAGCTGGGTGGGGAAGAGGCCCTTTTTCCCGACAATCTGGAACCGGTCGAGGATATCCGCGACCATGGCCTGGCGTTCGGAGGATTTGACGTTCTGGTAGATGAGCGGGGTCTCGATGTTCTCATACACGGTGAGCTCGTCGATGAGGTGGTAAGCCTGGAAGACGAAGCCGATATATTGTTTGTAGAGTTGAGAGCGTTGTTTTTCTTTCAGGGTATGGACGGTGTTGCCGAGGAAAAAATATTCCCCTTCGGAGGCATCGTCCAGCATCCCGATGATATTGAGCAGGCTGGATTTGCCCGAACCGGAGGGTCCCATGATCGAGACGAATTCGCCTTCCTTTATATGCAGGTTGATATCCTTGAGAATGAAATTCGGTTTTCCGCCGACATTGATCCATTTAGAGATGCGCCTAAGTTCTATCATTTTAGTTAGAGTTTACAATTCTACTCTGGCAGCAGAACCGCCTTGTTGCTTTCAATCACATGCCAGCATTTAATTAGTTGATATACATTTACTTATACGATAATTGCCCGAACGGTAGTCCGGTTTCGATACAAGGACTGTCCGGTTTCGATACAGGTGCGCCGGGCAGATCGCAACGCTGCGCTCGGTTATTCCGTCCGCAGATTTTTGACCGGATCGGCCAGCAGGGCTCTGAAGGTCAGTGCGCCGACGACGGCGAGGGCGATGAGCCCGATAAGGAATTCGGTGGCGAAAAAGGTCCAAACGCTGACAGATACGCGATAGGCGAAGTTGTCCAGCCAGCGGTTGATGAGCCACCAGCCGATGGGCAGGGCTATGGCCGACGCGATGAGGGCCAGCCTGATGAAATTGCCGGACATCAGGCGCAGGATGCTGATCGTCCCTGCGCCGAGGACCTTACGGATACCGATCTCCCTGGTGCGTCGTTCGATCGTAAATAAGGTCAGTCCGATGAGGCCTAATGTTGCAAGGAGGATGGCCAGCGCGGTAAAAAAAGTGATGGCCTGCCCAAGGAGGCGTTCTTTTTCTGCCAGGCGGCCGAAATTATCGTCGAGGAAGCCGATATTGAGGGGGGTATCGGGGAGGAATTTCTTGCCGGTGCGGCGCAGCCAGTCGAGGAAGTCGGCGGCATGGCCGCCGCGCAGCCGGATGGCCAACGTATTGCCGGTCGGGGTATAGCGCAGGATAGCGGGGCCGACCTTCTCGTGGAGGGAGGCATAGTTGAAATCTTTTACGACGCCGATGATGCGTTGGCTGCCGTCGATGATGGTGCCTATCGGATGAAAGAGGCCCAGGGCGGATACGGCGGATTCATTCAGGATAAGGGAATTGGTGTCCGACAAAAGATCTCTGTTGAAATTCCTGCCGTCGGCGAGCCTGATGCCCAGCGTGGCGATATACTTTTCATCCGCAGGAAACTCCTGGATGAAAATAAAGGAGTTTGGTGGCGTACCGGGCTTGTTGTAGGCGCCCATAGTCAGGCTGTTGCCGGCGGGCGTCCGGTTGCAGAGGCTGGCGGAGGCGACCTGGGACTGCTGTTCGATGAGCTGTTGAAAGGCGGTAAGGCGGTCTTTCAGCGCACCGGCATTTTCTATGACGACGACGCCTTCGGACCGGAAGCCTTTGTCTTTGTTCTTCATGTATTGCAGCTGGCTGTAGACGACGAAGGAGACGAAGAGCAGGCCGATGGCGATGGCGAACTGAAGTGTGACCAGGATGTTGCGGAGGGCGGGCCTGTTCCTGCCGGACCCGGCGATTGAGCGAACGATCACTCCGGGCCGGAAGCTGGTAAGGTAGAAAGCAGGATAGATGCCTGCCAGCAGGCCCACGGCGAGAGAGAAGAGGATCAGCCAGGCGTAGTTGGCGGACAGGAACGGAATGGGGCCGGTGAGGGCGCTACCGGTAAAGTAGCTATATCCCAGGAGAATGACCTGGATGAGGCCGCAGGCCAGGATCATGGCGAGGGTGCTGAATAGCAGGGATTCCCGGAGGATATGACCGATCAGGTTGAAGCGGGGGGCGCCGAATGTCTTTTTCAACCCGATTTCTTTGGCCCGGATAGAGGACCGGGCGGTAACGAGGTTGACATAATTGATGACCGCCAGGGCAATGAGCAGCAGACTGATTGCGCCCAGCAGCCGTACCTGGGTGAGGTTGCCGCCGGGGGTGAGATCGAATTTCAGGTCGGAATGAAAGTAGATATCGGTCAGTGGCTGAACAACAAAGGAAACGGATTCGCCGCTGGTTTTCCACTGTGCATAGTTCTTGAGGGAATGACTGGCAGGATAGGCAATCCTTTCCCGGACGCGGTCTAGCCAGGCGTTGAGGCCTGCAATGGACCCCTGCGGTTTGAGCTTGACGTAATTATATTTACTGCAGGAGGTCCACACGGCGGATCCTGCGTTGGGGTCGGGAGCCTGATAGAGCAGCACCTGCGGATCGAGGTGAGATTTGGCGAAGGTTTCTTTCAGTACGGCGACTACTGTGCAGGGGGTCATATCCTTTCCAACGTATATCGTCTTTCCGACGGGATATTCCTTGCCGAAGAATTTGCGGGCTTCGGAAGCCGACAGGATAGCTTCAGCGGGGGCGAGGCCCTGGATGGGGATCGCGCCGGAGATGGTCTCGTAGGGGAAGATATTAAAGAAGGAGGAGTCGATATAGTAGGGTCTGATGCCGGTGAAGGCACGGTCGCCCGTGCCGGTACGGATGGGGATTTCATCGCCGGCATCGATGGCTGTCGCGTCCTGGACATCTTTGCAGGAGGCCAGGGAGAGGTCGCGCAGCATGGGCTGGCTGGCGGCGAAGGGTCCTAACTGATAGAAATCGGTGCCGATCCGGACGATTTGGCCGGCATCGCGGAAATGGCGGTCGCAGCTAAGTTCGCGCTGTGAGTATACGAGCAGGATAAACGAGGCGGCAATGCCGATGGATAGCCCTCCCAGGTTGATCACGGAAAAGGCCGGGTATTTCCTGAAGCTGCGAAGGATAGATTTAAGCTGCGTGTTCATAGCGATAAAGCTACATAAATTATTCTGACCTGAGGCTCTTCACGGGGTTGGCAAGGGCTGCCTTCAGGGCCTGAAAGCAGATGGTCACCAGGGCTACGATCGCGGCCAGCAGGCCGGCCAGCCCGAAGACCCACCATTGGATGGATATTCGGTAGGCGAAGTCGCTCAACCAGCTATGCATAGCATACCAGGCGATGGGGAAGGCAATGAGCGCGGCCAGCGCGATCAGCCGGAGGAAATCGACGGACAGGAGCCGTACGAGACCGGTGGTACTGGCCCCGAGGACTTTGCGGATGCCGATTTCTTTGATACGCTGGGAGATGGAAAAGGATGAGAGTCCCAGCAGGCCGAGACAGGCGATGAAGATAGCGATGCCGGAAAAGACGGTGAAGAGGGTGCCCTGCCGTTCCTCGGACTGATACAACTGTTGAAATTTTTCATCGAGGAAACTATAGTCGAAGGGCACTTTCGGCAGGTAGGTCTTCCATGTCTTTTCCAGGTGGGCGAGGGCGGTGGTTATATTATCCTCCTTGCCGGCGATCTTGATGGAGATGCGGCCGAAGGAGTTAGCGGCGTCCTTGTTATCGGGCAGGATGAGAACGAGCGGGACGATAGCCTGGTGCAATGATTCGAAGTTGATATTCGCCATGACGCCGATGACCTTACCAAGGACATTGCCATAGCTGAAATTTTTGCCGACGATATCCTGCGGATGGCGGATGCCGAGGGCTTGGGTGGCGGCGACGTTCAGCAAGAAGGAAGTCGTATCGGTAGCGTAGTTGCGGGAAAAATTACGGCCTGCGACGATGGGGATGCTGTAGGTAGAGACGAAGTCCTGGTCAACAGCCACATATTTGATGGTAGCGTCAACAGGGCGGAGGGAGTCGCCGGTTTCGGTGGATGCGGTGCCTTTGTCGTCGAGCAGTCTTCCGCTGGGGATGCGGGACGAGCGGGTAACCTGGCGGATATGAGGGTCCTGCAGCAGGGCGGTGCGGAAAGACTGATAAGTATTGTCGAGACCATTATTATAGCCGAGGGTGACGATATGGTCTTTGTCGAAGCCGAGGGATGTATTCTGCATATAGTGCAGCTGCTGAAAGACGATAGCCGTGCTGATGAGCAGGACGATCGTGATGGCGAATTGTGTTACGACCAGCACCTTTCGGAAGGAAACATTGCCGCTGCCGACTTTCATGAACTTCGCCCAGAGCGTCGTCCCTTGCTCTGAGCTCGTTCGTATCCCACGGAGGCCTTGGATACCCTTCAGCACTTTAGAAGGCTGGAAGGAGGACAGGAAGAGGGCAGGGTAGAGCCCGGAGAGGATGCCGACCACTAAAGGGGTCAGGAGGAGAGGCAGCAGCACGAGAGGCTGCAACAGGCTGTGGGTAGAGAGTTGCAGGTCGGTGATGGAATTCAGTCCCGGCAGGGTGAGCCAGGTCAGGACTGCGGCGAAGGCGAGCGCGATATAGGAAAAGACGATCGATTCGCTAAGGAACTGGATAATGATCTCCTGCCGCACGGCGCCGGAGACTTTGCGGATGCCGATCTCTTTGGCCCGGAGTGCGGACCGGGCGGTGGAAAGGTTCATATAGTTGATGCGGGCGATAAGTAGGATAAACAGGGCGATGGCGCCGAAAACGGTCACGCGGCCGGCGTCGCCATTTTCTTCAATTTCTTCGTCGAGGTGGGAGTGAAGATGAATATCTGTCAGGGGCTGCAGGAACAGCCGCGTATATTTAGATTCTTTGTAATCGGCAGGGGCTTTGCTGGGGTGCATCCGGCGATCGAGGAAGGCCGGCAATTGGGCCTCGAGGCTGCGGACCGGATAATGTTCGGGCAGCAGGATCTCGGGATGCAGGTGGGCGGCAGACGGGAAGGGCTTGAAGATGCCGGTGACTTTAAAATTGAACCGGTTGTTCATGCGGATCACCTTGTTGATGGGGTCAGTGTTGCCGAAATATTTGCGGGCGACCGAAGGAGTCAGCATAACGGAGAATGGATCGGCCAGGGCTGTACGGGGGTTACCTTGCAGTACAGTCATGTCGAATACGCCGGGAAAGCTGCTGTCGGCAAAAAAGAGGTCGTTTTCATTGAAGATCTTGTCTTCATAGCGCATGGGCATATGGCCTATGGGCAGCAGGCGGGTGACTTGCTGAATATCGGGAAAATCATTTTTCAGGAGGGGGCCGAAGGGTGGGGCGACGGCGCCGAGATGGAGGGAGACGACGCCCTGGTCGTTGTTGAAGCTGCGGGTGACGCGGTAGATCCGGCCTGCCTGCCGGTTGTATTTATCATAGCTGGTCTCATGGAGGATATAGGTAAGGATCAGCAGGCAGCAGGAAAGGCCGATGGTCAGTCCAAATAGGTTAATGAAGGAAATGAACTTATACTTAGCGAGGTTGCGTACCGCAATCCTGAGGTAATTTTTAAGCATAGCGAGTCATTTAGGTCATTACTGACCAATTGGGAAAACGATACGGCCCGGCAGCGGTATATGTTAGACCAGGATGTTCTCCGTCACGGTCTGACCGTCCAGCATGCGGATGATGCGATGGCTGTAGCGGGAGTCATGTTCGGAGTGCGTGACCATGATGATCGTGGTCCCCTGTTCGTTGAGATCGGTCAGAAGCTGCATGACTTCGTTACCGTTGGAGGAATCGAGGTTACCGGTCGGTTCATCGGCCAGGATAAGCTTGGGGTTGTTGACGACGGCGCGGGCGACGGCGACGCGCTGTTGCTGACCACCGGAGAGCTGTTGCGGATAGTGGTTGCGGCGGTGCATGATCTGCATTTTGTCGAGGACGGCTTCGACGCGTTGTTTTCTTTCCGGTCCTTTTACACCGAGGTAAATGAGGGGCAATTCAACATTCTCAAATACGGTCAATTCGTCGATCAGATTGAAACTCTGGAATACAAAGCCGATGTTCCTTTTGCGGAGGTCAGCCCGTTTGCGTTCGTTGAAATGAGCCACTTCAGTGCCGTTGAATAAAAAGCTGCCACCATCGGGATCGTCGAGCAGACCGAGGATATTCAGGAGGGTGGATTTGCCGCATCCTGAGGGGCCCATGACGGAGACGAATTCGCCTTCCTTCACTTCGAAGCTGAGCCGGTTGAGGGCAATAGTCTCCACTTCTTCTGTGCGGTATGTTTTCTGAAGTTCGCTGATCTTGATCATAATTGAGGCTTTGTTTAGGTGAGTATATTTTAGATATATAAAAGTTTAATGAGGGTCGGGGCGCCGGCATCGAGCTGGTCGGAGGAAGAGACCGTAACTCCTGGAATAGCTCCCGGGATGACGATCATTCCCGCGGTATGATGGCGGTGCCGAAGGCTCTCGTTGGACGAGGCGATGGTGCTCAGACAAAGGAGCAGACAGCCGGTATACAGGAGTTTCAGTTTCATATTATTTTATTTTATAGACGATTAAGACGTTTAAATGATGTCCGATGTTACGCCGGCCGCAGGCAAAATGTTACTTCTTCAGCACTAATTCCTGCATATTCCCATAATTCTCGTAACTGGAAGTTACAACCTTATCGCCGGGCTTCAAACCGGAAAGCACCTCGTAATAGTCCGTGTTTTTTTGTCCCAGCTGGATATCAACCTTATAGGCAGTTTTTCCGTCGTCGCTGACCTTGAAGATCCAGTTGCCGCCGGTTTGCTGGTAGAAGCCGCCCTGGGGTACGAGGATGGCGGTACGTTCGTCGCTGAGGGCCAGGGTGACCTGGAGGGTCTGGCCTTTGCGGAGGCCCTGGGGTACTTTACCGACAAAATGCATGTCCACCTGGAAGCGGCCATTGGCTATCTGGGTGTAGACCTTGATGATCTTGAGTTTGTAGGTCGAAGAATCGCCGAGGGTAAAGGTGCCGGTCTGGCCGGTGAAGACGCGGTTGACATAGTGTTCGTCCACATCGGTCAGCCTAACCAAGAAGCCATTGGTGGCGTCGATCTGGCCCACGCTGAAGCCGGGGGTTAATACCTGGCCGACTTCCGCGGCGAGGGCGGTGAGCTGGCCGTCGATGGGGGCGCGAAGGATCAGGTTGTTGACCTTTTCCTGCATGATCTTGAGGGTAGTCTGGGCGCGGTCGAAAGACTCCTGGTCCTGCTTAGCCTGCTGGGCGCGGGAGATGGTGTCCTGATGCAGGATCTCCTTTTCAAGTTCAAGTTTGCGCTTCCCCACTTCATAGTTGTTCTTCGCGGTGGTATATTCCTGGGAGCCGATGACGTGCTGGGCATAGAGTTTCTCATCAAGCACGTAGAGACGTTCATATTCCTTGAATGCCAATTCCACGTCGGCGAAGTTGGTGAGCTTGTTCACTGTATTTTCATCGGCGGTTACTTTGGCCAGCTGAATGGAGGACAGCGTGGAGGAGACCGTATTGGCCGTTTGGGCCATGCTGTATTCCACATCGGTGTTCTCCAGTCTGAGGATGGGGTCGCCTTTTTTGAGCATGGCGCCGTCTTCCACGTATCTTTCTGCTACCCGGCCCCCGTCGGGGGTAGGGAGGTAAATGGTCGTCAGGGGGAGTACGGTGCCGTTCTGGGGGATGGATTCCTGGAATTTGTCCTGTTTGATCTCACTGATGGTAATGCGATCCAGGTCAACATTCAGCTTCGATCCGCCCCGGGCGAAATAGAAACTGGCGAAAATTAATAAGGCTAAGGCCAATATGCCGCCAATGGTCAACAGGCGTTTGGTACTCCACTTCTTTTTTGGTATTACTCTGTCCACGATTAAGAATTTTTAAATGGTTAGGTCGTTTTTTTTAAAAAGCCCCCGGTATAAAAATACCAGGAGGATTACACATGAGAAAATTCCAATCGTATGCTATCAAACACATGCCAGAATGCAAGGTGTATGATTTACAGTTTATTAGGAGCGATATGCCTCCTACATAGTTCATTTTCGATACAGGAACTGTACGGTTTTGATACAGTTGGGGTTTTGCCGATTTTTACGTAAAAAATTAATTGCCATACCTTTATAATTAAGGTATACTTGTAGTTAGCGAATGTTGCACGAATGCCTGGAAAAATTTAGTCATCCGGCAACATTATCTTATAATTGGCTTCGCCAAGACGCTTCCAGCGTCTTTGGTTGCACGCAAACCCAACTTTTTTATGATTTTGAAAAATGCTTCGATACTAGCCATTGACGATGATCCTGATGTCCTTACGGCGGTAAGACTGCTATTAAAGACAGAAGCGGCGGATGTAGTGACCGAAAAGAACCCCGAGAATATGCGTTCCATCCTTGCCAAACGGACTTTTGACCTGATCCTGCTGGACATGAATTTCAACAGTTCCATCAATACGGGGAACGAGGGCCTTTTCTGGCTCCGGAAAATCAAGGAGTTCGGGTCGACGGCGGCGGTGATTATGATCACGGCCTATGGGGATATTGACCTGGCTGTGCGGTCGCTGAAGGAAGGGGCGGCGGATTTTGTGGTGAAGCCGTGGCATAATGAGCGGCTGATCACGACGATCAAGGAGGCGTTGAAGCGAAATGACCCCAAGAAGGCGGGTCAGCAGGAGGCGTCCGATTCGGTGATCGGGTCGGAACTGTTGGGTGAATCGGAGGTGATGCGGGATATCTTTTTCAAGGTGGAAAAGATAGCGCCAACGGATGCCAACATCCTGATCCTGGGGGAGAACGGGACGGGGAAGGACCTGATTGCCAAGGCGATCCACCAGCATTCTTTGCGGGCGGAAAAGCCTTACATCAAGGTGGATGTGGGAGCGTTGACGGAAACCTTGTTCGAGAGTGAATTGTTTGGGCATAAGAAGGGTGCTTTTACGGATGCCCGGGAGGACCGGATGGGGCGTTTCGAGACGGGTAATGGCGGAACGTTGTTCCTGGATGAGATCGGGAATATATCGCTACATCAGCAGGCGAAGTTGTTGTCGGTGTTACAGAACCGGATGGTCACGCGGCTAGGGTCCAACCAGGCCGTACCGATCGATATCCGGCTGATCTGTGCGACGAATGTGCCATTGACGGAGCTGGCCAATGAAATGCGTTTTCGTAAGGACCTGATCTATCGGATCAACACGGTTGAGATCATGGTGCCTCCGTTGCGGAAGAGGGAGGATGATATTATCCTGCTGGCCCGGCATTTCGACAAAATTTATACGAACAAGTATATGAAGCCCCTGCATGACTTCGATGCGCGGGCAGTCGAAAAGCTGAAGTCGTATCATTTTCCGGGTAATGTCCGGGAGCTGCAGTATACGATCGAGCGTGCCGTGATCATGGCTGAAGGGGATGTGTTGCAGGCCAAGGACCTGATCTTTTCGCCGATCGAGTCGGCGCCTGTCCAGACGGATGAGCCGCAGGAACTGAAGTTGAGCACGATCGAGAAGAATGCGATACTGAAGGTGATCGAGAAGCATAATGGCAATATCTCAAAGGCTGCGAAGGAACTGGGATTGACGCGGACAGCCTTGTACAGGAGGCTAAGCAAGTACGATATCTGAGACGTGGGGATTAAAAACAAATTATCATGGTGTTTAAACGTTACCAGGAAAGGATATTGCTCCGGGTGTTATTCCTGTTTGTGACCTTGTCGCTGGCCTCTTATTTACTGGTGACGGGCCAATATGCCTACCTGGCTTTTTTGTTAGGGGTAGTGATCTATCAGCTGGTGGATTTTTATAATTTTCATCGTAAGGCGCAACAGGAGGTGGAGCAGTTTGTGGAATCTATCCATTACCGGGATTTCTCCCGTTATTTCGATGTCAAGGAGGCGCCGTTGGAATTGCAGTCCCTGCGGCAGGGGTTTAACGAGATCAATTCTACTTTTAAGCTGATTAGCCGGGAGAAGGAGACGCAGTATCAATACCTGCAAAAGATATTAGAGCTGGTGAATACGGGTATCCTGTCTTACGAGAATAAGAGCGGGGAGATAGGGTGGATGAATGAATCTTTCAAAAACCTGCTGGGGGTGCCTTACCTGAAGACGATTGGGAGCCTGGAGCGGCGCGATCCGGTATTGTACCAGGAGATCCTGAACCTGCGGCCGGGGGAAAGCAAGATCATTTCTTTGACGAAGGATAAGGATAAGAGCGTATTTAAGACTTTGGTGACGGCGACGGCCTTCCAGACGGATTCCCGGGTATACAAGCTGATTGCCTTCCAGGATGTTAATGAGGCGTTGGATGAGACGGAGGCCAAGGCCTGGCAGAAGCTTTTGAGCGTCATGACCCACGAGATCATGAATTCGGTGGCGCCGATCTCCTCGCTGGCCGAGACGATGTTGCACCGGTTGCAGGATTCGAGCCGGATACTGGAGGGGCAGCCGGGGGCGCTGGAGGATCTGGAGCTGGGTATCGGGACGATCAGGCGGCGGAGCGAGGGGCTGTTGAAGTTTGCGGAGACGTACCGTAATCTGAATAAGATCACGACGCTGAATATGAAGCGGGTGTTTGCGAGGGATCTGTTTGAAAACCTGCATCACCTGATGCAGCCTACGTTGGATCAAAAGCGTATCGAGCTGGAGATCCTGTTGCTGGATCCGGATTTGTCGCTGGATGCGGATACCAATCTGATTGAGCAAGTGTTAATTAATCTGGTGGTGAATGCGATAGAGGCGGTAAAGGATCGGGAAGAGCCGTTGATCACTTTGTCGGCGAATGCGGGTAGTAATGGCCGGGCGGTGATCAAGGTGACGGATAATGGTGCGGGTATGTCGCCTGAGGTTATGGAGAATATTTTTATTCCTTTTTTCAGTACCAAGAAGAATGGGAGCGGGATCGGGCTGAGTCTTTGCAAGCAGATCCTGCTGCTGCACAGGGGGAATATCCAGGTGCAATCCGTAGAGGGGACAGGGAGTGCCTTTTCGATACATTTTTAGGGTAACCGAGCAAAGCGAAGGTTAGGAACGAGGAGGAGGGTAACCGAGTGAAACGAAGGTCTAAGCAGCTCCGACGAAGTTCGATGGCCGGCCGGGTTTAATTTTCTCCAATCCATTTTTTGAAGGAAGCTGAGTTTTCCTGGCTGATAATGATCTCTTCATTGACCGGGAGGACGAGTTCGACGCTGATCTTGCTCTTTTCAAGGGGTTTGAAGCGCTTGATGTAATTAGCGTTAATAATATACTTTCGATTAGCGCGATAGAATAAATTTTTGTCCAGTTCTTCTTCCAGTTCGCTAAGATTACTTTTTTCAGCCATGTACTTCCTGTTTTCCTTGTCGACGAGGAAGATCAGTTTATGTTCGGTAAAGAAATAGCCGGCGTCTTCGACGCGGACGGTTTGGAATTCCACTCCTTTTCTAACGAGGATGCGTGACTTTTTCCGGTCGCTCTTTGTCCAGAATTCGGGCAGGGAATGATGTGCGGATGGATCATGACTGTTCACGAAATGATCTCTAAGAGTTTGGTATTTCCGCAGGGCGCTGCCCAATCTGTCTGAGCTAATAGGTTTTAGCAGGTAGTCGATACTGCTATATCGAAAGGCTTCGGTCAGGTATTTATCATAGGCGGTGGTAAAGATAACGGGACAGGTGATCTTACAGGATTTGAAAATGGAAAAGGAGAGGTCATCGGACAGTTGGACGTCCATGAAGATCAGGTCAGGCTGGGGGTTGTCATTGAGCCAGCGGATGGACTGTTCGACGGTGCTGCAGCCTGCCACAACGTCGATTTTTTCATCAAGGGCCTGTAATTCTTCAACCAATCTACCAAAAGCGGGTTGTTCGTCTTCCAGAATCAAGACTTTCATTTGGATTAGTTTTTGTCAAAATTAAATAGTTTCCTCATTTACTGATGACCGTTTATAAAAAGTATCTAAGATAAGACGCACACAAACAGCAAATGTTGCACCTCCGGTACAAAAATTTCAAAACCGGATGATGGGTAATTTGACGATGAACGATTCGAAATTATTTTCTATGATGATATTTCGTTTTGTTAACAGTTTGTACCGATTGTCCAGGTTGCTGAGGCCGATCTTGGAACCGGGATGGGGGTTGCTCTGCCGGTTGATGACGTTGCTGACGATGACATGGTCGGACGAAATGTCGACGGAGATGATCAGCGGGGTCTTTTCGTTGAATTCGTTGTGCTTGATGGCATTTTCCACGAGCGCCTGCAGGGAAATGGGCGGGATGAGGAAATTTTCTGCGGACAGATCGGTGATCTCTATGACCATACTGATCGCGTTGGCGAACCTTATTTTGAGCAAATAGAAGTAATTGCTGAGGAATTCGATCTCTTCCCGGAGCAGGACGAGGTCTCTTTCCCGATTGCCCAGGATATAACGATAGACGCGGGCGAGGGTGTCATTGTAACGCCTGGCACTGAGGGGGTCGCGGGTGATGAGGTAAGACAGGGTGTTAAGGGAATTAAAGATGAAGTGGGGGTCGATCTGGTTCTTGAGTGCCTCTAGTTCGGCCTGGGCCTTGGCGATATTGAGCTGTTCGACCCTGGATTCGTGCTGTTCTTTTTCGCGGTTGAGGAAGAGGATCTCATATATATTAATAATGAAACAGGCGGCGATGATGATCAGGAGGATGCAATTGACCATTTGTCCACGGTCGTCGTCGGGTTCGAGGGACCATATTTTCCATGCCTTGAGCCAGAGGAAAGACAGGAGGCTGGAGTAGATGACATTGGCAAAGAAGAGGGCGATGATGATCCTGGGATAGGATTTCCTGTTCCAGGGGTATTTTTCCCGGATGAAATTGAGTAGCCTGACGTTGCCTTCCCAGATGAGGAAGAAGAGGGTGATGAAATATAGATAGGACCCTATTAATTCGGTCACCTGGTAGAGGCGATTAGTGATCAGACCCGAGAGATTGGGGATCAGGACACCCAGGGCAGGGATGCCGATGATCTTAACGGTTCTGTCGTCGAAGGCCAGTTGTTTGTTCATAGCAGCTTGTGGTCAGTCCTTGACAGGGACTGACTGGTTGTTATTTTAAGTTAAATGGGAGTTGCCTGTGTCAACGGGCCAGAAGTCCGTCATTGTCTCTCGTCGGTGTGTAGTAGGCTGGAATAACGGCAAGTACCAGTATTGTGCTGTAATAGAAAAGTTAATTTATTGCAAAAGCAAGAATAGATGATGCTCGGCCTAGTCTGTGCTCGCTTCCGGACTGAACTTCGTCGGAGCTTCGTCCCTTGCTCCTTCTCGTTCCTACCCTTCGCCGGGCTCGGGTACCATCCCGGTCGTCCGGCCAAAATAACCATTGAGCCATCAAATTTCCCGCTTGAGTTAGTTTACTTCCGGTCAGCGTAAAAAAGTATTTACTTTGCCCTGATCAATTGTGATAACTTTTTTTCCCGGGGAAATAACATTTTCTGGAGGACAGCTTCCCCGGGCCTCATATAAGCTGTCCCCGGAAGTTTTCTCATGTGACCCGCAGGTGGTTTCTACCACCTGCTTTTTTATTTCTTCCTCTTAATAAATGTTAACAGCTATCTGCAGAGTATTCATTTCTGTTATCGTCATCCATATTAACATTCGCCGTCCACTCCAGAATCAAATAATGGTGATTTGGTTGAAATTTTTCCCGCTTCGGTTGAAAACAGGGTATCCCAAGGCGTTATTTCTGTTAATTTTTGTGTCCTTCGAGTAGCGTAACCTTAACAAGAGAACCCGCTGCACCGCTACGGCGGTGGCGGGGGATTATTGTCAATTTCTAGTCAACATTTTTATCTATCTAAACTGTTTCAAATGAGAAAATTGTTACTGCTACTATGTATCTGGTGCGGCGGTCTGGTGGCAGCACACGCCCAGACCCGCGAGGTTTCCGGAAAGATTACTGATAATAATGGCGCTGCGGTGCCTTATGCCACTGTGCAGATCAAAGGCAGCCGGGCGACTGTAGTGGCGGATGCCGAGGGAAATTTCACCATCAAGGCGGCCAGCGGAGATGTGTTGGTAATTACTTCCTCCGGGATCACCAAGAAAGAGGTGACGGTTGGAAATGGCTCCAAGATTTTTAATATCGGGGTCACGCGGACTTCGCAAAATCTGTCGGAGGTGGTCGTGACCACTGCGTTGGGCATCAAGCGGCAGGCCAGGGAACTGGGATATGCCACTACCCAGGTCAAAACGGCGGAGCTCAACCAGGCAGCGGTCCTCAATCCGGCGACGGGTCTGGCGGCGAAGGTGTCAGGGGTGGATATCCGTCTGACGGATAATGGCGTCAATCCGCAGGTGAAGGTGACCTTCAGGGGCAGCCGGTCCATTGAAGGGGACAACTCTGCCCTGGTCGTGGTCGACGGGGTGCCTGTCGATCAAACCTATCTGGCCAATATAAACCCGGCGGACATCCAGGATGTTACGGTTCTGAAAGGGTCGAATGCGGCTGCTCTTTATGGGATGGCGGCTTCCAACGGGGTCATGGCCATCACCACCAAAAAAGGGAAGGGAAAATTTTCGCTGGATTATTCCAATACGGTTAGTTTCGAGTCCATTTCCTATTTTCCTCCTATTCAGAGTGAATACAGTGGCTATGGCGGAGAGCCCTCGGGCGCCTGGGCTAATCCGCCCGGCGGCCCTAATTCGCAAATTTACTATATAAACCCATTGACGGGGTTACCCAATACCGTACCCTTTGAGAATGAGGATTTCTGATCTCCCTATAACAGCAATGATTTTACCCAGGATTCCATCCCTATTGGCGTTGCGGCCAATGGCCAATGGATATATGTTCCTTACAAGGCAGTTAAAAACGGAAGAAAAGATTTTTTCCAGACGGGTGTAGGTGACCAGAACAAGCTATCCGCTTCGCTGGGCAATTCCTGGGGTGGCCTGTATATTTCGGGCGAGCACAGTACTAAGGAAGGCGTAGTGCCCAAGGATACTTACAGCAGGAGTGGAGGACGGATCAACGGCAACCTGAATTTCGGCCGGTTCAGCGCCAGCGGTGGCGTCAGCTATAACAACACCTCTACCGATATTGCCGGTAATTCGTATAACCAGTACAGGCCGGTCTATTTCGATGTGCTCAACCAATTGCCCAGCACCGACCTGAAAAGCATACAAAACATCAATCTTACGCAGTACAACCAGGGCTTCGTGAATGCCTATTTTCCCAACCCCTGGTGGCAGATCTATAATTCCCGCGCCAAGAACAGTACCGACCAACTCGTCAGCAATCTTCAACTGAATTACAAGTTGACCAGCTGGCTGAGCCTGACGGCCCGGGGGGGAATTAGAGAAGCCAGGCTGCCTTGGGGCGGTCTGGCTATTTTTTTGTTATCTTTAAAAATGTCAATCAATGAACAACGACCTGCGGCGCCCGGTCTGGGGGCGGAGGGGTCGGGCGGGGACGTCGGGAGGTCCAAGGCGGAGGGGTCGAGTCCGGCGCTTTCGCGCAGTCTGGGCCCTGTCATGTTATGGGGATTGGGGGTGGGCTATGTGATCTCCGGCATGTATTTCGGCTGGAACCTGGGGCTGGCGGCGGGTGGAACCGCGGGGCTCGCCATAGCGACGGCGGCGGTTATCCTGCTCTACATTACATTCACTTTCTCCTATACCGAGCTGGCCTGTGCCATCCCGAAGGCCGGTGGCGTCTTCGACTATGCCAACCGGGGTTTGAACCGGGATTGGGGATTCGTCGCGGGGGTGGCGCAATGGATTGAATTCCTGTTTGCTCCCCCGGCCATTGCCGCGGCGATCGGGGCCTATTTCCAACTTTTTATGCCTCATGTGCCGGTGATGGCCATTGCCATCGGCGCTTACCTGGTCTTTACCGCGCTGAATATGTATGGGGTCAGGGCGGCTGCGGGTTTTGAGCTGGCGGTGACTGTGCTGGCAGTCGTCGAGCTGCTGATTTTCTCGGGCGTGACTTTTCCGCATTTTTCCTGGACAAACGTGGCGCACAATGCCCTGCCTTTCGGGTGGATGGGGGTGTGGGCGGCGGTGCCGTTTGCGGTATGGTTCTTTTTAGGATTGGAGGGTGTAGCGAATGTAGCGGAGGAGGCGGTGAGGCCCCAGCGGAATATTTTGCTGGGGTTTGGTTCGGCGCTGGCCACGTTGATCGTGCTGTGCATCCTGGTATTTCTTTCTTCCGTGGGCGTAGCCGGCTGGGAAGCTATCGTATATCCATCACCGGGAGCTGACCCTTCGGACAGGCCACTGTCGATGGCGTTGTCCAGGATAATGGGGACGGAGGGCTGGATGTATCATTTACTGATCACGATAGGCCTGATGGGGCTGATCGCGAGTTTTCATGGCATCATCCTGGCGGCTTCGCGGGCGACATTCGAGTTTGGCCGGGTGCGTTATCTGCCGGCGGCGCTGGGGCGGGTGAATGCCCGGCGGAAAACGCCGGTGAATGCGTTGTTGTTGAATATGGTCATCGGGATTGTGGCTTTGTTGACAGGGAGGACGGGGGATCTCATCACGATCTCCAGCCTGGGGGCGCTGACCTTATATGTATTTGCGATGATCACGGTGCTGGCATTGAGGCGGAAGGAGCCGGGGCTGGAGCGTCCTTACCGGGTGCCGTTGTATCCTTATTTCCCGATGGTCGCGCTGATAATCGGGGTGGTGTGTCTGGTGGCGCTGGTGTCACTGAATATTAAATTATCTGTCATCTATTTTTCGATCATTGGGGTGGCCTATATTTGGTTTCATTTTTTTGTCAAACGAATGAAGGGTTATGAGCAACAAACTATCGCTGGCTGAGCTGTTGCATCAGCTGGAATCCGCGAAGACGGAGAAGGTCAAGCTGGCGATCACGGATATTGACGGGGTGCTGCGGGGCAAGGTGATGAGCTTTGAAAAGTTCAGGTCCATTGCCCGAAAGGGTTTTGGGTTTTGTGATGTCGTATTCGGCTGGGATGCGGGTGATCAGGCATATGACAATGGGGCGTTTACGGGTTGGCATACGGGGTATCCGGATGCGATGGCGGTGATCGATCCGGGGACGTTCAGGCGGGTGCCCTGGGAAGGGGGACTGCCTTTTTTGCTGGCGGATTTTCGCGAAGGTGCGGTCGGGGGTGATGCAGGTGCGAGCGGCGATGCAACGAATGATACATTGCCGGTTTGTCCGCGGGGGTTGTTGAAAAAAGTGATCCGGCAGGCGGAGACCGAGGGGTATACCGCGTATTTTTCACAGGAATTCGAGTGGTTCAATTTTATAGCGTCGTCGGATGATCCTGCGAGGAGGTCTTTCCAGGACCTGAAGCCTATGACGCAGGGGATGTTTGGTTATTCCATTCTCCGGGCTTCGCAGGGTAGCGCCTATTTCCACGAGTTGTTCGACGGGCTGAAGCAATTCGGGGTGCCCCTGGAGGGATTGCATACGGAGACGGGGCCCGGTGTGTACGAAGCTGCCATCCTGTATTCGGAGGCGCTGGAGGCGGCGGACAGGGCCGTGCTGTTCAAGGCGGGGGTGAAGGAAATCGCGCACCGTCATGGTATTCTGCCCACTTTTATGGCGAAGGTCAGCGAGACGTTGCCGGGGTGCAGCGGGCATGTGCATCAGAGTCTTTGGTCTAATGATGGCGGCGGGGCGGGAGATAGGGACAAGGCGGGGAAAGGCGGCGGGGCTGGAGTTGGTGGCCGCAATCTGTTCTATGACGCGGGCAGTCCAAGCGGCATGAGTCTGTTGATGGAAAGTTATATGGCCGGGCAGCTGTATTGCCTTCCTTATATTCTACCGATGGTGGCGCCGACGGTGAACAGCTACAAGCGGCTGGTGGAGGGCGCTTGGGCGCCGACGACGTTGACATGGGCTATCGACAACCGGACCACTGCCCTGCGGGCCTTGCCTGGCGGGGCCTCTTCCACCCGGCTGGAAACACGGGTGGTGGGCTCAGACTCCAATCCCTATCTGGCGATGGCGGCCTGTCTGGCGGCGGGACTTTACGGGATACGCAACGGTTTGAAGCTGACGATCCCAGCCACGAAGGGCAGCGGTTATGCGGACAGGTCTCACGGCGTATTACCCCGTAATCTTTGGGAGGCGACGCAAGCCATGAAGGAGTCTTCGTTGGCGCGGGAGCTCTTTGGCGAGGCTTTTACGGATCATTTTGTCCGGACGCGGGAATGGGAGTGGCGGCAGTTCGGCCGGGTGGTGACAGACTGGGAATTGAAACGATATTTTGAAATCATTTAACGGGCGTTATTTTTATGACAGACTTCAGCACGATCAGGCAATATAATTTTCCTACGACGATTAGATTTGGGGCAGGGGCGATCAAAGAACTGCCGGATCATCTGGCGGCCGGCGGGTATAGCAGGCCATTGCTGGTGACGGACCCGATGGTGGCGCAGCTTGGCTTTTTCAAGGACATCATTCGGTCGCTGGAAGCCAGGGGGTTGTCGGTGGAGGTGTTTTCCGATATCCACAAGAATCCCGTGAAGTCCGATGTGCTGAAAGGTGGTGAGGCTTTCGTCGCCACCGACCGCGACAGTATTGTCGGCATTGGCGGGGGTGCAGCAATGGATGTTGCGCGGGCCATTGTGCTGCGTATCCATCATCACCGGGACCTTTTCGATTATGATGACCTGATTGGCGGTGACCAGTATGTGACTGGAGAGGTGCCCTACTTCGTTACTGTTCCGACGACCAGTGGCACGGGCAGTGAGATAGGCCGGAGCGCTATTATTTCCGAAGACGATACGCATCGCAAGCGGATCCTTTTCTCGCCGAAGTTGCTGGCGAAGATCGTATATGCGGACCCGTTGCTAACGATGGAACTGCCATCTTTTGTGACGGCGGCTACGGGCATGGATGCGTTGACGCATAATTTAGAAGCTTATCTGGCAAAGATGTACCACCCCATGTGTGAAGGAATAGCGTTGGAAGGGATCGAACTGATCAACCGGTCGCTGGTGCAGGCGGTGCTTCGGCCGGATGTGGAATCGAGGAGCATCATGATGATCGGGAGCCTGATGGGTGCGGTAGCGTTTCAGAAGGGATTGGGTGTCGTGCATTCGCTGGCCCATCCGATGTCTTCTTTGCTGGATACCCATCATGGGCTGGCCAATGCCGTGAATCTGCCCTACGGGATGCGATATAATATCGGTGGCAGCGAGAAGAAGTTTCGCCAGATTGCGCGGATGATGGAATTATCCGTGGAGAATGGGGAGGCAGTGGTGGAGCGGTTGTTTGCGTTGAACGGGGAGCTGGGGTTGCCGACGCGGTTGCGGGATGCGGGTGTCAGGCAGGAGCATATCGAGACGCTGGCGGACCTGGCTTTTGCCGACTTCTGTCATCCGAATAACCCGAAGCCGGTGAGCCGGGAAGATTTTAAACAATTGTATGAGGAGGCCTTATAGGCTCACCGGAGGTGAGCCGTAAAAAGACAAACGTGATGAGGATAGGACTTAGCTATACCGGTACGGAATGGAAGCACGAGAACTATGTGCGGTGGCTACAGGGGAGGAGAGGGCTTCTTCCTGAAGCGCGGCCGGAAGAGGCTGCTGCCGGTGACGAAGGCAATGTGATCCGCATGGGTAGTAGGCGTGCCGTGGTCCGTAGTCTGCATGAACCTGCGGAGCCGGTGGAGGTGATCAGGCTATCGGCGGGGGAGGGTAATTTTGAGGAGCTGCAGCATTGTGACGGGTTGGTATTATCGGGTGGGATCGACATTCATCCGGCGTTATATGGAGGCTCTCCGGAATATCCCAAGGCGCCGGAACGGGGATGGGAGAAGGGGCGTGATCTGTTCGAGCAGGCGGCGCTGGAGCAGGCATGGGCGCGGGGATTGCCGGTGCTGGGCGTCTGCCGGGGATTGCAACTGATCAACATTACATTGAAAGGGACGCTGGTGCAGGATCTCGGTGATGCCGGGGATGCTATACATGAGCGGGACAGGATGGATAAGCAGCACGCTGTTCGTGTGGCGGCCGATACCCTGCTGGCGGAGGTGACAGGGCTGGAGACGGCGCAGGCCAACAGTGCTCATCACCAGGCCATCGACCGGTTGGGGGAGGGGTTGGTCGTCAACTGCAGGGCAGAGGATGGGACGATAGAGGGGATAGAATGGAAAGATCCGGCGGCCAAGTCGTTCATGCTGGCGGTGCAATGGCATCCGGAGCGGATGTTCATGGAGGGTATGTCCGATGTGGGGTTATATAGGGCGATCAGGGAACGGTTTATTCAGGAGATTATTAAAAAAAGAGGTTAGAGATATGCAAATTATCAATCCGGCTACGGAGGAAATTATCGGGGAAATTCCGGAGGATACTGAGGCGTCAGTGAAGGAGAAGTTGATGTTATTACGGGTGGGGCAACCGGTGTGGGCGGCGAAGGCCGTGGAAGAAAGGGTAGCGTGCATAGCCCGATTTTATGAGGCATTGGACCGGGAGAAGACCGTACTGGCGGAGACATTGACGAGTGAGACGGGCAAACCGCTGCAGCAATCTTACAACGAACTGAATGGTGCGCGCAACCGGATCCGGTATTTTTTGGATCATTCTGCCCGGTGGCTGGCCGAGGAATGGGCGGTGGCGGAGGGGCCTACGCGGGAGAAGATCGTGTATGAGCCGCTGGGGGTGATAGCGAATATTTCCGCCTGGAACTATCCCTACCTGGTGGGCGTCAACGTATTCATACCTGCTTTGATCGGGGGGAATGCCGTCTTTTATAAACCTTCGGAGTATTCTACTTTAACGGGATTGCACATTCGCAGGCTGCTGTATGATTCGGGGGTGCCGGAGAATGTCTTCCAGGTCGTGACGGGTAAAGGGAAGGCCGGGGAATGGCTGTTGGAATTACCATTGAATGGATATTTTTTCACGGGCAGTTACCGGACGGGGCGCCTGATCGCGGAGAAGGTGGCGTCGAAGCTGGCGCCCTGCCAGCTGGAGCTTGGCGGAAAGGATCCTTTGTATGTGATGGATGATGTTAAGGATATCGCGCAGGTAGCAGGTGCAGCGTTGGAGGGGGTGGTGTACAATAATGGCCAGAGCTGCTGTGCGGTAGAGCGGATCTATGTGCAGGAAGGTGTATATGATGCTTTTGTGCAGTCTTATGTCGAGCAGCTTCGGAAGATGGTGGTGGGAGACCCGCGGGAGGCGGGGACTGAGATCGGTCCATTGAGCCGGCCGGGGCAGTTGGAGTTTTTAGAGGGGCAGATTGCCGATGCGGTGGGAAAGGGGGCGAAGCTTTTGTATGGAGGACGAAGGGTGAACCGGAAGGGCTATTTCATCGAGCCGGCCGTGCTGGTGGATGTGAATCATGGTATGAAGCTGATGGTGGATGAGTCGTTTGGGCCGGTGGTGGGGATTCAGAAGGTGAGCAGTGATGCCGACGCGGTGGCGTTGATGGCCGATACGGAATACGGGTTGACGGCTGCTGTGTATTCGACCAGTTATGAGCGGGCGGAAAAGGTGATGCGGCAGCTAAATACGGGGACCGTCTATTGGAATTGCTGTGACAGGGTAAGTGCCAGCGTACCGTGGTCCGGCCGAAAGCATTCGGGGTTAGGAATGACATTATCCTACCAGGGGATCAGGGCTTTTGTGCAGCCGAAGGCATATCATATCAGGGGATAACCGAGAGCTGGAGACGATCAGCGGGAATATATTTTTCCGGAAGGAGGGATAGAGAGGTCCTTCCGTACCTTTTTCACGAAGGTTTCGGTGACACAAAAAAGAGGCCGCCGCAATTTATTGCGGCGGCCTTGTTGTATGAGTGGGTTTTCCTGTTAGTGTTGATTGCCGGTCCCGTTGAACTGGTAACAGCCGAGGTCTGCTCCCGGAAGAGTGACTGCTGTGGCTCCATAGATCGGATCGATGGGCACTACGGTCAGCGGCGTGACCGATGTGTTGCCCTTGCCGATCAGGGGTGAGTTGGGTTGCAGCCGGAAATTATACGAGCCGACAGCGGTGATAGAGAAAAGCGGAAGGTTGCCTGGCACCGGCAGGGGGTAATTGACGAATAGCGGGTTGTCGTATTGGACAATGGGCGTACCGTCGTAGGCGTTAGCCGGGGGGTTGGTGTAAGGGAAATCGGCCGGCAGGTAGAGGGACGGATTGGGGATATCGGTCGGCATGGGTTTGGTACAAACGCCACCGAAGGTAAAGAACTGGTCGGCGATCACCAGCGAGTCAGCCCATTGGTAATCGTTACCATAGATCAGATGGGCGGTATCGGCCACGGGGTTGTTGACGACGCGGTAGCCTACGCGGCAATTGATGAAGGCGTTATTAAAGAATGCGCCTTCGGCCCCTTGTTCGAAGTCGATGCCGCCGGCCCTTTGCCCGGTCACGATCTGAACGCCGCCGTTGACGAAGGTGCTGTTATACATGACGATATTCGTCTCCGGTGCGCCGACGGGCTGGCCTTTATTGGAGGCTTTTTGACCGTTATAAGCCGTGCCGATGAAGAAATTGTAGGCTACGGTCCCTACAGTGCCGCCTTTGGAGTTCACGCAGTCGCCACCGCTGCCACCACATTTTTCGAAAGTGTTGCGGAACACGTGGATCTTGCCGTTAGAAATACGGATGCAGTCATCCGTCCCGCCCCATACCCAGGAGTCTTCCATGATGAAGTAGCCATTAGGGTTCTGGAAGAGGATGTTGAAGGAGGTGCCGGAGCTTTCTTCGACAGCAGGACCGTCGACATTGCCGTAGGTGGCGCCGGCGAAGTCGAGATGCGTCCATTTGAGCACCAACATGGGACAGGAGGTATCGCACATGATGCCCTTCCACAGGCCAACGTGGGCGGAGTCCTGGACGAGGGGAAGATTGGGGGTCGTGTTCTTTGCTACGCCCGGCACGGTGAGGTAGTTAGGTTGCGCCTGAGTACCGAGAGAGATCATGGTGCCATGGACGATAATGCCCGAGTTAATATTGGCATTGACAGTTACGCCCTGTTGGAGGATCAAGGTATCGCCGGCGGGGACGTTGATGGTGCAGCCCAGCGTATAGGTCTTACCGGTGAGCATGGTGCCTTTGACGGAGCCGCAAAGCGGGGTCGAGTCGCTGATGCCATTCGGCGGCGGCGGGGCCTGGTAGATGTAAATATTTGATTTATCATCGGCCCATTTGGTACATCCGGATAGGAAATAAATGCCGAACAGGATGAGGAAGGGAATGATTAATTTCTTCATGATCATATAGTTGATAGATTACTGGTGTGGTTGTTAAAATTTATACCTGACACCGGCCAGGTAACCGAGCTTGTAAATATCTTTCTCTGCGACGGTATAGTTGCTGCCTGCATCCTGGAAAGGAATGGTGTATCCTGTCGGCAGATGTGCGTTGACCGCCTGGTAAGGAAATTTGATGTATTCCTTGTTAGGCGCATTGGTCAGGTTGTTGATCTTGGCGAAGAAAGTGAAATGGCGACTGAGGCGTTGTTCCAGCGAGAGATCGAGCTGGGTGAATGGTTTCTGCCAAATGTCCAGGTTGGCATAGGGGGAGACCTGGGCGATCCGGTCGCCGGTATATGCCAGGGCCAATTGCACGTTCAAGCCCATCTTCTGGCCTTTAAACAGCAGGGAAATATTGCCGGTATTGTTGGCCTGTCCTTGCAGGGGGCGGGTCTGGTTGACGGTCTCGGTCTGATTGCCCACGCCGGCGACATAGGTGTATAAATACTTTGACGTTGTAACGCGGGAGTGTGTGTAGGTATAATTGGCGGAGACGCCGAACATGCCGAAATATTTGGTCACGACGGCTTCCGCGCCATAATTGGTCGCTTCGTTGCTGTTCTCCGGCTTGATGAATAATGAACTGGGGCCGTCTTGCTGGGTGACGAAATACTCGATGGGATTCACCAGTTTTTTGTAGAAGGCGCCTACCAGGACCTGGTCGAGCAGACCCGGGAACCATTCGTAGCGAAGGTCGAGATTGTCCGCACGCACATGCTTCAGCTCGGGGTTACCGATGAAAGAGAATTCATTGTTCGAGTTATCGATGAAGGGTACGAGGTCGCCGAAACCGGGCCGGCTGATGGATTTGTAATAAGACAGGCGGAGGTTCTGATCCGTCGCAAGTTCGTATTTGAAGTGCACGCTGGGCAGTACGTCCGTATAGTGGATGGTGCCACGGGAGCCGACAGTAGATGTTGCCGGCAGCGCTGTGTTGTAGGCGTCCTGGGTATTTTCCACGCGAACACCGCCAAGGACCTGCAGGGATTGCAGAAGATTAAATTTAGCCTGGATATATCCTGCACCGACTTGTTCGTGCGCGGTGTACGTATCGGCATTTTCCGCGGTGACGATACCCTGGTTTTGTCCGATCGCCTGGAAATAAAGATAGGGGATAATGGCATTGATGTTGGTAAAGGGAAGGCCTCCGGCGGAATCCTGCATAGCGTATTGGTTGTTATAATCCGTCCGTGTTTTATAACGATAGAGGCCGCCGGTCTTGAATTCGACTACACGCTGGAAGATAGTCGGCCTGTAGCTGAGGTTGACATAACCGGCCCAATCCTGGTCGGTATTGTGCTGCCATCTTTCGGTGATGACATTACTGGTCCCGGTGGGGAATAAGTTGGAAATGCTCTGGATTTTTCCATCGTTATAGTCAACCTGTTCATTCCAGTTATAGGTGGCCTGGTCGGGTAGCGCCTGTTTGGCGATGGAGTAGACACCGCTCCAGTTCAACTTGACTTTATTGCTGAGGATGTGGTCGCCCTGCAGCGTGGCGTTGTAGATATTCTCGATTTGCCAGGTACTGCGGTATTCTGGGCTGATATTGGTCTGCGTGGCGGTGGAGTTAAGACCGGCCGTGGCGCTATCGGGGGTGAACCTAGTTTCGTACACATTCTGGTGCAGATAAAGATTGAAGAGGGATATCTTATTACGGGCGTTGAAGATATAGTCGATCTTGTTCTGCAGGCCTAGCCTGTTGGTCTGGGTGTTGAATTGCCTGACGTAGGAATCCGACGGATTGAGCGTATTGGCCGCCGGGCTGGGAAGGGGTTGAGCGTCCGGCACCAGGCGGTCGGAGATCGTGCCTTTGTAAATGTTCTGGTAGCTGGCGGACACGATGATACCCAGTTTGCCGCCGGCGAAGCGATCGCCGATGGTCAGACCCAACGTGCTGTTGATGGGGTTAGATTTATTATAGTACTGAAGGTTGCTGAGCGAAAAATCGGTGGGTTGGGCCGCATAATTGTTGCCATAAAGTTCAGCGGGCGACTTTTTGGCGATCCCGTCGTGCAGGAAGGCGGTGAAGGGCCGGGTATTGAAGATCGTAGAATAGCCACCAGAGGCGTTGGCGGTCAGCAGAAATTTGTCGGGGGCACTTTTCATGACCAGGTTCATCGTGCCGCCGATGGCATCCCCTTCCATATCAGGGGTGAGGGCTTTGATGACTTCCAGCCTGTCGAGCATTTCGGAGGGGAAGATGTCCATCGGGATGAAGCGGTATTTGTCATCCGGGCTGGGGATCTTGATACCGTTAACCAGGGTGCTGTTATACCGTTGCTCCATGCCGCGGATGATAGCATAGCGGCCGTCGCCCGTGTTATCGCGTTGGATGGTGACGCCGCTGACGCGCTGGATGGCGTTGGCGACGGTGATGTCGGGGGAGAGCTCGATGGTGCGGGCAGACATGACGTTCTGGACCATGTCAGCGCGTTGTTCGAGCCTGAGGGCTCCTTTTTCGGTCCGGCCGTCGGTGCCGGCAGTGACAAAGACGTTCTCGAGGAACCTGGCAGACACCCGCATGGCGAAGCCCACTTCTTTGACGTCGCCGTCGGAGGCGATTTCGACATCAACCTCTGCGGGCTGTTCATAGCCGACGGTGCTGGCGATGACCTGGTATTTCCCTGCCGGGATATGGCGGAAGATGAAGCTGCCATCGAGCTGCACGGTGGTGGTGTAGTGGGTGTGGGCGAGTATTACGGTGGCGCCCGTCATCGGTTCGCCTGTCGCGGCGTCGTGAATCTTTCCTTTGATGGTGCCGGCGTAGGAAAGAGAACCGAGACATAGACAGATAAGAATGAGGATCGTCTTTTTTCTCAAAAGCATTGTGAAAAGATTTTCCGCAAAACTAGCCGGTGGGAGAAACGGAAATTCTTATTTGGTGATTGGTAATCTTATCATAACGGTAGCATAACGATTTGGTAATGCTGGATTCTTATTTAATTCACATGAAAAAATTAACTTATAAATCTGAAGATGCTCTTCAGAATTGGGCTGGCGTGGGTTTGAGGGGAGAGACCGTTCGAGAGAACGGTCGAAATTAGAAGCGGAAGCTCAGTGTGAAGGTTGGCTGGAATAGGAGGGAGACCGGCGAGGGTGGAAGTGAGGGAATGAGGGTCGGTGATGAGAGGTTTGCGGATGGAGTGATGATGATGCGGGGTTAAAAAATAAGAGGGCAATAGAAATTGCCCTCGCGTCACGACTTGTGACCATTCAAAACTAAAAATATAAAAGACGTTGAAGGATTATTGATACAGATAACTGTCAAATTTACCATTCTTGTTTGATAATGCAAGCCCTGTGTGGTACTAATTACCGGCGTAGTGGAAGAGGACGTTCGAGGGAACGTCCGATACTAGAAGCGGCAGCTTTGTGGTCGGGCAGGGCAGGGATAGCGTATCTGGTACGCATTCCTATGGGGTAAGGATGGCTCGATGGCCGAGGCATGCGGCTTGAGCGGAGACGGGGTGCGGGAGGATCGGGCGGAGTGCTGGCGTCTGGCCGCTCAGAGCAGGAGTTTGTCCGGGTTGGGTATGAAATTGAGGAAGGCGTGGAAATTGGCCTTGTATTTCCTTTTATCCAGCCGGTAGAAGTAGGCTCCCTTTTTAGAGCCGGATTTATCCTTTTCTTTTTGTTTGACGAGTAATTCGGTGGACAGCACTTTGCGGCTGAAGTTACGGTTGTCGAAATTGGTATCATAGATGGCTTCGTAGAGCATCTGCAACTGGGGAATAGTGAACCGCGGGGGGAGCAGTTCGAAGAGGATGGGGTGGAGGGAGGCTTTGTAACGGAGTTGTTTTTTGGCGATCTCCACCATCTCTTTATGATCGAAGATGAGTTCGGGCATCGATTTGACGTCGAACCATTCGGCGTGGTAGTCGGAGCTGAGTTGTTTTTCATACCGGTGGATATCGATCAGGGCGAAATAGGCGACGCTGAGGGTCCTTTCTACGGGGTCGCGGTGAGGATCGCCGAAGGCCTTCATCTGTTCCATGTAGACGCCTTCCAGGCCGGTGAGTTTTTTGAGAACGCGGTCGGCTGCCTGTTGGAGGTCTTCGTCGGGCTGCAGGAAGCCGCCCATGAGGCTCCATTTACCTTTCTCCGGTTTGAGTCCTCTTTGAATGAGTAGTAACTTGATAGCACTTCCGTCGAAGCCAAAAATGATACAGTCGACGGCGATAAGCGTGCGTGTTTCTCCCGGATAGCGATTCATGGAATGCGAATAGGTTTTTGTACGAAAGGTTGATGTCTCAAAAGGTCAGTGAATTTAATACATTTTCCCAACCGGCGGGGGCTATTTTTTGAGTTGATAATACGCCTCATTCCACCGCAATTCGTCCCTGAACCTGTACAGCTCTGTGTGTTTGCCGATGTGGGCCAGCTCGATGCCGGCCATGTCGGCGAAATCGCGCAGGTGACCGGTGCTGAGGTTTTGGCTGTAGCAGGTGTGGTGGGCGCCCCCGGCGATGATCCAGGCCGAGCAGCCTGTCCGCATGTCCGGATAAGGTTGCCAGAGGACGCGTGCGACGGGTAGTTTGGGTAAAGGATGGGCTGGGGTTACAGCCTGCACCTCGTTGACGATCAGCCGGAAGCGGTTGCCCATGTCGACGATGGAAGCATTGAGGGCGGGGCCGGCGGCGGAGTTGAAGACCAGTCGGACAGGATCGGCCTTTCCGCCGATGCCGAGAGGGTGGATTTCGCAGGACGGTTTGCCATCGGCGATGGACTCGCAGATCTCCAGCATGTGAGCGCCGAGAACGAGGTTATTGCCGGGCTCGAAGTGGTAGGTGTAGTCTTCCATGAAAGAGTTGCCGCCCGGGAGGCCGGACCCCATGACTTTCATGGCGCGCACGAGTGCGGCGGTCTTCCAGTCTCCTTCTCCCGCGAATCCATAACCGCTGCCCATGAGGCGTTGGGCGGCGATGCCCGGCAACTGCGTCATGCCGTGGAGGTCTTCGAAGGTATCGGTGAAGCCTTTGAAGCCGCCGTCTTCCAGGAAGCTGCGCAGGCCCAGTTCGATCCTGGCGGCATCCTGCAGGGAGGAGTGAGCGGCACCGCCTTTGCGCAAGGAGGGGGCAAGGGTATATCGATCGTCATATTCTTTCACGAGATGGTCTACGGCAGCGTCGGATATGGCATTGATGACCTTGACGAGGTCGCCGATGCCGTAAGTATTGACGGAGTAGCCGAAGGTGAGCTGTGCCTCGACCTTGTCTCCTTCCGTGACGGCTACCTGGCGCATGTTGTCACCGAAGCGGACGAATTTGGCGCCCTGCCAGTCGTGCCAGCCGGCTGCGGCGCGGGCCCATGTGTTGAGGGACTCGAGGGTGTCCAGGTCCTGCCAGTGCCCGGTGATCACTCTGCGGTCGAGGCGCATGCGGCTCATGATGAAGCCGAACTCCCTGTCGCCATGGGCGCTTTGGTTAAGGTTCATGAAGTCCATATCGATGTCCTTCCACGGGATGTCGCGATTGAATTGGGTGTGCAGGTGTACCAGCGGCTTTTGCAGCACTTTCAAACCGCCGATCCACATTTTGGCAGGGGAGAAGGTGTGCATCCAGGCGATAATGCCAATGCAGTTCGGGGTGGTGTTGGCCTCCTGGCAGGTCTGGTAGATCTCTTCCGGTGACTTGACCGTAGGGCGATAGACGATCTTTACCGGGATCTGCGCGGCGTGGTCGAGCGCTTTGGCAATGGAATGGGAATGGGCGGCTACTTGTTGTAATGTTTCTTCTCCGTAGAGGTGTTGGCTGCCGGTGACGAACCATACCTCGAGTTTTTTTAAGTCCATATTATTTTTGGGGGGATGATTTTTTGTTGGTTGATGATTTTTTTCCGGTGATTTTTTCCCGGCGGGTGATTTTTTCCGATGATGAATGGGTTGACGTCTGGGTGGTCATTGTCCGTAATAGGCCGCGGGGCCGTGTTTGCGTTGATAGTGTTTATCGATCAACGAGTCTTTGAGCCTGGGGGCATTTACATCGATCTGCATCGTGAGGTAGGCCATCTGTGCGATGGATTCCAGCACGGCGGAGTTGTAGACTGCCTTGTCGGCTGATTTGCCCCAGGTGAACGGAGCGTGATTTCCGACGAGGACCATTTCCACTTCTTTATAATCGAGGTTTTTATCGCGGAAGGCGTTCATGATCTGAAATCCTGTCTGGTATTCATAATCGCCCCGGATCATCTCGTCATTCATGGGTGGGGCGCTGGGGATATCGACTGTGTTATGGTCGGCGTGGGTCGTCCCGAAGATGGGGATATCCCGTTGCGACTGGGCCCAGGCTGTTGCGTAAGTGGAATGGGTATGGGCGATGCCGCCGATCTTTTCCCAATGTTTGTAGAGCACGGCGTGGGTAAGTGTATCTGAGGATGGCCGTAGTTTACCCTTGACGGTTTTTCCTTCGAAGTCTACGACGACCATTTTTTCGGGTGAGAGGTCTTCGTAGGGGACGCCGCTGGGCTTGATAGCGAAGACGCCGAGGTCGCGGTCGGCGGCGCTGACGTTGCCGAAAGTGAAGAGGACCAGCCCGAGCCGGGGCAGTTGCCTGTTGGCTTCGAAGGCGGCCTCCTGGATGTGGGTGTATTTGCTCATTTTTCTTTGGTTGTCGATTGGATGAATTGTCCCAGGGCCTGGTAATCGCGGAGGCGACCGGCATAGATCGCCATGCGGCCGGGGTCCGGGGCATAAGTGGTTTCGAAGCCCTGGCCGATGGCAGCCATGGCGTCTTCTACGGTAGAGTACAGGCCGGCGGCGGTGGCTGCGAACATGGCTGCACCGAGGGCGCATGTTTGTTCCGAAGCATGGATACGGATGGGCCTGTCCATGACGTCTGCCATCATTTGCATGATGAAGGGAGATTTTTTGGCGACGCCGCCGAGTCCGATGAGGCCGCGGATGGGGACGCCTTCTTCGGTAAAGCGGTCGACGATGGTCCGGGCGCCGAAGCAGGTCGCTTCGACGATGGCGCGGAACAACCGTGGGGCGTCGCTGCCCAGGTCCAGCCTGGTGAAGGCCCCTTTGAGCCATTGATTGGCATCGGGGGTGCGGCGGCCGTTAAACCAGTCAAGGGCCAATTCGCTTTGAGGGCTGGGATCGAGGGTGGCGGCCTGCCGGCCGAGCTCGGGGATGATGCGGTCGATGATGCCGGTGATCCATGTGTTGCCGGATGATCCGCGTGTATTGATGGATGATCCGAGTGTGGCAGCGGGTGCGGATGCTCCGGCGGTGGATAGTTCGGGGATGCCGGTCGCTGAGGGCAGCAGCTGTTGCAAGGGCCAGGACAGGAGGTCCCTGAACCAGGCGTAGGCGTCGCCGAATGCGGACTGGCCGGCTTCCATGCCCATCATGCCGGGGATAACAGAGCCGGGCACCTGTCCGCAGATGCCTTTGATGAGGCGGTCTTCCACTTCATGGAGGGGGGCGACCAGCATATCGCAGGTGGAGGTGCCCATGACCTTGCTGAGGTGATAGGGCTCGATCTGACCGCCGACGGCGCCCATGTGGGCATCGAAGGCGCCTACACCGATGATGACGTTGGTGGAGAGGCCGAGACGGCTGGCCCATTCGGGACAGAGGGTGCCGGCGGGTATGTCCGATGTATAGGTATCCGTGGACAAGCGGGTGGTGAAGCCTTTCAGCAAGGGGTCCAGGGAGGAGAAAAAGTGATCGGGGGGGAAGCCGCCGGAGACGGGACCGCGATGGGGGGCGGGACCGTGGGATGGTCCTGCGCCGAATTCTTTCGCCCAGAGGGCCTTGTGGCCGGCTGCACAGACACTCCTTTTCATTTGGGAGACGTGGCGGCCGCCGGTCAGCAGAAAGGGTATCCAGTCACAGTGTTCTACCCAGGAATAGCAGGCTGCCCTAACGCCGGGGTCAGTGCGTAGGATATGGAGCAGCTTGGCCCAGAACCATTCAGAAGAATAGATGCCGCCGACGAACTGCAGGTAGTTGGAAGGGAAGGTGGCGGCATGGGTGTTGATGGCGTCGGCCTCTTTGACGGCGGTGTGGTCTTTCCACAGCACGAAAAGGGCGTTGGGATTGTCGCTGAATTCGGGCAGCAGTCCCAGCGGGGTACCCGTCTCGTCCACGGCTACGGGGGTAGATCCGGTGGTATCGATGGAGATGGCTGCTACGTTGCGGGCTGCGGCGGGGCCGGCCTGAGCGAGGCAGCTGCGGATGGTCTGTTCGAGTCCTTCGATATAATCGAGGGGATGTTGGCGGAACCGGTTGTCCGAGGGTTTGCAATACAGGCCATCCATCCAGCGGGGGTAGTAAAAGACGGCAGAGGCTATTTCGCAGCCGTCGGCGGCGTTGACGAGGAGGGAGCGGACGGAATCTGTTCCGTAATCCACGCCGAGTACAAAGTTCTCTTTTTGCATATGGCTGTTTGAAAGATGCAAATAATATCCGTCAAAATAACATTTATTTTTTTGGTTGTAAAAAAATATTTTGGGAGCATAATAGTCGGGGGATCTACATTAGATTTGCGAGCTACTAATCTTATTGTTAGAAAGGAAGGCGAGATATTTTAAGCAATTTTGCCAGGTCTTTGTACCCTATCCAGACAAGGTCCTTTCAGGGGCACTCCCACCGGGGCCGGTTTTTTTGCTACGAATTTAAAATGAAGAGATCAGGGGATAGCAGGGACCATCCCCTGACATAAGTGTAATAAAATCCCAGAGCCTTAACCAAATTTTTTGCGTTGATCGTAAGATACGTAAAAATTATTTTATGATACTTTGTACTGATTAAAAAATATGTATAACGTATCTATTATATTTAGAAGGCGTTGATTCCTAGAAGTTTATCTTCGCTTTTGCGTGTTGGTTATACGAGAAATAGCCTAAATTGTCTTGCCCCTCAAACCGCCTGAAGAAAATGGAAAAAAAGATTAAAATTAACAGGATCAAAGCTGTCTTAGCAGAAAAAGATATATCGCATAAAGACCTGGCGATCAGAGTCGGCATAGCGCCCAACAGCGTTACGCGGATCTGCAACAACGAATTTCAGCCTACTTTAAAGCTATTGCGGGAGATCGCTTTGGCGCTCGATGTGGACATCAGGGAACTACTTATTCCTACCAGAAACTCCTGAGTTTTGTCTTTTACCTGGCATCCGTTGCATAAAAGATGGTTTTAGTATCTTTAGCGGATTCATTGTAAATAAATTTACTATGTTGACTGCTTATGCCCGGAATAGCCGGCCACGGTTACCGAAAACCTTATTCTGGAATGGGCGAGCGACGGGGCAGTAACCACATATGATGAGCCAGAGGTGGAGAATTTAATTCTGTTTTATAATTATTTTTGGAATTTAATTCTAATTATTATTATATTTACAGTACAATGATAGAATTTGCATTGGATAATATCGATCTGCGGATCCTGCGGCTGATGCAGGAGAACGCGCGGATATCGAATGTGGATATGGCCAAGCAACTGGCGATGGCGCCGTCCGCCGTGCTGGAGCGAGTAAAGAAGCTGGAGCAGAAGCAGGTGATCCAACATTATACGACGAGTGTCAACCCGGCCGCGGTGGGGCAAAAGTTACTGGCCTTCGTTTTCATCCGGACTTCGGAAGCGTTTGCCAGCGGGGAGACGGGGACGGCCCTTGCCAAAATAGAGGAAGTGCAGGAGGTGCATAATATTGCGGGCGAGGATTGCTGGCTGGTAAAGGTAAGGGCGGCCGATTCGGCGGAGCTGATGTCATTGATGCGTAACAAATTCGCGAAGATTCCTACTATACAATCCACGAAGACGACAATCGTGCTGGAGACGATCAAAGAAGAACAAAAGGTAACGATTCGAAACCGGGTGGAACCCGGTTCCGAACAAGGCCCTAAAGGCCGAAGTTCGGCGACATAATTGATCACTAAAAAATAATTATTATATGTCATCCACCGTCGGGCAAACGCCTTCAGCGATGAAGGTGGTGACCGCATTTACCACTGTCTATCTTGTCTGGGGTTCAACTTATTTTTTCATCCGGCTGTCGGTCGAGCATATTCCACCCATGCTGGTGGGCTGTCTGCGTTATCTTATTGCGGGCATCCTGATGCTGTTGTGGTGTGTGATCACCGGGGAAAAGATCTTCTCCTGGCGGGTGATCAATCCTGCCATTGTGAGCGGGCTATTGTTGCTGGTCGGTGGCAACGGTGCGCTGATCTGGGCGGAGCAATACGTGCCGAGCTCGCTGGCAGCGATCCTGCTGGCGGCGGGGCCTGTCTGGTTCGTCGTACTGGACAAGGGGAAATGGGCCGAAAACTTCCGGAGCAAGGCTACGATTGCGGGCTTGCTGGTCGGTTCGGCCGGCGTGTTGATGTTATTCGGGGAAAAGCTGTTGGGTGGTGACCCGGAGAATGCGGCGACAGCGGGTGGTCATCACCGGGAGGTGATGGCCCTGGTCATGCTGGTGCTGTGCGCCATTTCCTGGGCAGGGGGTTCGCTATATTCGAAGTACAAGGCTGCGGGGAATTCGAATGCGGTGAATGCGGGCTGGCAGATGATGTCGGCAGGAATAGGCTTTGTATTATTGAGCCTGGGCACGGGTGAGTGGTCGCATTTCCGGCCGCATGAAGTGCCGATGTCTTCCTGGCTCTCTGTTGCCTATCTGGTGACGATGGGGTCGTTGCTGGGTTATAGCGCATTTACCTGGCTGCTGCAGGTACGGCCTGCCGCGGAGGTTTCTACACATGCATATGTCAATCCGGTAGTGGCGGTGCTGCTGGGCGTATTCTTTGCCGGCGAGCATCTGTCTTTGATCCAGCTGTCCGGATTGCTGGTGATCCTGCTCAGTGTGCTGCTGATCAATCTGGCTAAGTACAGGCCGGCGGCCGGCGGGAAGACCGGCGGGAAGACCGGCGGGAAGACCGGCGGGGAGAGGGCGCACGAGGGAGAGGACGCGGGAGCGTCCGATATACCCGAGCAAAGCGAAGGGTACGAACGAGACCGAACGAGGTACGAAGTTCGGGCGAAGTTCTAAGGGTCAGCGCCGTGGTCGGGCAGGACAGGGATTCAGCCGATACTGGAAGCGGAAGCGTTGTGGTCGGGCAAGACAGGAATGGGGGGAAGAAGCTGGCTGCTGAGTGAACGGGGGCTGGGGGTCAGAGTGGAGCGGCTTGGCGGGGAGAATGAGTGACGGCTGTAGGGAGGCTGCGAGATGAATAAGGGCGCCATAGAGCTGGATTTGCGCGGTGCGGTGGGCGGTGAATTTTCGGAAAGGAATAATATTCGTTAACTTGTACCGTGGCTGTAACGAACCTTTCAGAAAAACACGGGCCATGGACTATAGAAGCATAATAGGACAGGCACAGGATTACGTAAGGACTTATTTTGACACGCACGCCGACGGCCAGCTGATCTATCACAATTTGTATCACACTGAACAGGTAGTGAAGGCTGCTACGCAGATTGCCCGGCATTACAACTTAAACGAGACGGATCTTTTCATAAAGTATGCGTATGTACTGGCTGTTATGGATGTTAGCGGTTTGTGGAGGGTGCCGGGAGGCTTCTTCGCGGCAAGCTGCGCCGCGCGTGGCTCCGGCTGTACCGGGTCCGCCGGGGTATCATTTGGCGGAGCCCAGGAAATTTGTCCTTACTGAATCATTACGTGAGATCTCGGGCATTACTTTTTTGAAGGGCGATGCCGATACGATGTATGCGATAGAGGATAAGACGGGCAAGCTGTATAACTTCCATTTGGGCAGCGGTCGATTTCCTTACCACAAGTTTGGCAAGCACGGAGATTATGAGGACGTGACGGTGCTGAACTATAAGGAGTTCGTGGTGTTGCGCAGTGATGGGAGCCTTTTTGTTTTCCCGGTCGAAGCGGTGCGGAGTGCAAGGGCTTCAAAGGATGGGGGCGAGGGGCTGTCGAAGTCGGTGCGGGCCTATGAACATATCCTGCCGGCGGGCGAGTATGAAGGGTTGTATGGGGATGAGGGCGGCAAGTTGATCGCTTTATGCAAGAACTGCGCGGATGATGACCAGAAAAAGGAGGTGTCGGGGTATGTGCTGCAATTTGGAGCGGACGGGGCGCTGGCGATCACGCAACATTTTAAGGTGGAGGTGCCGGCGGACAAGCTGACCAGCATTCACTGGACGGTGAAGTTCCATCCCTCCTGTCTGGCGCGGCATCCCCTGACGAAAGAATGGTATATTATCAGCAGTGTCAATAAGGCCTTGCTGGTGTTGGATGACCGGTGGCAGCTGAAGAATATCTATTCGTTGAATCCCGAGTTGTTCAAGCAGCCGGAGGGGCTGGCTTTCGACAAGCAGGGTAACATGTATATTTCCAATGAGGGCGGACAAGGCAATGCCAATGTGCTGGTGTTTGCCTATCAACCATAAGGAAACCTATCCTGGCGAAATGAGAAAAATGATGCCGGCCATCGTGCCGGGGATATTTATGGTCCTAGGGGAGGGAAACACTTAGGGGATGTAAGCAATAAATGTTAAAATGAAGTAATAAATAAGCCTTGTGAGGCGTTTTCGTGGGAACCGGCATTCCATCTACTATGGCGTTCTACCGCAACTTATGGTGTTTTTTGCTGCTGCTGCTTTCCACTATTGCTTACCCTCAAACGGCGCATCTTTCTTTTGAGCATATAGGGACGGCCCAGGGGCTGTCGCAGAGTAATGTGATCTGTTCTTTACAGGACAGCCGGGGGTTCATGTGGTTCGGCACGAGGGAAGGATTGAATAAGTATGACGGTTACAATTTCACTGTTTATAAGAACCAGATCGGGGATGACAAGAGCCTTGCCAATAACCAGGTCAATCACATGATCGAGGATGACAGAGGTAATCTCTGGATCGGCACCTGGGGCGGCGGGCTGGACCGGTATGATCGGAAGACGGACCAGTTCGTGCATTTCCGGCATCATGCTGACGACCCGCACAGTTTGTCGAGCGACCTGGTGGTGTCCCTGTTGAAGGATAGTCGTGGAACGATCTGGGTAGGGACGGATGCCGGAGGGTTGAACCGGATGGATTCGATGGGCAGGTTTGTCCGCTATGTTCATGGTGCAGGCGAGGAGGGCAGTCCGGGGAACAATTTTATCAAAATGCTGGCGGAGGATAAGGAACACCAGATCTGGATGGCTACCCATAGCGGGTTGAACTGCCTGGACCCGGCGACCGGCATCATACGGCGGTTTGCCCATAGTGACAGTCGGCCGGGGTCGGTCCGCAGCAATACTATCACCTGCGTTTTTTCGGATAGCAAGCATCGGCTATGGGTGGGGACGGACAATGGCCTGGACCGGCTGGACCCCTCTACGGGTCAGTTTATCCATTATCCTGGTGAAAACCTACTGGATTCGGGTATTACGAATCACCTGGTCAACACGATGAATGAGGATGGGGATGGCAATATCTGGATCGGAACGGAGAATGACGGTCTGGTCATCCTTAATCCGGCCACGGGAGCCGCCTATCATTACCGCCATGATGAAATCGACCCAGCCAGCATTTCGACCAACTCGCTGTGGTCTATCTACATGGATTCGAAGCAGAATATGTGGCTGGGGTCCTTTACCGGCGGGATTGATTTTGTCAACCGCGATGCCCGCAAATTCATTCATTACAAGCATAATTCTTCTCCATACAGTCTGAGCAGTAACCAGGTACTCTGCCTTTACGAGGATTCCAGGCAGGGTTTATGGGTCGGTACCGATGGCGGCGGCCTGAACCTGTTGGACAGGAAGACGGAGCGGTTCACCCATTACCGGCATATTGCGGGTAACCCGAACAGCATTTGCGGCAATTATGTACTGAAGGTAACCGGTGACAGCAAGGGCAATCTATGGATCGGCACCTGGGCGGATGGGTTGACCATCTTCAACCCCGGGCACCAAACCTATGAGAGTTTCAGGCACCATCGGGAAGATGCCGGCAGCCTGGCAGATAACCATGTGTGGACCCTCTGCGAGGACCGGAACCATCGGATGTGGGTGGGCACCTATGGCGGCGGACTGGACCAGTATGATCCGGAGCGCCGGATCTTTATCCATCACCGTCACCAGGACAACGATCCCACGAGCCTGGTCAACGACAACATCCATGCAGTCATGCAGGATAGCAAGGGGCGGCTGTGGATTGGGACGGACGGGGGTGGTATGGACCTATACGATCCATTAACGGGCAGGTTTTCTCATTATCGTCATATACCCGGCAAGAATAGTCTTTGCAGCGATTACATTAATAATATCATCGAGTCCAGGGATGGAGATCTTTGGATCAGCACGACAGAGGGGCTTTGCCGGTATGAGGTCAATGCGAATCGGTTTACGGCCTATACGACCAATGACGGGTTACCGGACAATGTGATCTTCGGTGTCCTGGAGGATTCGACGGGTTGTTTCTGGATCAGCATGAACAAGGGGCTCTGCCGTTGGGACCGGGTGCATCAGGAGATACATGCTTTCACTGTTGCGGACGGGTTGCAGGCGAATGAATTCAAGGAGCAGGCTTATTGCGGCACTCGTTCGGGGCTGCTGTATTTCGGGGGTATCAATGGATTCAACGTCGTCTCGCCGGAGCATATACCGTACGACCATTTCGATCCGCCGCTGGTGATGACGAATTTCCAGATCTTCAACCAGGAAGTGCCGATCGGGACGGGTAAGAACGGGTCGTCGCCGTTGAGCGCCGACATTTCGGAAACGAATCAAATCAGTCTGCCTTATAATAGTACCGTCATATCGTTCACTTTTGCTTCCCTCAACTATACTGACGCGGCGAAGAAGCGGTATGCGTATATGCTGGAGGGCTTTGACAAGGATTGGAACTATGTAAGGTTGAGACGGTCGGTAACCTATACCAATTTGGACCCCGGCCATTATATCTTGCGGGTAAAAGGGTATAACAACGATGGGGAGTGGTCGGGCAAGAGGCTTGTCCTCCGATTGGAGATCCAGCCGGCGTTCTGGATGACGACATGGTTTCGTTCGTTGCTGGTCCTTTTCATCATCGGAAGCATCATCGCCTTCGTACGGCTGCGGATCAATACCATGAATGCGTTGACGCGGGAATTGGAGCGGCAGGTGCGGGAGCGGACAGAGAGGCTGACCATGCTGAGCCAGGAGGAGCGCAAGGCGAGGGAAGAAGCCGAACATGCCCGGGAGGAGTCTGAGCAGGCGAATAAGGCGAAGAGTATTTTCCTGGCGACGATGAGCCATGAGATCCGTACACCGATGAACGGTGTTATCGGCATGTCGTCGTTGCTGGAGAAGACGGATCTGACGCGGCAGCAGCGGGAGTATAATGCTACGATCCTCAGCTGTGGGGAAAGCCTGCTGAGCGTGTTGAACGATATATTGGATTATTCCAAGATCGATTCGGGGAAGATGGAAATCGAGCAAGAGGATTTCGATCTGCGGGAGTGCCTCAACGGGGTGCTGGACTTATTTCACGAAAAGGCTACGCAGTCGGGGTTGCGCCTGTTGTGTTGGATTGAGCGGGATGTACCGCCGCAGATTGTCGGCGACGCCTTGCGGTTACGGCAGGTGCTGATCAACCTGGTGAGCAATGCCATAAAATTCACTCATGAGGGGGAGATCTTTGTGGGGGTTAGCGTGTTGAAAAAGGATGCCGGGGGCGCCATCGACCTGGTATTCGAAGTACGGGACACGGGGATAGGGATCCCGGCGGAAAAGCTCGGCGTCCTGTTTAAGTCCTTCTCGCAGGTAGATTCTTCGACAACGCGTAAATATGGAGGGACGGGGCTTGGGTTGGCGATCAGCGAGAAGCTGGTGTCGTTGATGGGTGGGAAGATATCGGTGCAAAGCCGGGTAGGGGAAGGCACGCTGTTCTCCTTCACGATCCGGACAAAGGTTGGGGAGTACAATCCGTCCGTGGCGAAAAAGGAGCAAAGGGTCATGGATAAAAGTTTTGCGGAGGACTTTCCGTTCAGGATCATGGTGGCGGAGGACAATCTTATCAACCAGCAGCTGATCCTGCATATCCTTGGTAATTTGGGATACGAACCGGATTGCGTGGAGAATGGGGAGCAGGCGGTGGCTGCGCAGGAGGAATATGACCTCATCCTGATGGATATACAGATGCCTGAGATGGACGGGTTGGAGGCCACGCGGCTGATCCGTCGCCGGCCGGGGCGGCAGCCGGTCATTATAGCGTTGACGGCCAATGCTATGCGAGGAGATAAAGAAGATTGCCTGGAGGCGGGCATGGATGATTATATCAGCAAGCCGGTGCGGTTGGATGAGTTGATGGAGCTGTTGGAGAAGTGGTCGCTGCAGCGGCCTTCGCGCAAGGTTGCGGCGGGCAGGTGAGGGGGTCGCGATTGGCCACGCTCAGACTTTTCGATGGAGGGAGGAGTCGCGGATGATGAGTTCGGACCGGATGATGATTGTGTCGGTGGTCCGGGCGGAGGAGACGCCGGCCAGTTGATCGAGCAGGCTGCGAGCTGCTTGTTCGCCCACTTCTTCACCCGGATAATTGATGGTCGTCAGCTTTGGCTGGATGATCCTCGAGATGGCATCATTGTTAAAACCTACTATAGCGATGTCTTCGGGCACCCGGAGACCACCTTCTTTCAGTGTTTGCAGGAATACGGCGGCAAAAAAGTCATTGGTCGCGAAGACCCCATCGGGGCGGACATCCATGTTGAGTACCTGGCGGGCGGTGCGGATGGCGGCAGCTTCGCTGAGGTCGTTGACCATCAGCAGGGCAGGGTCGAATGTCAGCCCGTAATCCGCCAACGCCTGCTGATATCCTTTAAGGCGACCGGCATAGACATTACGGCCGAGGTTAGCCGTGATATGCACGATACGGCGGCATCCCTGAGCGGCCAGGTGGGCGGCGGCCTCATAACCTGCCTTTTCATTATCGATAATCACCCGGGTACCGTAGGGGAAATCTTCCACGCGGTCGAAGAAGACGATGGGGATTCCTTTTTGAACGAAGGGGTCGAAGTGGTCCATATCCTTCGTGTCGAATGCGAGGGAGGCGATGAGTCCGTCCACTCTTTTATGAAAGAGGTTATGGGCGTTGGAGGTCTCTTTCCGGTAAGTCTCCGATGAATGGCCGATGATGAGGTCGTAGCCGGCTTCGGTTGTTATTTTTTCTATTCCGGCGAGGACGGAGCTGATGAATTGGCTTTTCAGTTCATGGACAATGATCCCGATGGTGTGGGTCTTCTGCATGCGGAGGTTACTGGCAAAGCTATTGGAGCGGTATCCCATTTCTTTGGCGGCGTCCATGATCCGCTTGCGCGTCTTGATATTAATAGCGGGATGATCTTTTAGTCCCCTGCTGACTGTGGCGGGCGAGAGGCTGAGTACTCTGGCCAGGTCATAAATCGTGATATCTTTTTTTCCCGTCATAAGTAGTTAGCCATTAATTGGTAAAAATAAGAATTTTAAAAAATATAATGCAATCGGTTACAATTTCGAAAAAGATCCTATATTTATTCCTGTTTCCCGAGAAGATGAGTGATTGGGCCGGGGGGTTGGGAGGCTTAAAATTTTGTTTGCCATGTTGTTATTAGGTATTGACCTGGGCACTTCTTCCATCAAAGTATCTGTAGTGGACGCGGTTACGTTAGCGGTGCTGGCGAGCGCACAGTATCCCGACAGTGAGGCCGCTATTGTATCCAGGCATCCCGGGTGGGCGGAGCAATCGCCGGAAACATGGTGGGAATATGTACAGCAAGCGATCCGTAAGGTGCATGCGACGAAGGCATATGATCCGGCGGACATTGCCGCAATCGGGATCGCCTACCAGATGCATGGGTTGGTGTTGGTGGACAAAGACCAGCGTGTGCTGCGGGACAGCATCATCTGGTGTGATAGCCGGGCGGTGCCTTATGGGGACCGGGCCTTTGCCGCAATTGGCGAGCAGCGGAGCCTGGAGCGGCTGTTGAATTCTCCCGGAAATTTTACTGCGGCCAAGCTGGCTTGGGTGAAGGAGCAGGAGCCGGCGATCTATGACAAGATCGACAAGGTGATGTTACCGGGTGATTTTATCGCCATGCGGTTGACGGGGGAGGCGACGACGCATATTTCCGCTTTATCGGAGGGTATCTTTTGGGATTTCAAGGCTAATGCGTTGTCTGAAGATGTCTTTCAGACTTTTGGGTTCGATAAAAAATTAATTCCTGTGATCCGGCCTTTATTCTCCGTTCATTGCAGCGTGAAGCCGGATGTGGCGGAGGCGCTGCAGTTGACAAAAGGAATACCTGTGACGTACAAAGCGGGTGATCAGCCTAACAACGCTTTGTCTTTAAACGTGCTGGAACCTGGTGAGGTAGCGGCTACGGCGGGGACCTCTGGGGTGATCTATGGGGTGAGCGACCAGCTGACATATGATCCGGGATCGCGGGTGAATAGTTTTGCACATGTGAATTATACGCCGGAGGAGCGGCGGATCGGTGTGTTGTTGTGTATCAACGGGACGGGGATCATGAACCGGTGGATAAGGGATTTGGTAGGAGGCGTGGGACCGGGTGCGAGTGGCGCGGACGCGGCGGGGGCGGGAGGCGGATGGGATTACAACCGGTTGAATACGGAGGCGATGCGGATCGGTCCGGGAAGTGCGGGGTTGACGGTATTGCCATTCGGCAACGGAGCAGAGCGGATCTTTTACAATCGTATTATCGGCGCGCAGCTGCTGGATATCGATCTTAACGTGCATGGGCCAGCGCATTTGTACCGGGCGGGGCAGGAAGGGATTGCCTGCAGCTTCCGCTACGGACTGGACATCATGCGGGAGAACGGGATGAGTCCTGCCGTCATCCGGGCGGGGAAGGCGAATATGTTCCTGAGCCCTGTCTTTACGGAGGCGTTTGTGAATACGACGAATGTACCGGTGGAATTGTATAACAGCGACGGTAGTGTCGGGGCGGCGTTGGGTGCGGGCATCGGGGCCGGTATTTTCAAGGATGCGAAAGAGGCTTTTGCCGGGCTGAAGCCGGTGGGGAGGGTAGAGCCGAGGAAAGCGGCAGAGTATGAGGAGTTGTATGGGCGGTGGCGGGAGGCGTTAGAAAAATATCTATAGTTCATTAAAAAATAAAAAACATAAGCTATGCCAGTTATTACCGGACAGAAAGAGTACTTCAAAGGAATTGGACCGATCCGATATGAAGGACCCGGAACAGGCAATCCTTTCGCCTATCGTTGGTACGATGCGGATAAGGTAGTTGCCGGTAAGCCCATGAAGGAGCATTTGCGTTTTGCCGTTGCGTATTGGCATTCATTCGTGGGTAACGGGGCAGATCCTTTCGGGGAGCCGACACATTTATATCCCTGGAACGAGAAGGCGGATGCGATTGCGCGGGCGAAGGACAAAATGGATGCGGCATTCGAATTCATCACGAAGCTGGACCTTCCTTTCTATTGTTTTCATGACGTGGATGTCGTCGATTATACCAATGATGTCGCCGACAATGAAAATCGGCTGCAGATCCTGACGGATTATGCGAAGGAAAAGCAGGCTGCCAGCGGGGTGAAGTTGTTGTGGGGAACGGCCAATCTGTTCTCTAACCGGCGATATATGAACGGCGCCGCAACTAATCCCGACTTTCATGTACTGGCGCATGCCGGCGCACAGGTGAAGGCGGCGCTGGATGCCACGATAGCCCTGGGGGGACAGAATTATGTGTTTTGGGGAGGCCGGGAAGGATATATGAGCCTGCTGAATACGAATATGAAACGGGAGCAGGAACATCTTGCGCGATTCCTGCACACGGCAAAGGATTATGCACGGAAGCAAGGTTTCAAGGGGACCTTTTTTATCGAGCCGAAGCCTTGTGAGCCGACCAAGCATCAATATGACTATGACAGTGCGACGGTGATCGGATTTCTCCGTCAGTATGATCTGCTGAAGGATTTCAAGCTGAATATCGAGGTCAACCATGCCACACTGGCCGGCCACACCTTCACTCACGAGCTGCAGGTGACTGTCGATGCGGGGGTGTTGGGTTCGATGGATGCCAACCGTGGTGATTACCAGAACGGGTGGGATACCGATCAGTTCCCGAACAATATCAATGAACTGGTGGAAGCCATGCTGATCATCCTGGAAGGCGGCGGCTTTCAGGGTGGCGGGATCAACTTCGACGCAAAGCGGCGGCGTAATTCCACCGATGCGGAAGATCTCTTCCATGCGCATATCGGTGGCATCGATACGTTCGCCCGGGCCCTGCTGGTGGCCGACAGCATCCTGCAAAAATCCGAGTATTGGAAAATCAGGGCGGAGCGCTACGCGAGCTTCGACGGTGGACAGGGGGCGGCGTTCGAGAAGGGCAGCCTGAGCCTTATGGACCTGCGGGATTATGCGATCGCTAACGGAGAGCCCAAAGTCATCAGCGGCCGCCAGGAATACCTGGAGAACCTGATTAACCGGTATATTTGACATTTAATTAAAATTGACAGATAACATCTGTCATTTTTTGCTACTTTAGCCATAACTAACTTATCGCTACCATATGCAAATGTTACAACCGCTGGATTATGTAGTATTCTTCATTTACTTCGTGATCGTCGCCTGTTATGGTCTTTGGATCTATAACCGGAAGAAGGCCAAGCAAACCAGTTCGAAAGATTATTTCCTGGCAGAGGGGTCGCTGACCTGGTGGGCCATCGGCGCTTCCCTGATCGCCTCCAACATTTCCGCGGAGCAGATGATCGGGATGAGTGGCTCAGGATTTCGGCTGGGACTTGCCATTTCGACGTATGAATGGATGGCGGCGGCGACGTTGGTCATTGTCGCTGTCTTCTTTATCCCGGTCTACCTGAAGAATAAGATCTACACGATGCCGCAGTTCCTGAATCAGCGGTATAACGGAACGGTCGCCATGATCATGGCGATCTTCTGGCTGGCGTTGTACATTGTCGTCAATCTGATGTCGATCCTGTATCTGGGCGCACTGGCGGTGAGCAGCATTTCGGGCATCAGCGTTTATACCTGTATTGCGTTGCTGGCGGTGTTTGCGGTCGTGATCACGCTGGGCGGGATGAAGGTGATCGGGTATACGGATGTGATCCAGGTATTCTTTCTGATCCTGGGCGGGCTGGTGGCGACCTATATTGCTCTCCACCTGGTGGCAGAAAAGTCCGGGCAGACGGGATTGGTGAACGGGTTTCGGATCATGACGTCCACGGCCAGCGACCATTTCCATATGATCTTCAAAAAGGACTCGCCCAATTATGTCAGCCTTCCGGGCTTGTCGGTATTGATTGGCGGGATGTGGATCACGAACCTGAATTACTGGGGATGTAACCAATATATTACGCAGCGGGCGTTGGGGGCCGACCTGAAGACGGCGCGCAGTGGTATCCTGTTTGCGGCCTTTTTGAAATTGCTGATGCCGGTGATCGTGGTATTGCCGGGTATCGGCGCGTATGTGCTGTATCAGAAAGGGATGTTCCATGCCGGGATGCTGAGCCACACCGGTGCGGTGGATGTGAACAAGGCCTATCCCAACCTGATGACATTATTGCCGGAGGGGTTCAAGGGAATCGCCTTTGCGGCGTTGACGGCAGCCATTGTCGCCAGCCTGGCGGGTAAGGCCAACAGCATTGCGACGATTTTCACGCTGGACATTTATAAGAAGGCCATCAACAAGGAGGCTGATGAAAGCAAGCTGGTCATTACGGGGAAGGTCGCGGTGATCGTGTCGATGCTATTGGCGGTGCTGATGTCGCTGGTGATCGGCGAGAAGCTGATGGGAGAGGGCAAACAAGGGTTCAATTATATCCAGGAATATACGGGTTTTGTGTCGCCGGGCATCCTGGCGATGTTCCTGCTGGGTTTCTTTTGGAAGAGAACGACGGCGAATGCGGCGATGTTTGCGATGATAGGGGGATTGGTGTTGTCGATTATCTTTAAGTTCCTCCCTATGTGGGCAGACCTGAGCTGGCTGACGCCTTACGGGTTTTTCCAGCCGAACCCGGATAACCATGGTGTTTTTGAGATACCGTTCCTGGACAGGATGGGATTTGTCTTCCTGATTTGTATAGCCGGGATGGCGATCATCAATTTTGTAGAGAACAAGAGGGGTGTGGTCAACAAGGGCCTGATCGTAGATACGAGCATGTTCAAGGTGTCGAAGGGTTTTGCGGTAGGGGCGCTGGTGATCGTCGCGATATTGATCACGTTGTATACGGTGTACTGGTAGTGGCGGCGGCGCCCCGATGGGCGGATGCGTCGGGGCGGAGGAAGGGCGTAATGGGGAAGCGCGGTTGCTACTTACCAGATTTTTACCCTTAGGCTGTCCGGTCGGTACATTTTGTCGCCGGGTTTGACGCCGAAAGCCTCATAGAATTCAGGGATATTGACGACGGGGCCATTGACTCGCTCTTTGGCGGGTGCGTGGACGTCGGTCATCAGTTGGTTCGCCAGCGCCTCTTTTCTTTCCTGGTAGAGCCAGCCGTAGGCATAGCCGAGGAAATAGCGTTGGAGGGGGGTGAGGCCGCCGATCTTTTCACCTTTGGCGTAGGCGGTGGTCTTTTTAAACGCGTCGAGCCCGATGACGAGACCGCCGAGGTCGGCAATATTTTCACCCTGGGTGGCATCACCGTTGACATGGAGGGTATCTACGGGATTGAATTCATTAAACTGGCGGATAATAAAGGAAGCGCGTTGCACGAATTGGGCGCTGTCTGCCGGCTGCCACCATTCATGAAGGTTGCCGTCGGCGTCATACTGGCGTCCTTCGTCATCGAAGCCATGGGTCATCTCGTGACCGATAGTGGAAGCTGCTGCATAGCCATAGACAAAAGCATCATCCAGGTCTTCATCTCTTTTGCCCGGAACGGCAAACTGCCCGGCCGGAAGTACGATCTCATTGTTGCTCGGATTGTAGTAGGCGTTATAGGTCTGTGGCGACATGCCCCATTCGGTACGGTCGACGGGCTTGCCCAATTTATCAAGATTATAATGGCGCCACCAGGCGGAGGCGCGTTGCATATTGAGGACCCAGGGGCCACGGTTAATGACGAGGGCGCTGAAATCTTTCCAATGGCCGGGATAGCCGACCTTTTTGGTGATGCGGTCCAGTTTGGCGAGGGCTTTGGCTTTGGTGCTGTCAGTCATCCAGGTCAGTTTCCGGATACGATCTTTGTATGCCTGGCGCATGTTTTCGACCATGTCGCTGTAGCGTTGTTTTGCAGCGGCGGGGAAGTATTCCTGGACGAAGAGTTGGCCCAGGGCTTCGCCCATGGCGCGTTCCTCTGCGTCGAGGACTCTTTTCCAGCGTGCCCGGGGGGCGGTGGCGCCGCTGAGAGTCTTGCGGAAATTGAAGCTATTGTTGAAGGTGACGCTGTCCAGGTAAGGTGCGCCTGACATGATGAGATGTGCCTGTAAATAGTCTTTCCAGGTCATGAGTGGCGAGCCGGCGAGGGCTGCGTCGAGGGCACGGTAGAATTCGGGCTGGCCAACGATCACGGAGTCAATATGGCTGATGCCGGCGTTGTGGAACCAATCTTCCCAGGTGATGTGTGGGGTTAAACCTTGCAGGGCGCTGCGGCTCAGTTTGTTGTAGTTCTTGTTGGGGTCGCGCAGGTCTTCCAGTTTGCGGGAGGCGCCGGCGAGTTTGGTTTCCAGGGCAAAGACATCGGCTGCCTGCCTGCCTGCCACGGTGCTGTCCGAGCCGAGTTGGCGGAAGGTGAGAAGCAGGTATTGCTGGTAGGCCTGTCTGACTTTAGTGGCTTTTGCGTCGGTTTTGAAGTAGTAGTCGCGATTGGGAAGGCCAAGGCCGCCCTGCCCGAGTTGGAAGAGTATTTCATTGCTGTTTTTATCGTCTTGTCCGGCCCCGTCTTCGAAGAGGCAGTTCACTCCCGCGGACTGGAGCCTGTCGGCTGCCTGCAGCAGGCCGGGGATATCATGAATGGCGCGGATGAAATCGAGTTCGGGCTTGATGGGTTCGAGGCCCTGGTGGTCGATGGTGGCCGAATCCATGCCGCTGGTCCAGAGGTCGCCGATCTTTTGGCTGACGCTGCCGGCGGGGGCGTTTTCGGCTGCGGTCTTTTGGCTGATGGCCTGTAGTCGTTGGTAGATGTCTTCCTGCACGAGGTTGCCGATGCCCCAGCCTCTTTCGGCGGCGGGGATGGAGGTATTTTTGATCCACCCGCCGTTGGCGTACTCAAAGAAGTCGGTGGCCGGGCTAACGGTCGTGTCGAGATTGGCTGCCAGGAAATCTGTGGGGGCGGCGGGTTCTGCGTTATGACATGCAGCCACGCCGATCAGGAATATAGCGCATATAGCGAGGGGGATGGTGCGGGGAATGGCACGGGAGTTCATGCGGGGGATGACGATGGAGCTCATGCGGGGGGTGGTGAGGTTCATTTTTTTACATTAAGTGTGATGCAAATATGTAAATATGTGCGGTGCGGGTGCTAAAAGATTGATCAGCGGAGATTTAGCAAGATAAATGGGAAGAGGGAACCGGGGTGGGTGGGTAAAAGGGGGGCCGAGCGGGCTGCGGGGGTGGTTGCGAGTGCGACGATTACTTGCAACAGTCTTTCTTGCGGATGAAGATGGACTTCAATACGCGGAGGAAAAAATTGCCTATGGAGTTGATCCTAATGTGCATGAGCAGCGAAATAATCGACCACTGCTCCTACTGTCGTCAGTTTCTCGGCATCTTCATCACCAATCTTGATATTAAATTCCTTTTCCAGCGCCATGAATGTCTCAAGTACATCGAGGGAATCGAGTCCCAGGTCATTGGTAAAAGAGGCGGAGGGGACAAGGGCGGATTGCTCCAATCCCAGCTTTTCGGAAAAGATTGTCCTGACTTTTGCCGCGATCCCGGATTTATCAACAATAGTTGTATTCATAATTAGCCTTTTTGAAAAACCTGTTAATAATTCACTGGCAAGATCAATCGGAGTAGGAGCCTACAAATATAAGTCTTACTATTCATCTTCTATAGTACAAAGGATGGAAGGTTTTGTTATTATTTTCATGGTTGAATGCGTCATGTTTACAATTAATTAACAAAAATTCCATTCCTTCTTTTCATAAACGGGATTAGCCCTATTTTAGTGCTTTTTTTGATCCATAGCATAATGACAACACCCAGGAAAACGATCATTGTCCCTGCCGGGCCGGCGGGGAAGAAAGAGAGCCCGTTCGCAACCGGCATATTGCTGAATTTCAGCCAGGAAAAAAGGGGTGGATTAGCGCTGGAATTGTTGCTGGTGATGGATAAGAAGGAAGGGCGGGGCTATCAGCGGATCCCACTGTCGGGCCATCATTATAAGACCTATCTGCAGGGGCTGTCGCCGGCGGTAGGTGCTGTGTTGCGGCAACTCACGGATGAGGCGCTGATCGGCTGCCTGGTGCGCGGGGGTTATGGTTGGCTGCAGGATGCAGGCAAGCCCTTTGAGCAGTTGGATGAACGGCATTACAGTTTGCTGAGGGATTGGACCAGTGGAGTATTGCAGGAGTTGAAGCCGCTGATGCCGGCTATACGGCATCTCTTTTATTTACCGGCGGGAGAGCATTTTTTCAGCATCAATGTACGGCCGGCGGCTATCAGTACGGCCACGCCTTCGCTGCAGTTCCGGCTGGAGAGAGCAGGGGGGCGGCTGACGCTGGGCTGCACGGTGGCGATCAATAACGGGATCTTCCCGCTGGATGACTTTCAACAACTCCCTTGTCTGCTGAAAAGCGGAAATGAATTTTTCATTTTGAAAAAAGAGGACCGGGAAGTGCTGGACCGGCTGAGGCAAGGTGATTTCGAGGTAAGGGAGGAAGGGATGCCCCGGTTCATGGCTACGGTTGTTCGGCCATTGGCCGAACGTTACCCGGTGGATACCTCTGCGGTGATCCCGACGGAGATGGTGGATACGCGGCCGCAGGGGAGGGTGTATGTGAGCGAGCTGAATGAAAATTTCCTTTTGATCAAACCGAAGTGGCTGTATGCGGACCTGGAGGTAGAGGAGGGAGAAGAGGAGCAGACGCGGATCGAGCAGGAAAACAAGATATCGGTGATCATGCGGAGAAAAGAGGAAGAGGGGGAACTGACGGCGGCATTGAAGGAGCTGCATCCTAAGTTCGGGGGGCAGAGTAACGGTTACTTCTACCTAAATTTCAAAGAGGCGTTGGAAAAGAGCTGGTTCCTGCAGTTCTATCACCGCATGCAGGCGATGGATATCCCGGTGTTGGGGATGAATAAGCTGCGTAAGTTCAAGTACAACACCAATACCCCGCAGTTCGAGATTATAGCGGGTAAGGGCATCGACTGGTTCGATCTGACGATCAGGGTGAGTTATGGAGACATGGTGGTGCCGTTGAATGAGTTGCGTAAGGCTATCCTGGGTAAACAGGACTATATTTTATTAGCGGACGGCAGTCTGGGGCTGCTGCCGAAAGAATGGTTGGACAAGTATACATTGTTGCTGCGGATCGGGCAGGTGAAGGATGGTGGGTTGCGGCTGCCGGCCGTGCATTGGTCGGTGCTGGCGGAATCGGGAGGTGGGACAGTCGACGAGGCGTTGCAGCGGGAACTGGAAGAGAAGAGGCGGCGATGGCAGGAGGTGGGCCAGGCGCAGACCTGGCCGGTGCCGGGTGGTGTGCAGGCGCGGTTGCGGGACTACCAGCAGGGCGGGTATCAGTGGCTGTGTCTGTTGGATGAGATGGGCTGGGGCGGGTGTCTGGCGGATGATATGGGGCTGGGGAAGACACTGCAGACCTTAAGCTTTCTTCAACATGTCGTGGAGCGTTATCCGTCGGAGACGCATCTTGTGGTGTGTCCGACTTCGTTGCTGTATAACTGGGAAGCGGAAATGAAAAAGTTCGTGCCTTTGCTGGAGCGGTATATTCATTATGGCGCGGGGCGTGAGTTGGATGAGGAGACTTTCAGGCGTGCGCGGGTGATCCTGACGAGCTATGGGATGGTGCGCAGCGATATCCAGCATTTGTCGGCGCTTAGGTTCGGATATGTTATCCTGGATGAGAGCCAGGCGATCAAGAATCCTGCGTCGCAGGCCAGGAAGGCGGTGCAGCAACTGCAGGCTCGTAACAGGGTAGCGCTGAGTGGAACGCCGGTGCAGAACAGGACTTTCGACCTGTATGCGCAGATGGATTTCCTCAACCCGGGGATGCTGGGCAGCGCTGAATTTTTCAGGGAGGAATTTGCGACGCCTATCGACCGGAATGGTGATAAGGAAGCGGCGGGGAGATTGCGTAAGCTGGTGTATCCTTTTATTTTACGCCGGACCAAGGAGCAGGTGGCGCGGGATCTTCCCGACAAGACCGAGATGATCCTCTGGTGTGAGATGGGGGAACTACAGCGGAAGATCTATAACAAATACAAGGAGGCGTACCGGTCGGTGTTACTGGATCGGATAGCCGAAGAGGGGATGGGGCGGAGTTCGATATATATCCTGGAAGGGCTCACGAAGTTGCGGCAGATCTGTGATAGCCCGGCGTTGCTTCGGAGTGAAGGACGTCGCGGCGGGTTGGGCCTGGTGGAGGGGCAGGAGGGGCTGCTGGTTGCGGGTGGTGAGGTCGGTGGCGCGACCGGCGATGGCGGCGGCGTGGCGGGCGATGGCGGTTATCCTAACGAGAGTGCGAAGATGGAGGAGTTGATCAGGGAGATCGAGGAGAATGCGGGGCATCACAAGGCGCTGGTATTTTCACAGTTCACTTCCATGTTGCGGCTGATCCGTCAGGCGTTGGAAGAGAAAGGGATCCCGTATCTATACCTGGATGGCAGTGTGCCGGCAGAGGGGCGGCGGCGGGCTGTACAGCAATTCCAGGAGGAGGAAGATACGAGGATCTTCCTGATCAGCCTGAAGGCGGGCGGGGTAGGGCTGACATTGACGGCGGCCGATTATGTATACCTGGTGGATCCCTGGTGGAATCCGGCGGCGGAGCAGCAGGCTATCGACCGGAGCCATCGGATCGGGCAGGAGAAGAAGGTATTTGCCTATCGGATGATTTGCCGGGATTCGGTGGAGGAGAAGATATTGCAGTTACAGGAGCGGAAGAGGAGCCTGGCGGCGGATTTGATTGCGGACGAGGCGGGGTTTGTGAAGACGCTGACGCGGGAGGATGTGGATTATTTGTTTGGTTAGGCTAGCTGGCGACCGAAGGGGCGTATTAAAATTTAACACGGCTGAGTGCCGTTGAAAGATAAATTTGCGGTATGACCTTTAAATATCTTATTACACAGCTGGTAGATGTGGCCGACAAGTATTTTTTGGTGGCGGGGCTTGCTTTTTTGGTAGCCTATGTGGTCCTGCGCAAGCGACTAGGGGTGCCGGAGATCAGGGTGCATACCCAGTTGTATGGACCGATAGCGGCAAGGGGCTGGGTGTATTTCTTTGCGGTGTTCCCCCTTCTCTTCCTGGTGTATGATGCCTATTTCTACTGGATGCACCGCATGATCCATCACCCGAAGCTGTTCAAGCTGATCCACCTGGAGCATCATCGGTCGGTGAATCCATCACCCTGGGCTGCGTATGCGTTCAGTCCCTGGGAGGCTTTCCTGGAATCACTGATCTTCCCGATCTTCCTATTCACGATACCGGTAACACTATGGCATGTCTTTATTTTTTTCATGTTGAGTATCCTGTATAATGTCTATGGGCATTTAGGGTTTGAGCTGTATCCGAAAGGTTTTCACCAAACGCGGATCGGCCGCTGGGTAAATACCTCTGTTTCGCATAATCAGCATCACCGCTATTTCAAGGGAAATTATGGACTGTATTTTTTATTCTGGGACCGCTGGATGAAGACGATGCGGACGGATTATGAAAAGGCTTTTGAAGAAGTGACGGGGCGGGTGAAAGGCGTGGCGGTGACGGCGCTGCTGTTGCTGGTGGGCGTTGCCGTAGTGAGGGGGCAGGTCAAGGCGGATGATATTACAGGGATTTGGCTTACGCATGGGGATAAGCCGGGCCGGATCCAGATTTACAAGGTTGGCACCAAGTACTATGGCAAGATTATTTTTTTGCAGTTCCCGACGGAGAATGGAAAGCCGTTGGTGGACAGGAACAACCCTGATAAGGCTCAACAGGGCCGGCCTGTGCTGGGGCTTGAGATATTGAACGGATTTGAGTTCGATAAAGATGAATGGAACGAAGGGCATATTTACGATCCCGAGAGCGGCAAGACCTATAGTTGCACGTTATCGCTGAAAGACCCGCATACCCTGAAGGTGAGGGGTTATATCGGCATATCCTTATTGGGGCGGACGGAGATTTGGACGTGGGTGAGCCGGTGATGGGCCGGGTGACGCGTAGGCGGGCGGACGGGTGATGAGTGAGCGGTGAGGTGACGCATAAGCGGGCGGAATGATGTGTGGGGGGCGGCCCGGTCAATCCCTGACCAGTTCGATGCCGTTGTCGCTAAGGGTGATCTTTCTTTCCTTGTAGAGTTTTCCTGTAGTCATTTTAAATGTCTTCTTACTCATGCCGAAGAAGGAGTAGATCGCTTCCGGATCGGACTTGTCGTGATAGGGCAGGCGGCCTTTGTTTTCGCTCAGGAGGCGGAGGACTTTGTCGGCGGCATCTTCGACGCGGCTGTAGCCGGGGCGGCCGGCGGCGACGTCGATCTGGGTTTGACCGGAAGGGGCCTGGTCGGCCGGGAGGATATTTTTGATGAAACCGGGGAAGCGATCACCGACTTTGATATCCCGGAAGATTTCGTTGAAATGGAGGACGCCGGTATGGCGGTTATTGATGATAACGACATAGCCGATATCGGTGTGGCGGTAGACGGTGAGATCGACGAGGTCATTGTCTTTCACGGTCAGGTTCTCATTGCTGAGGGAGGGTTCTATTTTTTCAGTAGCAGCGAGGCGACCGGTCTGTTCGTCCAGGTAGATCCGGACGAGGTAATCACCGCCGAGGCGCATGCCGCTGAGTTGTTTGGATTTCGGGACGAAGATATCTTTCATCAGCCCCCAGTCGAGGAAGGCGCCTTGTGGGGTGATGCTGACCACCTGCAACAGGACGATATCGCCCAGGACCCCCTTAGGCTGTTGAGTGGTGGCGATGACCCTGTCTTCACTGTCATGGTAGAGGAAGACCTTGAGCTGGTCGCCGGTTTTGGCATTACGGGGTACAAATCTTTTGGGCAGGAGGATGCCTTCGCCGCCATCGTCGAGGATGAGGCCCATGGAGAGTTCCCGTTGTACAGTCAAGGTGTTGTATTCGCCGATCCGGATCATCGGGTAAAGGTACGATGAAAGGGGCGATGACGTAAGGGAAAAGTTGTGTAGATTCGCCGGATGCGTAGAGATATTCTTTTGTTGCAGGCGTCTGCGATTTTACTGATGACTGTCCTTATGCCTTCCTGCCGGAGTGATCTGGGGCGTGTTGTTGTAGAAAGCGGAACCCGGTACGTGAATAATGTTAGAGGACCTCAGACGGTGACCTTACCGGATGGGAGTCACGTTGTGCTCATGGATGGAACGACGATCACTGTGTCGAAGGGGTTCGGAAAGGAAGGTCGTGATGTGGAAATAGACGGCGAGGGAGTGTTTTTTGTGCGGCCATCGAGAGGTTTGGGAGATATGGAAGGTAAGGCTTTCGTGGTGCATACGGGCAATTTGATTATCGAGGTACTAGATACGACCGGCGCTGGCGGATCGAGACAGGACGCTGGCGGATCGGCGGTATCGGGGCTCGCGGCACGCTTCGCGGTGGAGGCGATGCGGAAGCAGCCCGGAGAAGAAGCGGACCTGCTGGACGGTAAGTTGCGGGTAACGAAGTCTTATCATTCCGATACGGATAATGAGCCGGAGGAATTGGGTGCGGGGGACATGGTGATGATCAACCGGGAGATCGATTTAATGGAGAAGGAGAAGATGACCGGGCCGGAGGAGGATAAGGTGAAGGAGAAGTATCATTTAGAGGATAAGTAATGCCGATGGAGCCTGTTTGCGAGGAAGAGGACGTTCGAGAAGAGGACGCGCGAGGGCGCGGCCGATACCAGAAGCGAAAGCTTTGGGCGTGGGTTGGAGAGGTACCGGCCGATATACCCGAGCAAAGCGAAGAGTACGAACGAGGGGGCCGTGGCGAAGCAGGCCCGACGAAGTTTTAAGCGGCGGCAAAGTGCGAAGGCGGGACAGGAGTGGCAACAAGGGGCATGGCGGCGGCGGGGCAGTCGCCTGCTATGTCATTTCGTCTTCGGCAAAAGTCAGCACATAATTGTTGGGGTCGGTGATGGAGAATTCGGTGGCGCCGTAGAAGGTCTTTTGGAGACCATGGATAACGTTAACTTTGTCGTGGATGCTGTCAAAGAACGACCGGATGTTGGTGATCCTGATATAGAACAGCAGGGAACCGCCGTCAGTGCGGCTGATCTGGGGCAGCGTATCGCCTAGGCTTTCAAAAGTCTGGAACATAAAGGCGACTTTGCCGCTGCTGACCATGGCCCAGACGAGCTGGCCTTCGCCTTCGCCGGGGACGGACATGATCTGCTGGAAACCGAGAAGTTTGTAGAATTCGATGGTCGAGCGAATATCTTTTACAAAGAGATTGGGTGCAAGGGAGTCCATTTTTTGTCAGGTTGAGTTTGAAAAGAAGGTAGGCTATAAATATACTAAATTATTTAGTATTCTAGTGTTTAATCTGATTTTTTTTGCTGAATAAATGGACCTAAAAAAGGGACAAATTGGGATCATGCCACAGGTTGTATCATATCAGATAGCGGACAGCATCGACGTCCGGGCATTCAGGACGGCTTACCGGGAGGGCATCTATCATTATGATGCGGACGAATTGTTTTATAAGATCGATGAGGCCTATTATGTGTATGTGTTCAGATACGGGGTCGTGTGTTTCCTGGGGTATAACGAGGCGGATGCGTCGGCTTTTCTGGATCGGATCGCTCCTTTTTGCAAGAATGTGTTCGAATTAAAATTGAGCGAAGAGTTCGAGGTGGAGACGAATGCCCGGGAGAATAAGTTCGGTTATAATAAGATAGAGATCACGAAGCCGGATATCGAGGTGTTGCGGCTGATCATGCTGAATGTCAGCCAGTCTGTGGCGCTGGATTATTATTCGGAGCAGACGAACCTGTTACAGGAAGAGACGAATTCTCATACGATGAACCTGGAACGGCGGGGGCGGCTGAGCATATCAGGTAATAATCTGAAGAAGTATATCGGCAAGACGCTCAACCTGAAGAACCGCATCGCGGAAAACCTGTATATTTTCGATTCACCGCCGGAGGCCTGGGAGGATGAAAATCTCAACCGGATCGACCAGGGGTTGAAACGTACTTTCGATCTGCAGGAACGATACCGGGATATTCGCGAGGGGTTGGAGATAGTTCGGGAGAATCTCGAGTTGTTCAAAGATCTGCTGCAATACCGGAACAGCACTTTCCTGGAATGGATCATTATCATCCTTGTTGCGCTGGAGGTGATCAACCTGGTGATCGATAAATTATTGAAGGGCTGAGGAGGCCTGTAAGGATCGTTGTGTTATTTGTACACACCTTAAAGTGCATGACGCCAACTACAAATGCGTTATATTTTATTTTTTTTCATATCTAATTAAGTCATTGATAACCATTGTTGTAAAAATGGGCTGAGGCATTTTTTCCCCGATATATTTTATACTAAGCGAATAATAGTTGCCATCGCCGTCCTCAATTTTTTCCTTTGAAGCCTAAAAAATTATCAGCGGCCTTTTGCTGAAGTAATACCAGAACCGATTGCTTGTGTATGAAAGAAATTCTCTCCTGAGGAACTCTCACTATTCAGCTTTCTTCTGTCGTCTTCTCCGGCAGGGTGCTATTCACTCACATAACAACAGCTGTTTATGACAAAACTACGATTGCTGAACAGAATGCTTGCATGCATTTTTTTACTGGTTCTTTTTCAAATGGCGCGGGCGCAGAACAAGACCATCACGGGCGTGGTGACGGATGACAAAGGTGCGGCGCTTGCCGGGGCTACCGTCACGGTGAAAGGAACTGTGGATGCCGTCAATACGGATGCGGCCGGGAAATTCACCATCTCTGCGCCGTCTTCAGCGACCAAACTGGTCATTTCCTTTGTGGGATATGAACCGCAGGAGGTAGCGTTGACGGGCTCGGCGTTGAGGGTAGGATTGGTTCAAACCCGGTCTAACCTGGATGAAGTTGTTGTGGTAGGGTATGGAACGCAGAAGCGAAAAGATGTAACGGGATCGTTGGCCAGCGTTAAGGGGGCGGATATCAAGCAGCTACCTGTAACGGATGTGACGGCGGCCTTGCAGGGTCGGGCCGCGGGTGTTGAGGTCATTCAGAACTCGGGGCAGCCGGGCGGGGCAGCGCCGACTATTATCATCAGGGGGTTATCTTCGCTGCACCAGCCGCCGCCGCTGTATATCGTTGACGGGGTGCGGGTACCGGGGGATAATATCAATATCCAGGATATTGCAACGATCGATATATTGAAAGACGCTAGTGCCGCTGCGATTTATGGTTCGGCTGCCGCCGGGGGAGTCATTCTAATCACCACGAAGAAGGGGACGGGGGCGAAACCGCAGGTCAATTTCAATTCGAGATATGGGATCACGACGCCTAAGCTGGTGCCGCTGGTGCGCAAGGCTGACTACATCGCGCTGGAGAATGTGATCAATCCGACATACTTCAAGGGCGCCACGCAGACGGATACCCTGCCGGATGTAGATTGGGTGCATACATTGTACGGCAATGCCTATGAACAGAACTATAATCTTTCCGTCATTGGCGCGGGCCAGAACGTCAACTATCTGATGTCCGGGTTTTACAACGCGCAGAAGGGCATTTTTGTCCGGAACTATTCCAATATCGGCGGAATCCGGGTCAATACAGACTATAAGCTAGGGAACTGGATCAAGATCGGCGAGCAGCTGGCTTTATCGGAGCGCAAGACCCAACCGTTGGTCGGTGATGAGGCGCAGCTTCATAATGCCCCTTTCCGGACGATGCCGATCATCCCGGTCAAGAATGAGAATGGCAGCTGGGGAACGGTACCGCCGGGTTATGGCATTCAGTTCGGCGGTCCCAACCCGCTAGGGGCGGCTTATTCCGCCGATGCGTCCGATATTCAGAATAACCTGCAGGGGAATATTTATGCGGAGGTCAAGCTGCCGTTGCAACTGACCTTCAGGACCACGCTGGGCTATTCCTACTTCCTGGAAACCGAGGATTTTTACCAGGCCGCTTTCAATTTCGGCGCTGACCAAAACCCCACCAATTCCCTGACCAAGTTGTACAACCAGAGCGGCCAGCTGCTGGATAATTTTGTGCTGACCTATAACCAGCAATTCGGGAAACATTCTATCAATGCCGTGGCCGGATATGAGCAGATCACGACCAAGATCGACAACCTCAACACGGCCGTGACGTTCAACGGGCTGCCGGATTACTCCATTGTCACAACTTCTTCGTCGACGACCACGGCGACCGGCACTTATGACCCGAACGGGCTGATCAAGTCTTATTTCGGGCGGGTGAACTATAATTTCGATCAGCGGTATTACGTGTCCGGGTCTGTCCGGCAGGATGCGAATTATACGGTGTTCGGTCCGGATATGCAAAAAGGGGTATTCACGGCGGCTTCTGCCGGCTGGAATATCAGTGATGAGAACTTTTTCACCGGCTTGTTACCGGTGGTGAGCCTGCTGAAGCTGCGCGGCAGCTATGGTTCGTTGGGCAACAGCAATGTGCCGCCATATACCTTTGCCGCCTTCTACGGTCCGTATTCGGGCATTGCAGGCTTTGGCAATACCTCGGTGAATGGCGCCAATTTTGCGCCTTATGCGCCGTTGCTGATCGGGTCGTCCATCAATACGGTAGCCAATCCGAACCTGCACTGGGAGACGGTGAAGGAGACGAATATCGGCGTGGACGGAGAGTTGTACAAGGGCAAAGTATATTTCAGTGTGGAATGGTATAAAAAACTGACCAATAATATGCTGTATGCGTTGCCGCTGCCGCCGAACGCGGGGTATTCTACCCCCTTCTTCACCAATATCGGCAACGTGGAAGGAAAAGGCTTCGATATTCTTTTGGGATATAAGGACAAGGTAGGGAAGGTAAGCTATGATATTACTGCAACGGCCGGTTTCAACACTAACAAGGTGACCAACCTCGACGGTATTGCCACCGATGCGCTGTATGACGGCCAAAATTACTACAATAACGGTAATGCCACCTATGGCGCGATGCAGGGCCATCCCCTGACCATCACCCAGAACGGGCTGCCTTTCGGCGAGTTCTACGGTTATAAGGTGCTTGGTATTTTCCAGACCGATGCGCAGGCTGCCGCGGCGACCGATCAACCCGGGGCACATGCGGGTGACCTGATTTACCAGCACAATGCCAAGAACGGCACCACGGTGGGGACGAAGGATGAAATGCCCATCGGCAATCCTAATCCCAAGCTGGTGTACGGGGTAACGGTCAGGGTCAACTACAGTAACTTCGATCTGGCTGCCCTGTTTACCGGCGTGGCCGGCGTGAAGCTGTTCAATGGAGTCAAGGTGTATGAGCAGCATGCCTTCGAGAGCGATGCGAGTGTCTCGGCGATTGCGTTGAAGGACTCTTATTTCGGCAGCAATGGGCTGACCAGTCAGCCGCGGATGGGCTACACCAATCCCAATGGCAGCTACACGGACGATCCTAACGGGAACTACAGCAATCCGAGCACCTACTTTGTCGAGAACGGCAGTTATGTCAAGTTGAAGAACCTGCAGATCGGCTATTCTTTTTCCAGTGCTGCGATGGAGCGGATCAAGATCCGAAGCGCCAGGATCTTCGTGATGGGCAACAATCTCTTAACCATAACCAAATATTCGGGTCTGGACCCCGAGGTAGGAAGCGCCTATTCCCAGGCTGCCACGAGCGGTTATGTCGGCACCTCCGTGGGCGTGACGACGAGGGGGCTGGATGCGGTGTCGCAGTATCCGCAGAATAGGATCTATTCGGCCGGCATAGATGTTAATTTTTAATTCCGACAAATTTTAAACTCATTGATATGCTTAAAAGAATTCTTTTACTCACTCTGCCGGCGATCATTCTGGCGACCGGCTGTTCGAAGAGCCCTTCACTGGTAGAGCCTACCAATGAATATGCGTTGACCAACTATCCGAATACCATTGCCGGATTGCAGAGCGTGCTGGTGCCGGCCTATTCGGCCATGCGCGATGCGAGTATGTACGGGTTTGAGTACCTGACCGAGCCGATGGCGAGTCTAACGCATACCGGCGATGACGATGGCTACAATTCCAGCTGGACGGAGATGCTGCAGACCGATATTTCGAGTGCGAACACCTATTCGGCGGGCGTCTGGTCAGTGTGTTATGCGGGCATCAAGAACTGCAATACCGTCCTGGCGGCTTCGAAGACATACATGGCCAATTATGCCCAGCCGGGCGATGCGGCAACTGTCGCCCTGATCAACGGGCAGGCTTATTGTCTTCGCGGGTATTACTATTTACTGCTTGAATCTTTGTTCGGCGAGGACAACATCGCTAACGCCTCTGCCACGGATACGTTGGGCATCATTATCGATACGACGCTGCCCACCAGCCTGGCTGCCGCCCAAAAGGGGCGCAGTTCCATTAAAGCCTCGTGGGCGCAGGTGATCAGCGATCTGACCCAGGCGACTACGTTGCTTCATGGGACCGTATGGAAGGGTAACGACGAAGGCCGGGCGAGCGAGTGGGCGGCCCAGGGTCTGCTGGGTAAGGCCTATGTGTATATGAAAGACTTTACGGATGCCAAAACGACTTTGCTGAACGTCATCACCAGCAGCGGAAAATCACTGATGCCCTTTGCCCAGTATGACCAGGCCTTTACCGGTATCACTGCCAATAAATTCAACAAGGAGTCGCTGTTAGAGATCAATATCGATTACAACTCCAATGGTAACTATGGGGTGTACGGTCCTGCGCCGAATGAAACGAGTATCAACGGGCTGATCTGGTCGCCGTGGGTGTTGGGTTCGGATGGTTCCGAGGTCGACGCTGCTACGCTGGGATATGGAAACGAGACGATCCATGATGCGAACATCCTTCGCTTTGGCTTTCCGCTGGGCTATTACAACCTGGTGCCCAATCCGAACTACAATTCATCGAAGCCTGCTTCGCCTACCAACGCGGTGGAGATCATGGACCCGGTATACTACCAGAATTCGCTGGCGGTGCGGACCAATCAGACGGCGGATCCACGATTGTATGTCAGCTGTCTTCAGCCCTGGGTGGATTCTGCGATCAACACGCCGCCGGCAGGATATTCGCCGGGGACGGTGCCGACGACCGGTTATATCCCAGTATCGAAGCAAGCCGGAGCGTTCAAATCGAATCAATACCAATGGAGCTTTCGAAAATATGCGCCGATCTATTGTAATGTCAACGATGTGCCAGGCGGCCAGGCGGACGGCGCCGACATTTACGTCTTGCGGCTGGCCGATGTCTACTTATTGTATGCAGAGGCGTGTATAAATACCAGTGATAATGCGGATGGTCTCGAGTACCTGAACATGGTCAAGAGAAGGGCCTATGGGTATCCGATCAGTTCACCTTCGCCGGTGGATTATGCAAGTCTGACCAGCCCTACGGCTGCTGCAGCATCGGGTGATCCGGTGCTGGGGAATAACCCGTTGTATTATGAACGCTGGGCGGAGCTATTCAATGAAGGGACTTGGTGGACGGATATCTGCCGGTGGCATCTGGGACCATCGGAAGCCGCATATTACAAGACTTACAATTATGGCGCCAATACGCTGACGTTCAACACGAGGTGTTATGCATGGCCTATTCCGATAACGGAAATCAATGCGAATTCGAAGGTGGCTAACCAACAGAATCCCGGGTATTAACGGGGCGACTGAAGCCGGATCTGTCAGGCTGTGACGGTGGACGATGGTTCTGCGGGCCAGGATCGGCTATTCGATGATTTTAAATTTCGATTGCTATGCTTATAACACCCTATCGGTTTTTCGTTGCCCTGTGCCTGTCGTTATTGTGCTGCAGCGGGGTCAGTGCCCAGCAGGAGACTGCGCAGCTGGGTAAAGTCAAATTGTCTTTTACCCTGGACGGAAAGGGTGAGCCCGTTTATTCCGTGACCTACGGAGATCAGCCGGTGATTTTACCGTCGACCCTCGGACTGAAGCTAAAGGAGGAGGATAGTATGTTTTGCCGGGGGTTCGTGCTGCTGGGCGTGGAGCGGGCGGCGGTGGATACGACGTGGCAGCCGGTGTGGGGCGAGACGAAGTATATCCGTGATCATTATGTGCAGCTGACGGTTCACCTGCGTCAGGGTGTGACCGGATCGGGGGCGTCGGCCGGGGATGCGGCGGCGGGATCGGGGCGGCGGCTGGATATTGTGTTTCGGGTGTTCGAGGACGGGGTGGGGTTCCGGTATGAGTTGCCCCGCCAGCCTGGTATCCGGTACTTTGTCTTATCTGATGAGCTGACGCATTTTCACCTGGCTGGAGATCACAAAACGTTCTGGATCCCGGGCGACTATGATAGCAACGAATATCCGTATACGACCTCGAAGGTCAGCGAGATCGATAATGCGGCGATGGTGGCGGCGTCTACGGCTATTGCGGTGCGGGTGGCGCCGGACCGGTATGTGGTGCAGACGCCGCTGATGATGAAGACGGCGGACGGATTGTACCTGAATATCCATGAGGCGGCGCTGGTCAACTATCCGGCCATGCAGCTGCATGTGGATCGGGCGACGTTGACACTGACGTCGACGTTGGTGCCGGATGCGGTGGGCAACAAGGCGTATCTGCATGCGCCTTGTCATACGCCCTGGCGGACGGTATTGGTCAGCGACAAGGCTGCAGATATACTGGCATCGAAAACGATCCTGAACCTGAATGAGCCATCGAAACTGGCCAGCACGGATTGGATCCATCCGATGAAGTTCGTTGGCGTCTGGTGGGAGATGCAAACTGGCAAGAGTACCTGGGCCTACTCAGATTATCCGGACAGCCTTGGGGCAACGGGCGCTTTGATCCCCAATGGGCGACATGGGGCCAATACGGCGAATGTGAAGCGGTACATTGATTTTGCGGCGGCCAATCACATCGGCGGGGTCCTGGTGGAGGGGTGGAATGTGGGCTGGGAGGATTGGTTCGGTAACTGGAAGGAGAACGTATTCGATTTTGTGACTCCGTATCCGGATTTCGATGTCCGGGAGATCTCGGACTATGCGCGGTCGAAGGGAGTGGCGATGATCATGCACAATGAGACCTCGGGGTCGGCGACGAACTATGAGCGGCAACTCGATACGGCTATAGGATTCATGCGGCGATGGGGTTATGCGGCGGTGAAAACGGGTTATGTCGGGCAGATCATCCCCCGGGGAGAGCATCACGACGGGCAGTGGATGGACAACCATTATATCTATATAGCGGCCAGGATGGCGGAGAATCATATCATGATCGACGAACATGAACCGATGCGACCGACCGGCTTACAGCGGACCTATCCTAACTGGCTGGCTTGTGAAGCGGCGCGGGGCAATGAGTACAATGCGTTCGCCGGTGGGAATGCCCCGGAGCATGAAACTATTCTGCCCTTTACGCGGCTGATGGGTGGACCCATGGATTATACGCCCGGGATCTTCCGGCTGCTGGGATATTCCAATGTGCCGGGACGCCGGGTGCATACGACGCTGGCCAAGCAACTGGCGCTGTATGTGACGATGTACAGTCCGTTGCAGATGGCTGCGGATATCCCGGAGAATTATGCTGCGCATATGGATGCCTTTCAATTTATCCGGGACGTACCGGTAGATTGGGATGACACGAAGGTGCTGGAGGCGGAGCCGGGGGATTACATTACGATTGCCCGCAAGGGTAAAGGGCAGGATGGCTGGTATGTCGGCGCGATCACGGATGAACATAGCCGGACGGCGACGGTGCCGCTGGACTTTCTGGATAAGGGGCGCCGGTATAAGGCGATCATTTACCGTGATGCGGACAATGCGGATTGGAAGGGTAATCCGGAGGCTTATGTGATCGAGACGCGGATGGTGGGACGGCAGGACCGGCTGATGTTGAAGCTGGCGCCGGGGGGTGGAGCGGCGGTG